>Ga0209972_10000449_pt1 | contig 40033 bp, 26 predicted proteins | sample NOAtaG_7_FD_187302 | JGI IMG/M metagenome (GOLD analysis project Ga0209972, IMG submission 187302) | Freshwater lake microbial communities from Lake Erie, under a cyanobacterial bloom - NOAA_Erie_Diel1S_2200h metaG (SPAdes) (version 2) | ecosystem: Environmental > Aquatic > Freshwater > Lake ...
CTGTCGCCGCCGCTGCAGTACCTCGGACTGTTCCACAATCGCCTGCTCCGCCAATACCAACCCACCGGCTCGCGCCGGCAGATCCTCATCCGGCACCTCAGGCGAAGACAAACGCTGCCGCAGCTCCAGACACCGCACCAGCAGACTTCCCGCTGCCAGTTTCAGTTCGCCACCCGCAGCCGGTGAAAGCCTCTGCGCCCACTCAGCCTGCAAACGGTCAACAGCCTCACAGACCTGATTCACAGCCGCCTGCTCAGCACCACCTGCCAGCCCCCTCAGCTCCTCACGGACTGACTGAAGCTCCTCACGCAGGATTCGCAGCTCACCGGATTCCGTTGAACGCAGCTCTGTCAGCCGCCGCAGCAACTGCGAAAACTCGTTGTCCGACGCCGACACGGCTCCGCCTGTCAGCCTGGCCAGACACACCTGCTGATCCTGCTGCAGCTCCACCAGCCTCCGCTGCAGCGGACTGCCCGACTCCACGGCCGCTTCAATCCGCCGCAGCTCCTCACCCACTACCGCCACCAATCTTCTGGTCAGTGCCTGATATTCCGCAACCTTCAGCGCCGTTCGCTGCTCAGCCTGCTGCCCCCAAAGCTGCCACCGATCCACGTTCGACAACGTGTTTCGCAGCATTGTCCCCGGAACAATCGAACAAATCCCCAGCACCAGCAGCCACTTGCAGATGCCGAGGCCACGACCAGTTTGTGCCCCTGTTCCGCTCATCGTCCACGGCTCCCGAAGAACACCGAACAATCAGGTGAAGATCACAGCCCCGCTACCGGCGCAACAGCGGCAGCGCCACCGACACGTCGCAGTCGCTCCAGCAGATCCTGACGTTTCGCCGCCCTGCTCAACTCACTCTCCTGACCGTCATGCAGATTTCCCCGCGCAACATTTGTCGCCTCGGCCTCCGCAACCTCCGACCGCAGCCCCTCCAGATGCCTCCCGATTTCCGCAGCAGCCGAACCACCCGTCCGACCAGTGGACTCCACCAGATCCAGGAGCTGACGCCGGCTGCCCGCCTGCTCACGCCGCAGCTGCAAAGACTGCCACTCAGCCTCTGAACGCCTCAGCAGATCCTCCATCTCGCCCACCAGACCTCGCCCCGCAGCCAGCACTTCCTCCAACTGCACCAGAGCCTCCCGCTGCTCCTCCAGACGACGCTGCTCCCGCTCCTGCTCACCCGTCAGTCGCTCCAGCTCGTCCGCAAACTGCGTCTCCGACCACTCCCGACCAGCAAACAACACCGTCCCCTGCCCCTCTGCCAACGGCTCCGCAGCGGCCGCAGCAGCATCCCTCAGCAACACCGATCGCCGCTCAATTCCCAATTCCAGATCACCCACCAACTGCTGCAGACGTGTCCGTTCCAGAACTGCCAGATTCAGCTTCGCACGCCGCTGCACAATCTCTTCGCGGAACGCAGCCAGATCATTCGCCAGCTTGCGGTCACGCACTTCCCCCGGCAGCTGCTGCTCCACCTGCCGAGCAGAATGCTCAAGCGTCGCTCGAGCATACCCCTGAGCAGCGCTGAACCCCCGCCCTGCCGACATCAGAATCAGCAGCACCAGCGCACTGCCTGACCACCCAATCACCCTGACTGCTGCCCACATCATGCACCTGCCTTCCAGTTTGGTTCGTCATCCCGATCCACACAGGACCACAGACACCAAACACGGAAATGCAAACCGCAAATCCCGGAACCGCCTGAAAAAATCAGCGCCCCGCCACGGAAATGATCACCACCCCCGCCATCAGACCGGCAATGCACACAGCCTTCACACGCCAGTTCTGCTCACCATACATCCGAATCCCCGCCACAAACGCAATCACCACAGAAGTCCTGCGCAGCGGAGAAATCACCGATATCAGAGCACCCGGCTGCTCAATCGCGTGAAAATACAGAAAGTCCGAAACCAGCAGCAGCAAAGCAATCGCCGGAATTGACCAGCGCCACTCAAATGGACTCGACTCCCGACCCGCTCGCCACCACCAGATCGCCAGCGGCAGCATCACCGGTACCAAATACACCGAAAACCACGCCTGCACCGTCGCTGACCGAAATCCACTGTCAGCCAGCAAAAACTTGTCGTACAGCGAACTGCCGGCACCCAGAATCGTCGCCACCACCATACAATACACCCAGCGATCCCGGTGAAACACTATCCCCTCGCGACGACCAGCCAGCGAAAACGCATAAAACGAAACCAGTACCACCAGCACCCCCAGCCACTGCCACAACGCAGGACGCTCACCAAGGACCAGCACCGCCGCCAAAATCGTGACAAACGGGCTGCTGGCACGAATCGGAGCCGCGATCGATACCGGCAAATGCTTCAGTGCAAACGAAGCAAATACCCACGAACTGCCGGCCAGCAGCGACTTGCCAGCCAGCATCAAATGCCCCGTCACCCCCAGATCATCAACCCGCACAAGATCAGACGGCAGCAAACCCGGCAACAGCCTCGATACCAAAATCACAGGCACATACACCGAGGCAGAAGTCAGCACGTTGAACAGCAGTACCACCGGCACCGCATTCCCACGCAACGACTCCTTCTTCGCAATCTCATACAAACCCAGAAACACCGCCGACAGCAGACTCAACACAATCCAGTTCATGGCCCACCCAAAAAAACAGGCCCATCCGCCAGAAACGACGAACAGGCCCGGTTGCGTCCCAATCTGCCCCCCAAAAACAGGGGCACATCGATTACAGAATTGCGCGAATCTTCGTCAGAAACTCCCGATTCGTCGGAAAACGCTCCATCGTCTTCGTCAACTGCTCCATCGCCTCCACCGGACTCAGGCTGATCAGACTGCGACGCAGCATCGTAATGCCCTCCAGCAGATCCGGAGCCAGAATCTTCTCCTCACGGCGAGTACCGGAACGAGTAATGTCGATCGACGGCCAGATGCGGCGATCTGCCAGCTCACGACTGAGCATCATTTCCATGTTGCCCGTACCCTTGAACTCCTGGAAAATCGCCTCGTCCATCCGACTGCCGGTGTCAATCAATGCCGTACCACAGACCGTCAGTGATCCACCTTCGTCAAACCGTCGAGCCTGACCGAAAAGCTTCTTCGGGACGTCCAGAGCACGAATGTCCAGGCCCCCGGTCGCCGTTCGACCCGTATTGCTGTACTTGTTGAAAGCACGAGCCAGACGAGTAATGCTGTCCAGCAAAATGAAGACATCCTTGCCCTCCTCCGCCAGACGCTTCGCTCGCTCAATGATCAGCTGCGCGATGCGGATGTGACTCTCCACGTCGTTGTCCAGCGATGACGAAATCACTTCGCCCTTCACCAGCCGACGCATTTCCGTCACCTCCTCCGGACGCTCGTCAATCAGCAGCACCATCAGGTGAATTTCCGGATGATTCACACTTACCGAATGAGCAATTTCCTGGAGCAGCATCGTCTTGCCCGTTCGCGGAGGCGCCACCAGCAGTGCACGCTGCCCCTTACCGATCGGACACAACAAATCCATCACCCGCATCGTCAGCGGTCGAGGACCCGTTTCCAGTCGAATCTGCTCAAACGGATTGATCGCCGTCAACTGGTCAAAATGGCGAATCCGGTCGTAGTCCTCAGGAGTCAGACCGTCGATCGTTTCAACTTCCAGCAGACGCGGACCCTGATTGTGAGTCCCCGCACCAACCTCACCACGGACCAGTACCCCCTCACGCAGACGGTACTTCTCCACCAGTGAACTGGAGACAAAGGGATTCGAATCCTCTGCAGCATAATTCCGCTTCGGATCCCGCAGAAACCCATAACCCCGATTGTGCAGCTCAACCACACCTTCAAAGGTACCCTCAATCACCTCAGCCGAAGGCGAAATGCTCCGCGGCCTCCGCGGCATGCCACGGTCGCGATCGCGATCACGGTCACGCCCGCCTCGACCACCACCCATCGGCTGACCACCGCGATGAGCCGTGTCGCCACGGCGATCACGAGGCCCGGGACCAGCCGGACCACCCCGACGACCACCGTGCCGACGATTGCCACCATCCTGACGACCAGCATCAAAACGCGGACCGTCATTGCGATAACCCTGATCACGAACAAAATGATCCCGCTGCCCCTGTTCTCCCGGCCCACGGTCTCCCAATCCCCGATCTCCCGGCCCACGATCTCCCGGCCCACGATCTCCCGGCCCACGATCTCCCGGCCCACGGTCTCCCGGCCCACGGTCTCCCGGCCCACGGTCTCCAAACCCACGGTCTCCAAACCCACGGTCTCCAAACCCACGCTCTCCAGGACCCCGTTCTCCCCCGCCGCCACGACGGCGACGACGGCGACGACGACGAGATGGTCGACGGTCATCACCATCGTTCACATCGTATCCGCCACCACCAGAACCCGGGCCACCCTCGAAATCCCCTTCACCCTCGCTGCCCTGAACACCGCGGTCCTCGTCGCCGTCAGAGCCTCCACCAAACAACTCGTCCGTATAACGCTCCAGATCGTCCCGACGACGCGGCGGACGGGAAGAACCAGATCCACCAAAGCCCTCGTCACCACGGCGACCACGGCCCCAGTCTTCCCGGACACCTTCACGAACACCTTCAGCAGCACCCTCAGAACTCACCCGCGGCTCACCACCAGCCTCGCCTGCCGATGGGCCGTCTTCGTAACGCGCTGACTCATCACGACGCCGCGGGAATCGACGCCCCCCCGAATCACCATAACTGTCCTCCCGTCGACCGCCACGACGACCACGATCACCTCGGTCACTACCGCGATCCCCGCGGTCACTACCGCGATCCCCGCGGTCACTACCGCGATCCCCGCGGTCACTACCGCGGTCACCTCGAGGCTCACCGCCATCATCGTCAACAAAATCCAGCTCGTCAGTGCTGAAATATCGCATGCCAGTCTGCGACTCAACGTCCGCCAGCTGCCGCTCAAAACGATTCGATGTCCGATCCGTCGACTCCGACCCAGCAGCTTCCACCGGCTCAGCCGCCGCGTCACCCTCCGGGACACGCCGAGTCTCGCGGCGCAAACCACGCTCCGTACGCACCCGCCGCGGACGACGAACATCAGCGTCCTCGCCCGCAACAACCGCAGATTCACCGGCGTCTGCCGCACGAACCTCAGCCACAGGCTCCACACGCTCCGGACGCTCCACAGGAGCCCGACGGGCTCGGGTCGGACGAGGCTCTGCAGGGGCCACCGGACCTCCTGCATCCGAATCCACGCCCGAACCAAAGTCATCAGATTCTGCCGGTGCAACCGCATCCTCCGCAGACGCTGCTCGCCGCGAACGCCCCGGAGCTCGGGGTTCATCTGCTGATCGGGATGGTGATCGACGACGCGGACGTGGGCTGGTTCCGTCAGAATCGGAACTACGTGAAGGCATATCAAAAGCTCGGCAGGACAGTAATCGGAGAAACAGCAGTCTGCACAATCGGACCGCTTCAGATAATTTTTACCGGCATGGATCCCGCAGCCACACTTGCAGCCCGCGCTCCGGCAAACAGCCGGCACCCAACTTCCGGACAGGCCACCGCCAGCAACGCAATCGCTGATGCCCGTGGCCAGACTAAGGTAAAACTGACTGCCTGATACACAGACAGCTCAAAACACTGAACCCCTCGAGATCGTAGCTTTCGAGAACATAGCCCTCGAAGAAACGACCCCGAAAAAACGAGGCCATTGCAGGGCTTCCACGACTTGCCCCCCCGAAACAACTTCGGAAGACCACAGCCACCTGCCCGCTCCAGAATGCCCGCTCAGGACCACCGGGCGCCCGCCGCGACACTGCCACCGCAGTCACGGAATTCAGAGCACTACCAGTCGGCAGCAAATCGGAACAGCAGCCGGAACCCTACTGAAACGCCAGCGAAAACACCAGCGTGAACAACCGCAGAAATGCAAAAAATCAGCCAGCAACACACACAACAAAACACAACGACAGGAACAGCGGGCGGACAATACCGGACAGATAACCCGACCAGACAAACAATCCGCCAGCATCACCCCCCCAAAACAATCCCCGCAGCGTCTGTTCAACCCTAGTATTAACGGATCAACCCGCTGTGTCAATTCAACTCTTGCGTCCAGACAAAAACATTTTCAATCGCACTCCCGGAAGACTTTGACCGCTCCGGACACCGACCCTGAGGATCAGACGGGTTGCAACGGCAACACCCCACAACTCCGCAACGACAGAACACCCGATACCGCAGGTAAAATCGGCCACGAAGTCCGCTCACGCCCTGCAATTCTCCCCCCATACCGGAATTTCAACCCGCTTCGCTGCCGAAATCCCACCCAACCTGAATGCTGTCCCTCACACCAGACCATCTGCCCGAAAGGATCCGAAAGATGCGTTCCATAACCGGCCTCGCTCTGCTTATTGCCCTCACAGCCTCTGCCGCAGCCATCGCCGGTGACACCCCGGTACACGTACTGCCTGCCACCTCCGCAGTCAGGTCCGTGCCCGTTCAGCCAGTCGCCGCACGCCGCGTCACACGCAGCTCAAAACAGACGTTCTTCGGCAAAGTCATGGAACTGGAACGCCGCAAAAACGCCTGGCTGCGACGCACATTCCTCGGTCGCTGACGCCAATCGCTGCCCGCCCCGCAACAACTCCCTGCCACGGGGCGCTCTGCTTTGCCACAGATCGCCCCCCCTCGGCCGCCCACACGCCTGAAAACTAGCCGCCGCCGGACGCCCCGCCAGGACCCCGACGGTCACGCCCACGGCCCGCACCGCCTCCACGAGGACCATTCCGAGGGCCGCTTCGCTGACCACTGCGGCCACCCGAAAATCCGCCACGACCACGCTCACCCGGACCTCCGGATCGACTGCCACCAGGCCGGAAGCCTCCTCCCGGACCAGCACCACGCCCGCCAAACCCTCGCCGCTCCTCACCACCCGATTCCTGGCCGCCCGGGGCGAAACCACCCTCTCGCAGACCACCCTCTCGCGGACCACCCTCTCGGAAACCACCGGGACGCGGACCGCGCGGTCTGCGCTCGCCGCCACCACTGCCCCGGAATTCACCTGCATCCCGACGCGGTGCACTGCGCCGCACCTCAGCATCACCCAGTTCAGAAATCTGCAACTGACGACCTGCCACCCACGCCCGACGCAGCTTCTGGAAAATCTCCGGTGGCATCCCGGCCGGCAACTGCACCGTACTGAAGTCGTCAAAAATATCAATCCGACCAATCCGACCACTGTCCAGGCCGGATTCGCCCGCTATCGCTCCCACGATACTCCCCGCACGCACATCGTGCACACGCCCCACCTCCAGCCGAAAACTCTGCATCGGCCCCTGCTCTCGCTCGCTGCGAAACGCCCCCCGCGGCTCCCGTGACTCGCGACGATCACCACGCTCAAAGCCACGCTCACCCCGAGCACCGCGATCGCGGAAACCAGGCCGGCGGTCACCACCACGCTCGGAAAACCCCGGAGCCCCCCGGCGAAGTCCACCAGGACCGCCGCGGCGACCACGCTCATCCTCCAGTTCCACCTGCGGCAACTCTTCCCGACTGAGCAGTTGACGGCCACCCTGTGCCATCACCGCCAACGCCCCCAGAATTGCCTCCGCCTCCAGCTCCGGACGCTCACGCTGAAACTGCTGCATAATCGATTGCAGCGTCTCACGCTGAGGATCCTCCAGAGCCCTCACGATCGCTTCATGAAAGGCCGACACTCGCTTCTTGTTCACAGCCCGATTCGTCGGCATCGGCATGGGCTCAAGCGCCTGACCCGCCGCATGCTCAATGCTCGACAGCAGTCGACTGGCACGCGGATGCACAAACAAAATCGCTTCCCCCTGCCGACCCGCTCGACCCGTGCGGCCAATCCGATGAATATATGCCTCACGACCACGCGGCAGATCAAAATTTATCACGTGACTCACTCGCGGCACATCCAGCCCGCGAGCCGCCACGTCAGTGGCTACCACCACATTCAACTGACCACCACGCAATTGCTCAATAATCCGTTCCCGCTGCGCCTGAGCCACATCGCCATGCAGCGCCGCAGCACGATGCCCCTGACTGCACAAATACTCCGCCAGAGGCTCCGTCGTACTCTTCAGCTTCACAAACACAATCACCGCATCAATCGGCTCCGCCTCCAGAATTCGAGACAATGCCGCTTCACGATGATGATTCGACACCACCACATACCGCTGACGAATCGTGTCAGCCGCCGCTGCACGCTGCACAATCGTCACTTCAGCAGGATTCCGCTGATGCTGCTGAGCAATCGCGCGGATCTGAGCCGGCAAAGTGGCCGAAAACAGGGCCGTCTGACGACCCTCCGGCGCCTGCGACAACACCCACTCCACACTCTCCGCAAAACCCATCCGCAGCATCTCATCCGCTTCGTCCAGCACCAGACACCGCAGTCCGGCCAGATCAAGGGATCCACGAGTCATGTGGTCCATGACTCGGCCCGGAGTCCCCACAACGATGTGCACCCCACGGTTCAACTGAGAAAACTGAGGCTGATACGCCGCACCACCGTAGATCGCCAGACAACGAAAATCCCGCATCCCCGATGAATAACGCTCAAAAGCAGCCGTCACCTGCAACGCCAGTTCACGAGTCGGCACCAGTACCAAAACCTGCGGACGACGCTGTGACAAATCCAGCAGCTGCAACATCGGCAAGGCAAATGCCGCCGTCTTGCCGGAACCCGTCTGAGCCTGACCAAGCACATCCCGGCCAGCCAAAAGCAACGGAATCGTCGCCGCCTGAATCGGAGTCGGTTCGGTGTAGCCCAGCTCAATCAATGACTGCAGCAGTGCCTTGCCCAAACCCAGCTTCGCAAACTCCGGAGGCATCAGAGCTGAAACATCCACCACACGAGGAACCACCGGTACAGCCGCCACCGGCCCTGCAGCAGCCGACTCCGCAATCACCAAATCAGCAGCCACCGGCTCAGCAATTACCACATCAGCAGCCACCGGCTCAGCAACCACCTCCTGCTGCGCCACCAGGGGTGCTGTCTCCGCAGGCACCACATCCGCCACTATTGGCTCAGATTCCACCTGCACAGATTCCGTTGCCCGGCCGTCTGCCGAAACTTCCTGCGCCACTGCCAGTTGTTCTTCGTGTTCCTGAGTCATCCGCTGCTGCCAATCTGCCTGTCAGTATTAAACCCGCACCACTTAACCACCAGAATCCACACCCACCACACTCAACGGTCTCGCGCTGGTCGTCGCCCACCGGAAGACTCACTCGCACCACCAAAAATTCCGGTCCCAAACTCATCAGCCCCCGGCGCTCCGCGACCACGCGACCGATCACCATCAGCGCCCCGCCCACGCGGCTCCCCAGGACCCGCCTGACGACCACCTGGTCGCGCATCAGGACGTCGCTCCGGACGACGCTCAGACCGCTCGCCACGCCCGTCTGCTCGCTGCTCCGCACCCGACTCGGATGTCCGCTGCGGTCGGCGGGAATTCTTCTGCTCAGGTCGCTGCCCGACCGCACCCTCAGGTCTGCGCTCAGGACGCTGCCCGGCCGCACCCTCATGTCTGCGCTCAGGACGCTGCCCGACCGCGCCCTCAGGTCTGCGCTCAGGTCGCTGCCCACCTGACGCAGCGGGCTTGCGCGGAGCTCTCGGCTCAGGACGCCGCTGCTCGGCATCACGCTGTCGACGACGTTCCTCATGCCCCCGAAATCGCCAGCGATCCTCTGCCGATTCACCCGCACCACGTTCACCCGCACCACGCTGCTCACCACGACCTGAACGCTCACTTCGCTCGCCGCGGTCGTCAGATATCGCGGCCGACTCCGACAAATCAAAATCCGCCAGAGACAACTGCCGGATCGAAAAACCAATCAGCTTTTCAATACTTCGCAGCATCCGTCGCTCCTCGGGATCGCACAGCGACACCGCCTCACCCACCGCCCCCGCTCGGCCGGACCTGCCGATCCGATGCACGTAGGTTTCTTCTTCGGTCGGCATGTCGTAATTGAAAACGTGCGACACCTGATCCACATCGATTCCTCGAGCCGCAATATCGGTGGCCACCAGAATCGGAGGCCTGCTGCTGCGAAACTCCTCCAGCGTTCGCTGGCGACGATTCTGACTCTTGTTCGCATGAATGGCTGCCGCCGTCAGGCCAGCCTTCGTCAGCTGTCGCACAATCCGATCCGCACCATGCTTCGTGCGACTGAAAACAATCGCACGCTGAGGCACCAGGCGGTTCAGCAGCTGCACCAGCAATGCCGTCTTCTGCTTCTGCGGCACAATGCACACGCTCTGTTCCACCAGCTCCGTCGTCTTCTGCTTCGGCTCAATCGAAATGTTCACAGGATCCCGCAAAATCGTCGCTGCCAGCTCCCGTATCTCCGGCCGCATCGTGGCCGAAAACAGCAGCGTCTGACGCTGCTTCGGAATCCGCTGCAATACCCGCCGAATCGCCGGGAGAAACCCCATGTCCAGCATCCGATCCGCTTCGTCCAGCACCAGCACCTGCAAACTGTCCATGCTGGCACAGCCCTGCTGCATCAGATCCAGCAGTCGGCCCGGAGTCGCCACGACGATATCAGAACCGTCCCGCAGCGCTCGAATCTGCGGCTGCATCCCCACACCACCATAAACAACCGCCGAACGCACAGCCGCAAAGGCACCGTAGCTGCGAAAACTTTCGTGAATCTGCAGTGCCAGTTCGCGAGTACTGGCGAGCACCAGCACGCGGACCGGACGCACCCGCGGACGCTCACCGCGTACCCGCTCAGGCCTGCCACCCGCCTCCGTTCCCCGCTGCAGCTGATGCAGCAGCGGCAATGCAAACGCCGCCGTCTTGCCGGTGCCCGTCTGAGCAATCCCGACAACGTCCCGACCCTCCAAAACCGCAGGGATGGCCTGCTGCTGAATCGGTGTCGGAATGCTGTAACCGGCCTCGGTCACAGCGCGCACAAGGGGCTCACAAAGCCCCAGCTCACTGAACTTCATATACCTTCATCCTGGGAAAAAAATGAAACATTCCCAGGTCCGAAGGCAGAAAACCGGCGAGCTGTCTGTGCCCGACTGACATCGTCAGGCAATCAACCCTCCGGCTGCAGGGCAACCAACCGACCACTCGAGACATCGCCCGAGAATCCTGTTGCTGCTCTCGCACTGTTCGCAGCTGGCGCTGCCAACGTTTCAATAACACGTGGAACTGGCAGTCGTTCACCAAATACGGGAACGCACCGAATGCTTCGCGGATCCGGCCAGTTCAGACGACCCCCGCCGCAATCTGGCAGAAGAATGTCCGGGAACATTCCGGCAAATCGGTGACAAAACACCAACAGACACGGAAATCAGAGCCCAAAGACTGGCGGCAGACCGCAGAACTGCAGCTTTATTCATAAAGCCGAGCCTGTCCAAACAAAGTGGCCTGCTCATTAAGTATACCAGAGCGTTCTCCTGGAGACAGAAGAAACGGTCAGGAGTCCGGGGAATTTGGGAATTCGTGGGTTTTCCCCGTGAAATCCCGCCCGGACCGCAGCCGCACAGTGCTCAGATTTCGGAATCACAGACCCATTCACGCGAAATTTCTTTAAAAAACCGCCCGCCTCTGACGGCTTTTTTCTGGGCGATTTGTTGGGTTCACGTGACAATAACGTCTCACCGTCTACCAGACTTCGTCCGACCCAGCCGACCATCCCAACCGCCACAATTCAGAATCGTCCAGCATGTTTCTGATGCACCTGTTCCACACAACATTCCGTCGCCACCCACGGCACCCATCACGCCGTGGCACCACCCGCCCCGCCCTGCAAGTCGTTTCCACCGAAACTCTCGAAAACCGCGCCCTCCTCAGCACCTTCACCGCCACGCTCGACGCCAGTCAGGATTCCACCATCTACAATGTCCCCACCGGGGACCTCTCCAATGGCAGCGGTCAATTTCTGATCGCCGGGGGCGCCACCGGTTTTGCCACCGCCCGCCGCGGACTCGTTTCCTTCGATGTCGCCGCTGCTGGAATCCCGCCCGGCTCCACCATCCTCGATGCCGTCGTTACCCTGTACGTCGTAAATCCCGGCTCTGCCGCAAGCTCCAGTATCGGTCTGCACCCCATCAGCAAACCCTGGGGCGAATCCGCTTCCAACGCCCCCGATGACGAACTCGAAGGCGCACGCGCCGCTGCCCGCGATGCCACCTGGCAGTTCAGCCTGTTTGACTCCGTCGGCTGGGCCAGCCCAGGCGGTGACTTCGGCGGAGCCTCAGCCTCACTCGCGGTCGGTGGCGTCGGAGCCTGGGAATGGGCCGGCAGCGGAATCGTCGGTGACGTCCAGAAATGGCTCGATAACCCACTCGCCAACAACGGCTGGATGATCGTCAGCGACGAACAAACCGGCAGCATCAAATCCTTCGCCAGCCGCGAATCCGACAACGCCACTCTCCGCCCCCGCCTCGAAATCACCTGGGAAGAACCCTTCGTTCCCGCCATCGTCGAAGGACGAAAATGGTTCGACCGCAATGCCGACAGCGTGCGCCAGGCTCCCGCCGTCCAGGCACTCAGCCTGTTCTGGCCCAATGGCCGCAACAGCTTCAATGCCTTCGGCGGACGCGAATACTGGTTCCGCTCCTCCGTCGCCAATGCCTGGTTCTTCCTCACTCCCCAGGGCGACCTGGTCCGCTGGAATGCCCAGCCCGGAAAACTCACCGGCACAACCGTCGATTCCCCCGGCGTCCGAGCCTGGCATAACCCCACCTCGCTCCTCGGCACAACAGCCACTCCCGGCACCCCGGCTGACGAGCCATGGCTGAATGGGTTCTCCTTCCAGCTTGTCAATGATCAGGGTCAGATCGTCGCCACCACTCAGTCCCGCGATATCGACCTGAACAACGACGGACTGGTTCAGGAAGAACAGGAACGCGGCTGGTATCGCTTCGAAAATGTTCGCCCCGGAAACTACACCGTTCAGGAAATCGTCCCCGCCGGGTGGGCACAAAGCCCCGGCAGACACTCACCGTCCGCCGGCACCGCATGGCAACTCGATCAATCACTCGGACTGTCCGCCACCGGCGACCTGTTCGAAAATTTCGGCGGACTCGGTGAACGCTGGCTGAAAAGTACGACCGGCTGGTGCTATATCACTCCCGTCGGCGATCTGTTTCAGTGGAACGGCAAAACCATAACCGCCACCGCACCGCTCTCCGGAACACTCGCCGGCACTCTGAACAACTTCTACTACCGCGACGTCTCACTGCTCGCCGCTGCTCAGAATCCAGTCATTCCCGTGACAGGCGGCACAACTGTCAGCCGCATCGACTTCGGCAATTACAGACCCGCCGTCATCGAAGGACGCACCTGGCTCGAAATCGACCCCAACGGCAGCCGCGGCACAACTCTCCTTCCGCAGGCCGTCGTTATCGCCGTTCCCGAAGCTGCCCCGCCAGCACTCCGCACCGCCGTCTGGTACGAAGTCCCCGTACTTGAAACCTCCGGTCCCGCTGCCGGCACCACCGTCCGCCGCACGTTTTTTATCAACGCCGGTAACGAAGTCTGGCAGTGGTCCGCCACCACCGGTTCCACGCTCCTTTCACGAGTCTCAAAGGCCGCAAAAACCCCCGGCGATGTCGCCGCAATCGCATTCGCTTTCGAAAACTGGCAAAACGATATCACCGTCGAACTGCTCAACGATGCCGGCTTCGTCGTCGCTCGCACAAACTCCGCCAGCCTCGATCGCAACACCGACGGAATAATCCAGCCCGAAGCCGAAAACGGCTGGTACCGCTTCAGTACTCTCCTGCCCGGAAATTACTCCGTACGACAGGTCGTTCCCGCCAGCTCTCGCACCACCTCCGAAGTCGGCACAAACGCACAGACCGGCCTCCGAACACTGGCCGAAAACTATGGCTTCACCGCTGATGCTTCAGATCACTACAACTTCGGAGGCCTTAACGAACGCTGGTTCCGTTCCCGCAGGGCCGAATGGTTCTACATCCTCCCCAACGGTCAGATCTTCCAGTGGGACAGACTCAGTGGCGGAACCAAAGGCCCCGTCAAAGGCACCCCGATCGCCAAAGTGCCAGGCAGCGTCTACCTGAATCTCAGTCTCCTCTTTCGCCCCGTCAGCACCAGACTGACCATGGCCTCAGCACAATCCAGCCTGCTGAATCTCAGCCAAACCAGACTGCTCGATACCGTGTTCGCCGGTATTGCCCAGCAAATCGCAGACTGAATCCAATCGCAGGTCACAGGAATCGCTGCACAATCCGCAGCAAAGCCGCGCCGTGCCCCCCCCAAAAAAACACGCCTCCCGGCAGCTTCCCCAAATTTGAAAAATAATTCTCAATTATGGCTTGAAAACAACCTGCCGCAGGCCGATGATCCATACAAAAGATCACCCGTGAGCTTCCTGCATGGCAATTTAAACAGCAAGCCTGCTCAGAAATTACCACCGGGAAAACAAAAAACTGCCCGCCCGTCCACCGCTAAAACCGCATGGCACCGGCACCTGATTTCGCGTTTTTCTGTTTTTCGTTCCCTGCAAGACAACCGGAGGTTTCCATGGCCGTTGCCCAGCCAGCGCAGCCCACCACGCCCCTTCCCCGCCGCCGCGGTTTCACTCTGATCGAACTGCTCGTCGTCATTGCCATCATCGCCATCCTCGTTGCACTGCTGCTGCCGGCCGTACAACAGGCCCGCGAAGCCGCCCGTCGCACTCAGTGCCGCAATAACCTGAAGCAAATCGGCATCGCACTCCATAACTATCACGATGTCAACAACTGCTTCCCCCCCGGAAATGTGACGATGGGTGACTGCTGCTCAACTCCCAGTCTCATCAACTGGGCCATCTCCATCCTGCCCTACCTCGAACAAACCAATCTGCAGCAGCAGTACAACTTCAATCTGCCCAACGAAACTCCTGCCAATGTCGCCGTCCTGAAATCCAGACTGCCTGTTTACAACTGCCCCTCTGACATCAATGCCGGAGCCCTGCTCGTACCGGACTCAGGCCCCCACAACAACCAGACGTGGGCTGCCAGTTCCTACCGCGGTATGGGCGGCGTCGGCTGGTCCGCCGGCGACTCGTACGCCTACCGTCGCCAGTGGGACAGCTCTGATATCCTGCACCCAAACGCACTCGACCGCCTGCGCGGGATGTTCTACTGGTGCGGACGCGGTGGCAATGGCGTCGGGAAGTTCGGCCCGGTCAATTTTCGCGACATCACCGATGGCACCTCCAATACACTCGCCGTCGGTGAATACACCACCAAATCCCGACCTCGTCGCACATCCTTCTGGGGCTACACGTACACGTCTTTCGTCCTGTCCTGCGCCACACCGGAAAGCCGCACACTGATCGCCGATTATAACCTGTGCCAGGCCCAGGGTGACTCCAACCCCTGCAAGCGTGCCTGGGGCTCATTCCACGCCGGAGGCACCCTCACTTTTCTGCTCGCCGACGGTTCCTGCCGCAGCATCTCGCCCAACATCGACATGCGAGTCTACACCGGGACGTCCACAATCGGTGGCACCGAAATCATCGGTGAATTCTGAAGGTTGTAACTCCCCCCCTCGCTCAAACCAGCCAACGGAACGTCAGATGCTGCCCCTCCGACTGGTCCCACTGCTGCTGCTCCTCACCGCCATCGGGTGCGGCGAATCTCGAAAATCCGCACCCGTAACCGGCACGGTCACACTCAACGGACAGCCCGTTGCCGACGTGATCGTCCGCTTCCAGCCATCCGGCAGTGGGACCACAGAACAGCTGGAAGTCGGAATGAGTTCCTTCGGCACGACCGACGCCGCAGGAAAATTCACACTCCGTTTCAGCGACAACAGCGAATCCGGTGCCATGATCGGTGACCACACCGTCACCATCGATGAAGTCACACCTCCGGAGGAGGAAAACAACGACGCTGGAGGAATTGGCAGGAAAAAACCTTCCCGCATCCCACGCAAATGGGGTGATGGCAGTCAGACGTTCAAGGTTGAAGACAAAGACAATGTCGCTGCCTTCAGCCTTGACTGATCCGCTGCAGGCCTGAATCGCCCGCTCAGCGTTTCAACTGCACCGGCTCCAGCCCCCGCACCTCAATCACATCACGCTGATCCTTCTGCGACCAGCGCATTCCCAGAACACCCACCTCGCGACCCGCAAATCGCTCCAGTTGCACACCACCTGCCGGCTTCAGATCCGCCAGCAGCCTGCCCGCCGGTGACGCCAGAACCCAGCCAGTCGCAGGCCCCGGAGCCCGCTGGATCACTCCCGCACCAACGTACTTGTTCTGCGGACTGCCCGGACGGATCACAGTCGCCGCGGCTCCGGCTGCGGCAACTTTACCGGAAACAGCAGTCCCAAACTGCGTTCCTGCAGACTCTTCCGCAACGTCGCCCTGCTCCTCAAACGATCGCGACTGAGAAACCAGCATCGCCGACCGACTGTCCGTCGGGGGCATGGTGGCGTCCGCAGTGGGCGCAATGAACTCATCTCCTGCAGGTCCCGCCGACTGACCGGCAGCGCTTTCCACCAGTAAACCACTCGCCGGCGGCGAAATGATTCGCGGCCCCGCCGGCAACTCCGGAATCGAAGGCAGCTGCGGCGGCCTGACCTGCACCGCAGGCACCGCCGGAGGCATCATCGAGGCAAAACCATGACGAGTTGCCAGCGCCGCATCACGCTGCTCCGTCTGACTCTGCAACTGACGCACCTGCTGCAACTCCGCCAAACGCTGCCGATAACGCTGAATCGCGCCATACCGCAGCTCCACCGCACCCGAAATCTGCGGATTTGTCAGTCGACCCTGCAATTCCCTGTAAGACGCCTCCAGCCCATCCAGATCCCACGTCGCGGCATCCTGCAGCACCATCTCGCGAAAACGCCGATCAAGATCCGCCAGCTGCTGCTTCTCGCCCTTGTCCTGCTGCACCTTCTGCAACGCTTCACTCGGCTCCACCAGCGGCACCTCCACCAGACCCGCCGGCAGACTGGCAGCAGCAGGTGTTGCCATCGCCGTCGCTCGACGACCATTTGCCGGCAGCCTGTACGGATCATTGTCCGCCTGCCGCTGCCGCTCAGGATCCACCGGCACCAGAGCCGCCCCAGGCACCCAGCGACGCTCACGCTGCGGCGGGCGAATTTTCAGCATCGCCTGCGTGCCCGTCGCCGTATCAATATTCTGCTGTCCCAGAATTGAAACCTTCTCACCCTTCTTCATGCGCCGCTGAAATACCGACGTTTCGTCGCCAAACTCGCTGCCCACACTGGCCACCACGTTCTCCTCCAGAACCTCTCCCTCCTGCTCGCTCAGCCGCTTCACAAATCGCTCCGGAATCCAGCTGAAACTGCCCTCAGGTGGCTCAATCACATACCAGCCACCCGGGTCATGCCGGTACACCCGCACCACCGTTCCGCGCGTCAGTCGCTGAGTCGGATAGTAGGCGTCACCTCCGCCCGAACGGGCAAACGTCTCCTCAGCCGCCACTCGCGCTTCATACGGAAAACCTCCGCTCTGAGCCTCCGCGATGGAACTCCCGGACCACCACAGCAAACACAACAACACTGCCATCCGCTCACAGCCGGCCGGGAAAAAAAATCCCGCAGCCCCTGCACAACTCAACAGCCACGCCCCGGCACTGCGGCAGATTTTGCCACCAACATCGCCGATTCGGCAGTTTCTGCCGAATGTCGCCAGACCACACAGGACGCCGAATTCTGAAAATGCGTTCAGCATATCAAACTCCATCACTCCCGCTGACACCTCTCGCCAGACACTCCAACACACAGAATCCACCAGCAAAAAACTGAAAATCCTGCGTTTTCTGTCAGGCTCCGCCAGTTGTTCTCCACCGCTGGCAGGTTCCGCCGAAAGTGCAGACAGCGCTTTCAGAAAACCTCACCCCGAATTACAGTTTCCCTCAAATCGACTCAAGTCCGATTTTCCAGACCGGAACCGACTCACCCCGGCGTCCCACCGCTCCGAGATTCCCATGCTGCTCCAACTCCTGCTCGCCCTGATAACCACTCTGCCCCTCAGCAATCCGGCTGCCGGCCACGTCGACAACCAGAAACTGAAGATCGGAGACACAGCTCCGGACTGGAAAAATCTGCCCGGAACCGACGGCCACGAACACTCACTCGACGACTTTTCCAGCCGCGCCGTCGTCGTCCTCTGCTTCACCTGCAACTCCTGCCCCTACTCAGTTGACTACGAGGATCGCCTGATCGAATTCGCCCGAAAATTCGCGGACACACCCGCGGGAGTCGTGCTCGTCGCCATCAACGCCAATCGCAAACCCTCCGAATCGCTGGAGAAAATGTCCGAGCGAGCCCGGCAGAAACAGTTCCCCTTCCTCTACCTGATCGATGAATCCCAGCAGGTCGCCGACAGCTACGGCGCCGTTTACACACCGGAATTCTTCGTACTCAACAAAGATCGGAAAGTCGTCTACATGGGAGCGATGGATGATCGCACCGATGCGAAGCAGGTCACGGCCCGCCATCTCGAGGAGGCCGTAAACGCCGCACTCGCCGGAAAACTGCCCGCCGTCACCAGTGTCCCGGCACGTGGCTGCGCAATCCCCTACCGTACCAGACAGCGACGCTGACATTGCTCCGCCCGGTTTCTCCGTTCCCCCTCACAACAGCTCAGCTCAACACGCAGAAAGGAGTCGCGAAAAGTCATGGATGCGCCGCACCACCAATGCCAGCAACAACACCCGCTGCCCGCTTACGCCACACTCTGCCTCGGGCTGCTGTTCGCAGTCTCTCTGCTCTCCCTCGGTTGCCGCACAACTCGCTCACAAACCTTTTCCAGCGAACGACCACAGTCTCATACCTGGGCAACCGACCACTTCATCGTGCACTCTGATGACCCGCTCCTGCCCGGCGACCCCCTCATCCAGGCACTCCAGGACGTCCGCAACCAGCTCGTCAGCCTGCTGCAGCTTCCGGCTCAGCGCGACCTCGTACACGTCTACCTGTTCAGCGATGAAGCATCCTACCGCTGGTACATGCAGTCCACATGGCGCGACCTGCCGCCGCGTCGCGCCTACTTTGTCGGAACAACACGCGAACTGGCCGTCTATTCCTTTCGAGGACAGCATGCCGCAGAAGACCTGCGACATGAGTTTTCTCACGGACTCCTGCACGCCTCACTGCAGTCTGTACCGCTCTGGCTCGACGAAGGACTGGCTGAGTACTTCGAAATCAGCAGTTCCGCAGACACTCAACTCAGCCCACCACACCTGCAGGAACTCACCGAAGCCCGAGCCGACGGCTGGAACCCGGGACTCTACAGACTGGAACAGATCACCGACTTTCGCACTCTGTCACAGCGAGACTATGCCGAGTCGTGGGCCTGGGTACACTTCCTGCTGCATTCCACACCCGAAAGTCGGCAGGTGCTGCTCGACTATCTGCAAACCCTCGCCACCACACGCACACCCGGCAAACTCCTGAACAAACTCGAAGCTGCCGTACCCTCGTGGGCTCTGGATTTCGAAAATTACACCGATCAGCTCATCGCCTCTGCTCCGTTTACAGCCTCAGAGCCCACAGCCGGTCAGCCGCCGGGGACTCCCTGACCCCGCCTGTCTGTCCGCTCGCTGCCGGCACAAACCTGATGTCATCAGGCGGACTTGCGTCGCCGCCCGCGACTTCCTGACTGCGCGGGTGGCTCAACCGACACATCCTGAGCTGCCTCAACCGGCTCCGCAGACGCTGCTTCCTGCGGCAGTTCCGAAATCAAAGCTGCTGGCTCGGACGCCGGAACAGCCACAATACGCATCCCGGCCAGACCACCCGGCAGCACGCCGCTGATTGGTGGATTCGGATTCACATGAATCACACTGCGACTTTGCAGCAGCATGGCTGATAACAGCAGGCCCGCAGACAGCAGGCCTGCACCCGATAATACGCCCCCGGCCACCGCCCCCAGACGAATCTGCAGCACCACACAGACCGCACTCAGCACAACTCCTGACAGCAACAGCACCTGCGCCGGACGACAACGCCCCATGTCCGGCAGAACCGCCCTCAGCACCCACGCCAGAATGCCGGCACAGGGCACCACAAGCAGGGCCGGCCTCGCAGCCTGCAACGGCCCGATCAAACGCGAAAACAGCTCCGCCAGACCACCCGAAGTCAGGTCCGCTGTGTCACTCAACACAAAGAATGCTGCCCCGAAAAACCACACACTCAGCCACCGCCAGCAGCGATATCGTCCATGAAAGTCCACGTGACTGGCCGCTCGCACTGCCGCAATCAGAAGACACAACTGCCCTGACGCAAAAAGCTGCAATCCTGCCGCTGCCCCCACCACACTGCGACCAGCCGGTCCCGCCACAACGTCAGAAAAAGCCCCGCTCAGAGCCAGACCCATCACGATCAACGGAATCAACACCAGCACACCCACTATCAGCCAGTGCTTCCACAGTCGATCGGAAAGCAGACGCCGAATCAGCCGATCCTTCGTCAGCGACTCAAACGGATCCAGCTCCTGCTCCCCGGAAAAACAAAACAGTCCCCCGGAAATCGCAGAAACATCGTCCGCACCAGCGGATTCCAGAGTCAATCGACGACGACGACGGTCAAGGGATCCGGAATTGCGCACCAGCACCATTTGCTCAGCCCCCCAGCCTTCACCTCTCCTCAGGCACCAAACCACCCGTATCACGTTCGGATCGACCAGCAACTGTCACAGGATCAGGAAATTCCGCACTGCCTGCACAACCGTCACAGCCGGAAAAGTTCACGACACTCCCACCGGAAACCACAAAACCGCCTGAGACCTGCTCGTTCACTCCGCTTCTCTGTTTGTTTTTCCCGCCAAATCCTCGATACACTGATTGCAATACGCCCGAGTCAGCGTTTGACTCAAACCCTGCCCGAACTCGTCGCCAGTCTCCTCGGAAAGCCTCGCCATGCGGCGGAATTTCGCGGTTTCCCTGCTGCTGCATGGGCTGTGCCTGCTGTCGGCAAACAACCGACTGTTGTCGCAGGACTCTGCCGGCACGGCAGATTTTGAACACAACATCAGGCCCCTGCTGCTGAACCACTGCGGTCAATGTCATGGCCCGCGCCAGCAGAAAGGCGGCCTCAGACTGGACGCCCGCAGTCACTTCTTTCGCGGTGGCGACAGTGGCCCGGTCATTGTCCCCGGAAAAAGCCTCGAAAGCCACCTCATTCAGCGAATCACATCTGCAGATGCCGACCTGCAGATGCCACCCACGGGCCCCCGTTTGACCACCACCGAAATTCAACTTCTGCAGAACTGGATTAATGCCGGTGCTGACTGGCCGGAAACAGAATATGACCGCCAGGCACTGATTGATCCCCGCCGAAAACACTGGTCCTTCCAGCCACTCCCCGCATCTGTCTCCCCACCACCTGCCGATTCTCGCCAGCATCTCACCGATATCGACCGGTTCCTCCTTGACAAACTGTCCCCCCTCGGCCTCAGCCTGAACCCCAGGGCCGATCGTCGCATCCTGATTCGCAGGGCTTACCTCGTCATCACCGGCCTGCTGCCCACTCCGCAGCAGGTTGCTGATTTCGTGGCTGATGAATCGCCAAACGCATGGAACAACCTTATCGAAACACTGCTCAGCAGCCCGCACTATGGCGAACGCTGGGCCCAGCACTGGCTGGACGTGATTCGCTATGCAGATACTCACGGATTTGAAGTCAACACTCCCCGCGATAACGCCTGGCCCTATCGCGACTATGTCATTCGCTCACTCAATTCTGATAAACCATGGAACACTTTCGTCCGCGAGCAGATTGCCGGGGACCTGCTTGGTGAAGATGCAGCCACCGGTTTCCTTGTCGCATCAGCCGTCCTGCTCCCGGGACAAATTGGAGCCGATGACGCCTCCAAACGACTGGCCCGCCAGGACGCACTCGACGAAATCATCGCCGGCACCAGCAGCGCTGTCCTCGGAATCACACTCGCCTGCGCTCGCTGTCACGATCACAAATTTGATCCGCTGACTCAGCAGGATTACTACAGCATGCAGGCCTTCTTCGCCGGAGTCGAATACGGCGAACGCCCGCTTCGCGACAACAACTGGATGCAGTCTCAGCAGCAGGCCGCAGCTCTCAGTGCACAAATTGCTGAAATGGAAGGACAGGTTCGCGGCATCGTGCCGCTCGCTGCCCCCAATCAACTCCTGCTGATCGATGAAGAAGATTCCACACGCGTCAGATTCCTCAGGTCGCCAAACGGCCCCGGAGCCAATCCGGCGGGGACACAGCGCGGCTACCGCGATGATCCCGGCTCGCTGCTCCAGCCCGGAAACCTCAGCAACGGACGTTACACATGGTGGAACAATGTCCCGGGGGAAGATGTGGCCGTCTGGAAACCAGCGCTCAATGGTCCCGCCCGACTGTGGCTTTCCTGGGGAGCCCACGGCAGCGGCGTGCACACCCGGGATGCCCGCTGCATTCTGGATCGTGACGGTGATCTGACAACCCGTGATGACCAGCTGGAAATCTTCAAAGCCGATCAGTACTACCCCGCTGGTGTCAGCTCAGGAACCACCGAACAGACTCCGCAGTGGAGCGGCTTTCAGTATGCCGGCAGCCTCGAACTGAACACTGACTCCGCCATCATCCTGCGCGGTGGCGATACCGGCACCGGCATCACCGCAGACGTCATCGCGTTCCAGCGACTGCCCGCCCGCGATAACCCCGCTGACAACACTCCCCCACCAGCCACTCCGCCACTCCGTGACCCCGTCACCCCGCTGACCAACATCGAACGATTTGCACCGCTGCCGGCACGATTTCTGAGGTTCACCACGTTTCAAACCATCAACAACAATCAGCACGAGCCCTGCCTGGATGAACTGGAAGCCTTCGGTCCGGCTCAGCCACAACGCAATCTTGCCGCCGCCAGCCTGGGAGTTCGCCCAACGTCATCCGGTAACTATTCCGACATCGGCATCCATCAACTGCCTCACATCAATGACGGACGCCACGGCAATGACTTCAGCTGGATTTCCAGCCAGCTCGGCGGAGGCTGGGTTCAGCTGGAATTCCCCGAAATCGTCGAACTCGACACAGTCGTCTGGTCCCGCGACCGTACCGGAAAATTTCTCGATCGCCTGCCCGTCCGATACTCCATCACTGTCTCCGCAGATGGCGTGAACTGGACGACGGTCGCGGACCACTCCGATCGCGCACCAGTCGGCACACCATGGGATCCCCAGGCGGCCCTGCTCCGCACTGCTGCCAGCTCATCCTCATCAGCCGGAACACTGGTTAAACAACTGCAGCAACTGCGTGATTCCCGCACAAAACTCAGCCAGACACAGATGGTCTTCGCCGGCACGTTCCGCGAACCGGACCGCACCCGAATCCTGCGACGCGGTGACCCGGAACAACCCGCCGACGATGTGCAGCCGCAGATCCCGCAATTGTTTCAGCAACTGCCCACCAGCAGTCCGACCAGTCAGCCCGACCACGGCGCACTCACCCCCGAACAACAGCGCCGACTCACACTCGCTGACTGGCTCGCCTCAGACACAAATCCATTGACAGCTCGCGTGATCGTGAATCGCGTCTGGCAGCACCATTTCGGCCTCGGACTCGTCGAAACCCCCAATGACTTCGGCCTGAATGGCACCCCGCCCGGCAACCAGCCACTGCTCGACTGGCTCGCCTCAGAACTCATCCGCAGCGGCTGGTCACTCAAACACCTGCATCGACTGATCCTCAGATCCTCCGCCTGGCAGCAGGACTCCGCACTCCTTCCCAAAGGCCTCGAACTGGACCGCAACAACGCCCTCCTCTGGCACTACTCAGCCCGCCGCATGGAAACAGAAGCCATTCGCGACTGCACACTGCAGGTCACCGGTGAACTGAACCTCAAAACCGGCGGCCCCGGCTTCAGCTTCTTTCAGACTCGCGGCGGTCTCAGCGGCTTCCCCGAACAGGAACAATTCACCAGCGAAGAATTCCGACGGATGGTGTATTCTCACCGAGTCCGCATGGAACAGGTACCGGTATTCGGCGCCTTTGACTGCCCCGACTTCGGTCAGTCCATCCCCCGCCGCAGTCGTTCAACTACCGCCATTCAGGCCCTGAACCTGTTCAACAGCAGGTTCACCCACGACCGCGCTGAAGCCCTCGCTCACAGACTGTCCACACAGGCTGGTGCACAACTGACGGCACAACTGCAGCTGGCGTGGCAACTGACGCTGTCTCGACCGCCCACCACCACAGAATTATCCGCCGCAGAAACTGTCGCTCAGCAGCACGGCCTGCCACAGGCCTGCCGCGCTCTGCTCAACAGCAGCGAATTCCTGCTTATCCCCTGACACCAGATTACCACACAGGCACCGCAGGACATCCAGCATTATGACCACCTCAGCCAACGCAGTCTCCGGACCCGGTCAGCGACTGCTTGACCGACGACGGTTCTTCGGAGAAACCGTCTCCTCACTCGGCAGCATCGCTCTGCTTGAATTGCTCGCCTCACAAAATCTCCTCGCCGATGATCAGCCGTGGGTGCCCGATATACCACCGACTGCACCTCATGCCGCCCGCAGCACCAGCATGCCAGCCAAAGCCCGCAATGTGCTGGTGGTGTTCTGCGCCGGAGCCTGCAGCCAGCTCGAAACATGGGACTACAAACCTGAATTGATCCGACTCGACGGCCAACCAATGCCCGGCGGACCAGCAGTCACTTTCCAGGGGCCCGCCGGAAATCTCGCCAGACCACAGTATCGCTTTCGCCCCCGCGGACAGTGCGGAAAAATGGTCTCCGATATGCTGCCATGCCTCGGAGAACTGGTCGATGATTTCGCCTTCGTGCACACGCTCACCAGCAAAACCAATACCCACGGCCCCGCCGAAAACTTTCTCTCCACCGGCTTCGTGCAGGACGGATTCCCCAGCATCGGAGCCTGGGTGACCTGGGCCCTCGGTACAGAAAACCAAAACCTGCCCGCGTTCGTCGCGATCCCTGACCCCCGGGGTATCCCCCAGGCCAGCGTCAATAACTGGGGCCCCGGTTTCCTGCCCGCCGTCTTCCAGGGAACCTCCTTCAGTGCCAGCCAGCCCATTCGCAATCTCCAGCCACCAGGCACCACATCTGCCTCGGCTGACAGCGCAACCCGCGGACTCCTGCGACTGCTCAATGAACAGCACCTGCAGCAGAACCCCCTCGACACGGAACTGGCCGCTCGTATCGCCAGCTACGAACTGGCCGCCCGCATGCAAACCTCCATACCACACATCACAGACCTCAGCTCCGAATCTCCGCACACTCTCAGCATGTACGGAGCCGATGACACGTCCGATCCGATCCGCGCCGGTTACGCCCGCAACTGCATCCTCGCTCGCAAACTCATCGAACAGGGTGTGCGATTCGTCCAGTTGTTCAACGGAGCCTACGCCAGTGCCGGAAAACTCAACTGGGATGGACATCAGGCACTCCGCGAACAGTACGATGTCCACGGTCGCATCATGGATCAGCCCACCGCTGCACTCATCCGCGATCTGAAACAGCGAGGACTGCTCGCAGACACCCTCGTCGTCTGGTGTACCGAATTCGGACGCATGCCGATGTTTCAGAAAGGCGCACTCGGTCGTGATCATAACCCACAGGGCTTCACCGCAGTGCTGACCGGAGCCGGTGTCCGGGGCGGAGTCAGTTATGGACAGACTGATGACATCGGCTTCAGGGCTGTTCAGGACGTGTCATCCATCCATGACCTGAACGCCACCATCCTCCACCTGCTGGGACTTGACCACACCCGCCTGACCTTCAGACATAACGGCATCGCTCGACGACTGACCGATGTCCACGGCAATGTCCTGCAGCCCATCCTGTCGTAACACAACCTCAGGGCTTGCGATTCTTCCGCAACTGGCGACTGGCCTGCGTCAGTATCTGCCGCTCCTTCGCCGTCAGACTGGCTTCGCCCTGCTCGCTGATCTTCTGCAGAATCGCGTCCACCTGATCGCTCAGGCTGCTTTCGGGAGCCGGCGGAGCAAACAGTTTCAGATTGCGATTCTTCCGCGGTCGCCCCACACGCCGAGGAAACTCCTCCAGCCAGCGACTGAAATTCATGTTCTGACGCACATACAGAAAACCAAACAACACCCCGCCCAGGTGAGCTGTGTGCGCCGTCTGGCTCTGCCGCCAGCTGCCCGACAGCAACGGCAGCAAATCCATCGCCACATACAGCAGCAGCAGCCACCGCATCTGCAGTGGCAGAATACCCATCAGCAAAACCTCACGCCGCGGATAGTGCAGTGCAGCCACCGTCAACACCGACAGCACTGCACCCGATGCACCCAGAATCTGCGCCTGTGGCAGAAAAAAACGACAGAAAACCAGCGACACAATCCCCGCAAAAACCGCCGACGCCGCATAAAACCAGCGAAATTCCCGCTCACTCATCACCGACAAAACCATCTGACCGGCGAAATACAGCATCATCAGGTTCATCGCAATGTGCCAGATGTTGGCCCGATTATGGCACAATGCGTACGTCGCCAGACGCCAGACCTGCCCGCGACTGAGCACTGACTCCACATCCATCCGCAGCCAGCTCTCGACACTTGAATCCCGCAGCAGCCCCGCAAAATCTGACTGCTCCGACACCGTCAGCAGCTGCAGCAAAAAGACCGTTATCGTGATCACAATGATCTGCGCGACCGCCGACAGCCTCGGACGCGGACGCGACCCAAATCCCGCCCCGTCACTGAATTCATCCTGCATGTATTCCCGGTTTTCCAGCCCCATCGCTCTCGCCAGCCTGCTGCAGACAACAACACATCCGAGTCCGTGCTTCACACAACCCGCCACCACATCCTACGCCGGATATGCCCCGCATGTCGACGGGAACATCTGCTGCCGATTTTCCCTGTCAGGAATGCAAGGGCTTTCCACGAATTCGCCGCGGTTCCCACTTCCGAAACCCGAATTTCGCCGATAAACTTTCAACTCTTGAAAAACAAGTGATGTACATACGTGCATATTTCAGGCAGCGGTTGCCAGCCTGCCCGTGGCCCCTCGTCGCCGTTCGGGCTGCTCACAACCAGTAAATTCCTCTGTTCCCCAGTTTCTTAAGGCTTGTTGGTCAATCATGGACATTACCAAACTCCGCAACATCGGCATTTCTGCCCACATCGACTCCGGCAAAACAACACTCACCGAACGCATTCTCTACTACTGCGGCCGCATTCACAAAATTCGCGAAGTCAAGGGTGGCGACGGCGGCGCAACCATGGACCACATGGACCTCGAACGCGAACGCGGTATCACCATCACTTCCGCTTCCACACGCGTCGAATGGGAAGACCGGGAACTGGGCAACAACCACCCGATCAACATCATCGATACACCGGGACACGTGGACTTCACCGTCGAAGTGGAACGCAGCCTCCGCGTTCTCGACGGCGCCATCCTCGTGCTGTGTGCAGTCGGCGGCGTCCAAAGCCAGTCGCTTACTGTGGACCGCCAGATGCGACGCTACGGCGTGCCACGCATCGCCTTCATCAACAAGATGGACCGCATCGGAGCCAATCCGGAAAAGGTCATCGGGATGATGAAGGACAAGCTCAAATGCAACGCCGTCCCGCTGCAGCTGGCCATGGGACGTGAATCCGCCTTCCAGGGCGTCGTTGACCTCGTCCGCATGGAAGCTGTCTTCTTCGAAGGTGAAAAAGGCGAAGACGTCATCCGACGCCCCATTCCCGCCGAATTCGCAGACGCCGCTGCCAAAGCTCGCCGCGAGATGCTCGAAGAACTGTCCCTGCATGACGATGAACTGATGGGCATCCTGCTCGAAGAACAGGAACCTTCCATCGAACAGCTCCGCGCCATCATTCGTCGCCTCACGCTCGCTCAGGCCATTACTCCCGTGCTGATGGGTACCGCCTACAAGGACAAAGGCGTGCAGGAAGCGCTCGACGCCGTCGTTCGCTACCTCCCGGCTCCGCCGCATCGCGAAAAGTACGCCATTGATAACAGCAAGCCGGCCGGCGAAGATGGGCACCACCCTCGCGTCCTGCTCAGCGACTCCAATGACGCCCCGCTCGTGTGCATGGCCTTCAAAACTGTCGTCGAAAGCTTCGGCCAGCTGACCTACACCCGCATCTACCAGGGCCGCATCATCAAGGGTCTGTCCTACGTCAACGCACGTACCGGCAAGGCAGTCCGCTTCGGGCGACTTGTCCGCATGCACTCCAACGAACGCGAAGACATCGACGGTGCTGAAGCCGGCGACATCATCGCTCTCGTCGGTGTCGACTGCGCCTCCGGTGACACGTTCACCGCCGAAGGACTCAGTGTTTCACTCGAAAACATCTACGTCGCCAACGCGGTCATTCGACTCTCCATCGAGCCGAAAAAACGCGACGACGCAGACAAACTCAGCAAAGCACTCGAACGCTTCCGTCGCGAAGACCCCACCTTCCGAGTCATGACTGACGAAGAAACCGGACAGACACTCATCGCCGGTATGGGACAGCTGCACCTCGAAATCTACGTCGAACGTATTCGCCGCGAATACAAATGCGAATGCGTCGTCGGTGAGCCTCGCGTCGCCTACCGCGAAACGCCGACGAAAGCCGTCGAATTCGACTACAAACACAAAAAGCAGTCCGGTGGCTCCGGTCAGTATGCTCACGTTAAGGGTATCCTCGAACCACTCCCCGAAACCTCCGAAGTCCCCTACGAATTCTCAGACGAAGTTACCGGTGGCCGTATTCCCCGCGAATACATCCCCGCCTGCGACGACGGGTTCGAAGAAGGTCTCAAAAAAGGCCCGCTCGGCGAGTACGAAGTGGTCAACGTCAAGATGCGGCTGCAGGACGGCAGCTACCACGATGTCGACTCCTCCGAAATGGCCTTCAAGATCTGCGCTCTCGGTTGCATGCGTGAAACGCTCCGCAAGGCAGAAGTCGCACTGCAGGAACCGTTCATGAAACTCGAAATCGAAGTGCCTGACGAGTTCCAGGGACAGATCACCGGACACCTGTCCAGCAAACGAGGCCTCGTCACCGGCTCTGAAGTCAACGGCGGTATCTGCGTCATCAATGCCGAAGCCCCGCTGTCCAGCATGTTCGACTACGCCAACGAACTCCGCTCCATGACGCAGGGAAAAGGTACCTTCACCATGGAATTCCTCGCTTACCGTCAGGTCCCTCGCGGGCTGCAGCCCGAAATCCTCGAACGACGACGCAAGGAAAAGGAAGCCAAGGCTGCCATGAAATAGGCCGCCCGATCGCCCTCCCAGTTCACTCGTCCCACGGGAGCTCAGTCGGTTCGGCTGAGCTCCCTTTTTTACGCCCCGATCCGCCGCGACACGAGACAACTCATGCCCGATGATTTCCTCCGCCAACTCCTGCAAACACCCGGAACATCCGGAGCCGAACAGCAGATTCAGTCCGTCGTCCGCAACTTCGCCTCGCAGTTCGCCGATCACGTCACAACCGACGTTCACGGCAGTGTGCACGCCGTCGTCAACCCGACCGGTTCACGCACCATCCTCCTCGACGCTCACTGTGACCAAATCGGACTCATCGTTCGACACATCGACAGCTACGGGTTTCTCCGAGTCAATGCGGTCGGCGGCTGGGACATGCAGATCCTGCTGGGCCAGCGCATGCTGGTGCACACAGCCGCTGGTCCGGTACCCGGAGTCATCGCCCGCAAACCCATCCACCTGCTCGACCCCGACGAACGCAAATCCGTTCCCAAAATGAAGGAACTCTGGATCGATATCGGCTCCGCTTCCGAAGCTGAAACACGCTCACTCGTCCGCATCGGCGACTTCGTCACCCCGGAACCCTGCCTTCGCGAACTCCGCAACGGACGAATCTCCGGCGTGGCCATGGATGATCGCACCGGCATCTGGGTCATCATGCAGGCACTCCGACAAATCGCCGCCGCTGCACCGTCCTGCAAAGTTGTCGCAGTCTCTGCAGTGCAGGAAGAAATCGGACTCCGCGGAGCCACCACCAGTGCCTTCGCTGTCGCGCCCGATGTCGCAATCGCTGTCGACGTCACTCATGCCACCGACTGCCCCGGAATTGACCAGAACGAATTCGGGCGAATCGAAATCGGTCGCGGCCCCGTCATCGTCCGCGGTGCCAATGCCAGCCCTGTCGTCTTTGACCTCCTCACCGCTCAGGCTGCCGCCCGCAGTATCCCCTTCCAGATCAATGCCCTCGGATACCCGGCCAGCAATGACGCCGCCGCCATTCAGATCGCCCGCGCCGGCTGCGCTGTCGGACTGGTCACCATACCCAATCGATACATGCACAGCCCGGTGGAACTGGTCGCCGAATCCGACCTGCACCACGCCGCCGACCTGATTGCCGCTTTCTGCCTTGCCATGACACCCGAATTGTCTTTGATACCCTCATAACACCACCACAACACTACCCCAGCAACACTCAAACCCAGCAGGGCGAATCCGCTATGGTCCGGCTCGATCGAATCTATACCGGCGGAGGAGACGCCGGAGAAACCAGTCTCGGAGACGGCTCACGAGTCTCCAAATTGGATCCTCGCATCGCTGCCGGCGGTGCTGTCGACGAAACCAGCTGCTGCCTCGGACTGGCACTGGCAGCCAGCCCACCAGCCAACCTCGCCGAAATCATCAAACCCCTGCAGCAGCTGCTGTTCGACCTCGGCGCCGATCTGTGCGTACCACTCCCCGCACCTGGCCAAAAAGACCTGCTGCCCTCACGTATCTCCCCCGAACACGTTGCACGACTCGAAAAACTCATCGATCACTTCACAGATCAACTCCAGCCACTGTCCAGCTTCATCCTGCCGGGAGGCTCCCAGGCTGCTGCCTTCATCCATCTGGCACGCGCAGTCTGCCGCCGCGCAGAAGTCGACGCACTCCGACTGCACCAGCAGCACCCCCTCAACCCCAGTCTGCTCATCGCACTCAACCGGCTGTCAGACCTGCTGTTCGTCATGGCTCGCGCTGCCAACAATAACGGACTGAATGATGTCCTGTGGCAGCCGGGAGCAGGACTGCCACCGGCACCGTCAGGAAACCAGTAAACACCGTCCGTCAGTCTGTCACAGCCTCACACTGGTCCCCGTTGTCGCCGCTCGATACAGCGCCAGAATGACCTCCACACTGCGACGCCCTTCCCGGCCGTCCACCTGCGGTGCCCTGCCCTCAGCAATCGCCTCCACAAAATCCTGCAGCTGCAACTGATGACCCACGAAGGAAATCGCCTTCGGATCCGCCGCTCCACCGGTCGTCGCCGATCCTCCTCCCAGCCTCGATAACAACTCCGCATCACCCGCCTGCGGCTCAGCAAACTCCCACTTCAAAATCGAATCCTGCTCCACAATCGCTGTCCCGCGACTGCCATGAATCTCCGTCCGCTTCAGCATCCCCGGCCAGGCTGCCGTCGTTGCCTCCATCACCCCCAACGCCCCACTCTGAAACTTCAGACACGCAACACCCACGTCCTCCACCTCAATCCGCTCGTGAGCCAGTGTCCCGGTGTACCCCGCAACCTCCGACACGCCACCCATCAGCCAGCACAGCAGATCCACGTTGTGAATTGCCTGATTCATGAAGGCACCACCGCCATCCAGTGCCCACGTGCCACGCCAGCCACCGCCGTCGTAGTACTCCTGCGTCCGCCACCACTTCACGTACGTGTCACCCAGCGTCACTCGACCAAAACGCCCGCCCTCCAGAGCCGCTTTCAGTGCCAGATTGGCCGGACTGAATCGTGACGGAAAGATTGTGCACAGCTTCACCCCCGCTTCATCACACGCTCGAATGATGTCATCACATCGCTCCAGTGTAATCTCCAGAGGCTTCTCCACGACCACGTGACGACCAGCGCGCGCCGCCGCCAGGGCCGGCTCCCGATGTGCACCACTCGGAGTACAGATCGTCACAATCTGCACCTCCGGATCCGACAGCATCTGCTCCAGTGAATCACAGGCTCGACAGCCATACTCCGCCGCAAATGCCCGACCCTTCTCTGGATTCTGGTTGAAACAGGCCACCACCCGACCACCAGCCATCGCCTGAATCGCCTTCGCATGAAAATGCGCGATCATCCCCGTGCCAATTATCCCAAAACCCATCGTCATCGCGACAGCACCCCTTCACGAAGTCCCCTGAAAAATCTCCTCAGCAGCACCTACCGCAACTGGTGCAACTGACCTGACTCAAGAAATCGCAGGCACCAGGCCAGCAGAATCCCACCCAACAGTACCGTGGTCAGCTGCAGACGATTGTGAGCATGAAACTCCATCTCCGGCAGCAAATCACTCAGAGCAATACAAATAAACACACCCGCAGAAAATGCCAGCATCCCGGAAACCGCACCCGCCACCACACCACCACTCGCTGTCAGACCCAGCACAAACAACAGCGCCCCAAGCGGACACATCAGGGCAAATCCCAGATTCACTCGGAAACGCTGACGAGCATTCCAGCCACCCGACTTCATCAGCGATGTTATCGACAGCGCATCCATCGGCTTGTGCAGCAGCACCGCCAGAAACGTCCCAAAACCAAACAGCGAAAACAGCACCGAATGCCGACTCTCCGCTGCAACACTGGCCGCCAGCGCCATACCGTCCAAAAGTGTATGCAGGGATAAACCAATCAGAATTCCCACCCAGCTCAACTGATGAGCATGATGACAATGCGGTGCAGTTGCCGGAGCAGCCCTTTGCACAAGGCCACCGTGATCCCCATGAACCTGCTCACCGGTGTGATCACAAACCGTTGAGCCCGCCCCCAGCTGCACCAGCAGCGATGACCCAGCCGATTTGTCCGCATGCTGCCCGGCACACGGATCCTCCCGGTCCGTCGATATCTCCAGCGGTCCGTGATGATGAAAATGAAACCAGCGAATCAGCAAAAACATTGCCACAATCCCGCACATCATCCAGCCCGCCGCCTCGCTGGCTGTCTGACCACCATGCAGCGAATGAGGAAACAGGTGAAACACACCAATCCCCAGCATCAGACCACCCACAAAACTGATGATCGTCTGGCTCACCGTGTGGGTCAGATTCACCAGTGACGACAGCCAGCCACCAAGCAGAGATGCCAGCACGATCGCTGCACTGTATCCGGACAGCAGCAGGACCATCCGCCCCGAAAACTGCTGCACTTCCCCGCTCGGCACAACCCGCAGTACATCCGCCGACGTACCCTGAGCCAAAACCGGGGCCGCATTCAGCAGTACCAGCACCAGCACAAATGCCATCGAAACACTCATGCGCCGACAGATAACACGATAAACAGCACCCAAGGCAGTAGTCTTCGTTCCAAAATATTCGAACTGACCCCACGAACACCCCCCAACGCTGCACAAAGTCTAAAGCCCGGCACTCGCAGAAGTTACCCTGCCACACCTCTGCCGGCAGGATTTTCGCGAAATCCGCCCGATGACTCTGACAAACAGAACACTTCCCCCCGTTCTCACCCCCCTTCCCCTCAAGCCAAAGTGGCACCGCTCGCAGATCTGTGTATGCTGTGCACTTCTGAACCTTCAATTCCTGCCACGTACTCCCACACAGCCCACGCTGCTCTCTCCCGAAGATTCCTCGTATGTCGCAACCCTCCGAATCGCAGTTCACCGATCGCCGCATCGCATCCGAAATCGCCGATCCACCAAATCGGCCGCTGCAGATCCTCCAGCACATCGGCCCCGGACTGATCATCGCCGCCAATATCGTCGGCTCAGGCGAACTGATCATGACCACTAAAACCGGGGCCCAGGCTGGCATCGCCCTGCTCTGGCTCATCCTCCTCGGCTGCGTCGTCAAAGTCTTCGTCCAGCTCGAATTCGGTCGCTTCGCCATCAGCCATGGCGAAACCACGCTCACGTCACTCAATCGAGTCCCCGGACCGCGTCTCTTCGGCATCAACTGGATCGTCGCCTTCTGGGTCCTCATGATCTCCACGTCCACAGCACAGCTCGGCGGCATCGCCGGTGGAGTCGGTCAATCGCTGTCACTCACCATCCCTCTCACCGGCGACTATGCCGCAGCAGTCAACTGCCCCTCCACCAAAGAAATTCAGCAGTGGGCCGCATGGAAGACAACCGCATCCGAAACCAATCCTCTGCCCAGCCCGCCCCCCAACACCAAACAACTGAACGTGCTGCAGCGAATCGAAGCCGAACTGCAGGAACTGGGACCACGCGGACAGCAGATTCAGACACTCGCACTCGCCGGTAAACCGCTCGTCGACGACAATGGTGTCAGTCTCGTCGATCCACCCACACGCGACGAAAAAATCTGGGCCATCATCCTCAGTGTCGCCACGGCTGTACTGCTCTGGTACGGCCGCTACAAACTCGTCGAAGTCTTCTCCGTTGCACTCGTCGTCGCCTTCACTTTCATCACCATTGGAAATGTTTTCGCCCTCCAGCAAACCTCCTACGCCCTCTCCTCAGCCGAAATCCTGCAGGGACTCAGCTTCGGACTGCCCCCCGGTGACGCAGCACTCATCACGGCCCTCGCAACCTTCGGCATCATCGGCGTCGGCGCAACCGAGTTGATCAGCTACCCCTACTGGTGCATCGAAAAAGGATACGCCCGTTCCGCCGGACCCCGCGAATCCTCCGCACACTGGCTCAAACGCGCCCAGGGCTGGTTCAATGTCATGAAATGGGACGCCTTCGCCTCCATGATCATCTACACACTTGCCACCGCCGCGTTCTACCTCATGGGAGTCTGCGTGCTGCACTCTGAAGGTCGCGACCCCGAAGGCATGCGAATGGTCGGTACCCTCTCCCGCAGCTACGTTCCAATCTTCGGAGAATACGCCCGCTGGCTGTTCCTGATCGGTGCCTTCGCCGTCCTCTACTCCACATTCCTCGTCGCCAACGCAGGTAACGCCCGCATGATCGCTGACTTCTGCGGAGTCGTCGGACTCAGCTCCGCCGATCACGAAAGCAAACAACGCGCTAAACTCGTCCAGTGGATCTCCACCATCCTGCCGCTCATCTGCGTCGTCGCCTTCATCCTCTTCCCGGAACCCGTCAAGCTCATCAAAATCGCCGGACTGACTCAAGCCGCCATGCTGCCCATGCTCGGCTATGCAGCCATTCACTTCCGCCGGAATGTCACCGACGAACGACTCCGCCCAGGCAGACTCTGGGATGCCGCACTCGGAATCTCCACTGTCGCACTGCTGCTCGCCGCAGGCTGGGGAATCTGGAAATCAGCCGTCGACCTGCTGCCCAAATAGCCCCCAAGGCAAATCAACAACCCAGGCTGTCTCAGCCGGCACACTCTCCACACCCGCGATCAAACTCACGGTTGCGGCTTTAGAAATCCCTGCGCACCCAGCCACTCCAGTGACTGCTGCTGCCATGCATCCCACATTGGCCCCTGATAACCGTTCAGCCCATGACCGCCGGAGGGCAGCTCCAGGTACTTGGACGCAACTCCAGCCTTCTGCAGTGCCACATACAGATCCCGACTGTTCTCCGGAGGAACCGGTTTGTCATCCAGGGCATGTGCCAGAAACATCGGCGGAGTCTGACCACTGACCTGCTTCTCATTCGAGAACAAATCCATCAGCGCCTGACTCGGATTTGACCCCAGCAGATTCTGCTTCGATCCGCCATGAGTCGCTGCACCCATCGTCACAACCGGATACACCAGCACCGCAAAGTCCGGTCGACTGGATGGTCGATCAAGCTCATCCGCAGCGTCCGGGCGAGCCGGTTCGAAATGTGTCGCCGCCGTAGACGCCAGATGCCCGCCAGCCGAAAACCCCATAATCCCCACTCGCGATCCATCAATCCCCCAGTCCGCTGCCCGCGCCCGCACGATTCGAATGGCCCGCTGAGCATCCAGCAGCGGCACAAATGAACGACCACGCGGCAAACGATACTCCAGCACGATACCCGCTGCTCCATGACCGTTCAGCCACTTCGCAATCCCATGCCCCTCCGCTCCCGTGACCAGCCCGCCATAGCCACCACCCGGACAAATCACCACAGCCGCACCATTCGGCTCAGACGGCAGATGCACCGTCATCTTCGCCTCTGAACTCTCAAATGTCTGATCACCCACCGGAGCCCGCTCGGGCCACAATCGCACTTCCCGAGCCCCCTCCGCTGTGCCCGGACACAACAGCGACGCCAGCACCTGCGCATAGACCCGATGGCCGAAATCATTCGGATGGTTCACACCATTACCCGTCAGATCACTGTCCCGCTTTCGCTTCAAAAACTCCGTCCACAGCGACGTCAGATCAGCCAGCACAATCCCCGGCCCCGTCAGCCCCTGCAGCACATCCCGATACTCACCAAACAGCTCCTGCTTCAGAGCCACCCAGTCGGCATTCCCACGCATCGTTGCAATCAGCACAAATTCTGCCTCAGGAGCCCCCTCGCGAATCTGCGCAATCATTGCTGCAATATTTGCCCCATACTCAGCTGCCGGACGCCCTGATGAATCATTCATGCCAAACGCCAGCAGCACCAAATCAGGCTTCGCCGCTGTCACCTCCGACACCTTCGTAATTCCCCAGGGGGTAGAAGTCCCGCCAACAGCAAGATTCGTCAGCTTCACCGGACCTGTACTCCATGCCTGCAGATGCTGCACCAGCAGGTCCTGATACGGTGGCTGATACGGCGCAACACCCGCCCAGCCCGATGCATTGCACCCCGTCGAAATACTGTCCCCCAGCAGCACCACCGATAACCCCTGCCCCCGCTGCAGACGCTGGGTGGTCCGCGGCAGCGATGCAGCGGAATACTTCGGCAGCACTCCCGACCAGTCCTCCTCAATAACACCGTGCTCATAGGTCACAGCTGTCTGCATCTGGTGATACTCGTCACCTGCAGCAAACAAAATCTCCCCATTGCCGTCCCGATGAGTCAACCGATACTTCTGACTTCCCGCAGGCCGCCGCAATTCGTCTGCCGTAAACGATGCAATACGCGAACCGGCCGGCAGCACAATCTCCCGACTCCCGCGCTCAAACACATAATCACGCCCCTCCTCAAACACAATTCCTCCCGACTGCCGCCAGTCAGCCGCCTTCATGACCGACAGAATTCGTTCAATCGGGTACAGCAACTGCCCGCGAGCCACTCCGGTGGCGGCATCACGCAGAAACAACACCGACTCACCATTTACCACACTCCCCTGCCAGAACGGTCGCAGCAGTTCAGACGAATACTGCCACCTGTCTGCTGGCTGCTGCTGCTGCGCCAGCAACAATGCCCCCCAGCCACCCGCCTGAAACACACACACACAAACAGCAACCACCGTCAATCGCAACAGCAAACATCTCATCTCTGCCATCCCCCACAGACACACAGCCAGGCACCAAAATCAAAACCTGTCAAACAAAATGTCAGGGCTGCCCCCGACCCGCAAATCAGACAACACACTGACCGCCAGCTGCTCGCCCAGCCGCACAACACCAGATTCTCCGGCCAGCACTTCAGACATCCGTGTCATCACATCCACACCCTTCACACTTTCATGATCCGATGTCCCGCCAATAAAAACAAACGCACCTTCGAACCAGCGGCATACGGCCATTCCCCCAGCCGCTCCGACTCACGCTTCCACTGCCCCGTTGCCTGCAGCCACGAATGCTCATAGCATACGCCATGCTCAAGCTGCCCCAGACTGATCGCATACATCCGCGGCAACCATGTTGGACCGCCCGGCAAAGATGAATACACCCACAACAGAATCTTCATTCGCCAGCAGCGCTGCACCACTCAACCACAACACCAGAATACACACAATCCAGCAGACAGCGCATCTCAAACCCCGAATCCTGCACGCTCACCAACAACACCGCAAATCACCAGCTCCACATCCGCATGCCGCGATCTCTCAATGCCTCCAGTCAGCCACTCCAGTGATTCCGGAAACTGCTCAGACCAGAACTTTCATTGTGACCCGCACCCGTGAATTCACGAAAACACCAGCGACCAGTAATCCCCCCCGCCTCTGGCTGCAGCTGTCGAAACAATCGCCTCGACCGCTGCAAATTAACAGCACACGCACCCTCATCAGCACCCTCGCCACTGCCTTCACAGGCCCACCGCCCTCCGGTGCCAAAACCCGTATGCGACGATTCGCCACATCACCGCCACGCCCGTCCCGCTCAACCGTCCCGCCAGGTCCCGCGAGTCACCTTCAATTGAATATCGCTGCCCGCCACATAAATGTCACCGTTTCCAGCCTCAGCCGCGGCAAGCTCACTCAGGTGCACTTCAATTCGCACCCGGACATCATCTGACTCAACTGCCACCGCCAAAACGCACGCTGCAGAAAACTGGATACACAGAGTTACCAAAATAGCTACAAACATCTAAGCCCCAATCTTCATCCGAATCCCAAACTCTTTGAACCATGCACGCGAAACTCAGAATTCTCAAACCTCAGAACAAAATCCATCGTTGTCGTACTCTCACATGAGAGTCATGCGGGAGCAAGCCCCCAAATATCCCAAAACTTGAATTCGCGAGTACACCATCATGACGACCGACTTTGTAAGTGCGATTGCCGGCCAGCTTGTGACACAGTTTCAGCACGAAGCACGCAAAAAGACGGAATCGTCCACAAGACAGGCCATTCTAAACACAAGAGCCTCTGAAATCCTGACGTTCGTTACACCGTCAGGACGTCAAATCAAACCCAAGGTTTCCGCAGAGTTTGTTGAAGCACTTTGGTGCTTCGCCAGAGGGACTGCATTTCGCGGCCTCGAACTGGACAGCGCCGTTACACAGCCAATTCTCACAGCCGCAGAAAACACCCTCGTCGAACTGCTTAACAGTGACCAGGCACGGCAGGTGATCATCACTACAATCGCCCCCTCCGATACAGTGCGGGAAAACCTGCAAGCGCATGTCGGCTCAGAAACATTCTGGGCAACTCGCGAAATCCTCAATGCAGCCGGGCTGAATCCTGCTCATGCCATCGCTGCACCCATTCTCAACCAAACGTCCTCACTCACCCACGACCTGTTGGCCTCGTCCGCAGGTAAAGCCGTCATGGGTGGTATCACCAAAGTGATTATGACCACTCAGGGAAAGCTGCTGCTGGCAAAGTTGATCACCGTTGCAGCTGGAAAAATCGCTGCGTCAACAGCACTCAAAGTCATGATTGTGGCGACACTGAAAAAAGTCGGCATCGCAGTTCTGATCAAAGCCGCTGTCGTCAAAATCCTGGCCACGGTCGCACCAGCGCTCGTGGCCGCAAAAATCCCCGTCTTCTGGATAATTGCCCCGGTGATCGGTATCCTGATCTACCGCGAAATCCAGAAGATGCCCGAAAACCTGGCCGAAAAAATTCCTCCACTCATCGCTGTAGAAATCGAACGCTCGTTCCCCGAAATTGCCTCAAACTTCGCCGAAATGATTCTCGCTGATACCGTCCGCGAAATTCTCAACGCCAAACCCTCACAGGGTTCATAAACATGGCACAAATTCACGCTTTCATCTCGTATCAGCACTCTGACCTGCACCTCGCACAAGAACTTGCAACGGCTCTCAAAAACTGCGGAATCCCCACCTTCATCGATCAGAACATACGCATCGGAGATCTCTGGGACACAAAACTCGAGCAAGCCATCTGCAGCGCTTTCGCCGTAGTACCAATCTGGACACCATCGTCAGTGCAGTCAAGATGGGTCAGACTGGAATCACGTTACGCTTTTCGTATGGGAATTCTCTGCCCGGTACTCCGACAGCCCTGTGTACCGCCACTCGAATTGTCCGATGTCGAATTCGCAAATCTCACCGACTGGGAACCGGACAACACCCAGCACGCAGAATGGAATAACCTTATCAACAGCCTGAGGCGTCTGCAGCTCGGAAACAATCAAACCAGACCCGGCAGCGAAGCTGACCTCTGCTTTAGACTGGGAATGCGGTTTCTTGAGGGTCTGCAGGCCCCGCAAAATGACACCATGGCTTTGCAATGGTTCACAAAAGCGCTGCACCTCGGAGATCCTCGAGCGTCCGCAGCCATCTCCGCCCTTAAATTGCCCGAACCCAACGACACTCAACTCACAGCTGCTGAAACTCGCCCAAAAGACGACAACAGACCCGCCGACGTAACTCCCGAATTTCTGACTCCGAAAACAATGTTGAATGATGAGTCG
>Ga0209972_10000452_pt1 | contig 39951 bp, 37 predicted proteins | sample NOAtaG_7_FD_187302 | JGI IMG/M metagenome (GOLD analysis project Ga0209972, IMG submission 187302) | Freshwater lake microbial communities from Lake Erie, under a cyanobacterial bloom - NOAA_Erie_Diel1S_2200h metaG (SPAdes) (version 2) | ecosystem: Environmental > Aquatic > Freshwater > Lake ...
CGCGCGACCTCCAAGTCGCTGCCCGCGAACCTGCAGAACACCGTCGGCATCGCGATGGCGGGCCGCGTCCTCAAGAGCGCGCTCGACCTCCACGCCTCGCCGCGTTGGAAGGCGCTCGCCGCGAAGGGCGCGACCGAGCAGCGCGTCCTCTGGGCGTCGACCGGCACGAAGGATCCCGCGCTCTCGCCCGCGCTCTACTGCGACGTGCTCGGCGCGCCGAACACCGTGAACACGATTCCCGAGGAGACGCTGCTTGCCGTCGCCGAGAAGGGCAATCCGCAGGGCGCGATGCCTGCGGACGGCGTTGCCGCCGAGAAGATTCTCGCCGCGGTCACCGCGTCGGGCGTCGATCTCGCCGCGCTCGCGACGACGCTCCAGATCGAGGGCCGCGACAGCTTCAACAAGAGCTGGGCCGACCTCCTCGCCAAGATCTCCGCGAAGCGCGAGGCGCTTGCCGCCGCGCGCTAACCGACAGGCCGAACCATGCAGACGACCGGTTTCCTCGATGAACTCACCTGGCGCGGCCTCCTGCACCAGACGACCTCGCCTGAACTTTCCGCGCACCTCGCCTCGGGCGCGCGCGCCGGTTACGCGGGCTTCGACCCGACCTCGGACAGCCTGACGATCGGCAACTTCATGGGCATCAAGATGCTCGCGCACCTCCAGCGCGCGGGCCATCGCCCGATCGTCGTGTCGGGCGGCGGCACGGGCCTGATCGGCGACCCGAGCGGCAAGAGCGCGGAGCGCCAGCTCCAGACCCGCGAGATGGTCGAGCACAACGCGCGCAGCCAGCAGCGGATCTTCGACCGCTTCCTCGACTTCTCGGGGCCGCGCGCCGCGAAGATCGTGAACAATGTCGACTGGCTGAGCGGCGTGTCGTACCTCGACATGCTGCGCGACATCGGCAAGCACTTCAGCGTGAACCAGATGATCGCGCGCGACTCGGTCGCGTCGCGCCTCGAGGGCCGCGAGCAGGGGATCAGCTACACCGAGTTCAGCTACATGATCCTGCAGGCGTACGACTTCCTGCATCTCTACCGCAAGGAACAGTGCACGATCCAGCTCGGCGGCAGCGACCAGTTCGGGAACATCGTCTCGGGCATCGATCTCATCCGCCGCCTCGAGCAGGGCGAGAGCTTCGGCGCGACCTGCCATCTCGTCACGACGAGCGACGGGCAGAAGATCGGCAAGACCGAGAAGGGCGCGATCTGGCTCACCGCCGACAAGACGAGCCCGTACCGCTTCTACCAGTACTGGCTGAACACGACCGACGCCGACGCGGTGAAGTTCCTGAAGTGGTTCACCTTCCTCGACGCGGACACCGTCGGGTCGCTCGCGCATTCGCTCGCGCAGGACCCCGCGAAGCGCGAGGCGCAGAAGCGGCTCGCCGCCGAGATGACGCGCATGACGCACGGCGACACCGAGCTCGCGCGCGCGATCGCGACGAGCGAGGCGATCTTCTCGGGCGATGTGAAGTCGCTCGACGCCGCGCAGATCGCCGAGATCGCGGGCGACCTTCCGTCGAGCGGCGTCGCGGCAGGCGCGCTGTCGACGGGCTTGCCCATCGTCGATCTTCTTACGGGCACCACCTGCGCGGCCAGCAAGCGCGAGGCGCGCGAGTTCGTGCAGAACGGCGCCGTCAGCGTGAACGGCGAGAAGGTCGGCCCCGACTTCGTCGTGAAGAGCGAGCATGTGCTGCCCGGCGGCGTGATCCTCGTCCGCCGCGGCAAGAAGGCGTATCACGCCGTGCGCGTCGAGAACTGATTCCGCGAGCCGCGTTACTTCGCGCGTTCGATCGTGATCTCGACGACGGCGGGCGTCACCGAGACGAGGTCGACGCCGAGCGGCGCGACCGCGGGCGACACGCTCAGCACATCGCGCAGCACGAGATCGTGCGTCCCCGGAGTCGACGGCACGCCATCGGCGCCCGTGAGGAGGCGGATCGTCCGTCCGCTGAGCGACTGGGTCGCGCTCAGGACCGCCTGGCGGGAGCCCCTGAGTTCCACGGTGAGGTGGAGCGGCTCCATCGGGCTCACCACGAGCCGAGCGGGGTCGCCTGAATCGATGACCGCATCGAAGGCGATCACGCGCGTCTGTGCTGTCTGACCCGCGGCCCAGAGCCACACGATCACCGTGATCGCGGTGACGGTGACGAGGTCGACCGCCCGTCTGCGCCAGGAGTTCATGACGCACCTCCCGCCGGCGGCTGGCTCTCCATGGCGAGTCCGCCTTCGCCGCGCGCGGCGCCGCGCGCGAGTCGACCTGCGATCTCGTCCGCGAGCCGCTCGGACTCGATCGGCGAGGTGAGCGAGCCACCCTCTGCGATGCGCACCTGGCCGGTCTCCTCGCTGACGACCACGGCGATGCAGTCCGACTCCTCGGTCACGCCCATCGCCGCGCGGTGGCGCGCCCCGAGCTGTGCGGGCAGTTCGGCGCCATCGGCGAGGGGCAGTTGCACGCCGGCCGCCCAGACGCGCCCGCCGCGGATGACGAGCGCGAGGTCGTGCAGCGGACTGTTCGGCCAGAACACGCTCTCGATGAGGGTCGACGACGGCTTCGCGTCGAGTTCGACGCCGCCGGTGACGAGGTCGCCGATGCCGATCCGGCGCTCGATGACGATGATCGCGCCGAAGCGGTTCTTGGAGAGGAACTCCGCCGCCTCCGCGATCTCGTTCGCCAGGCCCGCCGCGGCGGGGGAGGGTCGGCGGAAGAACTTGGCGCGTCCGATCCGCGCGAACGCGGCCCGGATCTCGGGCTGGAACACCACGATCAGCAGGATCGCGAGCAGGTTGAACGCCCGGTCGAAGAGGAACCGCAGCCGCTCGAAGCCGTCGGTCGCGTCGCCGAGCACGCGCACGAGGAGCGCGAGGGCGACCGTGAGCAGGAGGAACCCCTTGATCGCGCCCGCGCCGCGGGTTCCCCGAAGGAACCGGAAGACGACGAGCACCACCAGCCAGATGACAGCGAGCTCGATTGCGATCTCGAGCGCATCGGTCCACTGGGAGCCTTGTCGGAGTCCCGGCACGGTCCGCGATGATACGGAGGAGACCGTATCATCGCCTGCTCATGAGCAGACTTACCTCATCCTGGGACATCGGTCGATTCACGGGTCGCTGCGCCGCCACCGGCGCGCCGCTCGAGCCGGGCACTCCATGCATCGTGGCGCTCGTCGAGCGCGAGGACGAGGCGGGAGGCACCCCGATCGTACGCATGGACTTCAGCGAGGCCGGCTGGAACAGCGGCGATCGGCCCAAGGGCGTGATCGCGTTCTGGAAGTCGACCGTCGCCGCGCCGAACGAGAAGCGTCGCGGCTTCGTCGACGACCAGACGCTGCTCGACCTCTTCGAGCGGCTCGGCGGCGACGACCGCCCGCATCGGGTCCGGTTCCGGTTCGTCCTCATGCTTCTGCTCGTGCGCAAGAAGCTCCTTCGCGTGATGGGAACCTCAACCGAGGCAGGGGTCGAGACCTGGCTGGTGCTTCCGAAGGGTGCCGCCGAGGGCGAGCCTGCCGTCGGCGTGATGAACCCGAAGCTCGACGAGGCCGCCATGAAGGAGATCACCGAGCAGCTCGGTGAAGTGCTCGATGGCGCGTGGTGACGGCCGCCTCGCGTTCGCGAGCCGGGCTGCGTTCGTCGCGGTCGCGGTCGGCGTGCTCGCTGGCTGTCCGCCGCGCGCGGCCGCCCCGGGCGACCGCCCCGTCGAGGATCCTGCGGCCGCCGAGCGCGCGATCGAAGTCGAGCGCGTGCAGGCGCGAGAGGCGCTTGCGCCCCTCGTGGCCGCCCACAACGCGCGCGTGGCGCTGCTCGAGACCTTCGAGTCGCCTGCGGCCGTCGTGCTGCGCTATCCCGATGGCGACCGCGTGCAGGAAGACCAGCTCGACGGCTTCATCTACCTCGCGACGCGCGGGCGCGGCGCGTTCGAACTGCGGCTGCTCGGCAAGACCTGGGCGTGGCTTGGCGGAGATGGCGCGCGCAGCTGGATCTACTTCTCGCCGCCGGGCGAGCCGACCGTGCTGCATGTCTACGAGCGGCTCGTGGATGGCAGCGGCACCGACGCGACCGAAGTGGTCGGCACGGCGGAACTCACGCTGCTGACGCCGGGAAGCCTGCGGTTCCTGCTCGGGCTTGCGCCGATCGGCGACGAGTGGAGCGTCGAGCGGATCGAGTCTGCCGAAGGCGCCGAGCCGCGTCCGCTGACCGAGCGATACGCGGTCCGATGGTCGCCGACCGCGGCCACCGTCGCCACCGCGCGGTTCGGAGCGGATGGCCTGCCGGCCGCGCTCCGCGTGACCGATCTCGCGGGCACGGGTATCGCCGGTGCGGCGCTCAAGGACTACGCGAGCGTGCAGCGCGCGAACCTTGCGATGGGCGCATGGCCCAAGACCGCGACGAGGGTGTCGATCGAGGCGCCACGCTCGAAGGCGAGCGCGGGGCTCGTGCTCGATCGCGACGCGCTCGTTCGCCGATCGCCGCGCGCGCGCGACGACTTCTTCAATCTCGACGAACTCCAGCTCTACCTCGCGCCGACCGAAGTGATCTATCACGATGCCAGCGGCGCCGTGCGCAACGGCGCGCCCAAGCCGGCGTCCGGGCCAGAGAAGGGGCCGTGAGTCCGATGGATGCGCGTCCCCGCGTTTCGCTTCTCGTCGCGCTCCTCTCGCTCCTCGCCGCGTTCGCGGGTGCGGGGCGGGTCGATGCGTCTCCGCCGGGAACGCTGCGGAGTTCCGCAGCCGGGGACGGCCACCTGTGGTGGGCGGTCGAACGGGTCGCGCCCGCGGTCCCCGGCCGGTCGCGCGAGGGCGAGCAGCCCGAGTACCTGCTCATGCACCACGCGACGCTCGAGCCCGCGCCGAGCGAACGGTTCGTGATGAAGCTGGCCGCGCCGCCCGAGGCGATGGCGGCCGAAGGCAATTCGCTCGTGCTCGTGACGCGTCCGCAAGGCGAGCGCAAGCGCGTCGTGCTGCTGACGCGCGCGCAGCGCAACGAGGCGGTGGGGCACTGGTTCAGCGAGCCCCGCACCGGTCCGAAGATCCTGACCCCGCTCGACGAGCGCGGGCGCGTGCTCGACCTCGCGCTGGTCGACGGCACGCTGTTCGTGGTGCGGTCCGTGCGGGACGAGCAGGGCGCCGAGTCGCTCGAGATGCTGTCGCTCGAGACGGGATTCAACACCGGGTGGAAGCCGGTCGAGCTTCCGCCGCTCGATCGCGATCCCGCCGGCCAGACGCTCGGATGGTCGCTCGTGCGCGATGGCAAGACGCTCGTCGCCATCGGTCGTGCGGCGGGGCAGGCACGGACCGCGCGCTACGAGTCGGGCAGTTGGAGCACGCGGCCTGTTCCGGAGGCCGAGGGCATGCGGATCCTCGGGGCGTTCTCGCTCGAGGGGCGGACGGTGCTCGTCGAGCGCGTGGAGGCTTCGGCCGCCCCGCGCATCGGGCTCACCGTCTTGCGCGAGGGCCGCCGCAGCGCGTGGGCGCAGTTCGACGAGCCGGCGCGGCCATGGTTCATCGCCGCCTTCGGCTCGGACGCGGCGCTCTTCGAGCTCGACGCCACGGGCCGCGGCACGGTTCGGGCGATCAGTCCGTCTGCGAACGCGCCGCGCGAGGCCGTCACCCTCATGCCGCCCGGCTTCGCGTCCGGCGGCTGGGTGCATCTCCTGATCCTCGGCGTGGCCTCGCTCTCGCTCATGCTCGCGGCGCTCCTCTTCGGAAGCGAGGAGTACCTCAAGGCGCGACTCGGACTCTCGGCGCCCGTGGTGCGTCCGCCCGGAGCGCCGCTCAGCCGCCGGTTTCTTGCGTTCGCGGTCGATTCGGTGCCGGCGTTCTTCATCTGCTGGGCTGCCTTCGGCGGAAGCCCCGCCCGTCTGCTCGAGCACCCGATCCTGAGCGCCAATCTCGAGGCATCGCTCCCCGGCGCGTTCGTCATCGTCGGCGGCTGGATCTTCGCGACCCTCGGCGACGCGATCCTCGGCCGCTCGATCGGGAAGCGCATGCTCGGGCTGATGATCCTCGGACGGAACGACCGGCCGGCGGGCGTCGGCGCGCGGCTGCTCCGATCGCTGCTCTCCCTCGTCTCCGTGCTGTCGCCGCCCGTCATGTTCATCGCGCTCTTCCACCCGTGGGGAGATGGGCCGGCGGAGATGCTGACCAAGACCGCGGTCGTCGACGAGTCGGCGTGGAAGGCGCTTCCTCGCCCGCGTCCCGACGGCCAGCAGCCGTCCTGACGCCCCCCCGGTCGCGGGGGTTGGATCGGACGGGTCCGGTCGTGCCGATTTTGCCGAGTGCGCGCTCTTCATGTCGATCGACTCGACGCTGAGCAGTTTTTGCCTTTGGAGGATTCTCCGTCCGCCTGCCGATAAGAGAAGTGGATGGTTCCGTGTCCGGAACGGTCCCGCGCCTGCGTGCATTCTCTGTCGGGCGATGGTGTGTCGTGTGGATCACGAGGTCAAGGATTGACCTCGAGTGTGGACCTCATCGCGCAGTCGCGCGCTCGGAAGGATTCTGAGGGTCGTCGTGTCGAGCAAGCCGCAACCAACTCCCGATCCAAAGTCCGACGCGAAGGCGAAGGGCGATGCGAAGAAGGACGACGCCAAGCAGGACGACGCCAAGAAGGGCGGCGAGCCGGCGGCGGCGGTCGCGGCACCGGCAAAGCCCAAGACGAAGTTCCAGAAGATGCTCGCGCACGCGACCGAGAGCTGGCAGGCGCCACTTCTCGTGCTCGGTTCGCTGGCCATTGCTGCTGCGATCTACTACGGAAAGAGCTCTCCGCCCGCGGACGACTTCGAGGGCGCGCTCGCGCAGGCGGAAGAACTGATCGCCGACGGCGAGTTCAAGGCCGCGCGCGTGGTGCTGTTCGGCGTGGTCGCGCCGAACCTCGAGAAGGCGCCGCCTGAGATCCTGCCGCGTTTCCATGCCGCGACCGCCGACTACATCGCGGTGCAGCTGCGCGGCGTCGAGTTCCCTGCGAAGGAGAACGACGACCGCATCATCGAGGCCTACGAGAAGGCGCGGGATGCGGGCTGGGCGCTGACTTCCGAACAGGTGAAGCGCTACACCGAGAGCCTCGTGCGCGTCGGCCGCATGCAGGACGCGATCGCGCTCGTCTCCTCGACCGGCGACAGCCGCGAGGCCGACGATCTCAAGCGCCGCGTCCGTCGCGACGCGCTGATGGCGATTCTCCGCGGCGACGACGGCGGCGTGCCGCGCGCCCCTGAGGCGCTGCTCGCCGCCATCGACGAGTTCCGCTCGGATCCGTCGCTTCCGGCGCGCGAGGAGGCGTGGGCGGTTGCGCGAGCGGCCGAGATCCGCCTCTCGATCGGCCGCATGGAGGATGCCGGCAACAGGCTGCTGCTCGATCTGCGCCGTCTCGAGGGCGCCGTCGACGCGGGCGAGGAAGTTCCCGCCGACAACTTCGCGGAGCTCTCCGGGCTTCTCGGCGAGGCGCTGCGCCGTCAGGGCCGCTTCCTCGAGGCGAAGCGCGAGTTCGAACATGCGGCGTCGATCGTGACCGCGGGAACCGCGATCGCCGGCATGATCGATGTCGGGCTCGGCCGCACGCATGTCGCGCTGAACGAAGTGGACGCCGCCTACGAGGTGTTCACGCGCGCGGTCGCCGCCGAGCACCAGGGCCGCCTGCGCCAGGAGGCGCTGCTCGGACGCGCGCTCGCATACTCGCTGCGCGGCCAGAACATCGAGTCGCTGCGCGATTTCCAGCAGTTGCGCGAACTCATCTGGAAGTCGAGCCACCCCGACACCGTGCGCGAGGTCGAGACCGTGCTGATCGCGCGCGCCGATGCGGCGCTGAGCGCGGAAGAGCCGGCGCTTGCGCTGTCGTACGCCGATCTCGCCTCGACGATCCGCCCGAACGGCGGATCAAGCGCGGAATCGCTCCTGCGGGTGGCGACGGCCGCACGCGCCGAGGCCGACCGCATGCTCGCCGCCGTGCCCGCCGGGCAGAACACCGACCCCGAGGACCGCGCGAAGATCAATCGCCTGCTCCGTCGTGCGGGCGATTCGTTCGCGGCCCACGCGGCCGCGCCCGAAGTGCGCAGCGTCCAGGACGGCACCGTCGCATCGAGCCTCTGGGCTGCGGCCGACTCCTACGACCTCGCGGGCTGGCGCGACGCCGCGGTCGCGAACTTCCAGGCGCACATCGATGTCGCGAACCCCGACGATCCGCGGCGCGCCGAGGGCTTCTGGCGCATCGCCGGCCTCAGCCACGCCGAGGGCGCCTACGACGACGCGGTACGCGGATATCAGGCCGCGATCGCGGTCTCGCCGACCGGCCCGTTCGCGGTCCGCTCCGTCGTTCCGATGGCGCGCGCGCTCGCCTCGGGCGGTCGCGGCGCCGATGCGCTGAACCTCCTTCAGCGCGTGCTCGACGGCGACTTCGGGCTGCAGCCCTCTGCGAACGAGTACTACGACGCGCTCGACCTCATGGCCAAGCTCGCGTTCGAGCGCAGCGACTTCGTGAAGAGCGCGGAGCTCCTGCGCGAGGCGCTCATGCGCCGTCCCGAGGACATCCGCACGGGCGAACTTCGGTTCCGTCTCGGCGAGAGCCTCGTCGAGGTGGCGCGCTCGGCGCGCAAGCAGGCCGAGACGGGCGATGTCTCGGTCGCGCGGCGCCTCCAGCTGACGCGCGACTCGAGCGACCGGCTCGTCGAGGCGCGCCGCGCCTTCGACCAGTCGATCGCGTCGTTCGAGAAGCTCGCGCAGCCGCTCGACGGCCTTGCGAACGACATGCTGCGGCGGGCGTATCTCGCGCGCGCCAACACGGCGTTCGACCTCGAGCAGTTCGACGAGGCCATCCAGCTCTACGAGATCGTCGACCGCAAGTATCCGGAGCATGCGCTCTCGATGGTCGCGTTGATCCAGATCGTGAACGCGTGCGACCGGCTCGGGGATTCGACCCGCGCCGAGATCGCGCACCGTCGCGCCCAGCTCCGGCTCGCGCAGCTTCCCGACGAGGCGTTCCTCGTCGGCGGAGGCATCCTCGCGCGCGAGAGCTGGGAGACATGGTTGAGGAATCGCCCGCCCGCCGGGAGGGTGGCGTCCAATGTGAAGCCGGGTGCAGTTGAAGGGGGTGTGCCATGAGTTCGCAGGGGTCCGTCCGATTGCTGGAGATCGCCAAGGCGCGGCTCAAGAGCGCCAAGGCGCTCCTTGATCTCGCCGAGTTCGAGTCGAAGGTCCTCGCCGTCGTCGATGGGGCGACGCGCGGAGACTGCACGCCCGCCGAGGCGGAGAGCGCCCTCAACGGGCATCTCGATGCGCGCGACGCGCTCATCAAGGCGATGCGCGCGTTCGACGAGGAGTGGGTGGCGCTCGCGAAGAACGCCGAACTCACCGAGGAGGATGTCGGCCCGCTCCGCGCGATCAACGCCGAGATGAAGGCGGTCCTCGACACCGTCGGCGTCCGCGACAAGGCGTTCGTGCGCGAGTTGAAGTCGCGCCGCCGCGACGCGGGCGACGGAATCAAGAAGACGGAGGTCGGTGCCACGGCGCAGCGCGCCTACTCGCCGTCCCAGGGTGGAACGCAACCGAGATTCACGGACAAGGCAGGCTGATGACGCAGGCAACGGGTCAGGATGGCGACTTCGCGGAGTTCGTGCGGACCTTTACGGAGGCGACCGCACGGCTGCAGGAGACGCACGCCGCCCTCACGGGGCAGGTCGAGCGGCTCCAGGGCGAGCTCGCGGAGGCGAACGAGCGGCTGCGCCGTTCGCGTTCGCTCGCGGCGCTCGGCGAGATGGCCGCCGGCATCGCGCATGAGATCCGCAATCCCCTCGGCGCGATCGCGCTCAACGCGGAGATGCTCGGTTCGGATGTCGCCGGCAACCCCGCGGCCACCGCGAGCGTCGAGAAGATCCTCCGCGCCGCGCGCCGCCTCGACCGGATCGTGGGCGATGTGCTGAGCTTCGCCCGCGACACCCGCATCAACGCCGTCTCGACGACCGCGCGGGAGATCCTCGAGCTCGCCGCGTGCGACTGCGAGGCGCTGCTCGAGCGCGAGGACATCGACCTTCGCATCGACATCGACGGCGAGTGCCGGCTGCGGGCCGACGGTCCGCTCGTGGCGCAGGCCGTCGCGAACCTGATCCGCAACGCCGTGCAGGCGATGCATGGCATGTCCGTGCGCGAGGTCACGCTGTCGGCGCGCGAGGCGCGGCTGCGCACCGCCGACGGCACGCGACGCGGCTTCGTGGTGCTCTCGGTCGAGGACACCGGCCCCGGCATTCCCGCCGAGGCGCGCGAGCGCATCTTCAATCCATTCTTCACGACGCGGGAGGAAGGGACGGGCCTCGGGCTCGCCATCGTCCACCGCATCGTCGACGCGCACGGCGGCATGACCGCCTGCGCGGAATCAACCCGCTCGGCCGCAGGACGCGGCACGGGCGCACGGCTCGAGCTTTCGCTTCCGCTCGAGCCGACTTCGGTCGCGGCCGCCGATGGCGTGTCGCTGGGCGAGGCGGTCCGCCGGAGGATCGGCGGAAATCAAGCAGTCCACGCAAACGCTGGGTGAAGGAGTCATCCGTATGGGCAAGGTACTCGTTGTTGACGACAAGGAACTCATGCGCGACAGCGTCGCTGCGATCCTGAGCCGCAAGGGCCACACGGTGCTCACCGCGCCCGATGCGCGGGCCGCGCTCGCCCGCATCTCGGAGAAGCGGCCTGAATGCGTGGTGACCGATCTCCAGATGCCCGGCATGAACGGGCTCGAGCTGCTCGAGGAGATCCGAAAGATCGACGCGGAGCTGCCGGTCGTCTTCATGACCGCGTTCGGCTCGATCGAGACGGCCGTCGAGGCGATGCGCAAGGGCGCGTTCGACTATGTGACGAAGCCGTTTTCGGGCGACGAACTGACGATCTCGGTCGACCGCGCGCTCGACCACGCGCGGCTTCTCCGCGAGAACCAGGTGCTGCGCGCGGTGGCGACGCCGCAGACGCGTCGCGCCCAGAGCCACCGCATGATCGGCTCGGGCCCGGTGATGGAGGAACTGCGCTCGACCCTCGCGCCGATCGCGGCAAGCCACGGCACCGTGCTGATCACGGGCGAATCCGGCACCGGCAAGGAAGTGGCCGCGCGCCACATCCACGAGCACAGCCCGCGCGCGTCGGGCCCGTTCCTCGCCATCAACTGCGCGGCGCTCTCGTCGGCGCTGCTCGAGAGCGAGCTCTTCGGCCATGAGAAGGGCGCCTTCACCGGCGCGGACCGCCTGCGCAAGGGACGCTTCGAGCTCGCGGACGGCGGCACGCTGCTCCTCGACGAGATCAGCGAGATCCCGCCGGACCTGCAGGCGAAGCTCCTGCGCGTCCTCCAGGAGAAGAGCTTCGAGCGCGTCGGATCGAGCATCGCCCAGAAGGCGGATGTCCGCATCCTCGCGACGACGAACCGCGACCTCGCCCGCGAGGTCGATGCCGGCCGCTTCCGCGGCGACCTCTTCTTCCGCCTCAATGTGCTTCCGATCCGCATGCCTGCGCTGCGCGAGCGCCTGAGCGATGTGACCGAGCTCGCCGAGCACTTCCTCGGACTCGTCGCCGACCGCGAGGGCGGACGACGCAAGAAGCTGACCAAGGACGCGATCGCGCTGTTCGCCGAGTACGGCTGGCCCGGCAATGTGCGCGAGCTGCAGAACCTCTGCGAGCGCGCCGCGGTGCTTGCCTCGGGAGACACGATTCCCGCGGAACTCGTGGCGCCGTGGCTCGTGGCGAACGGCTCGGGTGCTTCGGCCGCGGCGTCGACCGCGCCGAGCGGGGGAGTCGGCGTGCGGCTTTCGCGTCCGACCGAGCCGCCGATCATCGAGACCTTCTCGGCGGCGGCCGCCAACACCCTCATCGGTGCCGCGCACGGCTCGCATTCGAACGGATCGGCGCACGCCACCCCGTCGCCTGCGGCGTTCGCGGCGGCGGCCGACAGCACGGGCCTCCCGAGCCTCGTCTGCGACGGCCGGCTCACGCTCGACGAGATCGAGCGCCGCTCGATCGTGGCGACGCTCGAGCGCTTCCGCGGCCATCGCCAGAAGAGCGCGAAGGCGCTTGGAATCGGCGTGCGGACGCTCGGCCTCAAGCTGAAGAAGTGGAAGGAAGAAGCCCTTGTCCCTGCGGAACTGTGAGGTCGCGCCATGATCGACGGATTCCTCGGCGGCTCCAGCCTCCCGGCGCTCGAGCGGTCGCTCCAGTACATGTCGGCACGCCAGAGGCTGCTCTCGGGCAACATCGCCAACATCGAGACGCCGGGATTCCGGCCCACCGATGTGTCGCCGGCGGCGTTCCAGCAGGCGCTTCGCGACGCGCTCGACCAGAAGAAGGTCGACGACCAGGGCAGCCTGTCGTTCGACGACTCCGCCCCGGTCTCCTTCACGCCGGACGGGACGCAGCTCAAGCCCGAGATCCTCGCCGAGAACATCATGTTCCATGACGGCAACGACCGCAGCATGGAACGGCTGATGCAGAAGATGCAGGAGAATGTGTACAGCTTCCGCGTGGCGGCGCAGATGCTCCGCGGCCAGTTCGACCTGATCAACACCGCGATCCGCGAGCGCATGTGACGCCCGCGGGCCGGCTCCCGTGAATGAATGACCGCCCCCGCAGGATTGTGAGTGCAGGAACGGATTCCACGCCATGTTCACCTCGTTCGACATCTCGACCTCGGCGCTCGTCGCGAACCGCACCCGGCTCGACGCGATCTCGGCGAACATCGCCAACATCGATGTCCCCGTCGACCCCAAGTCGAAGAACCCGCCGTTCTCCGAGCAGGTGGTCTACTTCGCGCAGGGCGACCCGGTCTCGGGCAACGCGAACGGGGTGCATGTGGCCGCCATCCAGCCCCGGAACGACTTCCGCCGGGCCTTCGAGCCGTGGAACCCGCTCGCCGACCGCGACGGCTATGTCCGCTACGCGAACATCGATCCGGTGGTCCAGCAGGCGAACGCCATGCTGGCGACCCGCAACTACGACGCCAATCTTGCGGCGATCGAGGCGGCCAAGACGATGATCAGTTCGTCCCTGTCGATCATCAGCTAGTCGGTGACGCAGGGCAGGAGCAGGGGCTGGCACGCCATGTGCTAAGGAACCCCAGAGGCACCAGGCAGCAATGACCGATCCGCTCGGAATCGTTTCCCGCATCAACACGCAGTCCGCCGCGACGCAACGGCAGGGCCAGACGCCCGCCGGCGCGGACTTCAAGCAGGAACTGCTCGACGAGATGCGCAAGGTGAACGAGATGCAGCAGGACGCCACCCAGGCGACCAACGACCTGCTCACGGGCCGCCGCGACGACATCGAGGGCGTCATGATCGCCACGCAGAAGGCGGATTCCGCCTTCCGCATGCTGCTGGCGCTGCGCAACAAGGTCGTCGACGCCTACGACGAGGTCCGCAACATCCGCGTCTGACGCGGCCGCAAACCGAATGTGGCGGGGGAATCTCCGCGGACGAGGGTCCGCCGGGGCCGCTGTCGCCTGCCCGGCGCGCGTGGAGCGGTCGGCGCATCCTGCGCGGCCGCGCGCAACTTTCGCCATTTCGCGCGCGGTCTTTGCGGGCTGAAACGGCTGCGTGCCGATGAGGGTTCTCACGACGCGCTCTGCCAGGATGGCACGGCGTCGTGCGCCGGCATCACCGTGCCGCGCGCAAGACACTTCACCCGTCGCGGCGCAACAGGCATGGAGGCCTACGCGTGCAGGCATTGCGGAACACGCTCGATCTCATTCGGAACCGGCTTGGAGGGCTCTCGCCCGCCGCGAAGCTGCTGGCCGGAAGCCTCATGGTCATCGTGGCGATGGGGCTCTTCCTCGTCGCCCAGTGGAGCGCGACGGTCTCGACCGTTCCATTCACGGTGACTCCGACGGCCTACGAGCAGGCCAAGACCTTCCTCGCGAACCGCGGCGTCACCTTCACCGAGGAGAACGGCCGCCTCATGGTGCCGACGGAGCGCTACGGCGAGCTGCTCGCCGGATTCGCCGAGCAGGGCGGCGGCAGCGAGGCCGGCATCGACTTCAACGCGATGATCGGGCTCGACAGCCCGTTCGACACCACGCGGCAGAGCGAGACGAAGAAGCTCGTGGCGCTTCAGAATGTGCTGTCGCGCACGATCAGCGGATTCCGCAATGTCAAGAGCGCGACGGTGTTCATCTCGCCGAAGCCGGCGACGCCGCTCGGCGCGTCGCGCCATGTGCAGACCGCAAGCGTGCATGTGACGATGCGCATGGGCGGGCTCACGCAGGAGCAGGTCGACGCGATCGCGGCGATGGTCGCGGGAACGCAGGCGGGCCTGAAGCCCGAGAGCGTGTCGGTCACCGACGGCATGCAGAACTACAAGACGACCTTCGGCCGGGCCGGAGCCGCAGGCGAGAACCTCGAGCAGTCGCTCAAGATCGCCGACGCCGTGCAGGCGCGCATCGGCACGCTGCTCGCGTCGATCGAGGGCGTGCGCATCGCCGTCAACCCGCAGGTCGTCACCGTCGAGCGCAAGCGCACGAAGACGGAGTTCCGCGACGGCATCTCGGTGCCGGTGAGCGAGTCGACGCAGACTTCGGAGACGAAGGGCGCCACGCCCACGCGCGAGCCGGGCACGGTGCCGAACACCGGCATGCAGGTGATGTCGACGCCGAGCGGTGCGGGACAGTCGTCGACCGAGCGTGCGGAGAACAAGTATCTCTCGCAGATCCCCGGCACCACCGAGATGGAGTTCGACCCGACCGGCTACGCGACCAAGATCGATGTGGGCGTCGCGATCCCGTGGAGCTACTTCGTGAAGGTGTGGAAGCTGCGCAACCCCGCGGCCGAAGGCGCCGAGGAGAAGGAGCCCGACGAGGCGGCGATCTCCGCGGTGCGCGACGAGGAGATCGCGCGCATCAAGAAGCTCGTCGAGCCGCTCGTCGCCACCGATGCCGTCATCGATGCGAAGAAGGGCGCCGTCGAGGTCAGCTGGTTCTACGACTTCGCCGAGGAGCTCGCGCAGCCTTCGATGGCCGCGAGCATCGGCGAGATCGTGCTCGGCGGCGGCGGGGGTGGCGGCGGTGGCGGGGGCGGCATCTCGATCGGGAGCGACGGCCTCATCAAGCCCATCGGTCTCGGCGTCCTCGCGGTCGTGAGCCTCTTCTTCATGTTCAACATCGCCAAGAAGGCCTCGACGCGCGAGCAGCTGCCGAGCGCCGAGGAGCTGGCGGGCGTGCCGCCGATGCTCGAGTCCGACGGCGGCGACATCATCGGCGAGGCCGACGAGGCGACGCCGGCGCTCGAGGGCATGGAGCTCGACGACGACAGCCTGCGCCGCCAGCAGATGCTCGACCAGCTCAACGAGCTGGCGACCCGCGACCCCGAGGAGCTCTCGGGCATCCTGCGCCGCTGGATGCGCAACCAGGATTGATCCGGACGGAGGAGACGAACCATGGTGTACCGCCCCGGCATGAAGCTTCCGAAGTCCGCCGACGAACTCGACGGCACGCTCAAGAGCGCGATCCTGCTGCTCCTGCTCGACGCGGATTCGGCGGGCGGGCTGCTGAAGGCGCTGCCGACCGAGTCGGTCGAGGAAGTGACGCGCGCGCTCGCGGCGCTCGGCGATGTGCCGAAGGAACTCGGCGAGGAAGTGATCCGCGAGTTCTACTCGCTCGCGATGGCGCAGGGCTATGTCCGCGAAGGCGGCTTCGCCTACGCCAAGAACCTGCTCAAGAACTCGCTTGACTCGAAGGTGGCCGACAAGGTCATCCAGCAGATCCAGACGCAGGTCCAGAAGACGCCGTTCAGCTTCCTGCAGAAGGCGGAAAGCGCGAACCTGCTGACATTCATCCAGGACGAGCACCCGCAGACGATCGCGCTGATCGTCAGCCACCTCTCGCACCACAAGGCCAGCGAGATCCTGATCGGCCTGCCGCCCGCGAAGCAGATCGAGGTCGTGCGGCGCGTCGCGCACATGGAGCAGACGAATCCCGAGGTCATCCGCGAGGTGGAGATGTCGCTCGAGAGCCGCCTCTCGAACATGATCAGCTCCTCGATGGAGAAGGTCGGCGGCGTCGAGACCGTCGCCGAGATCCTCAACCTCGTCGACCGTTCGACCGAGCGCACCATCATGCAGGGCGTCGAGAGCGAGGATCCCGAGCTCGTCGAGGAGATCCGCCGGCGCATGTTCGTGTTCGAGGACATCAACATGGTCAACGACAAGGGCATCCAGGCGGTGCTCAAGGAAGTCGAGAACGACCAGCTGGTGCTGGCGCTCAAGACCGCGTCGGAAGGCCTCAAGTCGAAGATCCTCAACAACATGTCGTCGCGCGCCGCCGAGACGATCCGCGAGGACATGGAGTTCATGGGTCCCGTGCGCATCAGCGATGTCGAGGCTGCGCAGCAGAAGATCGTCGACATCGTGCGCAGGCTCGAGGAAGCGGGCGAGATCATCATCGCCGGCCGTGGTGGCGACAACGATGTGGTGGTCTGAGCCGGCCTTGCGCGCGGCGTGACGGAACGAATCACGATGGCAGTCATCAAGGCAACAGCACAGCGGCCGACCTTCGCCGGAACGAGCCTGCACGACCTCGGCGACCTGCGGAAGGGCGCCGAGGAGGCGCTCGACCGTGCGCGCGCCGAGGCCGCGCGGCTCGTCGCCGAGGCGAAGCGCGAGGTCGACAAGGTCTACAGCGAGTCGCGCGAGTCGGGCTTCGAGCAGGGCAAGGAAGAGGGCTTTGCGGCGGGTTTCGCCGAGGGCCGCACGGCGGGAGCGGCTGCGGGACGCGAGGAAGCGCGTGCCGCGCACGAGGCGATGATCAAGACGCTCGAGGAGTCGTTCAGCGCGGAGTTCATGCGCTGGGTCCAGATCCGAGAGGACATCATGCGCAGCGCCGAGCGCGAGCTCGCGGGCATCTCGATCGCGATCGCCGAGGCGATCGTGCGCGAGCATGTGCGCTGCGACACGGCGGCGGTCGTGCGGCAGGTCGAGCAGGCCGTGGCGCTGTTCGCGCGCGCGACGCGCGTCTCGATCGAGGTCGCGCCCGAGGACGAGCCGCTCGTGCGCGAGGCCTTGCCGAACCTGTGCGCGATGCTGCCGCCCGATGCGGAGGTCGCGCTCCGCGCGCGTGCCGGCATGACGCGCGGCGGCTGCTTCATCCGCTCGAGCGAGGGCACGATCGATGCCCGCATGGAGACGCTCTTCCGCCGCATGCGCGAGGGCGTCGTGGGAACCGGCGTGCCGGCCGCGGAGCCGGCGTCGGGGCCGATCGTCGTGCAGTCCGAGGCGGCCGCCACGGCCGAGGTTCCGGCGGCTCCCGCGGTTTCCGACACTCCTGAGACTCCCGAGGTCTCCGAGCTTCCCGACGCGTCTGACCCTCTTGAGGCGCCCGACGCGCCTGATGCTCCCAGCGCGCCCGAGTCCGGAGGCGACGCGTGAGGCTGTCCGCCGTGAAGCAGGCCGTTCGTGCCATCGAGCCGCGCGAGATCGCGGGCACGGTGCGCGCGGTCAAGGGGCTCGTGCTCTCGGTCGAGCAGCTGCCGCTCCCCGTCGGTTCGCTCGTGCGCGTGTCCGTTCCGAATCGCACCGACTGGCCGCGCGGCGAGGTCGTCGGCTTCGAGGGGACGCGCGCGCTCGTCATGCTGCTCGCGGAGGCCGACGGCGTCGCGACGGGAGCGTCCGTGATCGGCGAGCAGCCGTACTCGACGATCGGCGTGAGCGAATGGTGGCTCGGACGCGTGGTCGACGCGCTCGGCCGCCCGATCGACGGAAAGGGCGACATCCCGCCTGGCTCGCCGCAACCGATGTGGCCGCCGCGCACGAGCCCGCTGACGCGCGGCGTGATCCGCGACATCCTGCCGACGAGCGTGCGCGCGATCGACGCGATGCTCACGATCGGCAAGGGCCAGCGCATGGGAATCTTCGCGGGCCCGGGCGTCGGCAAGTCGACGCTCCTCGGATCGATCGCGCGCGGCACGAGCGCGCATGTGAATGTGATCGGCCTGATCGGCGAGCGTGGCCGCGAGGTCCCCGAGTTCCTCGAGCATGTGCTCGGCGAGGAGGGATTGCGGCGTTCCGTCGTGGTGGTGGCGACGGGCGACGAGAGTCCGCTCATGCGCGTGCGCGCCGCGACCGTCGCGTGCAGCGTGGCGGAATACTTCCGCGACCAGGGCCTCGATGTGATGCTGATGCTCGACTCGGTGACGCGCTTCGCCCAGGCGCAGCGGCAGATCGGCCTCTCCGCCGGCGAGACTCCCGCGACCAAGGGCTTCACCCCGAGCGTCTTCTCGATGCTGCCGCGACTCCTCGAGCGCGCCGGCTGCATTGCGGGCGGGGGTTCGATCACCGGCTTCTACACCGTCCTCGTCGAAGGCGACGACATGACCGAACCCGTCGCCGATGCGGCGAAGGGCATCCTCGACGGCCACATCGTGCTCTCGCGCAAGCTCGCGGAGCGCAACCACTTTCCCGCGATCGACATCCTCGCCTCGATCTCGCGCGTGGCCGACCAGATCTCTGATCCGAACCATCTCAAGGCGCGGCGCCACATGTCGCGGCTGCTTTCGGCCTACAAGGAGGCCGAGGAACTCATCGCGATCGGCGCCTACGCGCGTGGCTCGAACCCCGAGGTCGATGCTGCGATCGCGCTGAAGCCCGTGCTCGAGAAGTTCCTCTGCCAGGGCCAGTACGAGCGCGCGGAACTGCCGTACACCCTCCGCGCCCTGGTCGAACTTTCGCTTTCTGCGGAGAGTGCGGGCAAGCGCGCCGGCCCGCAGGCGGGCGGAGCCGCAAGAACCGCTGCCGGAGCGCCGATATCCCGTTAGCCGCGCACGCCGCGCGACAGGTAGACCATGGCCAAGTTCAAGTTCTCGCTCGAACGCCTGCTCGATCGCCGCCTCAAGGAAGAGGAGGCGCGGCGGCTCGTCCTCTCGAAGATCGAGGGACAGCGGCGCGCGCTCGAGGATTCGCTGCGCGACCGGCAGCGCGAGATCAGCGCGGGCCGAGGCGAGTGGCGCGAACAGCTTGTGGGCGAGGTCGATCCGACCGCGCTCAGGCACCATGCGAGCGCCAGCATCGGGCTGATGCGCAAGGCGCAGCGGACGGTGCTCGAGCTCGCGGGGCTCGAGAAGTCGCTTGCGCGCGCGAAGGAGGATCTCGTCGAGGCAGCCCGCGCGCGGCGCGTCCTCGAGATCCTGCGCGAGCGCCGGCTGGCCGCGTTCCGCGCGGACGAAGCCAAGCGTGAGCGCGACCAGATCGACGAGTTCGCGCAGATCGTCCACCGCCGCGCGGCGGTCGAGCTCCAGCAGCAGGATGAACGGGGTGCAGCATGATGAAGTTGATCAAGATCCTCGCGATCGCCCATCTTCTCGCCGTCATCGGATTCATCGGGTGGCTCTTCGCGAGCGGCCGCGTCAACGCCGAGCGTCTGCAGCGCGTCCGCGAGATCTTCCATCCGACCATCGCGCAGGAGCAGGCGTTGGTCGCCGAGACGGAGACGAAGGCCGCCGAGCAGGTCAAGCTTGCCGAGGAGCAGAAGCGGCTTCTCGAGGCGCCGATGCCGCGCACGGAGCAGATCGTGTCGGCCGAACGGTTCCAGCAGCGCGCCGCGCTCGCGGTACGCGGCCTGCAGGACGAGCAGCGTCGGCTGCTCGACGACCTCTCGAGCCGCGAGCGGGGGGTCACCGAGCGCGAGGAGGCGCTTGCAAAGCGCCAGGTCGATTGGGAGACCTCGATCGCCGAGGAGAAGGAGCGCCAGACGAAGGAGCAGTTCCGCAAGGCGGTGCGACTCCTCGAGGCCGCGCCTCCGAAGCAGGGCAAGGACTGGATCCTCGAACTGGTGCGGACCAACCGCGAGGACCAGGCCGTGTCCTACCTCGACGCCATGAACCCGGCGAAGTCGGCGGCGCTCCTCAAGGCCTTCAAGGGCGAGGGCGAGGCGAAGGTGGCCACGGATTTGCTTGAGCGCTTGCGACAGCTTGGTCTCGAGAGCGAGATCAACGCCGGAGCACCAAATGGCGCCAATTCTGCCGACCCTGCAGCCGATTCTGCCCGCACGAACCCAGCCGACGCCGCAGCAGGCAGGCCCGCGGGTCCAACCCCGAACGGACCGGTCCAGCTTCCGGGAGGTGCTGGGGCGTGATCTGCAGGGCGCAAGCGCTGCACCGTCGGAACTCGCTGCAGACGCGAACGGGCTGAGCAAGCAGCAGGATGCGGGTGAAGCGTCGATGTCGGCCGTCTCCGACGAGAGCGGCATCGCGTCGGGCAATCAGTCCGTCCAGACGCCGACGAGCGAGACGCCGTCCGCAGACACGACCGATTCGACGGATGGTTCCGAAGGCCAAGGCGATGGCGCCACGGCCGGCGGCGCAGGATCGAACTCGGGCGAGACCGACGGCGATTCCGCCGAGACCGATGGAGGCCTTGACGCCGATGCGGCCGCTGCCGCAGCTGCGGCGAGCGGGCTGGTGGCGCAGGCGTTCCTTGCGTCGACGCAGCCGGCGTTCGTCGGCACGATCGGCGCCGCATCGGACGCAAACGCCGCACCGGGCGAGTCTGGTTCGGCGGATGCGTCGGCGTCGGCGATGTCCGCGCGCATGGCCGGAGAGATCGAGGCCGCGTCGACATCGGTTCCGAGCCACGCGGCTGCATCGGCGGCGGCCGCCGGCGCATCCGCTGAGGTGAATGCGGACGCCGCCGCGCAGGCGAAGTCGGCGGCCGCTGCAGCGCTTGCACAGAACGCTGCGCAGCCGACGCAGCCGAGCGCGCGCGAACCGGTGCGACCCGTTGCAGAAGCGCCGCGCGATTCCGCGGGAATCTCATCGCAGCCCATCGCGGTGAACGGCGACGCGCGTACCGGCGCCGATGGCGACGCAGCGGCCAACCAGGACCGTGGCGGCGCACAGGATCAGCGTGGCGGCACCCAGTCGCAGCAGCCCGACGCGCGGACCCGCATGACCGCGCGCGCCGAGCAGACGCTGACCGCGGTCTCGCAGGCCATGGGCGCGGCGAAGGCCGTCGCTGCGAACTCCGCAGGTTCGGGCGACGCCGTCGCAGGCCGCCTGTCCGAAGTCGAGGCCTCCCTCGCGCGCGACCGCGTCGTTTCGTCGCTCGAGCAGGGCATCCTGAACATCGACGCGCAGGCGGGGGACGCGGCGGGCACGGGCATGAACTCCGCGACGACGATGCAGTTCGGCGCCGCGAACGCGACCAACGGCGAGACCGGTCTCGCCGCGGTTCTCGGCGAGGCCGCGGCAGATCCCGCGGCAGACCTTGCGCGACCCTCGCTCGATCCTGCGCCCACCGGCCGGCTCGCCGCGAAGGGCATCGACATCCTCTCGAACCAGCGCGGCGGCGCGATCACCATGCGGCTCGATCCGCCGGCGCTCGGCCAGTTGCGCATCGAGCTCCAGATCTCGCAAGGCGCAGTTGTTGCCGACTTCACGGCCGCCACGGCCGAGGCACGCGTCTTGCTTGAAGCGAACCTCGGCATGCTTCGCGAACGACTCGAATCCCAAGGTCTGGCCGTCGAGCGCATGACGGTGCACGGCGGACGCGGTACGGAAACCGCTCCCGTCGCCACCGCATCGCAGGGCGGCGATCTCCGGCAGGATCCGAACGGTTCGGGATCGGATGCCCGCGACCGCGGCGACCGCAGCGGTGGCCGACAGGATGCCGCCGACGGCGAGAGCCGTGGACGGCGCGATGGCGAGCAGGGGCGTGAGCGTCACGCCCGCGGCGAACGCCAGGAAGAGGCCGGATTCCGCGGCATGTTCGAGGCGCAGCGCGTGCAGGATGCAGCGCGCCGGATGCGCAAGGCCGTCTGACGACTGAACCGGATGCAGCAAACGCATCAAGGATCGAACCCATGAGCCAGCTCACCGTCAGCTCCTCCGCACCGACCCCGCCGCCGCTGAAGAGCCGCTTCAACGAGATGTCGAGCGAGGAGTTCATGAAGATCATCTTCACCGAGCTCCAGCAGCAGGATCCGTTCAAGCCGAACGATTCGAGCGCGCTCCTCGAGCAGCTCAACTCGATCCGCTCGATCGAGAGCGACATCCAGATGGGCGAGCAGCTCGAGTCGATCGTCTTCCAGAACCAGCTCGCGTCGGCCGGCAACCTGATCGGCAAGCGCGTCGGCGGACTCTCCACCGAGAACACCCGCGTCGCAGGCACGGTGAAGAGCGTCTCGCGCGTCGGCGACGAGATCGGCCTCCTGCTCAACAACAACTGGGTGATCCCGATGGAAAATGTTGAGTACATCGACCAGCAGCCCGCGGCCGGCCCCGGCCCGAACGGCGGCTGATCCAGTTTCCGCGAACCGATCCAGACCACCAGCGATGACCATCGATCCCCGCCAGCTCCTGCGACGACTCGAGCCTGCCGTGCGACCCGCCGGCGGGAGCTCGGTGCAGCCGCGGCTTTCGGCGGCGGACGGCGACTTCCTCGAGCTTCTCTCGCTCGCGAAGTCGGGCGGCATCGAGAGCGGCCGCGATCCGGTCGTCGCCGACGGAAGCACGCTCGAGCCCGCGACGCTCGCCCAGGTCGCGCGCGCGCTCGACCTCGCGCAGAGCCGTGGCGCGCGCCGCGCCGCGGTCGTCGCCGAAGGCCGCACCTACATCGCCGATGTCGCGACCCGACGCCTTGAAAGGCTCGAGACCCGCGACGAGTTCATCTTCGAGGAAGTCGACGCCGCCATCGCGATCCGCGGCGAAACGGCCACCTACGCGACGCTGCCCGTCGGGCCGCGTGCGCTTCCACCCCGGGGGATCGCGGAGCAGCTCGAGTCACTTTCTTCTTCAGACAACCCGGCCAACGCCCGGCGCGCCAGCGCCTGACCGACGGCCTCGCACGAGGAGTTCGACATGGCATCTACAACCTCACTCTTCACCGGTCTCTCGGGTCTCGTCGCCAACTCCCGGCGCCTCGATGTCATCGGCAACAACATCTCCAATGTGAACACCACCGCGTTCAAGTCGACGCGCATGGCGTTCGCCCCGAGCTTCAGCCGCACCTTCTCGCTCGGTTCGGCGCCCGGCACCACGACCGGCGGCACCAACCCCGCGCAGATCGGCCTCGGCGTCACGGTCGCAAGCACCCAGCGCAACTTCAACAACGGCCCGATCGGCGGCACCGGCGTGACGACCGACATCGCGATCGAAGGCGACGGCTTCTTCATCATGGATGTCGCGGGCACGCAGCACTTCACGCGCGCCGGCAACTTCCTGCGCAACCCGAACAACGACCTCGTCTCGCAGTCTGGCGCCAAGGTGCTCGGCTTCGCCGTGAACGAGCAGTTCAATGTCGAGGACGGCAACCTCGTTCCGATCTCGATCCCCGTCGGCACGCTCACGCTCGCCGAGGCGACGCGCAATGTGACCTTCAACGGCAACCTGAACGCGGCGGGCAGCGTGGCGACGGTCGGCTCGGTCTTCACCGGGCAGGCGATGTTCAGCGACGCCGCGCTCACGACGCCCATCACCGCCGCGACCGACCTCACCACCACGACGGTGTATGTCTCCGACGGCCTCGGCGGATCGACGCTGATGTTCGACCCGCTCGTGAACCCCAAGGTGATCACGATGGCCGGCGTCGAGAAGGGCGGCAAGACGATCGAACCGCGCTCCTTCGCCTTCAGCGGCGCGAGCGTCGCCGGTGCCGCCGACTTCGGCACCACCTTCGGCGACTTCATGACCTTCGTCGAGGATGTCCTCGGCCTCAACAACACGAATGTCGGCGTCAACTCGAACCTCGGCGGCAGCGTGACGCTCAACGCCGGTGGCCAGATGGTCGTCGAGGGCAACGAGGGCGTCGTGCAGGAACTCGGGCCGGAGTCGATCGAGTTCACGGTCGCGAACCCCGGCGCGGGCTCGTCGACCCCGATCACGCTCAACCGGTCGTCGTTCGCGGACGGCGAGAGCGTGCGCACGAGCTTCATCGTCTACGACTCGCTCGGCACGCCCGTGACGGTCGACATCACGCTCGTCCTGCAGGCGACCACCGCCTCGGGCGGCACGACCTGGCAGATGATCGCGGAGTCCGACGACAGCGACCAGCTGAGCCGCATCGTCGGCCTGAGCGAGCTCACCTTCGACAGCGACGGCACGCTGCTCACCGCATCGAGCCAGACGCTGAACATCGTGCGCGACAACGGCGCAGACTCGCCGCTCACCATCACGATGGACTTCAACAGCGACGCCTACGCGGTGTCGTCGCTCTCCGACACGGGCTCGAACCTCGCGATGGTGTCGCAGGACGGCTCCCCGATCGGCACGCTGTCGAACTTCTCGATCGCGGAAGACGGCCGCATCGCAGGCTCGTTCACGAACGGCCTCACCCGAACCATCGGCCAGGTCGCGATCGCCAAGTTCACGAACCCCGAAGGTCTCGTCGACGCCGGCGACAACCTCTACCGCAGCGGCCCGAACTCGGGCGCCGCGTTCATCACCCGCCCGCGCGAGTTCGGCACCGGCCGACTCGTCGGCAGCGCGCTCGAGCAGTCGAATGTCGACCTCTCGCAGGAGTTCATCAACATGATCCTCGCGAGCACGGGCTACTCGGCGGCCAGCCGCGTCATCACGACGACCGACGAGCTCATCACGCAGCTCCTCGCGCTCGGCCGGTAAGCCTTCGAAACGAGTTCTTCCTCCGCGGTGTGCGTCGGTGTTCGACGCACGCCGCGTCTTTTTTGGGCGCTCTCAGCCGCGTCGCGGGTTGCGGCCCGATCCGCGCGAGTCGGGGCCCTCGCCGAAGCGCTGCGGCGCGTCGCCGCGGTACTTCGGCTGGCCGGTCGCCTGCGAGGCCATGCTCTCGGCGGAGCCCGACGGCGGGGGGTCGCCCGGATCGTGGCGCGCGAAGACCATGCGGCCCGCGTTCGTGGTGAGCGTGTTCGTCACCACCGCGTGCACGGTGCCGCCGATGTGCGCTGCGCCCGCCTCGACGACGACCATCGTGCCGTCCGGGAGGTAGCCGACGCCCTGCGAGGGATTCTCGCCCGGCTTCGTGAGCTCGACCTCGATGCGGTCGCCCGGCAGCATCTGGGCGCGCAGCGAGCCCGCGAGCGTGTTGATGTTGACCGCAGGGACGCCCGCGATCTCCGCGACCTTCGCGAGCGCCGTGTCGGTCGTGATGAGGCGATACGCGTTGCGCTTCGCGACCTCGACGAGTCCGCGGTCGACATTCGCGCCCTCGAAGCCGAGATCCTCGATCGAAAGATCGATGCGCGGCGCGCCCTGGAGGCGCGCGATCATGTCGAGGCCGCGCCGCCCGCGGGCGCGCTTGCCCTTGTCGCTGCTGTCGGCGAGCCGCTGCAGTTCGTCGATCACGGCCTGGAGCACGACGAACGGGGCGTCGATGGCGCCCGACTGCGCGAGGTCGTGGATGCGGCCGTCGATGACGGCGCTCGTGTCGAGGAGCATCGGGCGCACGCCTCGGTTCTGCTTCGAGAACTCGACATACGGGATGACGAGTCGGAAGTCGTCCTTGGTCGTCATCACGACCGAGACGGCGATGTAGCAGAGGATGAGGCCGATCGAGACCTTGATGAGGTTGAGGTAGAGCGCGGCCTGGGAGTCCTGCAGGCTCCACGCCGCGACGATGGTGTCGAGCAGGGTGCCGATCGCGTACGCGCCGATCAGGCCGAGGCAGATGCCGAGGTAGATGCCGAAGATCGACGCGAGCTGCTTGTTCGGCGACATCGAGTCGATGACGACGACGATGAGGCCGAGCGAACCCGATGCGAGCGTCAGGCCGACGACGAGGCTGATCGGAAAGGTGTTGCCGTCGTTCTGGCTGCCGACGACGAGGGCGGGGGTCGCGAGGACAAGCGCCATGAACATCAGGCGCGCGGCCAGCAGGATGAGCTTGGTGCTCCGCTGGCGCGGGTTGATGAACCGCGCGGATGTCTCGGCCGATTCTGGAAGACGGTCGATCGCTGGCTCCGACATGGGTTCCTCCGCAGCCGCGATTCTACGGCACGGCGCCGACAACTTCGCTACCATCTCGGATCTGGAGCCCCAGAAGACGGCCGGGCCCGGCGGGCGGGTCGGCCGTGAACCTGGTCAGGGCTTGACCGCAGCAGCCATAAGCGTTTCGGTCCGAGCCGACGGTCGCCTGGCCGTCTTCTGCGGCTCCAGACAATCCGGTCTCACGAGCCCCCGACGGCGAAGAACCGACGGCGAAGAACCGACGGCGAAGAACCGATGGCGAAGAAAGGTGCGACATCCTCTGCAGGCGCGGGCGCAGGCACAGGTGAAGTCCTGCTCGCGGGCGCGTCGGGCGACGCGGCTGCGAAGCCGTACACCGTGCTCGCGCGGCGCTACCGATCCCGCGACTTCAGCGAGGTCGTCGGCCAGGAACCGATCGCGCGCACGCTGCAGAACGCCATCGCCACCGGCCGCACCGCCCATGCCTATCTCTTCTGCGGAACGCGCGGGGTCGGAAAGACCTCGATGGCGCGCATCTTTGCGCGGGCGCTCAACCGCGACGGCGCGCTCAGCGAGAGCGACGCGATCGGCGACGCGATCCTCCGCGGCGAGGACCTCGATGTCATCGAGATCGACGGCGCCTCGAACCGCGGCATCGACGATGCGCGCGACCTGATCGCGGGCGCGGGCCTCGCCCCGTCGCGCGGCAAGTACCGCATCTACATCATCGACGAAGTCCACATGCTGACGACGCCGGCGTTCAACGCCCTCCTCAAGACGATGGAGGAGCCGCCGTCGCATGTGAAGTTCATCCTCTGCACCACCGAGCCGCACAAGGTGCCGCAGACGATCCAGTCGCGCTGCCAGCGCTTCGACTTCCGCAACATCCCGACCAAGCAGATCGCGGCGCACCTCGGCGCGGTCGCGTCGGGCGAGAAGATCGAGGTGACCGAGGATGTGCTCCTCGCGGTCGCGCGCCTCGCGAACGGCTCGATGCGCGACGGCCTGTCGCTTCTCGACCGCCTGCTCGCGGCCTCGACCGGCCGGGTCGACGCCGCCGTCCTCGAGCAGGTCTTCGGCCTGCCCGACGACGAGATCCTGCTCGACATCGTCGAGGCGTGCGTCTCGGAAAACACCGCGGATGCGCTGCGCCACGGCGCGCGCCTCCTTGAGCGCGGCAGCGGCGTCGAGCAGGCGCTCGAGCTCCTGGCCGAGCGGTTCCGCTGGATCCTCGTCGCCTGCGCAACCGCGGGCGCGAAGGACGCCGACGACCTCCTCGAGGTCGCGCAGTCGATGCGCGAGCGCGTGACCTCGATCGCCTCGTCGACCGACGCGGCGTTCGCCGCGCATGCGATCGCGCTCTGCGACGCGACCGGCCGCAACGCGCGCGCCTCGAGCGCGCCGCGTGCGCTCTACGACGCGTGCCTCGCACGCTTGTCGCTTGCGTCGCGCTTTGCGGCGGGCGCCGCGATGCTCGCGGGCGGTGGCGGGGTGGGAACCGACTCAAAAAAAGCAGGTGACCCCGCGGCGCGAACCGCTGCGGGGGTGAGCCCCGCGACGCGCGCGCCGGAACGGACTGCCGCAGGTCTCCCCGAGCGGGTTTCCACGCCGGCGGTCGAGCCGAAGGCGCTGCCTGCGCCGACTCCGATGGCGGAGGCCGCTGCGTCGGTAGCCGCGAAAGACCCCGCGAAAGACCCCGCCAAAGACCCCGCCAAAGACCCCGTCAGGGACCTTTCGCAACTTGTCGCTCGGCTCGCGGTGGTCGCCGAGAAGAGCCCGCGTGATCACGCGCTCTTGTCGCAGATCGAGGTGCTGTCGTTCACGGGCGACGCTGCGAAGGTGGCCGTCCGGTCCGACGGCGGCGGCGGGTATCTCGTGACGAATCCCGATCCTGTCCGCACGCTGCTTTCCCGAGCCGCCGGCCGCCCCGTGCGCGTCGCGCTCGAGGCGCGCGAGACGCCGGGAGTCCCGCCGCCGGCCAAGCGCACGACGGTCGACGACGCGGAGGTCCGCGCCGACCCGCTCGTCCGCCGCGCGGCGGAGTTGTTCGACGCGTCGATCGTCGCCGTCACGCGCCGCGGCGCGCCCACGGCGCCGGAGGGCGAAGCGGAGCAATCGGGCGCATCGGAAGGCGACGAGCGAGGCGAGTAGTCGAGTAGTCGAGTAGGCGAGTAGGCGAGTAGGCGAGTAGGCGAAAGCGGCGGAAGTCCGCGAGGAGCAAGCGATGTTCGACAAGTTGAAGGCCGCGACCCAGCTCGCGGGCATGCTGAAGGATCTTCCCAAGCTGCAGGGCCTCGTCGAGGAGGTGCGTGCGCGCCTCGCGACCACCAAGGTCGAGGGGACCGCAGGCGGCGGCGCCGTGAAGGCGGTCGCCTTCTGCGACATCCGCATCGACACCGTCACGCTTGACCCGAGCGTCTTCCGAGGCATCGCCAACGGTTCCGCGTCGGACCAGAGCTACGCGAACCGCCTGATCGCGGAGGCCGTCAACGACGCGCTCACCAAGGCGCGCGCGAAGCTCGCCGAGGAACTCGGCAAGGCCGCGCGCGAGAGCGGCATCGACCTGCCGCCGTCGATTCTCGAGCGACTCACCTGAGCGGACGGAGCAGAGCATGTCGAACGCAGCCTATCCCGAGTCCGTGCGGCGCCTGATCGACGCCTTCGCCGGCATGCCCGGCATCGGCCGCCGCAGCGCCGAGCGGCTTGCGTTCCATGTGCTGCGGCAGTCGCCCTCCGAGGCGCTCGAACTCGCGCGCGCGGTCGAGGAGGTGAAGAAGAAGGTCAAGCACTGCTCGGTGTGCTGGAGCCTGGCGGACAATGACCCATGTCCGATCTGCGCCGACCCACGCCGCGACGCGTCGACCGTGCTCGTGGTCGAGCAGCCGAAGGACCTCCTCGTGATGGAGAAGACCGGCCTCTTCCGCGGCGTTTACCATGTTCTGCTCGGTCGCCTCGACCCGCTCGGCGGCGTCGGCCCCGAGGCGATCACGGTCGATGCGCTCATCAAGCGCCTCGAGCGCCCGGAGGCGAACGCCCGCGGCGTTGCGGTGAGCGAGATCATCCTCGGCCTGAACCCGGACCTCGAGGGCGACACCACCGCGCTCTGGATCGCGCGCGAAGCGGGGGAGCGGGGGATCCGCTCCACACGGCTCGCCCGCGGCCTCCCGAGCGGGTCGCAACTCGAGTTCGCGAACCCGGCCGTCATCGGCGACGCGCTCAAGGGAAGAACGAGTCTTTAGCGGTCGCGGCTGCGGCCGCTCCCTTTGGTGCTTGTGAGTGGCGGCCGCTTCTGGCGGTCCGGTTTCGGGGTGAATCCGAGACCTGCTGGGAGTTCGTCCTGTGATCGAGGTGACTGGCTCTGCCGAGTCAAACGGCGTGCCAGACTGTCCCAAAATCGACTTGAAAGGCGAAAATCCCTCCCGAGGGGTCGCCTTCTCCACGCGGTTGCGCCGATAGGATCGGTGGCCGATCAGGATGGTCGGCTTGTCAGGCACGCAGACGGCGGAGGATCCGCTCCCGATGGCAGGAATGCGTTTCGAAACCTCGCAGGGCATGAAGCTCGGCCAGACCATGGGTCTGTCGCCGAAGCTGATCCAGTCCGCGGAGATCCTGCAGCTGAACTCGATGGAGCTCGCCGAGAGGCTCGAGCAGGAAGTCGAGAAGAATGTCGCGCTCGAGCTCGTGATGCCGGGCGGCGGCGACGAGATCCGCGAGCGCCCCGAGCGCCGCGGCGAGACGACCGACGGCCACGGCGCCACCGAGTTCGAGCGCCTGCGCCGGCTCGAGCGCCAGTACGGCGACCAGTGGAACTCGGAGACCGATGGCCGCCGCGCGGTGCGCGACAACCGCGAGCGCGACCCGAAGATGGACGCGATGGCGAACGCGCCTTCGCGCGGCCGCAGCCTCGCCGAGGAGCTGCAGGAGCAGTGGAGCTTCGCCGAGATCATCGACCCCGCGATCCGCGTCGCGGGCGCGCGGCTCATCGAGTACATCGACGACGACGGGCTGATGACGACGCCGCTCGAGACGGTGCGCGAGCAGAGCTCGAGCCTTCCGGGCTGCGACTGGTCGCTCGCCACGCTCGAGGCTGCGCTGTTGCGGATCCAGAAGGAAGTCGAGCCGAAGGGGATCGGCGGTCGCAGCGTGCGCGAGGCGCTTCTCATCGAGGCGCGCTGCAAGCTCGACGAGGAGACCGATCTCGACGGCGCCGAGGCCTGGGCCGACGCGATCGAGCTCCTTGACCGCCATTACGACGACCTGCTCGCGAACCGGATCCCGAAGATCCGCGAGCAGACGGGCTGGCCGAACGAGCGCGTCGACCGCGCCCGCGCGTGCCTCAAGCGGCTCGACCCGAACCCCGGGCGCGAGCTCGTGCCGCCGGAGTCGACCGCGATCATCCCCGATGTCATCGTCGAGTACGACCCCGAGTCGGGCGACTACACCGCACGCCTCGCGGAAGAGCTCATGCCGCGCGTGCGCGTCTCGAGCGACTACGAGGCGATGCTCAAGGAGATCGACCTCGACGCGAAGGCGCGGAACTTCGTCGCCGAAAGCGTGCGTGCCGCGCGCAGCGTGATCGAGGCGGTCGAGCAGCGGAATACGACGCTCATGCGCGTGGTGAAGGTCGTCCTCGCGCGTCAGCGCGAGTGGTTCGAGCAGGGGCCGTCGCACCTGAAGCCGATGCCGATGGTCGAGGTCGCCGACATGCTCGGCATCCATGTGGCAACCGTCTCGCGCGCGGTGAGCGAGAAGTGGATGCAGACCCCGCGCGGGCTTGTCGCGCTGCGGACCTTCTTCTCGCTCGGCACCGAGAACGCCGACGGCGAGGAGATGAGCTGGAACGCCGTGAAGGCGCTCGTCCAGGAAGTGATTCACGGCGAGGACAAGGCGAAGCCGCTGTCCGACCGCGAGATCGCCGAGGCGCTCGAGAAGAAGGGCGTCACGATCGCCCGCCGCACCGTGGTGAAGTACCGCGAGCAGCTGGGAATCCTGTCGGCGCCGCTGCGCAAGCAGCATTGAATCTCTCACGGAGGCCGTTTCGTGCCTTTCTCGCGACCCGCGGGGAGATTTTTCTCACGGAGGCACGGAGGCACGGAGCCCCCGTCTTCCACCCGTCCGCGCCACGCGAGAAGGAGAAGAGGTTGGGGGATGGATCTTCTCACCTCGTCCCGTTCTGTCCCACTCTTCTCTCATCTTCTCCTCTCTCTCTCTCTCTCTCTCTCTCTTTCTCTTTCTCTTTCTCTTTCTCTCTCTCCCGTCCACCGCGCGAGCGGCGCCCGCGGTCCCCTGATCTCCGTGCCTCTGTGCCTCCGTGAGAAAAATCCTCGCGGAATCCCTTACGAATCAACCCGTTCCGCACCCGCTACACTGTGCGCCCCGCGGAGGTTTCATGAAGGTTTGGCTCGATGGACATCTCGTTGACAAGCAGCACGCCGTCGTCCCGGTCTACGACCACGGGCTTCTCTACGGCGACGGCGTGTTCGAGGGGATCCGCGTCTACAACGGCCGCATCTTCAAGCTGAAGAGCCACCTCGAGCGCCTTGCGGCGAGCGCGCATGCGATCCACCTCACGCTCCACTACACGATCCGCGAGATCGAGCAGGCGGTGCGCGAGACCGTCGCCGCCAACAACATGAAGGACGCGTACATCCGCCTGGTGGTGACGCGCGGCGCGGGCCCCCTCGGCCTCAATCCCTTCACCTGCCCGAAGCCCGCGACCATCGTGATCTGCGACCGGATCTCGCTCTACCCGCCCGAGATGTACGACAACGGCATGCCGGTGATCGTGGCCAAGCGCCCGCGCATCCCCGTCGAGTGCCTCGATCCGTCGATCAAGAGCCTCAACTACCTGAACAACATCCTCGCCAAGGTCGAGGCGATCGAAGCAGGCGTCCACGAGGCGATCATGCTGAACACCGACGGCGAGGTCTGCGAGTGCACGGGAGACAACATCTTCCTCGTGCGCGGCTCGCGCATCGTCACGCCGCCCGTGTCGGCAGGGCTCCTCAACGGCGTCACGCGCCTCTTCGTCATGAACGAGGTCGGACCCGCCTGCGGATTCGATGTCGCCGAGCGCACCATCCGGCTCGACGACCTGTTCACCGCCGACGAGGTCTTCCTGACCGGCACCGCGGCCGAGGTGATCGGCGTCAGCTCGATCGACGGGCGCACGATCGGCGAGGGCAAGGTCGGCCCATCCACGCGGCGCCTGGTCGCCGAGTTCAAGTCCCGCGTCGCGGTCGACGCGCCTGAGAACTGACGCAATTCCGGCGTCGCGCGGCGGAAGCATTCCCCATGCGCTGCAAGCAGTGCGAGTCGATCCTCTGGCAGCAGCCCGCCGCTCCCGACGGGGGTGAGCGTCGCTGCAGCGAGTGCGGCGAGCCTTATCGCACGACCGACTTCCAGTTCGTCCCGGGGAAGGTGCGCTTCGAATGCCCGCACTGCGCGACCGGCTACTACGGCACTTCGCCGACCGGGCATCTCGAGCCCCCGATCTTCCGCTGCGTGACCTGCGAGAAGGTCATCTCGATGGACGACTGCATCCTGCGGCCCGAAGGAGTCGCGAACGAGTCGGATGCGGAGCGGCGGCTTCTCATCCCGTGGCTCGACCAGGGCAACATCCTCGCGCGATGGTTCAACACCACCGTGGTCGGCGTCGATTCGCCGCAGTCGATCGCGTCGCGGCTCAGCGGCCAGCCGCGCTACTTCAAGGCGTTCGGCTTTCTCTTTACCCAGGTCGTCGTTTCGGTGTCGCCGTACCTCTGCTGCTGCGGATTCGCGTGGGGGCTGATGCTCATCCCGGCGGGCGGCGGTCCTGGCGGCGGGATCTTCCTCGGCACGGCGGCGGCGACGGTCTTCCTCAGCACGCTCTTCGCCATCGTCGCATCGCTGCTCGCCGTGCTGTTCGCGCGCATGGTGTCGCCGATCGGGTCGCCTTCGTTCGGGCGCGATGTCGAGACCGTCTGCTACTCGTCGGGGCCGCTTGCGCTGTCGGTGGTTCCCGTCCTCGGCAACATCGGCGTCATATGGTGGTTCGTCGCGGCGGCGGTCGCGCTCGCCGGCGGGCGTCCGCCGGGCGGTCGCGCGCTGGTCGGCGTCGCGGCCGCGGCCGGGTTCATCCTGCCGTCGATCGCGGCGATCGTGCTCTTCGTCTACTGGGGCTGAGCCTAGACCTTCACCGACTCCCACGCGCCGTACTTGAACCGCGCGAGGAAGAAGAGCCCGCGCAGCGAGAGCTCGATCATCAGGCCCCACCAGATGCCGACAAGGCCGTAGCCGAGGTGGATGCCGAGGAACCACGCGAGCGGCAGGCGGATCGCGAAGCAGCTGATGACCGTGATCGCGAGGATCCACTTGGTGTCGCCGACGCCGCGGAGGCCGTTGCGCACCACCATCGCGAGCGCGAAGAAGCCCTGCGCGAAGCCCGCGATCATGAGGAGTTTCGGCACGACCTCGAGGTGCAGCGGATCCGACGAGATGATGGCGGTGAGCGGGCGCCCAAGGAAGATGAAGACGACGCCCATCCCGCCCATGATGGCGATGCCGATGAGCGTGCAGCGCCAGATCGCGATGCGCGCGAGCCGAGTGCTGCCGGCGCCGAGGTACTGGCCCGCGAGCGCGCCCGCCGCCGTGCCCATCGCGAAGCCGGGCAGGAACGAGAACGCTTCCCACTGCACGGTGATGATGTGCGCGCCGACGAGGCCTTCCTTCGAGTCGGTGCCGATGCCGAGCGCCGCCGCCTGTCCGATGAAGCCGAGGATGAAGAGGCTCACGGCCCACATCGCGAGGCCTTCGAAGAAGTTCGGCACGCCCACCTTCACGATGCGCCAGCTCATGGCGGTGTCGATCGAGAAGATCGAGCCCGCGCCGGCCGCGCGCTCGAGCCGGAGGTCCTTGACGCCCTTGCGCAGCACGCGCCAGGTGAGCCACGCGCCGACCGCGTAGGAGATGGCGCTTCCGGCGGCGATGCCGAAGACGCCCCAATGCGTCGGATCGAGCGGCGAGGGGTTCGGGATCTTCGCGCCGAACGCGCCGATCTCGACGCCCGAGATCAGCCAAGACGCGACGCAGTTCACGATGTTCACCCAGACGGCGATCTGGAACGGCTTGTGAGCCTCGCCCGCGCCGTGGAGGCACATGCCGCCGACCATCATCACGCCGCAGAAGGGGAGCCCGAGGGCGAGCGTGCGCACATAGGTCACGCATGCGTCGGTCGCCTGCGGCGTGAGGTTCGAGTAGCGCGCGAGCGGCTCCGCGAGCAGGATCATCAGCCCGCCGACGAGCACGCCCCACGAGATCGAGAGCATCATCGACTGGCGGAGCGCGCTCTGGCTCTCGCGCAGGTCGCCCGAGCCCATGCCGCGCGCGATGATCGCCTGTCCGCCGACGCCGAGGCCGGCCATCGCGATGCCGATGAACCAACCCACGAAGCTGCCGATGCCGACGCCGTCCATCGCGGGCCGGGCGATCTCGGTCGGGAGGTTGCCGGCAAGGAGCTTGTCGACGAATCCAACGCCCGCCGCCATCGTCTGCTGGAGGAGCACGGGCAGCGCCAGAATCCAGATCGCCTGCGACATGCTCTTCCCGGCGAGACGGCCGGCCTTGATGACGGCCTCGTCGTCGGGAATCGCCTCCTGCTCGATGGCGACCGCGGTCGCGGACATCGGGTCCTCGGGGCTCACGGCGCTGTCGACGAGGATGCGCTCCTCTTCGATCCTGCGTCTTGAGGAGTCCCCGGGCGCGTCGCTCACCGCGACACCTGCACCAGCACCGAGAAGACGCCGGGCTCGGAGAGCAGGGCGACCGCACGCGCCGCTTCGGCGAGGCCGACGCGGCGCGACGCCATCGGCGCCGGATCGATCGCGCGTCGCGCGAGCCGGTCGAGCGCGCCGTCGATCGGCGCGAAGCCGGAGCCGTAGATCTCGATCTCGTCGAGCGCGAGGTGCGAGAGGTCGACTCCCACGGGCGCGCGCGTCGTGATTCCGCCGAAGACGACATGGCCGCGGGCGCGGACCATGCGGGCCGCGGCGGCCGCCGACTCGCTCGAGCCGGTCATGTCGATCACGAGCTCCTGGTCGCCGCGGCGGCCGGTCTCCGAGAAGGCGCGGTTGCGCATGCCGTACTGCGAGGCGAGGTCGAGCGTCGCCTGCGAGGTCGACACGAGCCGCGTGAGCGGGTTCTCCTCGCGGCCGACGAGCGCCGCGAGCACGGCGAAGAGGTCGTCGCCGAGCACGCTCACGAAGCTGCGGCCCTCGATGCCGCCGCGGCGGACGGCTTCGATCGCGCGTGCGAGCGGCACCGCGAACACCGCGCGCTCGTCATCGAGATCGCGCTGGATCTCCACGCAGTTTGCGGCGGGGACCGATGCGAACTCGGCCAGCCCGCCCGCGGGCGCGTCGAGCCCGGCGATCATGCGCGCGAGGCAGTGGATCGAGAGGCCGCTGTCGCAGCGGTCGCAGATTCCGCAGGAGAAGACCGGCTGCACCGCGACGCGCGTGCCGCGCGCGGGCGCGGCGCTTCCGCCGCGCGATGCGTCTTCAACCACGCCGACGAACGAGCAGCCGAGGATGCGCCGCTCGGGAGCGGCCTCGTCGCCACCGGCGCGCAGCCCGCGCACGACCTCGCGCTCGAACGGCGTCACGAGCGCGTGCGTGACGCGGACGAGCACCTGGCCGTCGCGGGCGGTCGGGCGGGGGAGCGTTGCGAGTTCAACAGCACCGCCACGAAGGACGGCGGCGCGCATGTCGGAGGCGGATGCGGTCATGGAGAGGATTTCGGCTGGGCTGCGCCGGTCTCGGGAGTGGCGGGCTGCTGCGGCGTCGAGGCGTCGGTCGTGTCGCCGGTCGTGTCATCGGTACGGCGCACGCCGAGCACCTTCAGGCCGATCGGCGTGTTGGGCGACTCGAACGACACGGGCATCCAGAACACGAGGTGATCCCACACATCGAGTTCGCGCACGAAGGTCGGGTAGAGGTAGGTTCGGCCCGCGGCGAACGGCGTCGAGGTCGATGCGTAGTAGCCGAGCCACTCGTCTTCCTCGATGCCGTAGTTCTGGCCGGTGATCGTGCGCAGCGAGTCGAGCGACGCGATGTTGACCGCCAGCTCGCGCTGCGAAAGCGCGGCGACGAGCGCCTGGAACACCGCCGGCGTCGGATACTGGCCGAGCGCGATCGCGATCTCGGTGCGGATGTCCGAATCCTCCGCCCGATCGACGAGCCGGGGCCACAGCGTGTCGGCGACCGACGGGTCGTGCAGCCGCTGCAGCGCCTTGGCGGCCGCGAGACGCACCTGGCGGAACGGACTCGCGAGGCTCTTGGCGACGAGCGGCGCGTCGGACGCATCGCCGTGGCGGCCGAGCGCCTGCAGCGCGGCGGCGCGCACGAGCGGGTCGAGCGAATCCTCCGCGTAGAGGCGATACATCTTGAGGTACGGCGCAGCGCCGCCCCACGGCGCGTTCGCAAGGAGCACGGTTCCGCGCCGCGCGTTCTCGCGGTCGTTCGGATCGGCGGCCCACTGCGCGGCCTCGGCCGGCGTGGGGGGCGAGAAACTCTCGGTGAACTGGCTGAAGTCCGACTGAATCGTGTCGCACCCTGCGAGGGTGGCGAGGGCGACCGCGAGCGCCGAGACCGTCCGTGTCAGCATGCGGGAAGAGTACCGAATCGCGCGAACGCGCGTGCGCTACCCTGCAGGCAATGGCCCTCTCCCTCCAGACCCTCTCGATCGAGACATTCGTGCTCGGCGACTTCGCCACCAATGCCTATGTCGTCTGGGACGAGGCGGGGCCCGCCGACGCCTGCTGGGTGATCGACTGCCCCTACGAACCCGAGGCGATGATCGACTTCATCGAGTCGAAGGGCCTCAAGCCCGCGCTCTGCATCCTCACCCATTGCCACTGCGACCATGTCGCAGGCCTCTCGAGGCTGCGGCTGCGGCTCGGCCCGATCAACACCCTCTGCCATCGGGCCGAGAAGGAGTTCAACGAGGACCCCAATCTCAACCTGTCGGGGTTCATTCCGCCGGCCGTCTCGGCGCCGCCGCCGGACGCGTGCCTCAACGGCGGGGAGATGCTCGAGCTCGGCAACTACTACTTCAGGGTCCTGTTCACGCCCGGTCACTCGCCGGGGGGGATCACCCTCTGGTGTGCGGAACTCGGCGTGGCCTTCGACGGCGACACGCTGTTCGCGGGCTCGATCGGGCGGCTCGACTTCCCGACCAGCGACCCCGAGGCGATGCGCCGGTCGCTCGAACTTCTCCTGCAACTGCCCGACGAGACGCGGCTCCTGTCCGGACACGGTCCTGCGACCACCGTCGGCGCCGAGCGCCGCTCGAACCCCTACCTGCGGCCGGGTGCGTTCTGAACCCGCCCCGAGGCCCGCAGCGGGGGCCTCTTGGTCTTATACTCTCCGCCCTATGCCGTACACCATCACCCCCGGCGAAGGCTTCGGCCTTGATGTCGAGGACACGGACTACCTCAAGGACCACTTCCAGGCCCCAGACCGCTGGGTCCTGAACTTCGGTCCGCAGCACCCGGCGACCCACACGACGCTCCGCCTCGTGCTGGAGCTCGACGGCGAGCGCATCGCCCGCTGCACGCCGCACATCGGGTACCTCCACTCGGGCTTCGAGAAGCTCGGCGAGCACCATGACTACAACCAGTATGTCTGCACGATCAGCCGGATGGACTACATCTCGCCGATCGTGAACGACATCGCCTGGCACCACGCGGTCGAGAAGCTCTTCGGCATCGAGCTGACCCCGCGCGCGAAGGTCGTCCGCACCATCATGTGCGAGCTCGGCCGCATCCAGAACCACCTCCTGTGCGTCGGCGCCGCGGCGCTCGACCTCGGTGCGTTCACGGGCTTCCTCTACGGCTTCAACGAGCGCGAGTTCATCTACGACATCATCGAGTATGTCTCGGGTCAGCGCTTCCATCCGGACTGGACGCGCGTCGGCGGCGCCTGGCGCGACATCCCCGACGACGAGACCTTCAAGCGGATGGTGCGGAACTTCATCGATGTCCGCCTCCCGAAGGCGATCACCGACCTCGAGACCCTCTGCAACCGGAACCGCATCTTCGTCGACCGCCTCGACGGCGTCGGCGCCGTCACGAAGGAAGATGCGATCCAGTGGGGCCTCACGGGCCCGAACGCGCGCTGCGCGGGCGTGCGCCGCGATGTCCGCAAGGACGAGCCTTACCTCTGCTACGCCGACAACTGGGACGGCGAGGGCGCCGAGCGCGTCAAGTTCTCGATCGCGATCGCGAGCGCGGGCTGCAGCCTTTCGCGCTACCTCGTGCGGCTCGAGGAGATCAAGCAGTCGGCGAAGATCATCGACCAGCTCATCGACAAGCTGCCGGGCGGCTCGATCAACGCCGTCGCCGACGGCAAGATCGCCGTCCCGAACAAGGCCGATGTCTACGGCTCGATCGAAGGCGTGATCCAGCTGTTCGAGCTCTACATGCACAACCGCGGCTTCGACACGCCGGTCGGCGAGACCTACGGCGCGATCGAGAGCCCCAACGGCGAGCTCGGCTACTACATCGTCGCGGACGGCACGAAGTACCCGTTCCGCGCGCGCACGCGTCCGCCGTGCTTCATCAACTACCAGATCTTCCCCAAGATGATCGAAGGTCATCAGCTCGCGGACATCGTCGCGGTGCTGGGGTCCCTCAACATCATTGCGGCCGAATTGGATCGTTAGTTTGAGCGGTCGCTGCTGCGGCAGCGACCTCTGGCGAGAGTGAAGCGAAGTGTGAACGGCGCGTTCAACGCCAAGCGAAGTTAGGACCATCATGAGCTGGACGACCAAGCCATCCGCCACCACCAAGATCCCCACCCGCGCCGAGCCGTACTGCACGCAGGCGATGAAGGATCGCTGGACCAAGGACATCCTCCCGCGCTACGCCACCACGCAGGGCGCGCTCTTGCCGATCCTCCACGAGATCCAGCACGAGTACCGCCACATCCCGTACCAGGCGATGGTCGAGATCGCGTCGTTCCTCTCGATCAAGCCCGCGGATGTGATGGACACCGTGACCTTCTACGAGGAGTTCCACACCGAGCCGGTCGGCAAGTGCGTCATCGGCATCTGCCAGTCGATCGCCTGCGAGGTCTGCGGCCACCAGAAGCTCGTCGACCATGTGCGCAACCGCCTCGGCATCGAGCCGCACGAGACCACCGACGACGGCAAGTTCACGCTGCTCACCCTCGAGTGCCTCGGCTCGTGCGACACCGCGCCGGTCGCGCTCTTCAACGAGAAGCTCCACGAGAACCTCACGATCGAGACGGTCGACAAGCTCATCGACGAGGCCTCCAATGGGGCTGCGAAGGGTGGAAACGGCGGCGGACATCACTGATGCCCGCGCCCGATGAACAGCGCGGCAAGCCCTCGCTGCTCGACAACATCGAGGGCTTCTTCCGCGGAATCGTGGAAGGGCTCGACGAGCCCAAGCCGCTGGAAGCGCCAGCGGAGGAACCGACAGGCGGGGTGACCCGCGAGGTCGGCAGGAAAGTGCAGGAGGTCAGGCGCGGCGACTACATCCTGCGCAGGACCACGATCGACGAAGTGATCTACGAGCCGCTCGACAACGGCGGCAAGACCGAAGACAAATCACGCTGACTGCGAGTTCCCGATGCCAATGACCGAGCCTGTCCTCACGAAGCGCATCCCCACCTTCCCCTGGGGCGACCCCAAGACCCGCAAGACGGTCGGCGTCGATGAATTCATGGCGACCGGCGGCTACAAGAGCCTCGAGAAGGCGCTCGAGATGACGCCCGCCGACATCGTGAACCTCGTCAAGGACGCGAACCTCCGCGGCCGCGGCGGCGCAGGCTTCTCGTGCGGCCTCAAGTGGTCGTTCCTTCCGCCGCCCGATGGCGGCCGCCGCTACCTCTGCATCAACTGCGACGAGGCCGAGCCCGGCACCTTCAAGGACCGCCTGCTCTGCGACTACGACCCGCACATCATCATGGAGGGGATCGCGATCGCCTGCTGGGCCTGCCAGCTCGACACCGCGTACTTCTTCATCCGCGGCGAGTACCACCACCAGGCGAAGGTCGTCGAGCGCGCGATCCAGGAGGCCTACGCCAAGGGCATCTTCGGCAA
>Ga0209972_10000454_pt1 | contig 39878 bp, 28 predicted proteins | sample NOAtaG_7_FD_187302 | JGI IMG/M metagenome (GOLD analysis project Ga0209972, IMG submission 187302) | Freshwater lake microbial communities from Lake Erie, under a cyanobacterial bloom - NOAA_Erie_Diel1S_2200h metaG (SPAdes) (version 2) | ecosystem: Environmental > Aquatic > Freshwater > Lake ...
GGTCGTGCTCGGAGGCAGCGCGTCCTCGAACCGGCCTCCGCGAAGGGACTCGGCGAGGCCGAAGGCGACGAGCATCCCGCACGCGGCGCTCTCCACGTAGCCCTCGACGCCGGTGAGCTGTCCCGCGAGGTGCACCCCCGGCGCGCTCCGCAGGGCGAGCGTGTCGTCGAGCGCGGCCGGCGCGTCGACGAAGGTGTTGCGGTGCACGCTTCCGAAGCGGAGGAACTCCGCGTTCTCGAGGCCGGGGATGAGGGCGAAGACGCGCTTCTGCTCCGGCCACTTCATCCGGGTCTGGAAGCCGACGAGGTTGTACGCCGAGCGGTCGAGGTCCTCGGGCCGCAGCTGCACGACCGCGTAGGGACGCCGCCCGGTGCGCGGGTCGGTGAGGCCGACGGGCTTCATCGGGCCGAAGGCGAGGGTCTGCACGCCGCGCTCGGCCATCACCTCGACCGGCAGGCACCCCTCGAAGTAGCGGATCTTCTCGAAGGCCCGCGGGGCCACCTTCTCCGCCTCGAGCAGCGCCCGCACGAAGGCCTCGTACTGCTCGCGGTCGAGGGGGCAGTTCAGGTAGGCGTCGTCTTCGCCCTTGTCGTAGCGGCTCTGGCGGAACGTCTTGGTCTCGTCGATCGAGGCGGCCTCGATGATCGGCGCGATCGCGTCGTAGTAGGCCAGGTGCTCGGCGCCGAGCACCCGCGCCAGGTCCGCGGCCAGGGCGTCGCCGGTGAGCGGGCCCGTCGCGAGGACGAGCGGCCGGGTCTCGGGGATCCGGTCCACGACCCGCGCCTCGACGCGGATCCGCGGGTGCTGGCGGATCACCGCGCCCATCTCCGCGGCGAAGCGCTCGCGATCGACGGCGAACGCGCCGCCCGCAGGAACGCGCACCCGCGCGCCGATCGCCATGACGAGCGAGCCCGCCTGACGCATCTCCTCCTTGATGAGCCCGACCGCGTTCGTCAGCGCGGCGCCGCGGAACGAATTCGAGCACACGAGCTCGGCGAGCTCGTCGGAGGTCTGCGCGGCGGTGCGCGCGAGCGGCTTCTGCTCGAGGAGGGTGACTTCGACGCCGCGCTCGGCGAGCTGCCAAGCCAGCTCGCATCCGGCGAGGCCGGCGCCGACGACGGTGACGGTGGCGGACACGGGGCGGGTCTAGCGCCGCACCCCGAGCGGCGCGAGCCCGGTCCACGCAACCCGCCCAGCCCACGCACGTGGCCGCCGCGGGAAAGGGCTTGGCCGCTCGGCCCAGGAGCGTACGCTCTCGGCCCATGCGGTTTGCCGAGATCGTGGGCCCTGGCCGCGCCGAGACCCGGAGCGGCACGCCGGAGCGCGTCGACGTCGTGGGGCCGCACCACCTCGGAGACTGGGTCGGCCTCGGCGAGGACGGATCCGTCGCGGAGGTCCTCGGACGGGCCGGCAGTGCCCGCGCCGCGCTGCACGCCGTCGCCGCGGAGCTCGGGCTCGATCCCTATTTCCCAGCTTCTGTGCGCGCCGAGACCGAGGACCACGTCCGCCGCGGGATCGGCGGGCTGCCCGATCTGCGCCACCTGCCCTTCGTCACCATCGACGGCCCGCACTCACGCGATCTCGACCAGGCGCTCTTCCTCGAGCGCTCCGGGAGCGGGTACGTCGTCCACTACGCGCTCGCGGACGCCGGCCACTACGCGCCGCGCGGCAGCGCCCTCTTCGACGAGGCGCTCGCCCGCGGCGCGAGCTTCTACTTCCCCGGCTTCGCGCTGCCGATGCTGCCGCGGCCCCTCTCCGAGGATCTCGTCTCGCTCAACGAGGGCGTCCCCCGCCGGGCGCTGATCTTCCGGGTGCGGCTCGATGACCGCGGAGAGCGCCTCGAGACGAGCGTCGCGCGCGGCCTCGTCGAGAGCCGCCGCAAGCTCCACTGGGCGGAGGTCCAGGCGCTCTACGACGGAGAGCCCAGCACGCCCCTCCGCGGCACCGAGCACGAGCCCTCCCTCCGCCTGCTCGCGGAGGTCGGCGAGCTGCTGCTCGATCGCGAGGCGAGCCGCGACCTCGTGCGCTTCCACCGCGAGGAGCTCGACGTGTCGCTCGACGACGAGGGCCTCTCGTTCGTGGTCCGCCGCGCGGCGAGGAAGCGTGTCGAACTCTACAACGAGCAGATCTCGCTGCTCGTCAACGGCGAAGGCGCGCGCTTGCTTCGAGAGCACCCGAGCGCCGACGTCGAGCCCATCTACCGCCTGCACCCGGCCCCCGATCCCGAGCGTCTCGAGGCGCTGCGCGCCTCCATCGAGGCCATCGCTCGGCACCACCGCTTGCCCGACGCGTTCGTGTGGGAGCGCGGGGCCTCGCTCGCGCGCTACGTTGCAGCCCTGCCTGCTGCCGAGGGGCCACCCCAGCACGGTGCGACGCGCATCGCCCGGGCGATCGAGCGCCAGGCGATCGTCTCGAACCTGCGCTCGCATTACGCCGCCGACCCTGGCCAGCACCACGGTGTCGGCCTCGACCCCTACGGTCGCTTCACCGCGCCGATGCGGGAGATCGTCGGGGTGTTCCTCCACCAGGAGGTCGTCGAGGCGTTCGACCTCGAGGGACGCGGCGGCTCACGCAGCCCGGCGCTTCGCGAGGCCGTCGTCGAGGCAGGCAACCGCTCGCGCGAGGTGCAGCGGCGGGTCTCGGACGCGGGCAACCGGCTGGTCATCGACCGCCTGCTGCGCGCCGACCTCGCGCAGCCACGCGACGCACGACCCCGGCGCCGAGCGACCGTCATGGGCATCGCGAAGAACAAGGTACACGTCGCCCTCGACGAGCCGCCCCTCGACCTGAAGCTCTACCTGCGCGAGCTCGGGCAGGTGCTCGGCGGCGTGTGGCTGACCCCCAGCGAGGACGGCGTCTCGCTCCTCGAGGAGCGGAGCGGGCGCGTCGTGTTCTCGGTGGGAGACGCCATCGACCTCGAGACGCTCGCGCTCGACAGCGGTACCGATCGCTGGGTGCTTCGGCCCCGCCGGGTGGAGCTCTGATGCAGTACGCCGTCTCGCTCGAGGACATCCGCGCCGCCGAGGCCCGCATCCGCCCGCTGCTCGCTCCGACGCCTCTGCTCCGCGCGCGCACCCTCGACGCCATCGCGGGGCGCGCGCTTCACTTCAAGTGCGAGAGCTTCCAGAAGACCGGCTCGTTCAAGGCCCGCGGCGCCCTCTCCGCGGTGCGCGCCCTCGCCGAGGCCGACGCGGCGCGCGGGGTCGTCACCCACAGCTCCGGCAACCACGCGCAGGCGCTGGCGTGGGCCGCCGCGAGCCGCGGCATCCCCGCGCACGTCGTGATGCCGACGAACGCGCCGGAGGCCAAGCGCCGCGCGGTGCTCGGCTACGGAGGACGGATCACCCCGTGCGAGCCCACGCTCGCGGCGCGCCTCGCGGGCTGCGCGGCGGTGCAAGCCGAGACCGGCGCGACCCTCGTGCCGCCCTACGACCATCCGCTCGTCATCGCCGGTCAGGGCACGCTCGCGCTCGAGCTCGCGGCCGAGCTGCCTTCGATGAGCCACGTGATCGTGCCCGTCGGCGGCGGCGGTCTGATCAGCGGCATCGCCCTCGCGCTCCGGTCCTTGCGGCCCGACGTCGTGGTGCTCGGCGCCGAGCCGCTCGGCGCCGACGACGCTGCGCGCAGCAAGGCCTCTGGCGAGCGCCTGCCGATGGACGCGCCCCGCACCATCGCCGATGGGCTCCGGACGGGTCTCGGCGAGCTCACCTGGCCGGTGGTCCGCGACCTCGTCCCGAGGATCGTCACCGTGACCGAGGACGAGATCGTCACGGCGATGCGGCTCGTCTTCGAGCGGCTGAAGGTCGTCATCGAGCCGAGCGCAGGGGTGCCCGCTGCGGTCGCGCTGCGGGCCGCCGAGCTCGTGCCGCCCGGAGCGAGCGTCGCGGTGGTGCTCTGCGGCGGCAACGTGGACCTCGAGGCCCTGCCCTGGTGAGCGGGCGTGCCTCGGCCGCAGCGCTCAGTCCGCCGGGCCGCCGAGGCGCTCCATGCGCAGCAGCCGGGCGGACTCCGAGGTCTTCTTCGGCCCGACCGGGAGCCGCCCGGCCTGCGACTCGGCCCGGTACCAGGCGAGGTAGCTGCCCAGCAGCGGCCGCAGCGACGGCAGGGCGCCGAGGTCCAGCTCCTCGAGCCGGTCGAGCACGCCGTCGTCGAGCAGCATCGACTGCTGGCGATGCAGCGCGAGCGCCCAGCCGGCCCACTCGGCGCTGCCGACGAGCTTGGCCAGGCGCAGCGCGAAGCCGGCGATCTGCGTCACGTGCTCCGCCTCGAGCCGATCGCCGGCGGCGAGCCGCTCGTCGGTCTCTTTCGCAGCCCGCCGCATGAGCCGCTCGGCCTCCACCGCCCGCCCGCTCGAGAGCGCGCGCTCGATCACCTCGCTGAGCAGCTGGAACGTCCAGCCCCGCCGCGGCTCGGGGATTTCCCCGGTCATCGTGTCTTCGTCGGAGAGGGTGGGCGCCCCGCAGTGCGGACAGCTCGGCGCGCCCTCCGGATAGGGCGTCCCGCAACCCTGGCAGATGCGCATGTAGCCGGTCTGCCGGACCGCGGAGGCCTGACGCCCGACCACCGAGAACACGAGCTCCTGCGTGCCGAGCCGGATCCGATCGCCGTCCTGCAGCTGCTGCTCGCCCTTCACGAGGCGGCCATTCACCCGCACGCCGTTGCGGCTCCCGAGATCGAGGACGAACGCCGCCTCGCCCCGCCGCACCACCGACGCGTGGCGCCGCGAGATGAGTGGATCGTCGATGGTGATCTGGCAGTCGGACGAGCGACCGATCACGACCTCGGCGCCGCCGATGTCGAACTCCTGCAACAGAAAGCGCAGCCGGAACCGCGAGGACACGGCGGGATCATAGGGGAACCCGTCCCCTCTTGGATCCAACTTTTTTCGAAGCCCGGCGCGGGTCCATCGCCCGGCGCAGCGGCCCGCAGGCCCCTTCGCCAGCCCCTCAGTCGGTGAGCCAGGCCGCGAGCTCGACCGCGGGCGCGAGCATCACCCGGGCCGAGGCGCGCCGCGTCTCGTCGCCGGCGATCCACGCCGCCGCGTGCGGGCCGACCTCGTAGTAGGCCGCGACGAGCGCGCGCCCGGCTGCGTGCCCAAGGAGGTAGCGGTCGCGGAAGCGTCGCAGCGAACCGATCTCGTCCGCCATCGGCGAGCCGTAGGCGGCGGTCGCGACGAAGCACGGCGAGACGGTGGTGAAGGTCGGAGGCGGCGTCGTGTACTCGACCACCACGACCTCGGAGGAGGCGTTGCAGCGATCGATCGCCCGCAGGCCCACCCAGTAGTGGGTCTCGTGGGCCAGGCCTCCCATGTCCACCTCGATGCGCGTGCCCGCAGGCACGTCGGTCGGGATGATCAGCGCCTCGCTGTCGAGCGTCGCCGCGTTCGCCGGAACGCCCGCGAAGAAGCTCGCGAGGTCGGTGATCGGCGCGCGCGAGACGCGCACCTCGTAGCGGCGCACCGCGCCGTCGTCGTTGCTCGGCGCGGTGAACGAGAGCTCGGCGTAGCGGTGCGCGTCGCGGTAGTCCCCGGTCCACGGCTCGACGACGAAGTCGACCGGCTCGGCCGGCGCCGCGTTCGCCTCGCACATCGCCGGGCCCTCCGAGCGCACCCGCACCCGGGCCCCGTCCTCGGCGGCCCGCAGCCGATCGACGCCGCTGCCCGGCGCCGCCGTCGGATCGTTCGTCATCGTCTCGTCGAGCGGCGTGATCTCGCCGTCCTCGCCCGAGATCGAGCCGTAGCCTTCGGGCATCTCCACCGTCGCCTCGCGGGTGTCGGGGCCGACCTCGACGCTCGTCTGGTAGACCATCGAGGGCTGGCCCCGGTACGGATAGCCGTAGCTCATCGCCCAGTAGTCCCAGGGCTGCGAGATCACCCCGGGCGGGGTCATCGCCGGGTTCGACGGAGTCGGGAAGCGCTCGGGGCCCCATGCGTCGTTCCAGTCGCCCTCGACGTTCACCTCGACGAAGATCTGGTAGGTGCCGTCGGCCCACTCCTCGGGCACGGTGAAGGTCATCGTCACCGGGGTCCCGCCGGGCGGGGTCGCCATCGTGATCGCGTCGAGCTCCGGCATGATGCGGTCGCTGTCGGAGCGGAAGCGCGCGACGTCCTCGTGATCGACGCAACCCGCGCCGGTGCAGCGGTTGATGTCGCGCCGGGGCGGGTAGAGCGAGTGCAGGTCGAGGTCGTGCCGCACGAACGCGCCATCGACCTGCTGGGGCTCGAAGTAGCCGCGCTCGACGTCCGCTCCGGTGATGTAGCGGCCCTTGTCGCTGTTGAAGACCGAGGCGCAGCTCACCGCGTCGAGCGCGTCGCGACCGGTCGTCTCCACGTTGAACGAGAGGCAGTAGTAGTCGTCGCGCGTCGAGTCGTTCGAGGAGCGCGAGGCGTGCCCCTCGGAGATCCGGTCCTGGAAGATCACGCGCGGGAAGAGCTCCGCGCCCGGCGCCGAGGCGCGCGCGTGCGCCCAGACCGGGAGCACCCCCTCGCGCCGGCCATACGGCCAGCGGAAGCCGCTGTTCATCATCGAGGCGCCGGGCCGGTTCCCGATGCCGTGCAGCGCGACGGCCGAGGTGAGGCCGAGGGTCGCGAGGTAATTCCCGTCCTCGTCGGCGATCCAGATCGCGAGCTGCGACCGTTCGACCGGGACGAACTCGATCGTCAGGACCCGCTGGGCACGGACCGGGACGGTGACGAGAAGGAGGGCGGTGAAGGCGATCGCGGCGCGTAGCACCCTCTTTTTCTAAGGCGATCCCACCGGGGCTGGCAAGTTGGACAAGGAGCGCGGCATGAACCCCGATTGGCGGCGGAATCTCACCCTCCTGTCCGCCGTCCTCGGGGTGTTGCTCCTCGTGTGGCTCGCGGGCCTCGTCGGTCCGGCGGTGCCCATCCGGGAGGTCCCTTGGTCCGAGCTGTCTGCCCTCGCCGAGGCCGGGCAGATCGTCGAGGCCCAGCTCGACGAGCGGCGGGTGCAGGCCTCGGTCCGCAGCGATGGCGCGGCCGAGTGGATCACCGCGGTCCGCATCCCCGGGATCGACGCCGGGCCCCTCGTGATGGCCCTCGAGCGGGGGGGCGCGCGCGTGCGCGGGGCCGAGGTCGCCGCCCGCTGGTGGGAGCCGGTCGTCTTTGGCTGGCTGCTCCCCTTCGGCCTCGTGTTCGGGGCCGCATGGTTCTTCCTCCGCCGGCTCGGGCCGGGCCGCAGCGGGCCCCTCTCGGTCGGCCGCAGCCAGGCGAAGATCTACGACCAGAGCCGCGCCGAGCGCGTGACCTTCGCGGATGTCGCCGGGGTCGACGAGGCCGAGGGCGAGCTCGTCGAGGTCGTCGAATTCCTCAAGGATCCCGAGCGTGCTCGCGCCCTCGGAGCCCGGCCGCCGAAGGGGGTGCTGCTCGTCGGACCCCCGGGCACCGGCAAGACGCTGCTCGCGCGCGCCGTCGCCGGCGAGGCCGGCGTCCCGTTCTTCTCGATGTCCGGCTCGGAATTCGTCCAGATGTTCGTGGGCGTCGGCGCCGCCCGGGTCCGCGACCTCTTCGAGCAGGCCAAGGAGCGCGCGCCCTGCATCGTGTTCATCGACGAGCTCGACGCGGTCGGTCGCACCCGCGCCGGCGCCGCCGGGCTGATGGTGCACGAAGAGCGCGAGCAGACCCTGAATCAGCTCCTCGTGGAGATGGACGGCTTCGGCGACGACACCGGCGTCGTCATCCTCGCGGCCTCGAACCGCCCCGAGATCCTCGACCGCGCGCTGCTGCGCGCCGGCCGCTTCGACCGGCAGGTCGTCGTCGAGCGCCCCGACGTGCGCGGCCGCGAGGCGATCCTCTCGGTCCACGCCCGCAAGGTGAAGCTCGCCGAGACCGTGCAGCTGCGCGGGATCGCTCAGCGGACCTCGGGCATGGCCGGCGCCGACCTCGCCAACGTCGTCAACGAGGCGGCGCTCGCTGCGACCCGCAGGCGGGCACGAGAGGTCGAGCTGCAGGACTTCGAGGAGGCGGTCGACCGCATCCAGCTCGGGCTCCGGAAGCAGGGAAGGGTGATGACCGAGGCCGAGCGGCTGCGGGTGGCCATCCACGAGTCGGGCCACGCGCTCGTCGCGCTGGGCCTGCCCCACGCCGATCCGGTCCACCGGGTCACGATCCTGCCGCGCTCGATCGGCTCGCTCGGGGCGACCCTTCAGCTGCCCACCGAAGACCGCTACCTGCTCACCCGGAGCGAGCTGCTCGACGCGATCGCGGTGATGCTCGGAGGCCGCGCCGCCGAAGAGCTCGCCTGCGGCGATGTCTCGACCGGCGCGCAGAACGACCTCGAGCGTGCGACCGAGACCGCGCGTGCGATGGTCACGCGCTTCGGGATGGGCGAGGCGCTCGGGCTCAGCAGCGTCGGGGCGCTTGCCCGCGATCCTGCGCTCCCCGAGTTCGCTCCGCGGGCGTATGCCGAGGAGACCGCCCGGGCCGTCGACGCGGAGATCCGCGGGCTGCTCGACGCACAGTGCGCCCGGGCGCGGGCCCTGCTCGCGGGCCGCCGTCCACTGCTCGACCGGCTCGTGGCGCGCCTGCTCGTCGACGAGACGCTCGACCGCCCCGCGCTCGAAGCGCTCGTCGCCGAGCACGCAACGGCGTCCGCGCCGGCGGGATGACGCGCCGCTTCCGGCGGGCGTCGACCGGGAGCTACCCTCCCGAGGAGCGCCGTGAGCGAAAAGACCGAAGAGGCCACTCCGAAACGGCAGCGCGAGGCCCGGGCCAAGGGGCAGGTCGCGCGGAGCCGGGACCTCGTCGGCGCGCTGCTGCTGCTCGCGGCCGCGCTCGCCCTGGGGGCGACGGCCCCGGGCTGGGTCGAGCAGCTCCGCGGGCTCGTCGCGCTCGTCCTCTCCGCCATCGCCTCGCCGCGTCCCGCGTCCCTCCTGCCGCTCCTCGGCGCGGCGATGCAGACCGGGCTGAGCGCGTCGGCGCCGGTGCTCGCCGCGACCGTCGCCGCGGCGGTGCTCGGGACGCTCGCGCAGACCGGGCCGGTCTTCGCGAGCGAGGCGATCGGCTTCGACCTCGCGCGGCTCGATCCCGTCGAGGGTGCCCGGCGTCTCGTGTCGCTCCGGGGCCTCGTCGAGCTCCTGCGCGGCCTCGTGAAGCTCGCGGTGGTCGGCGTGGTCGCCTACCTGACGCTCCGCGATGCGCTGCATGGGCTCGGTGGGCTCGTCGGACGCGGCGCCGAGGCGGCCCTCGAGGGCGCCGCGAGCCTGGGCCGCACCCTCCTCGTCCGGGTCGGCGCCGCAACCTTCGCGCTCGGTCTGCTCGATCTCCTCTACCAGCGCTGGCAGCTCGCGAAGGACCAGCGGATGTCCAAGGACGAGGTGAAGCGCGAGCACAAGGACGCGGAGGGCGATCCCCACGCCAAGCAGGAGCGCGAGCGGGTGCGGCGGGAGGTCGCCCAGCACGACCTGCTCGAGTCGGTGCGGAGCGCCACCGTGCTCGTGGTGAACCCCACCCACCTCGCGGTGGCGCTGCGCTTCGAGGAGGATGGCGATCAGGCCGCGCCCGAGGTCGTCGGCAAGGGTCAGGACGAGCTCGCCCGGCGGATGATCCGCGCTGCGGAGGAGGCAGGGGTGCCGGTCCTGCGCGACGTGCCCCTCGCCCGCGGCCTCTTCGAGCTCGAGATCGGTGACGAGATCCCCGAGCGCCTCTACGACGCGGTGGCCGCGGTGCTGCGCGCGGCGTGGGCGGAGGAGCAGGCGCGATGAGGGTCGGGCACGACCATGCGCGGGCCCTCGGCGCGGCGCTCCCCGACCCCGCCGAGCTGTGCCCGGCACCACCCCCATCGGCCTCTGCCGAGGCCCTGCGGCTGAGCCCGCTCGCGGGCGCCGTGCCCGCCGCCGAGATCCCGTGGCAGGGGCCGGCGACCCTCGATCGACGGCACCCACCGCTCGTCGCCGCGCTGCACCGGCGCCTCACCGAGGAGCGCACGCATGCGCCGGGCGAGGCCGCCCTCGCCATGACCCGGCTGCTCACCGAGCTCGACGCGCTCGCTGCGCGGGTCCGCACCGAGCAGGGGCGCTGGCTGCGCGCATGAGCGAGCTGCCCCTCCGTGCCCAGCTCGGGGTGCCCGAGGAGTGCCTCGCCGCTGCCCTCGCGCAGGCGCAGCTCGCGGCCTCGCGCGGGGCGCTGCCCCTCGCCGAGACCTTGCTCCGAGGCGTGGTCGCGCTCGATCCTCACCACGCTGCCGCCGCCGCGGCCCTCGCGTCCGTGCTGCTCGAGCGTGCCCTCGCCGAGCGGGGCGAGCTCGAGGGAGCGCGCGCGTGGTCGCGATGGGCCCTGCGCCTGGCCCCCGCCTCGCCGCTTGCGCGCTCCGTCGCCCTGCGACTCGAACGCCTCGGCGGGCGCTGAATCACTCGTCGCCGTCGTCCTCGGTCTCGCCGTCCACGTCGAGCGAGAGGGTCGCTCCGTCGATGGGCACGATGACGACGACGCTCGCCTCCATTGCGGTGCCCGCCGCGCTCGGCGCGGCGCCCGCCATCCAGCCGCAGTCGGTGGCGCTGCAGCGCAGCTCGTAGCCCGCCGCGCGGCCGCAGCCGACGGCGGTGTAGGACGTCGGGCTCGTCGGCGTGAAGGTGATCTCGTTCACGGTGCAGCCGAAGTCGCCCACCGCCCGCTCGCCGATCGGGAGGATCCGCCGCCAGCGCGCGCGCCGTCCGCCGAAGATCGCGTAGTCGCGCCAGTCGGTGCAGCCCCGCACGCGGTAGACCCGTCCGGTGACCTGCTCGTGCACGAGCCGATCGACGGGGCAGGTCAGATCGCGCGCGGCGATCGCGAGCAGCCGCCGGAGCCGGCGCGCGTTGACCCGCGGTCCCTCTGCGGCGGCCGCGGCGGCGTTCTCGTCCCGATGGCGGCAGCCGTCGAGCGCCGGGACGAGGAGGCAGAGGAGCAACAGAGCACGGAGCCACATGCGGAGGAGGATACGACGAAACCGCACCCCGAGCGCGTGCGCAGGAACGTACGGCCGATGCACGTGTCCAAGCCTTTGGGACGGCCCTGCTCCCCTTTTTTTTGATGGTCGAGATCACTGTTGACTCGCTGATTCGCTTCTGTATCATCGCGGGCCGCATCGGAAGTGGCCCCGCGCGCTGACCGTCTCGACGACGAGCGGACAGGGTGACGGCGGCGGACAAAAGAGCTTCGAGGACAGAGGAGCCCCCCGGCCAGGGGAGCACAGACCCCCGGCCAGGGGAGCACAGAGGAGTAGAGACATGGCAACGCTGGCGCACCACTTCGAAGAAGGCGGCTGGGGCATGTACCCCATCCTCTTCTGGCAGATCATCGCGATCGGGATCATCATCGAGCGCGCGATCTATCTCTACCGGAGCTCGATCAACCGCGACGTGTTCCTCGCGACGATGCAGAAGTGCATCCTCTCGGGCGACATCGGCCGCGCGATCAAGCTCTGCTCGGCGGCGAACGCGCCCCTCGCGCGCATCGTCAAGGCGGGCCTCATGAAGGTGAACCGCCCCGACCACGAGGTGCAGGCCGCGATGGACGAGGCCGCGCTCCGTGAGAACCCGAGGATCGAGCAGCGCACGGGCTACCTCGCGCTCCTTGCGAACCTCGCGATGCTCTCGGGCCTGCTCGGGACCGTCACGGGCCTCATCGCCGCCTTCGGCGCCGTCGCCAACGCCGACGCCGCGTCGCGCGCGACGATGCTCGCCGCCGGTATCTCCGAGGCCATGAACTGCACCGCGTTCGGTCTGCTCGCGGCCATCATCGCCCTGATCGGCTTCGCCGTCCTGAACGGCAAGACCCAGTCGATCATGGACGACATCAACGGCGCGACCGTCCAGGTCATGAACCTGGTCGTCAACAACCGCAGCAAGATCGACGTCTCCGGCGTGCCGCAGGCCGCCTGAGCCCACCGAGCCCACCCGGGCGTGCGCGCGTGACGGGCGCGCCCGGGGAGACTCCTCTCACGAGGTAAGACATGGGTGGTATCGCAGTCGGCGGTGGTCACGGCGGCAAAAAGTCGCTGGACTCGGAGATCCCGCTCGTTCCCTTCATCGACCTGCTCCTCTGCTGCGTCATGTTCCTGCTCGTCACCGCGGTGTGGAACCGCTTGGCGCGGCTCGAGGCGAACCAGCAGATCCCGGGCAACCCGAACCCGAGCGACCCTCCGCCGGAGCCCAGCATCCAGCTGTACCTGCAGGTGACCTCCTCGGGCTACGTCATCGCATCGAGCGTCGGCGAGCGGATCGAGGTGCCGAAGAACGGCGAGAACTTCGACATGGACGCGCTGCGGACCCGTCTGCAGGAGCGCCGCGCGGCCGAGCCGAACCGCCACGACCTGATCGTCGCCCCCGAGGACGGCATCCTCTACGAGGACGTCATCGCCGCGATGGATCTCGCGATCGGCGAGGGATACACGGAAGTCTCTCTGTCCGACGGAGCCGCTCTCTGAGCGGGTGATCGAAGATGCCGATTCACAAACCCGATCGCGTCCTGCTCCACCACATCCCGCTGAAGTTCGTCCGCAACCGGGTTGCGGGTGGCTCGCGGAAGTCGCTCGACACCTCGATCCCGCTGGTGCCGTTCATCGACTTCCTCATCACGCTCGTCGTCTTCCTGCTCTCGTCGTTCAGCGCCTCGGGTGAGCTGCTCTCGCAGCGGCCGAACCTGGTGATGCCGAACGCGAGCCACGCGGTCGACCTGGAGCTGGCGCCGATCGTCGCGATCGACTCGCGGGTCGTGACCCTCGACGGGCGCCGCATGGCCGACACCCCGACGCTCACCGCGACGGCGGGCGTCGAGCGCATCGAGCCGCTCATCCAGGACCTCGAGACGCTCCAGCGCAACTGGAACATCCTGCATCCGCGTGAGCCCTTCCCCGGCACGGTCATCATCCAGGCCGACCGGGAGATCGACTTCCGCGTCATCAAGAAGGTGATGTTCTCGGCGGCGCAGGCCGGCTACACGAACATCAGCTTCGCGGTGAACGAGGTCGGCGAGGGCGGCTGACGCCGAACGGATCGGGCTCCGCCAGATCCGGCACCTTCGAGCGAGCCCGTCCCGACCCCGGGGCGGGCTCGTCGCGTTGTGGAGCGGACGATCCGTTGGGCCGGCACCGGCCCCGCACGGGATGCGCCGCACCCACGCCGAGCGGGGTTGCGGCGCAGGCGGCCCGCGTGGTTGAATCGCGCCCCGTTGAATCCGCCCGCGCGGTGGCGCGTCTCTGCGCCGTCCTCCAGGCCGTACCGATCGTGGAGCCACCGATGAAGAAAGATCCCCGCACGCTGTTCGTCCTCTGTCTCGCGCTGCTCGCGGTGCTCGTCCCCGGCATGGGGACGACCGCGCAGGAGGCCAGCGGCGGCACCGTCCTGCGCATCGCGACCCTGGCGCCCCGCGGCTCGCCGTGGGATCGCGTGTTCCGCGCGTGGAACAACTCGCTGCGCGAGGCGACCGGCGAGCGTCTGTCGATCCAGCTCTTCCCCGGCGGCTCGCAGGGCGACGAGCGCGACTACGTGCGCAAGATGCGGATCGATCAGCTCGACGGCGCTGCGGTCACCTCGATCGGCCTCGGCCTCATCGTGCGCCAGGCGCTCGTGCTGCAGGCGCCGGGGGTGTTCGAGAGCTACGACCAGCTCGATCGTGCGCGCACCGCGCTCGACTCCGACTTCCGCACGATGTTCCGCGCCGAGAACGTCGAGCTGCTCGGCTGGGGCGACGTCGGCCGCGGCCGCATCTTCTCCAACGGTGGCCCGGTGGCGCGTCCCTCGGACCTGCGCAGCCGCCGGCCCTGGCAGGCCTCCGATGACGCGATGTTCGGCGAGTTCCTCCGCATCGTCGGCGCCAACGGCGTCTCGCTCGGCATCCCCGAGGTGCTGCCGGCGCTCTCGACCGGGCAGATCGACACCGTCATCGCCTCGGCGACCGCGGTCTCGGCCCTGCAGTGGCATACCCGCGTGACCCACGTGACGCGGCAGTCGGCGGCGATGCTCGTCGGTGCGACGATCCTCTGGCGCGACGACTACACCGCGCTGCCCGCGGACGTGCGCACCGCGCTCGACGACACCTCGGCGCGCGCCCACCAGACGCTCGTGCGCACCATCCGCCGCGACGACGACCGCTACTACACCTCGCTCACCACCGAGCATGGACTCACCGAGGTCGACGGCGCGGCCTACGAGTCGGAGTGGCGCGACGTCGCGCGCCAGACCCGCGAGGCGATGGTCGGCCGGCTCTACGACCGGGCGCTGCTCGACCGCGTGACTGCGGCGGCGGGCGGCCGCTGAACGGGCCCGCTGGCCTGCCGAGGCGCCCCGGTCCCCGCGCGGGATCGGGGCGTCGTCGTGTTTGGCGCTACCATCGCCCGCGATGAGCCGCTCCCTCGCCTTGGTGCTCGGCCCGGTCCTGCTCTCGGCCGCGCCGGCGGCGGCGCAGAACTACACCTTCGAGGGCGAGGTCGACGCGGCCGATGGGGTCGCGTACTTCGCGCTGCCCTTCGAGGTGCCGGCGGGCACGGCCGAGATCGAGATCCGCCACGACGACCTCTCGGCCGCGAACATCCTCGACTGGGGGCTGCTGTCGCCGAGCGGCTTTCGCGGCTACGGCGGGGGCAACGAGGAGCCGGCGATCGTGAACGCGGAGGCGGCGAGCCGCAGCTACCTCACCGGGCCGATCGAGCCGGGCATGTGGCAGGTCTACGTGGGCGAGGCGAAGCTCGAGGAGCTGCCGGCGCGCTACCGCGTCGAGGTGTTTCTTCGCGAGGCGGTCACGCTGCCGGCCGAGCCCACGCGGGCGCCCTATGCCCCGCCGGCGCCGATCGTGATGGAGCGCCGCTGGTATGCGGGGGACTTCCACGTGCACAGCCGGGAGAGCGGTGACTCGCCGGCGTCGCTCGACGACGTCCTCGGGTATGCGGAGAGCGTGGGGCTCGATTTCGTCATGCTCTCCGAGCACAACACCGTGTCGCAGCTGGAGCGCTACGCGGAGGTGCAGGCGCGGCACCCCACGGTCCTGCTGATCCCGGGCATCGAGGTCACGACCTACGAGGGGCACTTCATGTCGCTCGGCGGCACGCGCTGGATCGATCACCGCCTCGGCGTCGAGGGCCGCACGCTCGACGAGCTCGCCGACGACGTGCATGGAGGCGGCGCCCTCTTCACCGTGAACCACCCCGCGCTCGACATCGGCGATCTGTGCATCGGGTGCGGCTGGAGCGGGAACGTGCGCCCCGACGCGGTCGACGGGATCGAGATCCAGACCGGCGCGTTCAGCGTGACCGGCCGGCTCTTTCTCGGGCGCGTGCTCGAGCGCTGGGACGAGCTCGTGGTGATGGGCCACCACGTCGCGGCGATCGGCGGCAGCGACGATCACCGCGCCGGCACCGGCACCGGCGCCTTCGACAGCCCGATCGGCAGTCCGACCACGATGGTCCTGGCCGAGGCGCTCAGCGTCGAGGCGATCCTCGCGGGGCTGCGTGCGGGGCGGACCGTGGTGCGCCTCGAGGGCAACGAGGATCCGATGGTGGAACTGAGCTCGCCGGACCTGGAAGATGGCGCCGACACGATCGTGGCCGACCACACCACGCTCGGCGTGCGGGTGACGGGCGCCGAGCTCGGCGCGCGCCTTCGGCTCGTGCGCGACGGCGAGCCGCACGCCGAGGCGGAGGTGACCGGGGCCGACGTGGAGCTCGACTTCCCGCTCGTGGCGAGCGCGAGCGAGGACGCGATCCGGGCCGAGCTGCTCGTCGGTGGGCAGCGCCGGGTGATCACCTCGCACGTGTTCCTGCGGCCGAGGAGCCCGGGGGGCGGCGACGCGGGGCCGGTGGACGGGGGGCGCAGTGACGCGGGTCCGGCTCCCGCGCCGGGTGGATGCGGGTGCGCCGCGGGCGGCGGCAGCCGGAGCCTCTGGCCGTGGACCGCGATGGCGATCGCGGCCGGCCTCTGGCGCCGACGTGCGCGGGCCTCTACCACCGCGGCCGTGTCAGGATGCTCGCCGCTCCGAGCGAGCACGACATGAACTCCATCCTGGTACGGAGCGCGGTCCGCGGGTCGATCCCCGGACTCTTGATCTTCGCGTGGACCTGCAGCTCCGAGCTGCTGCGCCTCGGGGTCGCGGCGATGTTCGCGACGGATGAGTCGGCCTTCATCAGCCCCAACGAGATCAGGGTGTCGGGGCTCCTCCTGGGGCTCCTCGCGGGCGCGCTGATGTTCGCGCTCGTGCTGTCCCCGGTGTGGCGTCCGGTCGGCCGCGACCGCGCCCTCGCCGCGGCGCTCACGTTGGGCGCGGCGGTCGGCTCGGCCTTCGTCCTCGTGAATGCCGCCGAGCTGCTCGCGGCGTGCACGATCGGCACGATGTTCGCGCTCGCGCTCGCCCCGCTCGTGCCCCCGGAGCTCCAGTCAGGAACCCGCCTCGGGGTGATCCTGACCGGGCTCGCGTCGTTCGCCGGCGCGGCCTTCCTTCCCCTGCTCGTCGCGTCGAGCTGGCTCGACACTGGCTGGACGGCGATGCGCGTCTTTCTCGTGGCCCTCATCGCCGGCAACGCCGCGCTGAAGATCGCCCTCCGGGCTGGCCCGCGGCCCGGGCCCGCCTCCGCCGGCTGAGGCCCGTTCTACTCGGCGCCTCCCTGCGAGTTCGGAGCGTCGCGGAGGGCGAGCTGTGGACGCATCCCGTGTCCGTCGTGCGCCCCTGCGGGGTCGCCCACGCACGCGGCCCGGCGCGCTCGGGCGTGGCGCACGGCCCACGGACCGCGGCCCGTCGTGGACGGTGGAGCCGGATGCCCTGCCGAACAATGCGCGGATTCCCTGGGAATTGGGTAGATTGCGGAGGTTGGAACGTAGCCTGCAACGTGCCGGCGCCCGTTCGCTGGTCACGCCCGAGCGCTCCGAGGCCACACGATCCCGTGCCGATCCCCGTGCGAAGCCCCGTTCCGTGCCAAGGAGGGAACCCTTGGCGCGCTCCATCGTCTGAAGCGGACGGGCCGGCGGTGATTCCTTGAGCGACGCGCGAGACGACGGGACCGGGCCGGTGGGCGCGGAGGAGCACGACACCGTGCAGGACGAGCCGGTCCCGGCGCTCCAAGGGTCGCTGCCTTCGAGGGCGATCCTCGCCGAGATCGACCGGGTCCGGGCCTCGGTGCACCGCTGGCTGTGGCTCGACGGGGTCTTGACCGCAGCGGGCGCGGGGCTCGTCGTGGCGGTGCCGTGTGCGCTGATCCTCGACGGCTTGCGCGAGCCGCTCTGGCCGGCAGGCGCGCTCGGCGGCCTCCTCGGGCTGCTCGCCGCGGGCCGGGAGCTCGCGCGGCGGCGGCTCGATCGCGTCCGCGCGGCCCGGATCCTCGACGCGCTCACCGACGGCAAGGACCGCTTCGCGAGCGCGGTGCAGTTCGGCCTGAAGCCTGAGCCGAGCGCCTTCGAGCGGCTGCAGATGCGGCAGGCCGACGCGTTCCTCGCCGGGCTGCCGAAGAAGCCGGAGATCCCCCGGCCGCTCTTTCGTGCGCCGCGCTACTTCGCGGCGGCGGCGGTGGCCGCGGGCCTGTCGATCCCGCTCGCGTTGGCCTGGCCCTCGATCCTCGAGGTGCTGCGGGATCTGCGCGGCGTGCCCGAGGAGCCCCGCAGCGCCGAGGAGATCGCCGAGGAGGCCGCGGCGATCCGCCGGACGCTCGCGAGCGCGCCGGACCGGCGGGTGGACGCCGAGATCAACCGGCTCGAGCACGAGCTCGAGGGGGCCCGGGATCGGGCGGCCCGGGAGCGCGCCGCTGCGTTTCGCCGGGCCGCCGAGGCGCTCGAGCGCGCCGCCGGGATCGCGCCGCCCGAGAGCGCGCCGAGCGCGGCCGGCGAGGGCGAGGCCCGCAGCGAGGAGGCCGAGGGCACCCCGCGCGCCGAGTCGGTGGCGGGCGAGGCGCCGCCCTATGCCTCGGAGCGGCTGCGCGAGTCGTGGGACGAGGCCCGCGAGGCGCTCGAGGCGTGGCGTGAGGCCGCGGCCGATCCGGCCCGCAGCCGCGAGGAGGTCGCGCGACTGCAGGCCGAGGCGACCGCGGCGCAGATGGACGCGCTCGAGCTCGCCGAGCAGGAGCGGGGCTGGGCGGAGGCGCGGGCCGAGCGCGGCGAGACGCTGGGCGAGGACGCCGAGGCGGGCGCGCCGAGCGAGACCGGCGCCGAGGAGCTGGCCGCCGCGATGGACCGGCTCGACCGGGCGCTCGCCGCGATGGAGCGGGAGGATGGCGAGGCGCTGCCGGGCGCCGAGGCCTCGCGCGCGCTCGACGAGGCCGCCGAGGCGGTGGGAGGCGAGGCGTCTGCGACCGGCGAGGCGATGCGCGCGGCCTCCGAGGCGCGCGATGCGGGCGACGGCGATGCGATGGACTCGGCGCTCGAGCGGGCGCGGGAGTCGCTGCGCGCCGAAGGCGGCCGCGAGACGCGGGAGCTGGCCGAGGCGCGGCGGAGCCTGGAGTCGCTGCACGACGAGGTCGCTGCGCGGGCGACCGAGGCGGGAGAAGAGCGGCTGGCGAGCGCGGAGCCGGGGGGCGGGTCGGAGTCGGAGCCGGAGTCGGAGTCCGGGTCGGGGTCGGAGTCCGGGTCGGGGTCCGAGTCTGGTTCGGAGTCCGGTTCGGAGTCTGGTTCTGGTTCGGAGTCTGGTTCTGGTTCGGAGTCGGCGTCTGAGTCCGGTTCTGGTTCTGGTTCGGAGTCTGGTGCGGAGTCCGGTTCTGGTTCTGGTTCGGAGTCTGGTTCGGAGTCTGGTTCTGGTTCGGAGTCGGGTTCGGGATCGGGTTCGGAGTCTGGTTCTGGTTCGGAGTCGGGCTCTGGCTCGGAGTCTGGTTCCGGTTCTGGTTCTGGTTCTGGTTCGGAGTCTGGTTCGGAGTCTGGTTCTGGTTCGGAGTCGGGCTCTGGCTCGGAGTCGGGCTCTGGCTCGGAGTCGGGCTCTGGCTCGGGTTCGGAGTCTGGTTCTGGTTCTGGTTCGGAGTCTGGTTCTGGTGCCGGTTCTGGTTCTGGTTCGGAGTCTGGTCCTGGTTCTGGTTCGGAGCCGGGTTCGGGGTCTGGCGCGGGGTCGCATGGTGGCGAGGCGGGGACCGCGTCGAGCGAGGGACCGTCGGACGGCTGGGGCGGCGGCGCGGGCGGTGCGCCCGAGGTGAACGCGGCGCTCGCCGAGGTGTTCGAGGCGAGCGAGGCCGTGGGCATCGATCCGGGCACGAACCCGGGCGCGAGCGGCGAGCTCGGCGACGACGTCGATCCCTCCGGGCTGCTCGGCGGCTCGCGGCGGGTCGGCCGGGGTGGTCCGGCGACCGACGGCATCGCGGGCGAAGGCAGCGGCGCGGGCAGCGGCGCGGTCGGCGGCAGCGGCGCCGAGGGCGGCCGGGTGAGCACCGGCTCGCGCGTGCCCGGGAGCCTCCGTGCGTATGTCCGCCGCTACCTCCGCGCGCTCGAGGAGAGCCGCGCACGAACCTCGGGCTCGGACGGAACCGGCGCGCCCCCGTGACCTCCATCTCCCACCACGTTTTTCTCCTTTTCCCGTCCCGGAGCGAGTGAGACAACCCCGATGGCCTTCCCCACCACCCAGCCGCAGGTCGCCGTCCTGAACCCCTTCGAGCACGTCCGCACGCTGTGCACGCAGATCGCCGAGCGCGTCGCCACGCGCGTCGTGGGCCAGGAGGAGACCGTGCAGTGCGTCACCGCGGGCCTCCTGCTCGGCGGGCACGTGCTCATGGAGGGCGTGCCCGGCGTGGGCAAGACGCTGCTGGCGCGCACCCTCGCCGACGTGGTGCACGCGAAGTTCAGCCGGGTGCAGTTCACCCCCGACCTCATGCCCAGCGACGTCGTCGGCACCTACGTCGCGCAGGTCGGCGCGGACGGGCGCCCGGTGATGTCGCTGCAGCAGGGGCCGCTCTTTGCGAACGTGGTCCTCGCCGACGAGATCAACCGCGCCTCGCCCAAGACCCAGTCGGCGCTGCTCGAGGCGATGCAAGAGCGGCAGGTCTCGCTCGGCAACGCCACCTATCCGCTCCCCGCGCCCTTCTTCGTCATCGCCACGCAGAACCCGATCGACAACGAGGGCACGTATCCGCTGCCCGAGGCGCAGCTCGACCGCTTCCTCATGAAGCTGCTCGTCCGCTTCCCGACCGAGGACGAGATGGTCGACATCGTCGCCCGCACCGCGGGGGGCGTCGAGGCCGCGGTGCAGAAGGTCGCCGACGCCGAGCAGGTGCTCGCCGCGGGCCGCACGATCCGCCAGATGCCGGTCGCCGACCACGTCGCCCGGTACGCGGTGCGCCTCGTCTTCGCGACGCACCCCGATCATCCGACCGCGCCCGCGTGCAACCGCCGCTACGTGAAGGCCGGCGCCTCGCCGCGCGCGGCGCAGTCGGTGCTCGCGGTCGCGAAGTTCTTCGCCCTGCTCGACGGTCGCATGAACGCCTCCATCGACGACGTGAAGCGCGCGGCCTATCCGTGCCTGCGGCACCGGATCCTCCTCAACTTCGACGCCCTCGCTGACGAGGCGAACTCCGACACGCTCATCAAGCAGACGCTGATCGAGCTCGATCGCAAGGACGACAAGGCCGCCCCGGTCCAGCTCAAGCCCGCCAAGAAGTGACCCGGGCGCGATGAAGACCCTCGACGACAAGGCGCGCCGCCTGCTCGATCGGCTCGCGCTCTTCGTGCGGCCGAAGGCCACCGCGGGCCGCCAGGGCGGCCACCGCTCGCCGGTCCTCGCGAGCGGCGTCGAATTCGCCGACCACCGTCCCTACGTGCCGGGCGACGACTTCCGACGCATCGACTGGCGCGCCTTCGCCAAGAACGGCCAGCTCGTCATGCGGCAGTTCGAGGAGGAGCGCGACGCGCGGATCTACGTGCTGCTCGACCTGAGCGGCTCGATGGCCTGCGGCGCGCCGCCGAAGATCGAGATCGGCAAGCGCATCGCCGCAGCCTTCGCCTACGTGGGGATGAAGCAGTTCGATCGCGCGGTGGTGATCCCCTTCGGGGCCGGCGTGGTCGGCGACACGCGCCCGCTCCGTACGAGCGCCGATTTGCCCGAGGTCGACCGCTTCCTCGAGGGCTGCATGGCCGGCGGGCCGACCTCGCTGCCCGACGCGGTGCGGGGCCTCGGCGCGCGTTTTCCCCAGCGCGGCCTCGTCGTCGTGGTGAGCGACCTGATGAGCCCCGAGGGCTTCGCCGAGGGCTTCCGCACCCTCGGCGCGGTCGGCCACGAGCTGCGCGTCGTGCACCTCGAGAGCGCCGAGGACCTCGCGCCGCCGTGGGAGGGCGAGCTCGAGCTGCTCGACGCCGAGAGCGGCGACAAGGTGCGCCTGCGGGTCGATGCGCGCCTGCTCGAGGCGTACCGGAAGGAGATCCGGCAGCACGTCGGGGCGTGCCGCGACGCGTGCCGGCGCGCCGGCGGGCGCTTCGTCGAGGTGCCGGTCGAGCTGCCCTTCGAGCTGCTGCTCCGGCGGGCCTTCGCGGGCGACGAGCGCAGCGGAGCGCGAAAGGGCGCGGCGTGACCTTCGCGGCGATGCCGGCGGCCCTCGTCGCGGCGCTCATGGCGCTCGCCGGGGCGCTCGTGCTCGCGCTCTACCTGCTGCGCCGCACGCCCCGCTCGCAGACCGTCTCGAACATCCGCTTCTGGGTGAAGGCCGCCGAGTCGGCCAAGCCGCGCTGGCTCTTCCGCTTCCGCATCCCGCTCGTCGCGCTGCTCGTCTCGCTGCTCTGCGCGCTGCTCCTCGTGGCGCTCGCTGGCGATCCGCGCTTTGGCGACGGCACGCGCGGCACGACCGTCATCGTCCTCGCCGCGGGCCGCACGATGGGCGCGCGCGACGGGGGCGAGCGGCGGATCGACCGCGCCGTCGTCGAGGTGCGGCGCTGGGTCGAGCGCTCGACGATCGAGGGTGACGTCACGGTGATCCGCGCCGGGATGCGGCCGAGCGTGCTCGTGCCGATGACCTCGCGGGCCGGGGATCTCGAGCGGGCCCTCGCAGGGCTCGACGTCGACGATGGCCCGGCCGATCTCGAGAGCGCGCTCGGCGTCGCCGACGCGCTGCTGGCCGAGCACCTCTCGGCGAGCGCCGCAGCGGGCGCGCCCGATCCGCGCGGACAGATCGTGCTCGTCACCGACACCGCCTTCGCGCCGCGCACCCGCGCGAGCACGGTGGTGCTACCGGTCGGCACGCCGGTCGACACGCTGGCGATCACGTCGTTCGCGGCCCGCCGGGTGCCCACCGCGGTCGGCGAATACGCGGCGCGGATCGAGGTGGCGAACTTCTCCTCGCGGCAGGCCTCGGTGCGGGTCGCGATCGCGGACGGCGAGGTGCCGATCCTCGACGAGCGGATCGTGCTCGATCCGCACGAGCGCAGGGCCCTCGAGGCGGGCGGTTTCTCCGCCCGGCGCGCGGAGCTCCACGCGGCCCTCGAGGCGGTGTCGATCGCCGGCTCCTCCGACGGTCTGCCCGCCGACGATCAGGCCTTCGCGGTCGTCGATGCGCTCGAGCGGACGCGAATCTTGCTCGTCACCGAGGGCGACCTCTATCTCGAGGCCGCGCTCGCCGCGCATCCGGGGCTCGAGGTCGAGGTGATGAACGCTGCGGCGCTCGCCGCGGAGAGCGCGGCCTCGCTGGCAGGCTACGCGGGGCTGGTGCTCGACGGGATCGCCCTGCCCGCCGGGATCGCGCACCCCTCGGTGCTCGTCTTCGCGCCGCCCGAGGGCGGCTCGGTCGCGCTCCGGCGCGAGGTCCGCAGCCCGCGCATCACCGCGATGCTCGGCAGCCATCCGGCGCTCGAGGGCGTGCGCTTCGACGGTGTGCGGATCGAGCGGGCGCGGCCGATCGTGGAGCGCACCGGCGATCAGGTGCTGCTCCGCAGCGATGATCGCGCCTTGGCCATCGCTCGGAGCGAACCGAGCGCGCGGCTGGTCGTGTTCTCGTTCGGCACCGAGGACACCGATCTGGTGCGCGGCGAGGCGTTTCCGCTGCTCGTGCACCACGCGCTGCGCTGGGTCTGCGATCATGGGGAGCCGACGCCACTCTCGCGGCGCGTCGGCAGTGCGCTCGAGAGCGAGGCCGGGCTCGCCATCACCGGGCCGAACGGTGAGGCGATCGGCGCGGCGCTCGTGCCGACCGTCACCGAGAGCGGCGTGTGGGACCTGGGCGGTCGCCGCATCGCCTTCGACGCGACCGAGCACGCGCGCGAGCTCGGCGCGGGCGCGACCGGCGGCACCTTCGCGGCGGCCTCGTCGGTGCCGCCGCTCGGCTTCCTGCTCGCCGCGGCGCTCCTCGCGCTGATGCTGATCGAGTGGGCGCTCTTGCACCGCGGGAGGCTCGGATGAGCGAGCTCGGTCTCGACGTCGGCTTTCCCGCCGCGCTCTACGCGCTCGGCCTCGTGCCGCTCTTCGTGCTGCTCGCGCTGAAGAGCCGGTACGCGCTCGGTCCGCGCCGCCGCGCGATGGCCACCGCGGCGCGCTCGCTCGCCGTCGTTCTCACGGTGCTCGCGCTCGCCGACCTGCGCTTTGGCTGGTCGACCGACCGGCTCGCGGTCGCGGCGGTGATCGACGGCTCGGACGGCATCGCACCGGAGGAGCGCGCCCGGGTGGCGGGCGAGCTGTCCGCGCTCGCTGGGTCGCGGCCGGAGGTCACGTTCCGCCTGCCGCCCTCCGGACCGGCGGCCCTCGATGCGCCCGACGCCGCCGCCGAGCTGAGCGCGCGCCTCGCGCTCCTGCCGACCGACCGGGTGCGCCGCGTGCTGGTCGCGACCGACGGCCGCGATCCCGAGCGTCGCCTCGCGAGCGCCATCGAGCGGGCCCGGGCCGCTGGCGCGGAGGTCTCGCTCCTGCCGATCGGCGAGGGCCCGGTGCTCGACGAGCTCTCCATCGCGCGCCTCGACGCGCCGCGCCTCGTACGGGCCGAGGAGACGCAGGACGTCGCGGTGACGCTCTGGGTCGCCCGTGACGTGGAGGTGCCGCTCGAGGTCTTCGTCGACGGCGCGTCGGTCGCTCGCGCGACGCACACCGCGCGCGCCGGCGACTCGACGGCGCGGATCGCGGTGCGCTTTCCCACCGAGCCCGGGGTGCACGAGCTCGAGGTCGCCGCGGGCCTGCCCTCGACCGTCACGGTGAACGATCGCTGGCGCACCCTCGTCGAGGTCCTGCCCAAGCCGCGGGTGCGGATCTACCGGCCCGCGGGCGAGGAGCCGCTGCTCGCCGCGGTGCTGCGCGATGCGGGGATGGAGGTCGAGGTCGCGCTGCCGAGCGCGGCGTTCACGACCGCCGCCGAGTACGACCGATTCGCGCTGGTGATCACCGACGAGGTGGAGCTGAACGACCTCGGTGAATCCGCGCAGGAGGCGCTCCGCGCCTGGATCGAGGACGAAGGCGGCGGCTGGATCGACGTCACCGGCAGCCGCCCGGTCCGCAGCACGCCGCGGCCGCTCCGGCGCCTGCAGCCGATCGGGCCCCCGCCTGCGCCCCCCGAGCCGCGGCCGCTCGAGCTGGTGATCGTCATCGACCACTCGAGCTCGATGGGCGGCGGGCCGATGGCCTCGGCGCGGAGCGCGGCGGTGGCGGCGGTGAACTCGGTGATGCAGCGGCCCGACTCGCTCGTGGGCATGGTGGCCTTCTCCGAGGTCGCCGACGTCACGATGGCGCCGGTGCCGGTCTCGGGCGCGCAGCAGCTCGTCAACCGGATCCGGCAGATCGAGGCGAACGGCGGCACGAACATCGCCGCGGCGATCCAGGCCGCCAACCGGATCATGTCGAGGGATCCCCGCTACATCCACCACGTCGTGCTGATCTCCGACGGCGAGTCGGATCCGCCGGCCGCGATCGCCGCGGCCGTGTCGCTCGCAGGGCGCGGCGTCTCGCTCTCGTGCATCACCATCGGCCCGTCGAGCTCGCTCCTGGCCGAGATCGCGCGGATCGGTCGGGGCCGCTACCACGCGACGAACGCGGGCGGCGCGCTCACCTCGCTGGTGCTCAGCGAGGCGAATTTTCGCACTCCGCCGGCGGCGCGGAACACGACCTTCCGGCCCCGCGAGGTGAGCCACCTGTCGATGTTCGACGGCGTCGCCTTCTCGGATGCGCCGAGCATCACCGGCCACGCGCTCTCGACGCTGCGGCCCGGGGCGACCGAGGCGCTCGCCGCGACCGAGGGCATGCCCCTGCTCGCCCACTGGCACCGCGGGCTCGGTCAGGTGGCCTCGTTCACTTCGACGGTGAACGGCGCGTGGGTCGACGCGTTCCGGCTCTGGGGCGGCTTCCGCCCGTTCTGGGCGGCCTTCGCCCGCGGCATGCTGCGGACCCGGCCCACCGAGCCGCCGCGCATCCACATCGAGGCCAACCCGCTCGATCCCGATCGGCGCATCGTCACCGTGGTCTCGCCCTTCGTGGAGTCGGACGTCGTGCCGCTCGTGCGCCTCTTCCGCGGCCGCGGCGAGCCGAGCGCACTCGAGGTGATCGCGCGCGGGCCCGGCATCTTCCAGGCCGAGGTGCCGGTCGGCTTCACGATGCTCGTCGATGCGCGGCTGCCCATCGACCCCGAGCCGACCGCGGCCGCAGGTGACGAGCGCCCCTATGCGCCCGAGCTGTCGCGCTTCGGCCCCGACCGGGGCGCGCTCGAGCGGATGGCCGAGCTCGGTGGCGGCGCGGTGTGGAGCGCTCCGTCCGAGGTGCTCGCCGCGCGCGGCGAGGCGTGGGTCATGCAGCCCCTGCGGATCCCGCTCTTGCTCGCGGCGCTGCTGGCGTACTTGGTCTCGCTGCTCTTGCTCCGCCTGCCCGACCCGACGATCACGACGGTGAGCGCCGAGGCGCCGGGGCGGAGCAGCGTCGTGCCGACGACCCGCCTGTCGCGGCCACCCTCGACCCCCTCGCCCCGACCCAGCTCGAAGGAGGCCGCATGAAGCGCGTCGTCCCCCTCTTGGCCCTGCTCGCTGCGTGCAGCCCCGCGCCCCGCTACGCCTCGGTGACCGTGTCGGCGGCCGCGCCGACCGCGACGCTGAGCGGCCACACCGCCGCGGGTGGCCAGCCTGCGCTCGCGCTCTCGCCGGGCTGCCCTGGCTTCGTCGATCCTGCGGTGCCCGAGCACGCCCTGCACCTCGAGGACGGGACCGCCATCGTGGTGAGCGCGCGCTCGCTAGAGGGGCCGCTCGCGATCGCGATCGTCGGCGCCGGCGAGGTGCGCTGCGACGCCGACGGCGGCACCGGGCACGCGCCCCGCGTCACGCTCTCCGCGCCCGGCGACTACGCGGTGCACGTCGGCGCGCTCGCCTCGGCGATGGACTTCGCCTACGAGCTGCAGATCGCGCCGGCCACGACGGGAGCGAGCACCGCGTCAGGCGCCCGCGTCGAGCGCATCGGCGTCACCGTGACCTCCGATCCCGCGGGCGCGACGGTCCGCACGCCCGAGGGCGAGGTGCTCGGTACGACCCCGGCGATGTTCGTGCTGCCGGCCTCGGCCGACGAGCTCGGGCGCGAGCGGCGCTTCGTCGTCGAGCTCGCCGGGCACGCGCCGGCCGAGGTGAGCGGGCGCCTCGTCGGTGGCGCGATGGTGCTGCACGCCGACCTCACCCCGACCGGAGGCGCGATCGACCCGTCGCCCGACGCGGGCGTGGCCCCGGGCGGCCCGGTCTCCGGTGCCTTCGTGGACACGAGCCTCACCGTCGAGCGGCCGATCCGCGACTACCGCACCACGACGGCCGCGTTCGACGTGAGCGGCGTCTGCACGCTCGAGGCGCTGACGATCAGCCTCGACCTCGAGCACAGCTTCGTGGGCGACCTGCGGCTCAGCGTGGCGGCGCCCTCGGGCGCCGAGGTCGTGCTCCGCGAGCACACCGGCGCAGGCCAGGCGCACCTCGTCTCGAGCTACGACCCGTCGACGGTCCCCGCGCTCGCGCCGCTCCTCGGCACGAGCGCGGTGGGGCGCTGGGAGGTGCGGGTGCGCGACGACGCGGGCGCGGACACCGGGGTCTTTCACACCGCCTCGCTGCGCCTCGGCTGCGCCGAGCGGAGCGGCGCGAGCGCGAGCGGCGTGGGCCCGGCACCCGGCGGCTCGTCGGGCGGCCCTCGGACCGAGCGACGCGAACGCGACCGACCCCCGACCCCCGGACCGGTGCGGCCGGGCGGCTCCGGGATCGTGAGCCCGTGGGTCAGCGGCCCGACCCCGCCGCCCCCGAGCACCGGAGGGCGCCGCACGAATGGTCGAACGGCGCCTCCAACGCCATGAAAACATTGTGGGTTTTGGTTCGGCGCGGAGTCCTTCGCGTCACTTCTTGAAGAAGCTCGCGAACGGGTTGTTGCTGAACTTGCTCGCGAGCGGCGGGCTCTTGGGGCGCGGGCCCCGATCGTCGCCGCGGCCGCCCGGGCGGGGACCGGCCGGGCCCTTGCTGCCGGCGCTCTTGTCGCCCTGATCGCTCATGCGCGCGGAGAGCGAGATGCGCTTTCGCGCCGCGTCGATCTCGAGGACCTTCACCTTCAGCTTGTCGCCGACCTTCACCACCTCGGCGGGGTCCTTGACGAAGCGGTCGGCGAGGCGGCTCACGTGCACGAGGCCGTCCTGGTGCACGCCGACGTCCACGAAGCAGCCGAAGGCGGTCACGTTGGTCACGACGCCCTCGAGGATCATGTCGACCTTCAGGTCGGCGAGGGTGGTGACGTCGTCGCGGAACTTCGGCGGCTCGAAGCTCGCGCGCGGATCGCGCCCCGGCTTCTCGAGCTCGGCGAGGATGTCGCGCAGGGTGGGCTCGCCGACCGCCTCGGAGACGTACTTCTCGAGGCGGATCTTGCCGACGAGCTCCTTCTTGCCGACGAGCTCGGCGAGCGGCACGCCGAGGTCGGCGGCCATCTGCTCGACGAGCGCGTAGCGCTCCGGATGCACCGCCGAGCCGTCCAAGGGGTGCTCGCCCCCGTGGATGCGGAGGAAGCCCGCCGCCTGCTCGAAGGTACGCGGCCCGAGGCCGGAGACCTCGAGCAGCTCGGCGCGCCGGGTGAAGCGGCCCTTCTGGTCGCGGTGCTGCACGATGCGCTTGGCGAGCGAGGGGCCGACGCCGGCGACGTAGGAGAGCAGCTGGGCGCTCGCGGTGTTGAGCTCGACGCCGACGCCGTTCACGCAGCTCTCGACCACCTCGCCGAGCTTGCGGCCGAGGAGCGGCTGAAAGACGTCGTGCTGGTACTGCCCGACGCCGATCGACTTGGGGTCGATCTTCACCAGCTCGGCGAGCGGATCCTGCAGGCGCCGGCCGATCGAGATCGCGCCGCGCACGGTGAGGTCGAGCTCGGGGAACTCTTCCCGCGCGACGTCGCTCGCCGAGTACACGCTCGCGCCCGCCTCGCTCACCGGCACGACGAGCACGGTGGAGAGGCCGGCCTCGGCGAGCGACTTCTTCACGAAGGTCTCGGTCTCGCGGCCGCCGGTGCCGTTGCCCACCGCGATGGCGAAGGGCTCGTACTTCGTCGCCAGCGCGGCGATCGTGCGGGCGGCCTCGGCGTCCTTGTGCGCGCCCTGGCCGGGGTAGACGGTGACGTTCTCGAGGAACTTCCCGGTCTGGTCGAGCACCGCCACCTTGCAGCCGGTGCGGATGCCGGGGTCGACGCCGATCACCTTGCGGGCGCCGAGCGGCGCGGCGAGGAGGAGGTGGCGGAGGTTGTCGCCGAAGACGAAGACCGCCTCGCGATCGGCGCGCATCTTCAGCTCGACCCGCACGTCGTTCTCCACGCTCGGCACCAGGAGGCGCTTCAGGCCGTCCTGCACCGCGAGCTCCATCTGACCGGCCCACGGCGAGCTGCGCGAGAGCTTCATGAGGCCCTCGAGCCGGGGCCGCACCGCGTCCTGATCGATGGTGAGGTCGAGGCGCAGGCACCCCTCGGTCTCGCCTCTCCGGATCGCGAGGTAGCGGTGCGAGGGGATCGCCGCGAGCGGCTCGGAGAACTCGTAGTACTGCTCGAACTTCGTCGGCCCCTCGGTCTTCTCCGGCACCCGCTTGCTGACGACCTGGCCGCCGGTCTCGAAGGCCTGCCGCACCACCGCGCGGGCCTCGGCCGACTCGGCGAGCAGCTCGGCGACGATGTCGCGCGCGCCCTCGAGGGCCTTCTGCGCGCTCGGCACCTCCTTGGCCGCGTCGACGAAGGCCGCGGCCTCGGCCTCGGGATCGCCGCCCTCCTGGGCGAGGATCTTCAGCGCGAGCGGTTCGAGGCCGCGCTCCTTCGCGATCATCGCGCGGGTGCGGCGCTTGGGCTTGTAGGGCAGGTAGAGGTCCTCGAGCGCCGCCTTGTTCGTGCAGGCGACGATCTTCGCCGCGAGCTCGGGGGTGAGCTTTCCCTGCTTGCCGATCTCGGCGAGGATCGCGGTGCGCCGGTCCTCGAGCTCGACGAGGTAGGTCCGCTTCTCCTGGATGTCGCGGATCTGCACCTCGTCGAGGCCGCCCGTGACCTCCTTGCGGTAGCGGGCGATGAACGGGACGGTGGCGTTCTCCGCGAGGAGCTTGGCCACCGCGGCCACGCCGCGCTCGGGCAGGCCGAGCTCGCGGGCGATCTGGGGGACGGGATCGAAGGGCGACGGGGTGCTGGGCTCGCTCATGCGGGGCGGGCCTTGTAGCGATCCCGATCGCCCGGTTCAAGGGGCGCGCGAGGGCCGGGTGCTCAGTGGGCGTGGGATGCGTCCATCACCCCGTGGAAGGCGGTGTGGAACGCGTCGAAGGCGGCCTCGGCGTTCGCGCTGGAGGCGGCGCACTCGGACGCGAGCGTCTCGGCGGAGCTGGCGAGCGACGCGGTGGCCGCCGCCCACACCTCGGCGCTCGCTCCGTCCGGCGCGCCGATGCCCTGGATCGTCGCCGCATGGGCGCGGAAGCTGGCAGCGTGCTCGCACCCAGCGGCGGTCCGTCCGGGGCCCGGCTCCTGGTGCCAGACCGGCGCGAGCTCGTCGTGCAGCGCGTTCACCTCGGCGGGCAGCGCGGCGTGGTGATCGCCGTGCTCTCCATGGTGCTCGCCGTGGTGCCCGTGGTGGCCGGACTCGCCGCCGGACGTGGAGGCCGTCTCCGCGCTCGAGGAGGGGCCGCAGGCGAGGAGCATGGAGAGGAGGAGGATCGCGGGGATGCGCATCGACCGGTGCTACCGCATCCGAGGGCAGCGTCGAGTCCGATGCGGCCCTCGTCGTTCGCGTTCGGGGGGCCGGGGCCGTCGATGGGGCGGGGCCTCCGATCGGGCCGCGCGGGCACGGCGCCCCGCCAGAACGCCGCCGGGGCGGAGGACGCAGGGTCGCGTCGTCCGCCCCGACGGGCGCCATGGGCCTGCTCCGGCCGTGCCGCCCACGCCTCAGAAGTTGAGGAAGAGGTCCTGGGGGCTGATCGTCCAGACCTCCGGGGTCCCCATGCCTGCGGTGATCAGCACGACCTCGTCACGGGAGGCGTCGTAGCGGATCGCCCGCGGGAGCATCCGGGCGTACTCGGGGGAGTCCGGCGCCGCGTCGGTGAGTGCAACCGTGCGCACGCCGTAGCCCGACTCGGTGCTCGTGAGGCCGAACACCACGAGCTCGGCGCGGCTCGGGTCGGTGGCGTAGGCGACGCCCTCGGTGCGGTCGAGGGCGAACGAGCCGATCGTCGAGGGCGAGGTGCCCACCAGGATGCCGTTCAGGAAGACTCGGCGGTCCGAGCATGCGACCCAGAAGTCACGGCTTCCGGAAGCGCTCAGGCCCGCGTCCGCGTTCACCGTCAGCGCGTTGCCGCAGACGTCGGTGCGAGCGCTGGCGGCGCGCCGCGTCCCGAACACGCCTTCGCCCGAGCGGGTAGCGAAGAACTGGAAGGGGTCGGCGAGCGACGTCGATCCGGTCCCGATCGCCCGGGCGCGCAACGCGTCGGCAGAGCTCAGGCGGGCGATGTCCCACGAGCCCGTCGGGGTGATGCCCGTGTAGAGGGCTTCGGTGCCGAGGACGAGGCGGTTCAGCCGCACGACGTTGGCGCGGTTCGCGTCCTCGATGACCACGCCGGCGGGGCTCGACACGACGCCCGTGTCGAAGCGCGCGGGCACCGACGTCGGCCGGAAGCGCACGTTGCCCACGCCCGTGAGGCTCGCCCAGACCTCGCCGCCCGCGCCGACGTGCAAGCGGCCGATGTTGCCGACCGGCGCGGTGGGCGCTGCCACGAGCTCGGTGTAGACGACGGGAGCGCGGAAGCTGTCGAGGGAGAACGCCGCGACGTTGAAGGTGTTCGTGGCGCGGCTGAACAAGTAGTAGACCGAGCCGCCGTCCACCGAGAGCGAGGCGGTATCGAGGGGCATGTGGGGAAGCCCGCCGACGCGCTCCATGCACATCGTCGTGCCCGCGAAGCAGGTCCGATCGTCGAGGCGCTCGATCGTCCCGCAGGAGCCCGTCGTGCAAGTCGGCGTGCGCGGCGCTCGGAGCACGCCCGCGGCGAGCGTGGAGAGGCGTTCGATGGCCACCGTGACGCTCTCTGGGCTCGACGCGGTCTGTTCACGGCGCTCCCAGGCCTCGGCCGTCCGCTGCCACACACGGCAGTCGGTGTCGGGGACGTCCCACGCCGAGCGGAGCTCGGGGTCGAGCGGGACGGTGACCTCCGCGGGCACGGCGAGAACGAGGTCCTCGGGCAGGAGCGCGAACGCGGGGCCGACCCGCTCCGCCGTCTGCGCGAGGGGGGTCGGATCGACGGTGGGCCGCACGACGATCTCGGTCTCCGCCGCGAGCGCGCCGGCCGGGATCACGAGCCGGAAACCGTCCAGGCCCTCGAGGACGCCGCCGTCCGGGCCCAGCGTGGCGCGGATCTCGGCGCCCGGAGGCGCCTCTTCGCCCTCGCCGAAGTCGGCCGCCTCGGGCGCGCAGCCGGTGATCGGCCCACAGGTCGTGAGCGCCAGAACCAAGGAGAGTCGAACCAGGAAGGAGTGTCGTTGCATGCGGAAAGAGATACCGCAGGCAGGGGCGCGGAACGAGTTAATCCCGCTTAAACGCGTCCCGAAAGGCCGGGCCCCGGCAGGCCCCGCGGGCGCGTTGACGCGGTGCGGTCCGCACATGAAGGTCCCAGCGTCGTGAGCCCCCGACCTCCGAGAGCGGCCCCCGCGAAGGCGGGGTCGCGACGCCGATCGCGGTCCGCCGCGTCCGTCGATGCGGGCGCGATCGTGGGGCGCGGGCGCGAGCGCAAGGCCCTCGAGGAGGCGCTCTCAGCGAGCGGGCTGGTCACGCTCGTCGGTCCACCCGGAGCGGGCAAGACCACGCTCGCTCGTGCGGCCCTCGCGGAACGCGCGCAGGGCGTGTTCGTCGATCTCGCGCCGGCGCGCACCGGCTTCGACGTGCTGCGGGCGCTGGCCGCCACCGCCGGCGCCGGGCTCGCGCGCGAGCTCGGTGCGGAGGCGCCCGAAGACCAGCTCGACGCCGCGCTCGACCGGCTCCTCACGCTGCGCCCGCTCGCGACGAAGGGCGCCCTCGTCGTCCTCGACAACGCGGAGCAGGTGCTCGCGCCGCTGGCCCGCGCCGTGGCGCGCTGGCGTCTCCGCGGCGGGGCCCGCCTGCTCGTGACCTCGCGCGCCGCGCTGCGGGTCGCCGGCGAGCGGCTCCTCGAGGTGCCTCCGATGGACGCACCTCCGGAGGGCGCCACGGACGAGGCCGTGCTCGCGAGCGACGCGGTGGGGCTGCTCGTGGCGCGGGCCGGTCTGACGCCGAGCGGTGCGGACCTCCCGAGACTCGCCTCCCTTGCGCGCCGGCTCGACGGCATCCCGCTCGCGCTGGAGCTCGCCGCGAGCCGTGTCCGCGCCCTGGGCCTCGAGGAGGTCGAGCGACGCTTGGCCGAGGCTGGCGCGAGCGACGCGCTCGACCTGCTGAGCCTGGGACGTCGCGACGCCACCGCGCGTCAAGCGACGCTGCGGGGCGCGATCGACTGGTCGCTCTCGCTCCTCGCGCCCGACGCTCTCGTCCTCTTTGCGTCGCTCGCGCTGTTTCGCGCGCCCTTCACCCCGAGCGAGGCCGTCGCCCTGCGGGCCGCGGGCACGAGCGAAAGCGCCACGCTGGAGCAGCTCCAAGGGCTCTGCGATCAGTCCCTCGTTGCCCGGCGCGGCGATCGGCTCGTGCTGCTGCAAGCGCTGCGGGAGCGGGCGGCCGAGCTGCCCTCCGACCCCGACGCGGCGCGGCGGCTCGCGGCCCACTACGCGGAGCGCACGCGGCGGGTCGTGAGCGAGCTCGACTCGCGGCGGGCCCGCGCTGCGCTCGCCTGGCTCCGGGCCGAGCTCGACAATCTCCTCGCGGCGCACGACGCGCTGCACGAGCGCCCGCATGGCGAAGCCTCGGAGCGCGAAACGGCGGCGTGGCTGCTGGTGGGCGTCGACGCCATCCTGCAGCGTGTCGGGCCGAGCTCCTTGCACGCCGCGCGGCTCGACCGCCTCCTCGGCACCCCGCTGCCCCCGCTGCTCGAGCTGCCGCTGCGGCGTGCGAGGGCCCGGGTCCACCGCGACGCCGGGGAGATGGAGGCGTGCGAGCGCGAGCTCGCCCGGGCCCTCGCCGTCGCGCCGGAGCGCGAGCGGCCGGCCGTGTGTGCCGACCTGGGCGAGGCGCTGCTCGCGCGCGGCGCCTTCGAGGAGGCCGAGGCGACGCTGAAGGTGGCCCTCGCCGAGGCGCGGGCGGCGCGATCGACCGGGGGCGAGCAGCAGGTGGCGGCGCGCCTCGGGCTCGTCCTGCACGCGCGAGGCCGCCTCGATGAAGCCCAGGCGCACTACGAGCTTGCGCTCGACCTCGCGGCACGGCTCGCCTCCCCCTCGCTCGAGTCCGCGGCACACCGGGATCTCGGGAGCTTGCTCTTGCAGCGGGGTGAGCGGCGCCGCGCGCGCGCCCACTATGCCGAGTCGCTCGCGTGCGCGCCGCACGACGACCTCCGCCTCGAGGGGGTGGTGCGCGGCAACCTGGGCATCCTCGATCTCGAGGAGGGCGATCTCGACGGCGCCAGCGCGGCGTTCCGGCGGGCGCTCGAGTGCCTGCGCCGGATCGGCGATCGCACCTACGAGGCGCACCTGCTCGTGTACGCGGGGCTGACCCAGTTCGAGCGTGGGGTGCCCGAGGACGCCCGCGCGCAGTACGACCTGGCGATCGACGTGCTCGGCGAGGTCGGCGATGCGCGGATGGAGGGCATCGCGCGCACCGCGCGGGCCGTCGCGCTCGCGGCGCTCGGAGAGCCCGGCGCCGCCGAGAACGACCTCGACGTGGCGCGGCGGCGCCTCGCCGGGATCGACGACCCCGGCCTGCTCGCGCTCCTCGACGTCGCCCGTGCCCACGTCGCCCTGCTCGCATCGGAGGGCGCACCCGAGGCGCGGCTCGAGGCCTGTCGGGTCGCCGAGGCGCAGGCGGCGCGGGCCGCGACCTCCGACGATCTGCGCTTCGCCCGGCGGGCCCTGTTGCGGGCGCTGCCGCCGGAGCGGTTCGTGTTCGACCGCGCAGGCAGAGGCTTCGTCGCGCCGGACGGAACTCGGATCGACCTGACGCGGCGCGCGACGCTGGGCCGCGTGCTCGCGGCGCTCGTGGGCAAGCGGCTTGCCGCGCCGGGCGTGCCGGCCGGCCCCGAGGAGCTCGTCGCCGCTGGCTGGCCCGGGGAGCGGGTGATGCCGCTCGCGGCGCAGAACCGGCTTCGCGTCGCGGTCACGACGCTCCGGAACATGGGCCTGCGTCAGGTGCTCCTGTTCCACGGCGGCGGCTACCTCCTCGATCCTTCGCTGCCTGCGCTCCTCGACGGGGGCTGAGGCGAGGGGGCCTCGGGCGCGCCCGACGCGCTGCGGAGCGTCGGGCGGTCGAGGCCGTAGGCGCCCCCGCGATGGACCCGCCTACAGGCTCTCGGGGCAGAGCAGGAAGGGGTAGCCGAGCGTCGGGGTCGGAGCGGCCGCGGCGTCCTCGTCGATCGAGAGCAGGAATGCCACGAGCTGCCGCACCTGCAGCTCGCGGTCGCCGGCCAGCAGGAAGTTCTCGCTGAGGGCCTGGTAGTGCGCCTCGAACGCGGGATCGAAGAGCTCCTCGAGGGTGCGGGCGTTGCCGGCGTGCAGGAAGGGCGCGCCGGTCACGCCGCCGAGCAGCGAGGGAGGGTTGAAGCCGCTGAGGCCCTGTGCGTCCGCAGTCATGTTGGCCCGCACCTCGCGGATCACCAGCGGCGAGCCGCTCGGCAGGATCGGGGCGGTGCCGGACGGCGGGAAGGTCCCGACGGCGCGGAGCACGCACTGGATCTGGTCGCTCGCGCCCGCGCTCGCGCCCGCGGGGAAGCGGAGGGGTGCGGTACGGCCCGCGGCTGCGGTCGCCGGGTTGAGCGCCGCGGGGAACGCAGCCGGGGCGGTGTAGGTCGTCGTGCGGAGGCTGCCGGCGACCCCGTTCGCGGCCTCGCTGGGTGTCCAGAACACGCGCGACGTCGTCCACATCGAGGTCCCGTGGCAGCCCGCGCAGAAGTTCGCCTCGAACACCCCTCGGCCCGCGCTCACGAGCGCCGGATCGAGGCCGACCGGAGCGTGGGGCGAGCGGATGGTCTGGAGGTAGGCCTCGATGTGGTCCCAGTCGGCCAGCACCGCGCGGACCGCCCCGCCGGCGCTGGGCGCGCCGGGGCCGTCCGGCATCATCGCGCGGACCGACCCATTCAGACCGGCCTGCGGCGTCGTCGTGACCGTGTGCCCGATCGGGACGGGGCTCGAGCCATCGAAGTGGATCCGGTCGGCGACGACCGGCGGCGCGCTCACCTCGTCCACGACGGCGCCGAGACCGCCGGAGTTCCCGCGGGTGTTGAGCTCGAAGTCGTGCGTCTCGTCGAAGATTGCGGTCCAGTTGAAGACCCGCTGCTGCGTCGGATCGGCCGAGTCGAAGGAGCCGTCGAGCGAGGTGCTCTGCCGGGGGCCGCGGGCGAAGAACCAGGTCACGTTGTCGGTGAGACCGTCGCCGTGGCAGGCCTCGCACGAGTTCCAGCCCTGGCCGCGGAAGGACCAGCGACCGAGGCCGGTGACGAAGAATCGGCGCCCGTCGAGCACGTCCGCCTCGTCTGAGCCCGCGGCAGGCATCGGGGTCGACTCGGCCGTGGCCACCACGCTCTGCGACGCGAGCGCGATGATGGAGACGTTGCGGGTCGCCTCGTTGAGCACGAGGGCGGTCCCGCCGACGTTCGCGATGGCGAGGCCGATCGGCAGCCGTCCCGCGGCCGCTCCGCCCGGCGGGGCGAGGTTGATGAAGTGGTTGGCGGTCGAGCCGACCTCACGGAGCGATCCATCGGCGGCGAACGACACGCGGAACACCGCGTCCGATCCGTAGCTCGTGAGGTAACCGATGCCGCTCGTCGGCACGAAGGCGACGTCGGTCGCGATGAGCGGGATCCGGCGCGTCGCGTCGTCAGGCACGCCCATCGCGTCGTAGCGGCCCTGAAAGGCGCGCGGGAGCAGCACGCGCTGATCGATCAACTCCGCGGCGGCGACGGGATCGACGACGAAGATGGTCGTGTGTACCTCGGTCTTGAAGTTCGCGGTGCCTCGTGCCTCGGCGACGGGCAAACCCGTCCCGGTATCGACGACCGGCCCGGTCGGCCCGCGCGGCGAAGCGCAGACGCCCGTGACGTAGAGCCGCCCGGCGGCGATCGCCGCGGTCTGGAGCTGGTTCGGGAAGCAGCCGGTCGTCGCGCCGTTCGAGTCCACGAAACCGGTGTCGGCGACGGGCGCGAGGCGCACCGGGTCGAGCGCCGCTCCATCGCCCGCGCCGAAGCGGTAGACCAGCCCTTCCCGCGCGACGTCGAACGCGCTGTCGTCCGCCGGCAGGCCGCCGGTGCGGTGCTGACCGAAGTACTCGGTCACCCAGACCGTCTCGTCGGCGTCGTCGGTGTCGCCGTCGTTCGTCACCACCACCGCGCGCGGATGCGCGAGGCCCGGGCGCGCCGCGACGGCGCCCAGCGCGGTGGTCCCGACGAGGTCGTCGTTGAGGTCGATGGTCCGGGAGACCGCGAACGTCGCGGTGTCGATGACGGTCACGGTGCCCTCGGCCCAGCAAGGCACGTAGAGGAAGCGGCCGGTCGGCGAGATCGCGATGCCGGTCGGCTCGCTGCCCGTCGGGACGCCCACGGCATCGAGCGTCGGGGTGGTGCGGAGCAAGCGGATCCGAACCACCTCGTGCGACTCGCGGAGCACGACGTAGGCCGTGTCGTCGTCGCTGCCCACGACGACCGCCCAGGGCTCGCGGCCTGCGACGTCGATGAGGGCCGTGCGGGCCAGGGCCGGCGCGGCCCCGCCGGTCACCGAGAACACCGCGATGGTGCCCGCCTGCCGGTTCGCGGCGACCGCTACGGCGTCGTCGCTGCTGAGCGCGATGGCGCCCCCCTGGGTCGGCGCGGTGCGGGCGACGAGAGGCGGCACGAAGGCGTCCTGCTCCGCCGGCGCGTCCTGCTCTGCGGGGGCGTCCGCCGTCGGGGCGTCGGGCAGCGAAGGCGCGTCCGCGGCGATGACGGCGTCGGGCACCGTGGCGTCGGGCAGGGAGGGTGCGGGATCGCAGCCGCCGAGCGCGGCGATCAACATCACCGAGAGCCAGGCTGTGGGCCGGGTCCGGCCATTCGTCGTCGTCATCGAGAGCCTCCTCGCGCCCGTCACAGCAGCGCTCTCCGGACGATGGGTGCCAGAGGCGGCCGGTTCGAATTAACCCCGATTAAATGGCGTCACGCGGGGCCCGACGGCATGCACAATGGCGTCCATGGCTCGCTCGATCCGGCGCGCGCTCGTCGCGCTCGCTCTCGTCTCCCTCCCAGGCTGCGTCGCCGATCCAGCGCCGTCTCTGCCCGACGCGATCGGCGCGCGGGGCGCTGCGCTTGCGGGCCGGATCGAGGTCCTCGTCGTGGATGGGCCCGGAGGGCCTCCGGTGGACGGAGCTCGGGTGCGTGCGCTCGGGATCGCGGACGGCGCGCTCCTCGTCGAGGGCCGCTCCGACGCGGACGGGCGCGCGGTGCTTCAGGCACCGGAGCTGCGCGGCGCCGTCACGATCGAGGTCGAAGGCGCCGCCACCACGCAGCTCTGGATGGGCGTCCGAACCGACGAGCTCGTGCTGGCGCTGCCCGCTGAGGAGCCGCGGGAGGTCGTGGCGGCGGAGGTGCGCGGGATCCCTGCGGCGTGGGGCGCCGCGCGCATCGACGTTGGCACGGCCACCCACGTCTCGCTGCTCCGAACGGGGTCGCTGGCGCGGGCGGCGACCGTCCCGTGCGCGGTGGGCGGGGTCGATGGATGCGCCGTCGAGCTCGTACGCGAAGAGGCCGACGCGACCCTTGCGGTGGCCACGGTCGCAGGTCCCTCGGACAGGGTCGCGGGCTTCGTCGTCGGCACGCTCGGCGCGGCGGGCGGGACCCTCTCGACACCGATCGAGGCGGCGGAGCTTGCGCTGACGCTGCCGGAGACCGCGGAGCTGACGGAGATCATCGGCGTACCGGGCATCGCCCGGCAGGGCGCGCTCGTGCTCTTGCCGCAGCCTCCCGGGGATCCGAGCCGGCTCGCCGTGCCGCGCCTCGACGCGCTCGCAGTGACGGACCGGTACTGGGTGTTCGTCGAGGGCCATCCCTTCCGGGCAGGCGGCGACGCGGATCCGAACGCCCGCTCCGTCCTGTTCGCGCGCGGCGCACGCGACGCCGCGGAGCTGCCGCGATGGCCGTCGTGGCTGGGCACCCCCTCGGCCTCGATCGGCGCCGATGGCGCGGCGAGCTTCGAGGCGGTCTCCGGTGCGGACGTGCACGTGGTGGACTGGATCGACGGCGACGGCGCCATCGTCGCGAGCGCGTGGCTGCTCGATCCCACCCTGCTCTCGGTCGAGGCGCTGCGACCCGGCCGCCTCGACCTCGTGGAGCGCGCCGCCACGGTGCGGGTCCGCGCGCTCGACACGCTGGCGCCGGGGCCGGACGGCTTCGAGGTGGGCGAGCTCGAGGCCCGCGTCGAGCGTTTCGCCGAGCGCACGCTCGACGGACCCTGACGGGCAGGTGCGCGGTCGGAGGAACGTCGACCGAGTCCGCGCGCGGCGGCGGGGCGCCGAGCGGCCGGACGCGACCGGGCCGGCTCAGCCCGCGCGCTTGGCGCGGTAGGCGGCGATGGCGGGGTGCGCCGCGAAGGCCTCGCCGAGCGCGCGCAGGCGCGGGAAGGGCTCGAGGACTTCGGGACCGATGCCGTCGAGCACGCCGCTCTGGTACTGCTGGACCGTCGTGCCGAGAAGGAGGTCGCCGAGGGAGAGGTTCGGCCCGAGCAAGAAGGGGCCCTCGCTGCGCGCGCAGAGGCCCTCGAGGTAGCGCAGCGCGCGGCCGAGCACGCCCTCGACGAAGGCGCGGCGCATCGCGAGGCGCTTCTCGGGGTCGCGCTCGAAGAGGCTCGGGGTGAGTGCCGTCGCGACGGTATCGTTGAGGGTGTCGATGACGCCGTCGACCACGAGGGCCTGCATCGGATCGCTCGGGTAGAGCCCGTGCGTGCCGAGCTTTGCGGCGTAGCGCAAGAGCGCGCCGGTCTGCACGTAGGGCACACCGTCGATCTCGAGCACCGGCACGCTGCCGAGCGGCAGCTCCCCCTGGGCCTTCATCGCCGCGAAGGCGGGATAGGCCAGGCGGCGGTCCTCGAACGCGACCCCCGCGAGGGTGAGGGCGATGCGGATCGGCTCGGCGCGGCCGGGGCTGTCGAAGTAGGTGAGGCGGTAGGTGGGCATGGCAAGAACTCCGAGGTGCGTCCTACCACGGGGCAGCTGGCGGTAGGAACCCCCGCCTCCACGCGTCGCCCGCCGCGGGGTCGACCGAAGGTCGCCTCACGAGCACCGACCGGTCGCGCTGTAGGAAGCATTGGGTCAAGTCCGGGTCATAAGCATGTTGTGATGTCCGGTCGGTTGTCGTGTCTCTACGCGGCCTTCGACCGACGGCGCGGCCTGCTGGTGGTGGCCAGGGGACGTCCGTCTGCGGCGTACCGTTCGAGCACCCGCACGAGGCGCGTGCAGCGCCGCCCGCAG
>Ga0209972_10000455_pt1 | contig 39740 bp, 33 predicted proteins | sample NOAtaG_7_FD_187302 | JGI IMG/M metagenome (GOLD analysis project Ga0209972, IMG submission 187302) | Freshwater lake microbial communities from Lake Erie, under a cyanobacterial bloom - NOAA_Erie_Diel1S_2200h metaG (SPAdes) (version 2) | ecosystem: Environmental > Aquatic > Freshwater > Lake ...
ACCCTCGAGCCCGCGACGCCCTGCCGCGCCTGCGACCCGAGCAAGAATCCGCGGGGCTTCACCAACCTCGAGATCGGCACCCGCTGCGCCGAGCCGTCCTGCGACGCGGGCGTGCTCACCCTCGCGGCGGCGTGCGACGGCCTCGGCAGCTGCGCCGCGCCGGACACGCTCACCTGCCCGAGCGGGCTCTGCGAGGACCCGGTGATGTGCCTCGGACCGTGCGCGGGCGACGCGGAGTGCCCGGGGGCGCGCTTCTGCGAGGCCGGTGCGTGCCTCGACGATCGCGGGGACGGCGAGGGATGCGGGCGCGACGACGAGTGCGCGAGCGGGCTGTGCATCGACGGGGTGTGCTGCAGCGGCGCCTGCGACGGCACCTGCGAGTCGTGCGCCGTGGCCGGAAGCGAAGGGACCTGCACCCCGTTTGGGCCGGGCACCGATCCCGACGACGAGTGCGTCGATCCGCTCGCGTGCGACGGGGCCTCGGCGTGCGAGGAGCCGCCGCCGCCGCCGGTGGACGCGGGCGTGCCGGACGCGGGCGAGGCCGACGCGGGCGAGACCGACGCGGGCGAGGCCGACGCGGGCACGCCGGTGCGTGACGCCGGCCCGTTCGACGCGGGCGGGCTCGACGCGGGCGGGCTCGACGCCGGCGCGGGCGCGGTCAGCAGCGGCGGCTGCGGCTGCTCGGTACCGCGCGGCCCGGACGGCCACGGCGCGGGCTTCGCCCTGTTCGCCCTCGCGCTCGGCCTCGTGGTGCGGCGGCGGCGCTGAAGGACCGCGCGCGTCACCGGGCGGGTCGCTCGGCGGGCCCGGCGCGCGGCTGTCCTGTCCGGTTCGCGCACGCGGGATGCGCGGCCGGGCGAAGACCTCACGCGAGCAGATCGCGACCCTGCCAGGCGGCAGGCGCGGCGACCCCGAGCCGGCCGAGGAGCGTTCGCCCGACGTCGATGAGCTGCGCGCCCGCGAGCGCTCTGCGCTCGATGCCCGGGCCCACGGCGAGGAAGATGCCGTCCCAGTCGTGGTTGCAACCGCCGCGGCCCGGCGCGGTCTCGACCTCGTCGGCCGAGGCCGTGATCGAGCCGGCGCCCACCGCTCCGAGCGAGCGCAGGGCGAGATCGCCGAAGTACGCCAGCAGATCGGGCGGGCGGCCCGCGGTGCGGCGAAAGGTCGCGGGCGGCCGCACGAAGCGGTGCGGCCGCTCCGAAGGCACGGCCGCGAGCGCCCGCTCGACCCCGTCGAGCACCGCCGCCCGATCGAGGACGGGTGCGTCCGCGAAGTGCATGCGATCGTTCACGAAGACGCGCGCGTAGTAGCCGCCCTCGGCCCATGCGCGGGTGCGCGACCAGTCCACCGACGCGGCCGCGAGCGGCGTCGCCCGGTCCGGCTCCCGCGTGAGCACCAGCAACCCGGCGCGGCGCAGCACCTCGTTCACGTACACGCCACCGAGGAGCGGGCGCGCGCCGTGATCGGACACGACGATCAAGGTGGCGTCCGGGTGCTGCTCGGCGAGGCGGGCGAGCTTGCCGTCGAGCAGGACGTACACGTCCTCGGCGCGGCGGCGCCACGGCGCGAAGCGGGTGTGACGCGGATCGCTGGGATCGAGCGCGGGCCAGAGCCCGTGGTGCAGGCGATCGGGCGCCATCTCCACCATCATCGCGAAGTCGCTCGGCCGCTCCGCGAGCACGTGCTCGAAGAGGGCGAAGTGCCGGTGGATCTGGGCCTCGAGCGCCGCGAGCAGCGTGTCCGGCGAGCGCTCGTCCTCGCTCGTCACGTCGGCCCGCAGGTCGAAGGGCAGCGCTGCCGCGAGCGCGGCCGGTGACGTCGAGGGCGCCGAGCCCGCGAGCAGGCACGACACGAGCTCGACGCCGTCCGGGGCCCGCGCCGGATGCCCCGGCGGCACGAAGAGCACGCTCGAGCGCAGGCCCTGCCCGGCCAGGACGTCCCACACCCTCTGCACCGCGAGGTCGTCCGCGGTCACGGTGCGTAGTGCGCGCTGGCCCTCGATGCGGTCGCGAAAGCCGTAGATCCCGAGCTCGCCCGCGTCCCGACCGCTGGTCATCACGGCCCACGCCGGCACGGTGATCGGAGGATCGCAGGAGCGCAGCACCCCGCTCGTGCCCCGGCGCGCCATGCTCCGCAGGAAGGGCAAACGCGGCGCGAGCCGATCGAAGACGAGCGAGGCCGGCGCGCAGTCGAGGCCGACGACGATCACGCGGCGCGCAGGCATCGGCGACCCAGCAGGCCGGCTCAGAGCCCGAGCCAGCTGCGGGGCGGCAGGGCGCGGGTCCCGCGCCGCACCTGGAAGAGCAGAGCCTCGTGGCCGAGCATCCCGAGCTGCCCCCCCGCAGGCAGCTCGTCGCCGACCGCGACGCGGACGGCGTCCATGCCGCCATAGACGGTGAACCAGCTGCCGCCGTGATCGAGGATGACGAGGCGGCCGTAGGCCGAGTGGCGGCCGGAGAAGGCCACCCGGCCGGCAGCGGACGCCCGCACCGGGGCGCCGACCGCCCCGCGCAAGCCGAGGGCCGCGCCGCCGTCGCGCTCGAGATCCTCGATGCGACCCGGCGAGGCGACCGGCAGGAGCAGCGTGCCCTCGAGGGCCTCGAAGGCGCGCGCGGGATCGTTCGACGCAGTGTCGCGCAAGGTGAGCATGCCGCCGGCGCCGAAGGCGCGATCGACCACGCCCGAGAGGCGTGCGCTGCCGAGCACCGCCTCCACCTCGGCCAGTTCGAGGGCCCGGCGCTCTCCTTCGAGCGCGGCGCTCCGAGCGCGCTCGCGCTCGGCGTTCTGGGCCGAGCGGGCCATCTCCTCGTCGAGCACCGCAGCGCGCTCCGAGAGCGCGTCGAGGGCCTGCACGTCCCGCACGAGCATCCGCTCGAGCCGCGCCGCGTGCCCGAGGTGGGTCAGGACCTCGTCGAAGCCGCCGGAGATGGGCAGGGCGCCTGCCCGCCGCATGCGGTAGAGGGCGCGCGTCCGCTCGCGCACCCGGCGCCCCGCGTCCTGACGTGCGCCCGCGAGGCCTGCGAGCTCGGTCTCGGCGCGGGCGCGGTCCGCCTCCGCACGCTCGAGCGCGGCGAGGCTCTCGCCGATCCGCGCGTCGAGCTCGGCGAGGGCATCACGAGGCCCCTCCTGACCGCGCGCGGCCGGAGCGAGGACGAAAGACAGCGCGATGGCGACGAGGAGCCGCCGCATCAGACGACCAGGTACCGGCGAAGGGAGAGTGCGCTGCCTGCGACCCCGGCGAGCGTCCCCGCGGCGAGCAGGGCCAGCGAGAGCGGCGGCGACAGGAACGCGGTGCGGATGCCCGCGAGCGCGCCGAGGGTCCCATCGAGCTCGGCGCGGATCGCGACGAAGCCGGCGGTGAGGAGCAAGACCGCGAGGAACGCGGCGGCGAAGCCCTGCACCGCGCCCTCGACGAGGAAGGGACCGCGGACGAAGCCGTCGTCCGCGCCGCAGAGCTTCATCACCTCGATCTCCTGGCGCCGGCCCGCGACCGCGAGGCGGATCGTGTTGCCGACGACGAAGAAGACCGCGAGCAGCACGAGCAGGCCGAGCACGAGGACGAAGCCGCGCCCCGCGCCGAGCACGAGATCGAGCTCGGCGAACCAGCTCTGGTAGGTCTCGACCTCGTCGACGGCGGCGAACTCCGCGACGCGCGCCCCGATGGCGGCGCTGCGCTCGCTGGTCACGCCGGGGGCGAGGGCGATCTCGAGCGAGGCCGGGAAGGCATCGGCCGGGATGCTCGCGAGGGCGTCGCCCTCGCTCGGACCCGCGGCGAGGAACGCCTCGCGGGCCGCGGAGGCGCTCACGTGCTCGACCGAGGCCACCTCGGGCAGACCCTCGAGGGCCATGCGCAGCTGCTCGACGTCGGTGCGGCTCGCTCCGTCGCGGAGGAACACGCTGATCCGCGCGCTGTCCGCCCAGGCATCGGCGATCCGGTCGAGGTTCACGCTGACGAGCAGCGTGAGGCCGAGCCCGAGGAACGCGATGGTGAGGCTGGAGATCGCGACGAGGTGCAGGCGCGCCTCCTCGCGCATGGAGCGCGCGGCGCGGGCGATGGCGGTGCTGAGCTTCACGGAGGCTCCTCTCAGAGGGCGCGCGCGGGGCGCGAGGCGAGGTGGACGACGTTCGAGGGGCGCTCCTCGCTGCGGCTGCCGGCGCGCGGAGCCTCCGCGGCAGGCAGCTGCGTGCCGCCGAGATCGCGCAGGCCCGCGCGGGCATCGCGTACGCGGCCACCGTCGATGTAGACGATGCGGTGCGGGCGCTGCTCGAGCAGCGTGTGGTCGTGCGTGGCGAAGAGGACCGTCGTGCCGGTCTCGTGGATCTCTTCGAAGAGGGTGAGGATGTCGAGCGCGAGGTGCGGATCGAGGTTCCCGGTCGGCTCGTCGGCGAGGAGCAGTGCCGGCTCGGTGACGATGGCGCGGGCGACCGCGACCCGCTGCTGCTCGCCGCCCGAGAGCGTGCCGGTGACGTGCTCGCCCCGGCCCTCGAGGCCGACGCGCTCGAGCGCCTCGGCGACCCGCGAGCGCACGAGCCGGCGCGGCATGGCGAGGATCTCGAGCGCCACCGCGACGTTCTCGAAGACCGTCCAGTGCGGGACGACCTTGAAGTCCTGGAACACGATCCCGAGGTTGCGCCGGAGGTGCGGGATGGAGTCCGGCGTGAGGCGCGCGACGTCCTTGCCGCAGAAGAGGATGCGCCCCTCGTCGACGGTCTGCTTGCGGTAGATGAGCTGCAGGAGCGTGCTCTTGCCCGAGCCCGAGGGGCCGGTGACGAAGACGAACTCGCCGCGCTCGATGGTGAGGTTCACGCCGCGCAGCGTCGGCTGATCGCGCTGGAAGAACTTGAAGACGTCCTCGAAGACGAGGATGGGCTTCTGCGCCGCGGACGGGCTCAGGCCGGCGCGGAAGAACGCGAACTTGCCCGGCTTGCGATCGTCGTCGTTCGAGAAGAAGCGCATGGCCCGGCGCATACCCGGCCGGCCCGAACGAGGGCAAGAAAACGGCAGGCCCGCGCGACGACGCGCGCCTTCACTCGCCGGTCGTCGTGTCGGCCCAGAGCGCGAACGTTCGTCCGAGCGGCTCGGGGGCCGGCGCGCGCTCCCAGACCGGCGTCTCGTCGTCGTAGTCGAAGCCGCCCTCGAGCGAGGCGCGCGCGACGCGCTCGGCCATCTTGGCGTGCGGGCTGAAGCCCCAGATCGCCTCCTGGCTCACGTCGTCGAGGTTCGCGTAGTAGCGCCACACGAAGTAGCCGGCGAACCACGGCTCGGGCGCGAAGGTCTCGATCAGCGCCTCCATCGCGCGGGCCTGCTCCTCCTCGCTGTAGGCGACGTCGGTCATTCCGTCGGGCCAGATCCACGGCTCGACCGCCGCGTCGCGCCGGGTCGTGTAGCCGATCTCCACGAAGAGCACCGGACGCTCGAGCTCCTCGGAGAGCGCCCGCAGGCCGTCCCGCGCGCGCGCCGCGCCCTCGAGGTACTGGGCGTAGCTCGCCCCGCGCTCCCAATGCAGGGGATAGAAGGCCTGCACCCCGATGAAGTCGAGGCGGTCCCAGAAGATCACGTCCTCGGCCTCGTCCCAGTTCGCGCTGTAGGTGAGCAGACCGGGGAAGACCGCGCGGATCTCGTCGATGAGCCCGTACCAGAACGCGCCGAAGCGCCCCGACCAGCTCTTGCACTCGACCCCGATCGACATCGCGTCGGCCCCGGCGAGCGCCGCGTCATGGGCCCACGCGAGCACGAACTCCCGGTAGCTCGCCTGGTAGAGGCGCCAGCCCTCGGGGCTGCCCGGCTCGATCTCGCCGCGCCAGCCGCTCTCGTTCCAGACCCACAGGTGCGGCACGAGCAGCACCCGGATGCCCCGCTCGTGGGCCTGGGCGATCATCTCCCGCACGCTCCTTCGGTTCTCCTCGTAGGGCGCCTCGAAGTCCATGTAGACCTCGGTGCTGGTGAGGCTCCAGATCCGCCCGAAGGGTGTGATGGAGATCCAGGTCACGCCCATCGTCGCCAGGTGATCGAGCAGCGCCTCGCTGTACGGCGTCCCGTAGCCGCGCCCGGGCTGCAGACTGCTCTCGATCGGCCCGACGGTCATGCCGCGGATCGCCGAGACGAGCGCCCGCTCCTGCGCCGCCGCAGGCGCCGCGAGACCGAGGACGAGAGCTGCCGAGAGAGCGAAGGACTTCATCGGGGCGGTGGAGGATACGCCAGCCCATCGCCCGGTCAGCCCATGCGAATGCCGGTTCAGAGCGGGACCCGCCAGCGGGTCCAGAGGGCCGCGGTGTCCTCCTCGGCGGCGAGATCGAAGCGCGACTTCACGTAGCGCCACACCGAGGCGTCGGTGCCGTCGTAGCGCACGTCCTCGTTCGTCTCGCCGTTCAGGCCGGCAAAGAAGCGCTCGTAGAACCCCGCTCCGTAGGTCTCCTCGAACTCCATGAGGAAGCAGAGCTGCACGAAGGGATCGTTGCGGAAGGTCTCGTAGGGGCCGCCCGCGAGGTAGGCGTCGCGGCCGGCGCAGTAGGTGTCGAGGTTCGGCTGATCGGTGGTGCGGCCCAGCGTCCGTAGCGCGCGCAGCGTGAAGATGTTCGGCCAGCTCTCCACGTTGACGTACTGATAGACCCAGACTCCGTCGACGAAGGAGAAGACGTGGCCGAGCTCGTGGGAGAAGCCCCAGATGTCGGTCGGCCCCTCGGAGGCGCGGAGGATCCGCTGCCGGTCGTTGCCGGTCATCAGCTCCGGTACGCACCGGATCGGGTTGCCCGCGAGCATGTAGCCGATGGAGGCGAGCGTGTCGTCGGGGAACCAGCGGATCCGCTGGCCGAAGAAGGGCTCCCCCGAGCGCAGCCCGCGCTCGATCTCGTAGATGCGATCGAGCGTGCCGAGGGACGACGCCGCGGTGGCGCGATCGGCCAGGGCCTGCGCCGCCGGCACGACGACCCGGTGGTGGGCGCCGAGCAGCTCCACCCAGCCGCTCGCGACCTGCTCGAAGGGATACGCCGCGATCTCGCCCGCGCGCACGCTCGGCACCGTCGCGCCGACGCTCGTGATCGTCACCTCGATCGTCCCATCGACGTCGAGGCGCTCGTGGTAGGCCTCGCCGAGGTCGGTGGACTCGATCATGCCGACGTACACGATGCCGTCCCGCGGCGCGACGTAGGTGGCGGCCCCGGGCAGGCAGGCGATGGTGTCCTCGAAGCGCAGGCCGCTCCGCACCGCGAGCGCGCCGACCGGGCAGCCGCGCTGGGCCTCGCCGATCGAGGGGTCGCCCTCGGGGCCCACGGTCACGCCGCGCGCGCTCCACGTTCCGCTCGCGGCGAACGTCGCCGACTCCCCGGCCCGCAGATAGAGGCCGGTGAGCACCCAGTTCGCCCGCGCCGGCACCGAGATCACATGCGTGCCGAAGGGCCCGTCCGGGCCGACGTCGACGACGACCTCGTAGGGCGGCTCGGGCTCGGGCGGCCCCGCGTCGGGAAGCTCCGCCGGGACATCGAGAGCGCCCGCGTCGGGACGCCCTGCATCCGGCACCAGGCCGCCGTCGGGCGCGCACGCGAACAGGAGCCAAGCGAGCGGGAACCAGCGCAGCATCCGACGAGGATGCCGGAACCGCGGCAGGAGCGGAAGCGCGTCGCTCAGTAGTAGTACGCCCAGAGGAAACACATCTCGTCGGCGAAATCGAGGCCGAAGGAGACGTCGCGGTCGGTCGGGTTCTCGTACTCGCACGAGAGCCGCAGGCCCTCGCTCGGGGTCAGCACGAGGGGCGGATCGAAGAGATCGAGCCGCGGGTTGGCCCAGTCGTCCGCCTCGTGGAGCAGCTCGGTGAACTCCCGCGCCGAGGTCGCGCGGTGGATCGAGGCGTACACCCCGAGGGAGTGCGTGTGCGAGGTGAGGCCGAAGATGCGTGCGCCCTCGGGCACGACGTGGAAGCTCGTGGCGGTGCTCGCCGAGCGGGCCGGCACGCTCAGCGTCATGTCCCCGGTGAAGAGGAACTGCACCGGCGCCGCGCGCGGCGCATCGAGCGCGTCGAACTCGAAGGTCACCGAGGCGCGCACGTCGAGCGGCACGTCCTGGTAGTTCACCTCGTGGATCTCGATCCGCACGTGCTGGTGCGCCCGGAACGCGAGCGCCGCCTCGGGCGGGTAGCGTAGCGAAGCCTCCACCGTCTCGGCGATGAAGAACGCCGAGCCCCCATCGGCGAAGGGAAAGCACGGCGTCGGCGTCGCACTCAGCGGATCGTCCGTCCGGTAGAGGATCATGTGGTGGCTGCCCGCAGGCAGGTGCGTGCGGAGGCCGCGCACCTGCCGCGCCACCTCGTTGCCCGCGTCGAGCACCACGCACACCGTCCGCTCCTCGCCGACCGGCAGCGGATCGGGACCGAAGTCGAGCCTGGCCTCTTCCGCAGGTCCAGCATCCGGCGCGCTCGGTGCGTCGGTCGGCGGGACGCCCGCGTCAGAGACCGCATCGGAGCCGCAGCCCGCGAGGAGAGCGCACACGAGTAGCCAGCGCATGCCCCGAGGATCGCGCGGCGCATGCGTGCGGATCAAGTCCGGCTCACGCGACGACGGCGAGCGTGCGCCGCGGCCGCTCGCTCGGCAGGGCCTCGAAGGCCCGCTTCCACGCCCCGAAGCCGCCTCCGGCGCGGGCGACCTCCATCACCGCGCGCCCCTCGGCGCGGCCCCCCTGCGCCAGGATCCACTCCACCCACGCCCACTTCGCGCTCGTCACCCGCAGCTCGACCCGGCCCTTCACCCCGGCGCGCAGGCGCGCGAGGCGCCGCTCGACCACGTCGATCCCGGCGAAGGGCAGACCGTCGAGCGGCGTGTTCCGCTTGCTGACGAAGGGCGCGATGCCGAGGGAGAGCGGGACGATGCGGCTCAGCTCGGTGGCGAAGCCGATCAGCTCGTCGATGTCGGCGTCGGTCTCCTCGGGCAGGCCCACCATCAGGTAGAGCTTGAGCCGCTGCATCCGGTGGGCGCGGGCAAGCTCGGCGGCGCGCAGCAGGTGGTTGTCCCGCGCCTTGCGCTGCACGAGATCGCGGAGGCGGTTGGAGGCGCCGTCGCTCGCCGTCGTCAGCGTTCGGTAGCCGGCCCGCTTCAACGCGGCGACGAAGCGGTCGTTCAGCTTGTCGGGCCGCAGCGAGCTCAGCCCGACCTCACGCCCCTCGTCCGCGAGGCGCTCGACGATGTCGGCGATCTTCGGGTGATCGGAGACCGCCGCCCCGACGAGGCCCACCCGCTTCGCGTCCGCGGGGATCGTCCCGAGGATCGTCTCCATCGGCACGATCCGCATGCCCCCGTTCGTCGAGCGCCGCATCACGCAGTAGGTGCAGCCGCGCGAGCAGCCGCGGGCCGCCTCGAGCAGGAACATGTCCGAGAGCTCGGTGTGCGGCGTGCGGATCGGCGCCCAGGCCGGCAGCACCTCGAAGGACGCCTTGGCGATGGGCGGCATCGCGTCGCCGTGCCGGGCCGGCACGAAGACCGAGGGGATCGCCGCGAGCTGGTCCAGGCGCGCCTCTCGGCCCTCGGTGCCGAAGATCACGTCGAGCACCTGGTTCACCAGCTCGTCCGCCTCGCCCATGACGATCGCGTCGGCGTAGGGCGCGAGCGGCAGCGGGTTGGAGAAGGTGAGCGGGCCGCCCATCAGCACGAAGGGCGCGCCCTCGGGCCGCTCCTCGCTCAGCGGCGCGAGCCCCGCGAGCTCGAGCGTGCGGATCATCCCGAGCAGCTCGGTCTCGTAGGCGAGAGAGAGCGCGATGACCGGGAAGTCCGCGACCGGCGTCTCGCTCTCGAAGGTGAAGAGCGGCGTGCGGCTGACCCGGTACGCCTCCGGGTCGTCGGGCAGGAAGGCCCGCTCGACGCCGCGGCCCGCACCATGGATCTCCCGGTAGATCGAGAGGAAGCCGAGCGAGCTCATCCCCGCGCGGTAGGGGCTCGGGTACACGAGCGCGACCCGCTCGTGGCCCCCGTGCGGCGCAGGCGTACCGACCTCGTCCCGGACCAGCCGGCGGACCCCCTCCTTGAGCGCGTGACGGGAGGCCATCGGTCAGCGGATCGCGGAGAACATCCGATCCCAGCGCATCTCGACGTCGCTCGACCAGTAGATCGCCAGCGCGTGGCCCTTCAGCCGGGTCACCGGGATCATGCCGATGCGGCGGCTGTCGTTGCTGCGGTTGCGGTGATCGCCGAGCACGAAGACGTGGCCCGGTGGGACCTCGCGCTCGGCCATGTCGGGGCGATCGTCGGGGTCGTGGCTCGAGCGCCAGGTGTGTTCGCCGAGCCGCTCTTCCCAGACCTCGCAGTCCGCGAGTTCCTCGATCTCCATCCGCTCGGCGTCGCTGCACGGACCGAGGATCCGCACCCGGATCGGCTCGTCGTTGACGAAGACCTGGTCGTCCTCGAGCCGGACCCGATCGCCCGGAAGGCCGATCACCCGCTTCACGATGTCCACACCGTCCATCGGCGAGTTCACGATCACGACGTCGCCGCGGTTCGGCGTGCCCCAGTTCAGCACCGCCTCGTGCATGCCGGGCAAGAAGAGCCCGAAGGCGTACTTCGCCACGACCACCCGGTCCCCGTTGAGCAGCGTCGGCTCCATCGAGGGGCCATCGATCATGAACGCCTCGAAGAGCACGACGCGGATGAAGATGGCGAGCGCGATGGCCCCGCCGATCGTCTTCACGTTCGAGGTGCGCCGGTCGGCGGCCTCTCTCTCGGTCTCGTCGGAGTCCTTGCGGGCAACCGTCGGCGTGGGGGCGGGATTCGCTTCGGGCGGGGCCTCGGGGGGCTCCTGTTCGGTCGGTGTGCTCATCGGAACGGACGCGGCCAGGGCCGCCGGGCCGCCGACTCTACGCTCGCCCGCTCCGCCGCGCCCGCCCGATCGCGGTCAGCCGTGCACGGTCGGGCCGAGGGGCAGCCGGGCGCTGAGGCGACCCTCCCGCACCGCGAGCGCCTCGAGGCGGGTCCGGGCCTCCCGACCGAAGCGCGCCTCGGCGAGATCGCGGAAGAGCGCGAAGTGCCGGGCCTCCGAGGCCATGAGGCCCCGGTAGAACGTCCGCAGCGAGCCGTCCGAGAGGCGCTCCGAGAGCAGCTTGAAGCGCTCGCAGGAGCGGGCCTCGATGAGCGCCGAGACGAGCAGCCGGTCGAGGAGCGGCGGCGCGCCTCCGTCGCGGTCCTGGTTGGCCGCCTGCCGCAGCTGCCGCACGTACGCGTCGGTGTCGGGCAGGGTGAGACTCCGGCCGCGCGCGGCGAGCTGCGCCGTCACCTCGGCGAAGTGCTCGGTCTCCTCGTGCGCGAGGGCCACGAGCGGCGCGGTGAGCTCGCCCCACTCACCGGCGAACCGGGCGAGCAGCGAGAGCGCGCTCTGCGCCGCCTTCAGCTCGCAGTGCGCGTGGTCGGACAGCAGCCGGTCGAGGTCGCGCTCGGCGGCCTCCACCCAGGAGGGATCGGTCGGCGTGAGCAGACCCAGCATCGTCGTCCGGTCTTTGGGCCCGGGGGGCTCCCCGATCAAGCGGGCGGGCTGAATACCCATTCACTCGTGGACAGCCGGGCCGTCCCCGGCTAATCCGCGCCCCGAGGTTTCGCATGAGTCCCCTCGCGATGACGGCCATTTTCGTGCTGACCCTGTCGATGTTCGCCTGGAGCGCGCAGCGACGCTTCCGCCTGCTCGGCGCGACCGCCCCGGAGCCCTCGGTCTCCTTCGAGCCCGACGCGCTGCTCGGCCGGGTCGGCAACATCCTCACCTACGTCCTCGGCCAGAAGAAGATGCCGGCCGGGCGCTACCAGGTCGAGGGCTACGCCCACATCGCGATCTTCGTCGCGTTCCAGGTCCTGCTCCTCAACACCCTGCTGCTCTGGGGCCGCGCCTACGACCGCGACTTCGACTTCTTCGGCCTGCTCAGCGAGAGCCACCTGCTCGGCCAGGGCTACTCGCTCCTCAAGGAGCTCGCCGCGATGGGCGCCATCGTGGGCGGCAGCGTCTTCGTCTACTACCGCGTCGTGCGCAAGGAGCGGCGCATGACCCTCTCGGGCGAGGGCCTGCTCGTCCTCTTCATCATCATCTCGATGATGGTCGCCGACTTCCTCTACGTCGGCGCGCGCCTCGCGCTCGAGGGCCGCGAGGGCTGGGTGTGGTGGGCGCCCTTCGGCTCGGTTCTCACCGTGCTCTTCGGCGGCGTCGCGCGCGGCACGCTCACGGTGATCGAGCACGCCGGCTTCTGGTGGCACGCGACCTGGGTGCTGCTGTTCCTGAACATGCTGCCGTTCAGCAAGCACTTCCACGTGCTCACCTCGCCCTTCAACGTCTTCTTCGGGACGCTCGAGCCCAAGGGGAAGCTGCCCGACGTCGACGACATCGAGGGCAAGATCGAGCGCGAGGAGCCGATCGGCGTCGCCCGGGTCGAGCACCTCACCTGGAAGCAGGCCCTGGACCTCTACACCTGCACCGAGTGCGGCCGCTGCTCGGACAACTGCCCGGCCTTCACCACCGGCAAGAAGCTCAGCCCCAAGCACCTCACGCTGGCCCTGCGCGACCACCTCTACGACCTCGAGACGCACTTCCTCGGAAACCAGGGCATCGAGGCGCCGAACGGCGCGCACGATCCCCACGCCAGCGTGCATGGCGATCCGCCCGAGGGCGCGTACTTCCGCAAGGCCGAGGCGGTCGAGCTCGTGCCCGACATCGTCACGCCCGAGGTGATCTGGGCCTGCACCACCTGCCGCGCCTGCGAGGAGCAGTGCCCGGTGAACATCAGCTACGTCGACAAGATCGTCTCGATGCGCCGCGCCGAGATGATGGTGAAGAACCAGTTCCCGAAGGACCTGCAGAAGGCCTTCCGGGCCATGGAGACGAACGGCAACCCCTGGAACCTGCCCGCGGGCGACCGCGGCGGCTGGGCCAAGGAGGCGGAGAAGGAGGGCGTGACCGTCCGCTTCCTCGCCGAGCACCCCGAGGCCGAGGTCGTGTACTGGGTGGGCTGCGCCGCCGAGTACGACGACCGCGCCAAGAAGGTCGCCAAGGCGGTGGCCAAGCTCCTCGACCACGCGGGCGTGGACTGGGCGGTGATGGGCGAGGAGGCCACGTGCACCGGCGATCCGGCCCGCCGCGCCGGCAACGAGTTCCTCTTCCAGACCCTCGCGCAGGCGAACGTCGAGACCCTCAACGGGATGGGCGTGGACAAGAAGACGATCATCACCGCCTGCCCGCACTGCTTCAACACGATCAAGAACGAGTACCCGAGCTTCGGCGGCAAGTACGACGTCGTGCACCACGCCGAGTACCTGAACGGCCTGCTCGCCCGCGGCCTGCTCAAGCCCACCCGCGAGGTCAGCGCGAAGGTCGCCTACCACGACAGCTGCTACCTCGGCCGCTACAACGACGTCTACGAGGCGCCCCGCGAGATCCTCCGCCGCATCCCCGGCGTGCAGCTCGTCGAGGTCGACTACTGGAACAAGCAGAAGGGCCTCTGCTGCGGCGCCGGCGGCGCGCAGATGTGGAAGGAAGAGGAGCACGGCAAGGAGCGCGTCAACAAGAAGCGCACCCTGCAGCTCCTCGACACCGGCGCGACGAAGGTCGCCTCCGGCTGCCCCTTCTGCATGACGATGATCTCCGACGGCATCAACGGCGAGAACAAGAAGGAGGAGGTCGAGAACCTCGACCTCGCCGAGCTGCTCGACCGCGCGATGGACTACGCGGCCGCCGCGGAGTGAAGCGCCGCGGAGTGGGGCGCCGCAGAGCGAGGCGTCGATCAGGCGCGCCTCGCTCTGCCGTGCGGTCAGCGAGGCTCGAGCACCGCCGGGACGGCCTCGAAGCTCATGCCCAGCGAGATCCCGGCGCAGTTGGCGCCCGCCGGGTCGGGATCGAGATCGGGCTGCGCCACCGAGCGGACCGTGGCTTCGTCGACGGGAGTGCCGAGGCGGCCGAACTCGGCCACGAGCGAGGCGATCGCGATGCTCCCGCCCAGCTCGCCACGCTCGAGCCCCGCCTCGGACAGCGTCGCCGAGAAGCGCGGCTCGTCGATGGTCTGTTCCCCTCCGAAGAGCGGAAGCGTCATCGAGCTGCCGCCCCCCACGAGGCGTCCGCCCGTGATGGCACCGGGCCGGGTGCCGAGGTCGGCGAGGATCGAGAAGGTCTGGTCCGGAGCGACGCGGCCGCTCCCATCGAGCGCGAGGGTTGCGCCGAGAGGCAGCGCGACCGAGTGGAGCCGCACGAGCACCTCGAGGTCGAAGTCGGTCGAGTCGACGCCTTCGACCACGATGCCGACGAGCCCGACCCCGAGCGCGTAGGCCTCGGCGAGCGATGCGCCGGCCGTCGTTCCAACGGCCGATCCGACCAGCGGGGCGAGGTTCGCCGCATACTGGTTGTCGACGTTCGACGAACCGGTGATCGGCGAGATCCAGTCGAACGCGTCGTCGCAGCGTTCGGTCGCGGCGAGGCCGGGCCGGCCGTCGAGATCGATGCCCGGGACCTCGTTCGTCGCGCTCACTTCGGGGATGTCGCCCGCGACGATGACGAAGGTGAGGGTCGCGGCGCGGCCGGTGTCGGTCGGCGGCGCCGCGTCGGTGAGCAGCGGCGCATCGGAGGCGGCCGGAGCGTCGGGATCCGAGGGAACGTCGGGCGCGCTGGGCGCGTCGGTACCGGCGTCGGTGACCGGCGTGCTGGGGCAGCCTCCGAGGGCCGCGACGAGGAGGAGCGAGGGCCAGCGGGGCGGACGGGCGCAGACGTTCATGCCCCGAGGCTAGCGGCCTACCGGGCGCGCATCCAATTCCCCCGCCCCGCCCTCGGAGGCGGCCCGCGCGACGGCGCGGAGCGCGGGCACGGCCGTCGCGGCGAGGCCGCCGAAGGCTGACGCGAGGGCGAGCCAGAGCAGGGCGAGCGCGACGAAGCGGTGGCGCGGCAGCGAGATGACGGCCTCCGCCGGAGGACCTGGCTCGGGCTCGGTCGGCCCCTCGACGAGGGAGGCGGCGATGGCCGTGGGCGACATCTGCTCGGTGAGCGACGCGGTGGCACCGCGGTACGGGCGGGTGCTGCGGGCCGTGGGCGGAGCCACGAGCGGAGCCGGCTCTGCGCTCGCGGGCAACCCCACGCCGGAGACCTCGACGCTGACCTGGACGGGACGGCGCGCCTTCGGACCGAGCGCGCGGCAGCGGGCGACGCGGTCGACGAGCGCGCGGCGCGCACCGAGCGTGATGACGAAGTCCGCGAGCAGATCGACGAGGTCGGCCGCCGAGGGGATGCGGTCCTCCCGGCGGGGTCGGAGCAGGGCGTGGATGGCCTCGACGAGCGGTCGGGGCACGCCGGGCACGAGGCGATCGAGGGGCTCGTGGACGCCGCTCTGCACGTTGCGGAAGGTGTCGAGATCGCTCGGCCCGTCGTAGGGCCGCCGGCCCGCGATGCACTCGAAGAGCACGACGCCGAGCGCAAAGAGGTCGGAGCGGTGGTCGAGCTCTTCGCCGATGGCCTGCTCGGGGGACATGTACGGCACCTTCCCCTTCACGATGCCGTGCTGGGTGACCTGGGCGCGGGTGGTGGCCTTGGCGATCCCGAAGTCGGCGAGCTTCACCGAGCCGTCGACCGAGACGAGGACGTTCGACGGCGTGACGTCGCGGTGCACGACCCGCTGCGCGATTCCGTCGACGACCGCCGCGTGCGCGTGGGCGAGCGCCGAGGCGAGCTCGTGGCCGACGTAGATGGCCAGCTCGGGCGGAAGGGGCCCGGTGCGGCGCAGCACCCGCCTCAGGTCCGTACCCTCGACGAGCTCCATGGCGAGGAACGAGCGCCCGTCGTGGCGCCCGAAATCGAGGACCGTGACGATCGCCGGATGGTGCAGCGCGGCGAGGATGCGGGCCTCGTCGCCGAAGGCCTGGGCGAGCGAGGGGTCGGCTTCGATGGCGGGCAAGAGCCGCTTCACGCACACCGTGCGGACGAAACCGTCCGGTCCGCGCTGGCGGGCGCGGAACACCTCCGCCATGCCGCCTTCGCCGAGTTTCTCCTCGAGCTCGTAGGGTCCGAACCGATGCATGCGCTCCTCGCGGTGGAGCGCCGTCTTCGGCGGACGTCGCGGGCCGTTGCCCGTTCATCGCGGCGCGGGCGGAGCCGGGCGCGGCGGGCGGCTCAGGCGGAGAACGACGAGCCGCAGCCGCAGGTGCTCTTGGCGTTCGGGTTCAGGAACTTGAACCCCGCGCCGTGCAGCCCCTCGACGTAGTCGATCTCGACGCCCTCGAGGTACTGAAAGCTCATCATGTCGACGTAGAGCTTGATGCCACCCGACTCGAAGGTCTGATCGACGTCGCTCACCTCGTCCTCGAAGAAGAGGTCGTAGGTGAAGCCGGAGCAGCCGCCGCCGATCACCCGCACGCGCAGACCCTGCTCGCCGAGGCCTTCGGCTTCGCGGATCTCCTTCACCTTGGCGATCGCCTTGTCGGTGAGGCTGAGGGAGGGCTTGTCGTCGGTGGCAGGGAGGGTCTCGGTGGCGGTGGTCATGGGACTTCGTTCTCCGTCGCGGCGGGAGTATAGAGGCCCGTCGAGAAGACTCCGTGGTTGTGCATCCCCCTTCGTCCGGCCGCAAGGCCTTGGTCACCGGCGCCGGCCGCCGCCTCGGCGCGGCGATCGCCCGCGCGCTCGCCGACGCGGGCTGGGACGTGGCGGTGCACCACCGCGGCTCGCCGGAGGGCGCCGCCGAGGTCGCGGGCGCGATCCGCGCCGCGGGCCGGCAGGCGGTGGTCGTGGCGGGCGACCTCGCGCTGCCCGAGGACTGCGCGCGGGTCGTCGACGAGGCCGTCGCCGGCCTCGGCGGCCTCGATCTGCTCGTCTCGAGCGCGGCGAACTTCGAGCGGATCTCCTTCGACGAGGTCGACGCGGCGGGCTTCGATCGGGCGATGGCCCTCAACGTGCGCGCTCCGTTGCTGCTCGCGCACCGCGCCCGCCCGCACCTGAGGGCGCGCCGCGGCAGCATCGTGGTGCTCACCTGCACCAGCGCGACCCGGCCCTACCGCGGCTTCGTGCCCTACGTGATCAGCAAGGGCGCGGCCAAGCAGCTCGTCCGCACCCTCGCGGTCGAGCTCGCCCCGGAGATCCGGGTCAATGCCGTCGCGCCCGGCACCGTGCTCGCGCCCGAGGAATACGACGCGGCGCAGAACGCGGCGCTCGCGAACAAGACGCTGGTCGGCCGGCTCGGCAGCCCCGACGACATCACCCGCGCGGTGCTGCACCTGGCCGACGCCACCTTCGTCACCGGCCACGAGCTGCTCGTCGACGGCGGCGTGGCGCTGAACGGGGCGATGAGCGGCGAGTGACCGCGGTTGGCGTTCGCGCGGGGCTCCGGTAAGCCTCAGCCGCCCGATGTCCGGTCCCGCCACCTCCGCCCGCCTGCCCCCGCTCGGGCCGGTGGTGCTCGTCACGGGCAAGGGCGGCGTGGGCAAGACGGCGATCGCCGCCGGGCTCGCCGAGGCGGCCGCGCGCCGCGACGGCGCCGCCATGCTCATCGAGTTCGGCGACGGCGAGTCGGGCCGGCGCGCGCTCCGGAGGGGCACCCGGGTCGTGCACCGGGTGGTCGACCCGAAGGACGCGATGGTCGACGCCTTGAGCCACCTCCTCGGCTCGCAGCTCCTCGCCAAGCTATTCCTCAACAATTTCGCCGTTCGCCCCATGCTCCGCGCCGCCCCGGCGATGCGCGAGCTGGCGATGCTCGAGTGCGTGCGGCGCTACAGCGAGGAGCTGCCGGGCAAGCGGGTGGTCGTCGACATGCCGGCGACCGGACACGGCCTCACCTGGCTGCGGCTGCCGGTGCAGATGCGCGACATGTTCGCCTCGGGCGCCATCCACGATCTCGCGGCGCGCCTGGTCGACCGGCTCGTCTCGCCCGAGCGCGCGTCGGTCGTCGTCGTCACGCTGCCGGAGAGGCTCGTCCTCGGCGAGACGATCGAGCTCTGCCGGGCGCTCGAGCACGAGGTGAAGCTGAAGGTCGCCCGGGTGGTGGTGAACCGCTTTCCTGCCGAGCTGCCCGCCGAGGCCTTCGAGCAGGCGCGCGCGCTCTTGGCCCGGGGCGGCCCGGAGGGCGAGGCGGCGGGCGAGCTCCTGCGGGTCATCGAGGCCCGGCGCGCGGTGCGCAAAGACGCCCTCGACGTGATCGCGAACGCGCCGGGCGGCGCGCTCACTGCCCGGCCGCTCGTGCTCGCCGAGCGGCTCGAGGATCCGAGCGCCGAGGACGTCGCGACGTTCCTCGAGGAGCAAGAGGCCGCGTGAAGCTGCCGCTCACCATCGTCTGCGCCGGCGGCGGCGGCGTGGGCAAGACCACGACGAGCGCGGCGATCGGCCTCGCGCTCGCCCGGCAGGGCAAGAAGACGTTGGTGGTCACGGTCGATCCGGCCCGGCGCCTGGCCCAGGCGATGGGGGTCGAGGTCGACGAGGACGTGCACCCGGCCCACGTCGAGCCGGCGGTCGAGGGCAAGCTCTTCGTGCTGATGCCCGAGCCGCGCCGCTCGACCCCGACGTTCGCGAAGATCCTCTTCGAGGGCCGGCCCGCCGACCTCGAGCGGCTGATGAAGAACCCGGTCTACACGACGATGGCCGACGCGGCGGCCTCGATGCACGAGATCGTCTCGCTGATCCTCGTCGCCAAGGCGATCGAGGACGGCGGCTGGGACGCGCTCGTCATCGACACCGCGCCCTCGCGCAACGCCCTCGACTTCGTCACCTACCCGGGGCGCCTCGCGGTGCTCTTCGAGGGGCGCGCGGTGGGCTGGCTCGGCTCGCTGAGCCAGCGGGTCAACGCCGGAGAGAAGCTCGAGGGCGGAGGCCTCTTCGCCGGGGCCGAGAAGCGCATCGAGGCGCTCTTCGCCCGCATCCTCAGCGCGCGCTTTCTCCGCGATCTCACTCAGCTCTTCGCCGATCTGGCGCTGGTGAAGGACCGCTTCGCCCGCTTTGCCCGGCTCGCCGAGTCGCTGATGCTCGGGAGCAGCACGAATTACGTGCTCGTCTCGGCGCCCTCGGGCTCGGCGCAGGCCGACGTCGTCTACCTGCACCGGCGGCTCGGCCGGCTCGAACAGACCCCGACCGCCCTGCTCCTCAACCGGGCCGACGACGCGCCGCCGCCCTGGCTCGAGACCGTGAAGAAGGCCGCCGACGGCTGGCCGGCGCTGAAGGGCGCGGTGACCCAGGTCGAGGTCGAGCTCGCCACGCGCAAGCGGGCGGGAGACCGGCTCGCGGCGGCGCTCGCGAAGGACGTGCGGGGCGTGCGGCAGTGGCGCCTCCCCACCATCGAGGCAAGCGACCCGGCGGTGATCGTGCGCGATCTCGCCACCCGCCTCGGGCCCGAGGTCGGCCGCATCGCTCCCCGCTGAGCCGGGCCCTCGGAGGACTTGCCGCCAAGGTAGGGGGATCGGATAGACTCTCAGCGGCTCCAGGATGCGCATCTGCCCCACGTGCCAGACCCGGTTCACCGAGCCGGTCCCCTTCTGCCCGAACGACGGCGCTCCGACGATGGACGAGCAGCAGGAGCCGGCGGTCGATCCGCTCATCGGCCGGGTGATCGACGGGCGCTACCGCGTCGAGAAGATCCTCGGCGAAGGCGGGATGGGCGTGGTGTACGCCATCACGCACGCGGTCCTCGGCAAGCGCATGGCGCTGAAGGTCCTGCGCGGGGACATGGCGCGGGACTCCGACGTCGTGCAGCGCTTCGTGCAGGAGGCGCAGTCGGCCACGCAGATCGGCCACCAGAACATCATCGACATCTCGGACTTCGGCCGGCTGCCCGACGGCTCGGTGTACTTCGTGATGGAGTTCCTCGACGGCAGCTCGCTCACGAAGCTGATCGCCCGGGGCGGCTCGATCCCCACCGTGACCGCGATCCACGTGATCAAGCAGATCGCCTCGGCGCTCGAGGCGGCGCACCAGCGCGGCATCGTCCACCGCGACCTGAAGCCCGACAACATCTACCTGGTCAAGCAGGGGCAGGACGAGAGCTTCGTGAAGGTGCTCGACTTCGGCATCGCCAAGGTCGGCGGCGCCTCGAGCAAGCTCACCAAGACCGGGATGATCTTCGGCACGCCGCACTACATGTCGCCGGAGCAGGCGGCGGGTCAGACGGTCGACCGGCGCACCGACGTCTACGCGCTCGGCGTGATCATGTACGAGATGTTCACCGGGCGGGTCCCCTTCGACGGCGACACGTTCATGGGGATCCTCTCCAAGCACATGTTCGAGCCGCCGAAGCCGCCGAGCCAGCTGATCGCGGGGGCGGGGACGAACCCGCTCGGCGCCATCGAGGACGTGATCCTGCACGCGCTCGAGAAGAAGCCCGAGCAGCGCTATGCGTCGATGGCCGAGCTGATCGGCGATCTCGAGAAGGTGCAGGCAGGCGGCGTGCTGCAGATCGGGCGGGGCGGGGTCGTGCCCCCGAGCGATCTCGCCGACATGCTCGAGCCGCCGAGCCGGACCGAGCTGCGGATCGGGCAGTCGATCCCGACGCCCCAGCCCATCGAGGCGCCCAAGCGCAGCGGCGGCCCGAAGTGGGTCGGAGCCGCGGCGGCCCTCGCGCTGCTCGGCATCGTCGCGGGCGGCGCGGCGTTCGCGCTCTCGGGGTCGCTGCCGCTCGGCGCTCCGCCGGCCGAGACCGGACCCGCGACGCCGGTGGTCGCGGTGCCGCCGATGCCACCGCCGGCTCCGGTTACCGTTCCGGTGGTGCCGCCGGTGAGCGTTCCGGGGAGTCCGGTGGCGGGGCCCGCGCTCGGTGCCGCCGGCTCGCCGATGGATCCCACGATCGCGGTGCCCGCACCGCTGCCGATCCCGGCCCCGACCCCGGCGGAGCCTGTGGCCGTCGAGGTCTCGTCCGAGCCGGCGGGGGCCGAAGTGCTCCTCGATGGCGCGGTACTCGGCACGACGCCGGTGCGGATCCCCCGGCCCACCTCGGGCGAGCGCACGGTGGTGGTGCGCATGCGGGGCTACGAAGAGGCCCGCGTGATGGTCAGCGCGCTCTCGGACGAGACGCTCCGGGTCGCGCTGCGTCGGGCCTCGGGGCGTGGCCACTCGGGATCGTCCGGAACGTCGGCGAGTGGCTCGAGCGGGCGGGGCGGCCCGGCGACGGGCGGCGAAGGTGCGACGGGAGCAGCCGGCGGACGCGGGGGCGACGACCGCGAGCACTCGAGCGAAGTCGTCGATCCCTGGAACCTCTGAGTCCGCCGGCCGGCAGCGCCGGCGGTCGCTTCGTCACGCGGGAGCAGGGTCCGCGGCGGTGGTCGAGAAGTGCACCTCGATCGGCTCGCCCGCGACCTCGACGGTGAAGCTCCCCGAGACCGTCGCGGAGGCTCCCTCCTCCATCACACCGTCGATGAGGGCGTCGGCGTTCGCCGCGACGAAGAGGCAGAGCGCGCGGGCCGCCGCGATGAAGATGCGCAGCTCGCGCTCGCTGCAGGGCACCGAGAGACCGCGGTCGAAGGCCTTCGGGACGAACGCATCGAAGTAGGTCCCGTCGTCGTTGGGCAGCTCGCCGAGCTTGGCGGCGAGGCAGCGGGGGGACGCCTCGGGATCGAGCGTCTCGGCGTGGGCGAACAGCGCCTCGTCCTCGGGCGAGAAGAAGAGCATCAGCCCGAAGGTGTCGCCGTCGTCGCCCATCGCACCGAGGCGGCCGTCGGCGAGCTCGAGGGAGGGAATGCGGACGGCGAGCGGCTCGATCGGCAAGACGTCCCACGGGCTCGCCTCCTCGAGCTCCGCCGCGAGGCCGATGAGCTCGGTCCGGAGGAATTCGGGCGCGGCCTCGAGGAGGGCGAGCCCTTCGCGTCGATCGGCCAGCGCGGTCTCGATCACGGTCTCGAGGAAGCGGTCGACCGCGGAGGTCCGGCCGATCTCGACGTCGATGCCGCGAAAGAGCGCGCGCACGCGCTTGGCGAGCCCGCCGCTCTCGACCCGGATCTTCCGCGGGCGGGCGATGGGATCGCCGATGAGGGGCGCGTGCTGCGCCTGCTCGAAGGTCTCCTTCAGATCGGCGTCGGTGGGCGCGTCCTCGTCGAGGTGCCGGAACGCCAGCACCTGGTCCTCGGTGAGCCACACCACCACCGCGGGTTCGTCCTCGTGCACGGCCGCCGGGAGCGTGCGGATGCCGAGGATCCAGGTCTGCGACGCCATGGAGCCTGTTACCACGGCGGGGCCTCGGGTCCCAGGGCGCGCGGTCGGCGCCGCCGGCGCGAGGCGCCACGCCCTGACCTCAATCGGCGAGAATGGGAGAGAAGCACTCGCTCATCCCGAGATCCCGGCCGGAGCGGGGATCGAGGATGCAGGTGTACATCGAGGAAAACGCCGCGCGGCCGCAGATGCACGGCGAGACGCATGCTTCCATGCCGAGGCACGAGCCGGCGGCGCAGGTCCCGGGGGAGCACGGATCGACGGAACAGTCCGCGCCGTCGGTCTCGCGGAAGCACGCCACCGACGTCGTGGTCATGGAGGTCATGTCCGGATCGCAGCGCCCGGCGTTGCAGAGCGTGCGGATGGTGGTCCGGGTCGCGACGCCCGTCTCGTCGCAGGTGTTCGACGCGCTGAAGCCGCCGCACGCGCCCATGCTCTCGCGTGGCGGTCCGCAGGGCGAGCGGTCGGAGACGACCATGCACGAGTCGGTCGTGTCGGTCGACTCCGCGACGCAGGCGCCGGAGCGGCAGACCCGGCTGGTGCGGGTCTCGACGCGGGTGCCGGAGGTCGGGCACTCGACCGGGTCGGGGGTGCAGGCCGTCGACGTCGTGGTCGTATCGCCGCAGGTGCGCCCTTCGCTGGGCACCACACAAGGGACGTCCCGGAACGAATCCGCCGGGATCGCGCACTCCCGGCTGACGCCATCGCAGACGGCGGTGCGGACGGTCTGACGCTCGGTCCCGGCGGTGCTGCAGGGGTCGGCCGAGGGAAGGAGCATGCACGTGCCGGGGAAGATTCTGCCGAGGGCCAACGCGCAGGCCGCGTCGCCGGCGGGCCCGGGCACGCAGCCGCAGCGGCCATCGACGCAGGCTCCTCCGGACGGGCACATGATGGGCGTTTCGTCGATGTCGCACTCGCCGCTCCCGTCGCAGCGGTCCGGGGCGGTGCAGGGATCGGTATTGTCGCAGGCAGCTCCGGCGGGCGCGAAGACGTCGACGCAACCGGTCGAGGCCTCGGCCGCCGGGTCGGCGACGTCACAGCGCCGAACGCTGACGCAGGTGGCTGGCTCGCCGCACTCGCTGTCCCGCGCCAGGTGCTCGCAGACCCCTCCGACCCCGCAGTTGTCCGCGGTGCAGGTGAAGCCGTCGTCGCAGTCCGCGTCGTCGTCGCACTCGGGAGCCGGCGGGACGCAGGCGCCGAGGCCGTTGCAGGTGCCGCCAGGGGCTCCACCGGGAAGCGCGCAGGGGCTGTCCACACCGGCGAGCAGATCCGGCGGACAATCGGGACCGTCTCCGCAGACCTCGGCGACGTCGCAGTCGCCCGCCGCGGGCCGGCACGCGTCGCCGGGCGCGCGGCCCTCGCAGGTGACGGAGGTGCACGCGAACACGTCGGGATCGTCGGTCGCAGCGCAGACGGTCCCCGCGGCGCACGCGCTGCCGGTGAAGTCCGCGGCGCAGACCTGCTCCTCGGTGCCGTCCGGAAGCTCCCGCGTGATGCAGGCCGGCGTCCGGCAGTCGTCGGCCGAGAGTCCGAGGGAGGCTCGGTCGCAGTCGGCGTCCACCTCGCACTCGCACGTGGCCGGCGCCTCGGGGTCGCGGAGGGTCGCGCAGAGCCCGCTCCAGCACTCGGTCTCGGCGCAAGGAGGCGGCGCGCAGTCGCGGTCGACCATGCAGGGCACGCCAGGCTCGCCGAGGACGCTCAGGGTCACGTCGCGGACCCCGATCAGCGAGAAGGCGGCGGTGCTGGCGCGGCGCACGGGATCGATCCCCGAGACCTCGACGTCGACCTCGTAGCGGCCCTCGGGCAGGCCCTCGGCAACGAGCGCCCGGACGCCGAAGCGCGAGCGCAGGCCCTCGCCCGGCAGATCGGCAGGCGCGGGATCGATCTCGCCCAGGGTGAGGGTCCGGGTGAGCCGGGGCATCGAGGCGGGATCGTCGTCGAGCCGACGCACGGTGAACGCGAACGAGGCGCCGCGGAGCTCGTCGGGCCCGAGGTCGGTCTGCAGCGCGACGCGGAGGATGCGCGGCGCGTCGTTCGAGCTTCCACACGCGGACAGCGCCCAGACTGCGGCGACGAAGAGGTGGGCGGGGCGAAGGGTCATCGGGCGCTCCTCGGAGAAGCAGGCAGGGTTTGGATCAGGGCGCGAGGGTACGGTCGAACTCGTCGACCCCGCGCGCACGCGGCCGGCGGGGCCCCGACGGCTCGTCGGCGATGGCCGGAGGCGGCGGGGTCGGCTCGGGCAGGGCGGCGGGGGGCTCGGGCGCAGGCGGCTCGGCGGGCCGCCCCGAGGACCCCCGGCTCACGGGGCGCCGGGCCTCGGGGATGGGCGGCGCGGGGGCAGGCGCCGCGGGCACGGGCGCGGGGGCAGGCGCGGCCCCGAGACCCGCATCGAGCGACGGCGCTTCGGGCCCAGCGGGCGGCGGGACCGATGCCGGAGCGACCGATGCCGGGGCGACCGGCCCCGGGGCGACCGATGCGGAATCGGCCGATGCCGGAGCGGCCGGCGCGGCGATGGGCGCGACCTCACCGCCCGCGGGGCCATCCGAGCCCCCGATCGCCGCGAACAGCAGGCCCAGGCCGCCCAGTCCGAGCAGCGCAGCGAGCGCGGCCCGGCGGGGCCAGGGCGAGGGCGGCGCGGGGGGCGCCGCCGGGACGGTGACGGGCTCTTCGGTGCCGCGGGGGCCGTCGACGTAGATCCGCAGGCCGCTCGCGGTGTGCTCCGCGCCGGCAGCAGGCGGCGCAGGCAGAGGCGCCGCGCCGCTCGCTGCTTCGCGGCCGGCAGCCGCCGAGAGCGACGCGCCCTCGCGCATGCCGTTCTGGATGGTGAGGACGGTCTCCTCGCCGAAGCGGCGGACGCACTGGCCGATCTCGTCGGGCTGCGCGACCGCGCTCGATCCGCCGCACGCGGCGCGCAGGGCGAGGGCGAAGTCCTGGGCGGTCGCAAAGCGCGCCTCGCGATCGCGCTCGAGCGCGCGGTGCACGACCGCCGCGAGGCCGTCCGAGATCTCGCCGGGTCGGACCTCCTCGAGGCGAGGGATGGGCCGCTCGGTGAGGTTCTTGAGGATCGCGAGCGGGTTCTCGGCGTGAAAGAGCCGGCGGCCGGCCAGGGCCTCCCAGGCGACGATGCCGAGGGAGAACTGATCGCTGCGTCCGTCGAGCGGATCGAGCGAGGCCTGCTCGGGCGAAAAGTACGAGAGCTTCCCTTTGATCTCGCCGGTGCGGGTGTGCGTCTCGCGGATCGCGGCGTAGGCGATGCCGAAGTCGGTGATGCGCGCCCGGCCATCGACGCCGACGAGGATGTTCTGCGGGGACACGTCGCGGTGCACGATGCCGAGGCGCTCGCCGAACGCGGTCCGCGCCTCGTGGGCGTCGTGCAGCCCGAGCGCGGCCTGCGCGGCGATCTCGACGACGACCGGCACCGGCAGGCGCTCGCCTGCCCGCGCAGCGGTGCGCAGCAGCGTGGAGAGGGTGACCCCGACGACGAGGTCCATGACGAGGTAGAGCGAGCCGTCGGAGGCGCGCCCGAGATCGAGCGTCGAGACGACGTTGGGGCCGTGCACGTTCGCCGCGACGCGGCCCTCGTCGAGGAACATCTCGACGAAGCGCGGGTCTTCCGAGAGGTGCGGGAGCATGCGCTTGACCGCCACCCACTTGCGAAAGCCCGCCTCGCCCTCGGCGTGGGCGCCGAAGACCTCCGCCATGCCGCCTGCGGCGATGCGGAAGATGGGGACGTAGCGCCCGAGGTGGGGCAGCGCGGCCGGGGCCACCGCCCGATGGGCGCTCGACTCGAGGCTCACCTGTCCCCCGTCGTCGCGGGCCCGCCGCAGAAGTGCTGTCCCTCGATGCAGAAGGGCTCCGGAAGGCGGCGATCGACGCCGTCGCAGCCCGCGGCGCCGCAGCAGCCCTCGACGTCGCAGGGATCGACGAGCTGCTCGGGGCAGGCCTCCCGCATCATGTCGGCGGAGGTGTCACGGAGCGGGCAGACGCCGTCGGTGCAGCGGGGCGAGCAGTCGGAGGCGGTCCACCGGGTGCGCTCTCCGACGTAGTGCGCCCGCGGAAAACGGTAGGACCATGCGCCGCCGCGCGCACCGTCGGCGCTGCCGCGGCAGGTGCCGGCCGCATCGAAGCAGCCGGCCGGGTCCTCGCAGAGGCACACCTCGAAGACGAACGGTTCGGCCCCGCGGGGCGCCTCGATGCTGTAGCGGTGCGTGGTGGACGAGGCCGCGTCGACAGCGATGGGGCCGAGGGCCCGGACGGCCCCCGCCTCGTCGAGCACGCGCACCTGCAGCGAGAGCCCGGTGACGGCGCTGGTCCCGGTGGTGCGGACCGGAACGTCGACCTCGAGGATGGCGTTGCGGGGCGCGCACGCGGTGAGGAGCAGGGCGGCGAGCACCGCCGCGGCGCAGGCCTCGCTGGCTCGGACTCGGGCGCTCACAGCCGCAACCTCGTCGCCTCGGGGCGCAGTTGCGCCGCCTCGTCCGCAGCCCAACCACCGACTCCCGCGCCGACCCCCGCGCCGACCAGCACGACGCCGAGGATGACCCAGAACGCCGGCTCGTCGGCGATCGACCGCGGCGGCGCCTCGCGGGGCGTCTCGGGCAGCGGGGGCAGGACCGCCTCGACGGACCGGCGCTCCCCCGCGTCGAGTTCGCCGCGCCACTCGAAGCCGAGCCGCCCCTCGGCCTCGATGCGCAGCACGTGGCGGCCGGGATCGCAGGGGAGCTCGAGCGGACGCAGGCCCGTGTCGGCGAGGTCGAGCGCGTCGAGCGTCAGGGTGATGGTCTCGGCGGGCAAGCCCTCGACGGCGAGGGTGGCGAGGCGGCCGCGGACCTCGTCCCGGAGCGAGGTCGCGTCGGTGCGGGTCGCCTCGTCGAGGTCGCCGGCCCCGAGCAGCGCGTCGAAGGCCTCGAGCGCCTCCCGGTAGCGACCGAGCGCACGCAGCGCGAAGCCAAGATTGTAGAGCGCGACGGGCGAGCCCACGAGGGCGTGCGCCTCGCGGAACGCCTCGACGGCATCTGCCCAGCGGGCCTCGTCCATCGCGGTCGTGCCCTCGACGAAGCGCTCGCGGGCACGACCGCGCGGGTCGGCCTCGCCGGAGGCGGCAGCGGCGGCCTCGGGGGCCGCGGCCTCCTGGGCGTGCGCGGTCGAGGCGGCGGTGGCGAGGAGGACGAGGAGCCGCACCATCCCGCGCCAGGCCCCGGGCGGCGTGCCCCGGCGCGGAAGGGATGGACGGAAGGCCACGAGCATGGAGAGGACGATACCATGCGACCTCGGCCACCACGCCTGGAACGGAGGGGAGTCCGAGAGCAAGCGGACCGCGACGCTCCGTGCGGCCGATGGGGGCGAGCGGGGAGCGACGTCGGGCCGCGGAGCCGCCGCGGCCACGGCGACCGGCGCCCGCGCATCGTCGGAGGCGGGCATGGCGCTCGAGGGCCGGCGCGGTCGGGCACCCACGACGGCGCAGCGAGGTGCGCGCCGCCCGCCTCACGCGCGCAGCGCTGTCAGTCCCGGCGCGTGCGGAACGTCCAGGCCGGCCGAGGAGGGCCCCTGTGCCGCGCCGCATTCCGTCCACGTCGTCCATTCGTTTCCGCCCCCCCACGCTCGCCGAGCAGCTCGCGCGCGGCGAAGGAGAGGTGGACCAGCCCGCTCCAGCCCGGCCGGCGGCCGCCACGAGAGAGCGGCTCGAGGCGGCCTTCGCGGCCCTCGAGCTCGCGCTCACCGCTCCCGCGCGCAGCCAGCTCGCGCAGCGGCACGCCGCCCGCCAGCTCACGGGGGATCGGCTCCCGCTCCGGGTGGGACTGCTGCTCCAGGCCGAGCAGACCCTGCGGGCGGTCATGGAGGTGATTGAGGCCGAGGTCGTCCGGCGGATCGCGCTGCGCGACATCGAGGTGAACCACCTCCTGCGCACGAGCGACGAGGATCTCGGTCCCTTTCTGCCGCCGGCAGAACAGGAACGGCTGGAGGCCTTCGCCGCCAACGCGCCCTCGCTCCCCTCGATGCGCGGCGTGCCGGGGGACCACGAGCCCGACCCGCCCGATCCCTGGGAGAGCGTCCCCGAGCCGGATCCCTACGACCAGTACCGGGACGCCGCCGAGCACGCCCTCGGGATCGCGGATGCGCGGCAGGTGATCGCGCTCGCCGAGGACGCCCCTGCGGTGCGCGCCGCGCTGGTGCGGTGGGCCGACGAGGAGGGCCTGCTCGGGGGGATGAACGCCGACACCTTCCTCGCCTCCGATGCGCAGGTGCGCGAGCACCTCGACGGCTTCCGCTTCGACCTCGAGCTGCTCGCGACGTTGCACGACCGGCGGGACGTCGCGTTCGGCTCGGTGGCGACGCAGATCGCGTGGGGTCGTGAGGTGAGGGTGCTGGGCCCGCGCTCGGCCGAGCTCATCCTCGGGCGGCTCCGCATCCCAGCGAACCACAGCGGTACCTGAAACGCAGGCACTCCGCGCAGCGCAGGCACTCCGCGCAGCGCAGGCACTCCGCGCAGCGCAGGCACTCCGCGCAGCGCAGGCACTCCGCGCAGCGCAGGCACTCCGCGCAGCGCAGGCACTCCGCGCAGCGCAGGCACCCCGCGCAGCGCAGGCACCCCGCGCAGCGCAGGCACTCCGCGCAGCGCAGGCACTCCGCGCAGGCGTCGGGGGGCCAGGGCCGGGTTCACGGAGCGCGGTCCACCTGGACCCGGCCGGAAGGCTCGAAGAGCAGGCGCGTGCCGTCGGCGAGGCGGAGGTGGGCCCGGCGCCAGACGCCGCGGCGCTCGAAGAGGCGGCCGATGCCCTCCCGCAGCGTCAGTCGCGGCATGCACCCCTCGACGTGGAGCCCCATGAACGAGGGACCCGCGCCGAAGCCCCACTCGGTGACGCAGGGCTCGTCGAGCCGGGGCGGCAGCGTCGCCGGCAGACCGGCGAGCCAGGCCTCGAGCCCGGACGGCGCGACCTGCGGGTCGTGCGGTGCCGAGGGGTGAAGCGAAGGCCGGACGGTGGAACGTGGCACGGCCACACCGACGCGCCGCGCACGCAGCAACTGACAGCAGGCGCGCGGGACCGAGACGGGAGACGCCGCGCGCACGACGAGGAAGCCCCGATGTCAGTCGGCCTCGCCGTCGAGCGTCGGGGTGCGAGCGCGCAGCACCGCGCACCACGGGCCCGGGGAGGAGCTTGCATGGAGAAGACCCGCTTTGCGAAGTTGGTTCGTCACACCCGCTGCGGGGAGCAGCACGGGCTCGAGCTCGAGCTCCTCCTCTCCGCGGTCGGCTACGCGCACTACCAGCGCGCCCGGGAGGAGCGCGCGTCGCTGCCCGCCGATCTCGCGCAGGCCCTCGCCTCCGGCGTGGCGCTGCCGCTCGGCGTCGTCGTCGACATCTCCGAGACCGAGGAGACGACGGGGACGATCCGCGACGGCGCCGAGGAGTACACGGTGACGACCGGGCTGCGCGGGCCGATCCGGGTCGTCGGGCTGATGACCACGGTCGAGGTGAACGTCGAGCGCCCTGGCGGCGGCCGCGACCTCTACACCTCGTGGGTCGGCCGCAACGACAAGCTCGTGCCGGCCCAGCACCTGCGGTGGTCGCGCCCGGTCGGCCCGTGGCGCGAAGCGGTCGAGGCGGTGCTCGGAGGCCGCCCCGGGCCCCGGCTCGCCGATCCCTTCGAGCAGCGGATCGTCGAGACGATCGCGGCGAGCGCGCCGGCCCTCGTCGCTCCCGATCGCGGCGGCTACACGCGGCTCTCGGTGGAGCTGCGCGGTCTGGATCTGCCGTGGGTGCCGCGCGTGCTCCGCGACGCACCGGGGCGCTGATGCCGCGACCGACCCAGCGCCCGCGGGCCGCCGCGAACGCGGCCAAGACCGAGCCTCGCCGCGACCGCTCCCCCGCCCACGGAGCCGTCCTCCCGATGTCCGACTGCGTCCCGTTCCCGAGAGGTCCCATGTCCGCGCACGCCTCCGCCTATGTCCCCTCTCCCACCCTCGCCGAGGGCTTCGCGCTCGCCGAACGCGGCGCGGTCCCGCTCGACGCCGAAGCGCTCGCCGAGGCGCTCACGGAGGCGCACGCACAGCGCGCCTCGATCGACCACGCGCGGGCGCGGATCGCCGCGTTCCGAGCGGCGGTGGGCAGGCGCACGCCGAGGACGGCGACGCCACGCGCGAAGCCGATGGTCCAGCCCGGCGATCGCGTCCGGCTCGGCTTCGCGCACGTGCTGCAGGCGGCCGCCGCGCTGCGCACGATCGACGGTGCGATGGACGCGGCGCTGTCCGAGCGCACCGAGCCGCTGGTCGAGCGGATCCTGGAGCTGCTCGACCGCTGGGACGCCGAGGGGCGCTCGCTGGTGTTCCAGCGGGAGCGCAAGGCGCTGCAGCGCGAGGCCGCCGCGCTCGCGCTCCCCGCGACCGTCGAGGGGACGCTCTCGACCGCCGAGGACGCGATGTTCCTGCGCCGCTTCGGGATCGACGAGCACGAGGACGCGGCGGAGCGGATCGAGCTCGCCCGCGCGCTCGCGACCGACGCCCGCCTGCTCGCGCTCGAGGTCGTCGCCCACCGTGCCAGGGCGCATCCGGATGCCCTCCGGAGCCTCGCCGAGTGGGCCGCGACGGAGGGCCTGCTCGACGTGCCGCCGTCCGTGCTGCTCGCTTCCACCCGGCAGGTCTCCCTGCACCTCGCGGCGGTCCGCGAGGACCTCTCCCTCTTCGCCGCCGAAGCGGGAGAGCCGGCGCGCGGGCTCGGCCTCGTGCGGTGGGCGGTCCGAGCCGGCCACCTCGACGAGGCCGCGGAGATCGTCCTGCTCCGCGCACCGCTCCACACCCGCTGATCTCCTTCCCCTGCCCCCGAGAGCCTGCACCATGCCCCAGCGTCGCAACGTCCGCCGCATCGACTCCCCCGCGCCGAATACGCCTTGGCCGAGCGATCTCGCCTACCTCCAGTCGGAGCTCGGATGGATCGAGGCCCGCGGCCGGCGCCTCGCGCTCGAGCGCCGGGCCGAGAGCGGACCGGCCCGATCGCGGCAGCTCTTCGGAGGGTACGGCGAGGACGAGGAGGCGCTCGATCCCGCGACGCTGGCCGCGCACGTCGCGGCGGCGCGGCGGGCGGAGGAGGCGGCCCGCGCGGCGATCGACGCCCGCCTGGTGGTGCAGCGGGCCGAGGGAGCGTCCCTGGCCCTCGACCGCCTCGCGGCGGCCCACGGGCTCGATGCGCTCGAGCGGCTCACGCTGCTGCTCGCCGCCGCCCCCTGCGTCGCGCGGCGCTTCGAGCGGATCTACGGCGCGATCGAATCCGAGGACCAGCCCGCGCTGACGGTCGACGCGGTGTTCGCGTTCGCCGAGCTCTCGTTCGAGGAGCGGGTCCGGCGGCGAGCGACCTTCGGGCCGCGCGGGCGCCTCGTCGAGAAGGACCTCGTCGACATCGCCTACGGGACGCGGCACCACGCGCCGAAAGAGCTGCTCGGCACGGAGATCTCGCTGCGCGGCCGCACGCTCTCGTACCTCCTCGGGGACACCGGTCTCGGAGACGAGCTCGCGGAGCTCGCGCATGTCGAAGACCCGCTCGCATCGTTCGACCGGCTCGTGCTGCCCGCCGCGGACAAGGAGCGGATCCTCCGCGTGGTGGCGCGGCAGGGCGACGTGCTGCGGGCCCGCGCGGCATGGGGGCTCGACGACGTGATCGCGTACGGCCGCGGCACGCTGCTGCTCTTTCACGGCGGCCCGGGCACCGGCAAGACGATGGCCGCCCACGCGGTCGCGCAGCAGCTCGGCAAGCGGGTGCTCTCGGTGGACATCCCGACCTTCACCGCGCACCACGAGGCCGGCCGCTTCATCCCGGGACTGTTCCGCGAAGCGCGCCTGCAGAACGCACTGCTCTTCTTCGACGAGTGCGAGTCGCTCTTCGAGTCGCGGGCGAGCGGCAACTCGCTGATGACCATCCTCCTCACCGAGATCGAGCGCTTCGAGGGGGTCGCAGTCCTCGCGACGAACCTTCCCCAGAAGCTCGACGAGGCGCTCGACCGGAGGATCCTCGTGCGGGTGCGCTTTCCCGAGCCCGACCGCGAGGCCCGCGCGGCGATCTGGCGCGGGCTCCTGCCGGCGGCCCTGCCGCTGGCGCCGGGTGTGGACGTCGGCGCACTCGCGGCGCGCTTCGAGCTGACCGGCGGGTACATCAAGAACGCCGTGCTCGCGGCGGCCGCGCGGGCCGTCTACGAGGCAGGCGACGGCGCGCCGGTGGTGACGCAGGCGATGCTCGAGGACGCCGCCGAGGAGCAGAGCCGGCGGGGCGGCGGCGAGGACGACGAGCTGCCCGAGGTGCCCCGGGTGCGCCTCGGGGACGTGATGCTGGAGCCGCCCCTCCGCGCGGCGGTCGAGGAGCTCATCGCCTCGGCGCGCACCCGCCGGACGGTGCTCGAGCGCTGGGGTCTCGGCGCGCACCTCGCGCACGGCAAGGGCATCGCGGCGCTGCTCCACGGGGCGCCCGGCACGGGCAAGACGCTCACGGCCCAAGCGATCGCGGGCGAGCTCGGGCGGCCGCTGCTGCTCGGCTCGATCTCCGGGCTCCTCTCGCCGTGGGTGGGCGAGACGGAGCGCGCGCTGGCCCACCTCTTCGGCCGGGCCAAGCGGCTCGGCGCGGTGCTCTTCCTCGACGAGGCGGACGCGCTGCTGACCGACCGCGAGCGCCCTGACGCGGCCCGGCACGACGTGAGCGCGACGAACGTGCTGCTCTCGCAGATCGAGCGCTTCGACGGCGTCGTGCTCGTGGCGACGAACCTGCCCGGCCGCCTCGACGGGGCCCTCGGACGGAGGCTCTCCTACCGCCTCGACTTCCGCCGTCCGGACGCGGCGCTCCGGGCGCAGATCTGGGCCCGGCTCTTGGTGCCCACGGTCCCGCGCGAAGGCGCGGTGGATCTCGAGCGGCTCGCGCAGGTCCCGCTGAGCGGGGCGCGCATCCAGAACGCGGTCTTCAAGGCGGCGTTCCGGGCCGCGAGCGCCGGACGTGGGCTCGCGCAGACCGACCTGGAGCGGGCCGCACGCGAGGAGCTGGAGGCGGACGCGCCGCCCGGCCGGCGCAGTGTCGGCTTCGCTGCCGAGTGAGGAGTGCCCGAGGGACTCAGGGCGCGTCGGGCCGCGCGACGAGATCGAGCTCGCAGCGGGTCGTGCTCGGGCGGTTGTCGCCGGAGATGCCGCGCGCCGAGGTGCCGTCGAGGGTGAGGGTCACCGAGCCGGTGCCGTCCCCGGCGACCGCTGCGGTGCCCGAGGCGGCGCGGCCGTCGACGAACAGGGAGGTCGTCATCGAGCCCGACGAGTCCTGGAGCTGGCACGCGGGCGAGATGCCGAGCAGCGTCGGATCCCCGAGGATGCTGGCGCTCATCACGCCCTCGACGTCGCTCACCATGTTCAGGCAGAGGCGGCAGGGCGAGGCGGGACAGGTCGGGCAGGTCTCGATGCGCAGATCGAGGATGCGCTCGCAGGTGGCTGGATGGCCCGCAGGCGGCTCGGCGAGCTCGACCTCGCCGCTGATGGTGAAGAGCTCGTCGGCGGCTCCGTCGGGGCTCACCGTGCAGGTGGCCGCCCCGTCGATGTCGTAGAGGCCGAGGGCGTCCTCGGGGACGGGCGGCTCGCTCGGGCCGCAGGCGAGGAGGGACAAGGCGAGGACGGCGCGCTTCATGCCGCGTCGTATAGCGTGGAGGGGACGGAACGAAAACGGCCGGGGCTCCCGCGGGATCCCGGCCGCTCTCGTCGCGGAGGAACGCAGGTCACATCGGGACGCAGCTACCCTCGGCGTCGCACTCTTCACCGGCCGCGCAGGGGTGCGTGGCGTCGCAGTCGCGGAAGCAGACCCCGCCGGCCATCAGCGAGAAGCAGCGCCAGCCAGTCGGACAGCCGCCGGTCGAGACGTAGGTCGAGCCGGCCATGCAGAGCGGAACGCAGGTGCCCATCATGCTCGGCTCGGCGGCGCAGACGACGTTCGCGCCGGTGCAGGTGCCCGCGGGGTTCGTCATCGGATCCGCGTCGGCGGTGCACGCGCCGCCCGCGGTGTTCGCCGCGGGATCGCCGCTCACGAAGCCGCCATTGCAGCCGACGCCACGCGCCGAGCCAGCGGCGTCGGAGGCGCACGGATCGCTGCTCGTGGGCACGTCGGGGCGCGAGGCCGGCGTGTCGCGCGCCGCCGAGGGCGCATCGGCCGCGGGGGCGTCGGCGAGGCTGAGGCCCGCGTCGGGGCGGCTGCCCCCGCCACAGGCGAGGAGGAAGAGCGAGGACAGAAGCAGGGCGTGACGCATGGGAGAACTCCGGGGAAAAAGGGGGCCAGAGGATGCTCCGCGAGCGCTCGGTGTCAACGCCGCGCCGGGCCTCCGGCCTTGTGCGGCGGCCCGACCTTGGCGAGGATGCCTGCGATGCGCGCCCTCCTCGCCTCCCTGGTCTTCTCGCTCGTGCCGCTGTCGGCGCGGGCCCAACCGCCGTCGCTCGACGGCCTGCTCGGGGGCGCGCCCCGCGTCGAGTCCCTGCCGAACGGGCTGCGCGTCGTGCTCGTTCCGTGGGCGAGCCCCGGCATCGTCGCCTACTACTCGCTCGTGCGGGTCGGCTCGCGCGACGAGGTCGAGGCGGGGCACACCGGCTTCGCGCACTTCTTCGAGCACATGATGTTCCGCGGCACCGAGGCGCACTCGGGCGACGAGTACGCGGCGCTGCTGAACGGCGTCGGCGCCGACGGCAACGCCTTCACGACCAGCGACTACACCTGCTACACGCTCGTCGCTCCGACCGCTGCGCTGCCGCTCGTCGTCGAGCTCGAGTCCGACCGCTTCCAGCACCTGAGCTACGCCGAGCCGGCCTTCCGCACCGAGGCGGGCGCGGTGCGGGGCGAGTACCAGGTCTGGTCCTCGGACCCTTCGCAGCCGATGTGGGAAGCGCTCGGCGAGCTCGCGTTCCGGGAGCACACCTACCGGCACACGACGATCGGCTACCTCGCCGACGTCGAGGCGATGCCCGGCTACTACGACTACTCGCGGGACTTCTTCCGCCGCTTCTACACGCCCGACGACGTGACCGTGCTGATCGTGGGCGACTTCGACGCGGACGCGGCCCTCGCGGTGGTGCGCGAGCGCTACGGCAGCTGGCGGGGTCGGCGCGCACGGAGCGCGGTGCCCGTCGAGCCCGAGCCCACCGAAGGCGGCCGGCGCGATCTGACCTGGACGGGCCCGGTCTCGCCGCAGATGTACGTGGGCTGGCGGACGCCGGCCTTCGTCACCGAGGGCCGGGGGCGCGGCGCGGCGGCGGCCCGCACCGCCTCGCTCCGCGACACCGCGGCGCTGCAGCTCGTCTACCTCTACGCCTTCGCCGAGAGTTCGCCCCTCTACCAGCGGCTCGTGGTGAACGAGCGGCAGGCGCTCGATCTCTCGACCGGCCTCGGCGAGCAGTCCCGCGATCCGGGCCTCTTCCTGGTCATGGCGGAGCTCACCGAGGCGGGCAGCTTCGACGGCGTGCTCGCGGCGCTGCAGGCCGAGCTCGACGCGATCGGCCGGGGCGAGGTCGACGCGGCGCGGCTCGGCACCGCGCGCTCGCACCTCTTCGGCTCGATGGTGATGGCGCTCGAGACGCCGGCGTCGGTCGCGGGCTTCCTCGCCGGCCACCTCGCGGTCGCGCCCGACCTCGACACCGTGCGGGCCTACCTGACGGCGCTCGCCGAGGTCGGCCCCGAGGACCTCGCGCGGGTCGCCCGGCAGTACCTCACCGCCTCGCGGCGCTTCACCGTGACGATGTCCCCCGGAGGTGCCTCGTGAACCGCTCCATCGCCTCCGTGCTCCTCGCCCTCGGCTGCGGCGGCGCCGCGCCGCCTCCTGCCGAGTACCCCACGATGCCGGCCGGCGACGAGGTCGTCGCGCTGCCCGAGGTCCTGCGGGAGCCGCTCCGCGACGCGCCCATCGTGCTCGAGGCGCGCTCGTCGAGCTCGGCGACGGTGACGATCCGGATCGTCTTCGACGCCGGCAGCGCCGACGATCCGGTAGGACGGGAAGGCCTCACCGCGCTGACCGCGCGGCTCATGAGCGAGGGCGGCGCCGGCGAGCTCGACTACGCCGGGATCACCGCCGCGCTCTTCCCCACCGCCGCGTCCCTCGGGGCGCGGACCGGCCGCGATCAGACCGTCTTCGTGGTGCGGCTGCCCGCCGAGCACCTCGAGACGGTGTGGCCGCTCTTCCGCGACGTGCTCACGCGGCCGGCGCTCTCGGGCGCCGACTTCGAGCGGGTGCGGGCCCAGGCCCAGAGCGAGCTGGTGACCGGGCTGCGCGCCGAGGGCGACGAGGCGCTCGGCAAGGCGGTGCTGCTCTCGATGCTCTTCGAGGGCCACCCCTACGCGCACCCCGAGCTCGGGACCGAGGAGGCGCTCGCCGCGATCACCGCGGACGAGGTGCGGGCCCACCGCGCGCGGCTCTTCTGCCCCGGGCGCATGACGATCGGCCTCACCGGCCGCTACCCCGAGGGCTTCGCGGCGCGGGTGACGAGCGAGCTCGCGGTGCTCGCGACCGACGCGTGCGAGGGCCGCGCGGTGCTGCCCGCCGCACCGGCGCACGGGGCGCGGATCCGCATCGTCGACAAGCCCGAGGCGAGCTCCACCGCCGTCTCGATGGGCCTGCCGCTCGACGTCGTGCGGGGCGATCCGGACTACCCGGCGCTCGTGCTCGCGACCTCGTGGCTCGGTCAGCACCGGCAGTTCGTCGGCGTGCTGATGCAGGAGATCCGCGAGCTGCGGGGCATGAACTACGGCGACTACGCCTACCCCGAGCACTTCGTGCAGGAGGGCTGGAGCACCTTCCCGCTGCCCAACGCGGCGATGCGCCAGCAGTACTTCTCGGTGTGGCTGCGGCCGCTGCGGCCCGAGCAGGCCCACTTCGCGATGCGGCTGGCGCTCTACCACCTGCGGCGCTTCGTCGAGGTCGGCCTGACCGACGAGGACGTGGCGCGCATGCGCGCCTACCTCGACGGCTACTACGCGCTGTTCCTGCAGACCGAGTCGCGGCGGATCGGCTACGCGATCGACGACCGCTTCTATGGCGAGGACGTCGCCTGGCTCGACGCGCTGCGCGCCCGCTGGGCGACGCTCACCGCGGCCGAGGTGAACGACGCGATCCGCCGGCACCTGGATCTCGGCCGCCTCGAGATCGCGGTCATCGCGCCCGACGCCGCCTCCTTCGCCGATCGTCTCGCGAGCGAGGCGGCCTCGCCGATGACTTACGGCGAGGGCGCGAGTCCCTCCGCCGAGGCGCTCGCACTCGACGCGGAGGTCGAGCACCTGCGCATCGGCATCCCCCGGGAGCGGATCGAGCTCGTGCCGGTACGGGAGATCTTCCGGCGCTGAGGCAGGCGGGACGTCGCGCTGACAGCGCCCGGGCGCTACATCCGGCTCCTCTTGGCTGCTTCCTCGACCCACCGGCCGCTCACCGTCGCGGCGCTCCTCTCAGGCATGTTCATGGGCGCGATGGAGGCGACGGTGGTGGGCACCGCGATGCCGACGATCGTCGCCGACCTCGGCGGCCTGCCGCTCTATGGCTGGGTGGGCGCGAGCTACATGCTCGCCTCGACGATCACCGTGCCGCTCTACGGCAAGCTCGCCGACGTGCTCGGGCGCAAGCCGGTGCTGCTCTTCGGCACGGCGGTGTTTCTGCTCGGCTCGATCGCGAGCGGCTTCGTCCCCTCCATCGAACTGCTCATCGCGGCGCGCACGCTGCAGGGCCTCGGCGCCGGGGCGATGCAGCCGATGGCCCTGACGATCGTGGGCGACATCTTCACGCTCGAGGAGCGAGGCAAGGTGCAGGCCGCGTTCGGGGCGGTGTGGGGGCTCTCCGGGGCGATCGGTCCGCTGCTCGGGGGCCTCATCGTCGAGCATCTCGACTGGCCGTGGGTGTTCTGGATCAACCTGCCCTTCGGCCTGACCTCGATGGCGGTGCTGCCGCTCGTCTACCGCGAGGCGAAGCTGCCCGCTTCGGGCAGCCGCATCGACTGGGCGGGCGCGCTCGCGATCACCAGCGCGTCGGTCTGCCTGCTGCTGGCCGCCGAGCGGCACCTGCCGCTCGTCACGCTGCCGCTCGGACTCGTGCTCCTCGCGGCGTTCGTCGCGGTCGAGCGGCGCGCCGCCTCGCCGATCCTGCCGCTGTCCCTGCTGCTGCGGCCCAACGTCGCGGTGGCCGCGCTCTCCAGTCTCGTCCTCGGGGCGACGATGATGGGCGCGGTGCTCTACACGCCGCTCTGGGCGCAGGGCGTCCGCGGCGCGAGCCCGACCGAGGCCGGCACGATCATCGCGACGATGCTCGTCGGCTGGCCCATCGCCTCGGCGGTGGCCAACCGCCTCGTGCTCCGCTTCGGCTTTCGGGCGCCGGTGTGGCTCGGCTCGCTCTTCGTCGCGGGCGGCGTGGTGCTGCACCACGTCGGCATCGCGCACCTCGACTCCCTCGGTCTCGTGCGGCTCGCGATGTTCTTCTTCGGCGCGGGCATGGGCCTCACCGTCACCGCGCAGCTCCTCGCGGTGCAGCTCGGCGCGGCGCATCACGAGCGCGGCGTGGCGACCTCGACCGGGATCTTCGCCCGCTCGATGGGCGGCGCGCTCGGCGCCGGCGCGCTCGGCGCGGTGCTCGCCGCCGGACTCGGGAGCCGCCTCGACGCCGAGACCGTCGCGCGCCTGCTCGATCCGCAGCAGCGCGCCGGGGGGATCGACCCCGAGGTCGCGTCGGTGCTCGGCGGGGCGCTGTCGCCGATCTGGTTCGTGCTCGTCGCCCTCGCGCTGACGAACCTGCTCGTCGTGGCGTTCTATCCGGCCGGCACGCGCGCGGACGCGGCGCCCCCGATCGCCGCGCCGGAGCCGATCGCCGCGCCCGAGGCCTGAGGCCGCCCGCGCCGCCGCAGAGCGAACGGACGGGCACGCTCTGTCAGTCGGCGGCCCCCGGGCCCGTCCCTTGGCGACGAGGGCGCCGCGGCGGCGCGCTCGCTCGGAGGGTCCCGATGCTGTTCGCGGTGGTCGTGCTGATCTGTATCGTCGGGCTGGGCTGGGCCGGCGTCCGCGTCGTCGCGGCGCTCGTCGGCGGTGTGGCGAGGGCCACAGGCGCGGCGGGGCGGCCGGCCGGAGCAGGGAGCGCTGCGCCCGAGGCCCCGTGGTCGGTCGAGGGCGCGCTCACCGAGGGCGAGCTCCGCCGGCTCGGGGGCCTCGCGGGGAGCCATCCGCGGATCGGCCGGGCGCTCGCGCTGCGGAGCCGGATCCTCGGCGCGGTCGGACCCGCAGAGCGCGCTCCGACGTGCGTGCGTGTCGATGGAATCGTGCGGCTCCTCGGCCAGCACGAGGCCCGCCTCCGGGACATCGCCGAGGCGATGTCGGCCGGGCCGGTCACGGAGGCGGAGCGCCTGCGCCACGAGCTCCGCGGCCGGCTCGCCGAGAGCACGAACCCCCACGAGCAGCGTTCGCTGCGGGAGCGCATCGCGGCGCTCGAAGCGCAGGCGCAGAACCGCGCTCGGCTCGGGCAGCGGCGGGCGCTCTTGTCGTCCGACGCGGAGCGCTGCGTGCTGACCCTCGAGAACCTGTGGATGACGGCGCTCGATGCGCCGGTGCTGGCGCCCGAAGGCGCCTTCGGCCACCTCGCGGCGGCGCTCGACGAGCTCGACGAGCGGAGTCGGGGCCTGCGCG
>Ga0209972_10000456_pt1 | contig 39644 bp, 36 predicted proteins | sample NOAtaG_7_FD_187302 | JGI IMG/M metagenome (GOLD analysis project Ga0209972, IMG submission 187302) | Freshwater lake microbial communities from Lake Erie, under a cyanobacterial bloom - NOAA_Erie_Diel1S_2200h metaG (SPAdes) (version 2) | ecosystem: Environmental > Aquatic > Freshwater > Lake ...
GATCACGCGTCGCGCGCCCGACATCGTCGCCACGAAGTGCGGCCGGCCAGCCAGCGTGACATCCGGCACGGGGGCATCGAGTCGGGACCAGCCGACGAGCCGACCCGTCCGGTCGGTGGCGATCAGCGTGGCACCGCGGGACAAGGACAGCCGACTCGCGATGGCGGCGAGCAGCGCGGTGTTGCGGGCGGCGGCCTCCGGTCGCGGCTCGACAACGCGCGTGGCACCGGCCAAGAGGTGCTCGAAGTCGTCGAGGCGCTGGGACAGGCGCCCTGCGACGCGCTCGGCCAGCGCTGCGAGCCGCCGCTCCGCGTCGAGGCGCGACGCGCGGTTGTCGCGGACGACGCCGAGGATCAGCAGCGTCACGATCGGCAGGGAGACCGCGAGCGCGAACCACGCGAGACGGATCCGGATGCCGGGCGGGCGGGCCGTCCGCGCGCGGTCCGTCATCGCAGGCCGAGCACCCGCCGCCGCAGCTCCTCTGCGACCCCGAACCCGAGCGCGTCCCACGCCCGGGCCGCGGCCGCGTTGCCGACGGCGGAATGGAGCCGGACCTCCGCCACGCCGTGCGCCTCGCACCAGGCGAGCGCGTGCGCCACGAGCCCGCGCAGGACGCCGCGCCGCCGGGCCGTCGGCACGACGTAGGCGGACGTGAGGTACGCGTGCCGGAACTCCGCGTGCAGCGGACTCGGCGGCGCCGCCACCACCCGGAGGATCCCGATGACGGCACCGTCGGACTCGGCGAGCAGCGTCACCTCGCGCGGCGACCGCAGCTGCTTCGCGAAGATCACCCGGGCCCGGCGCTCGGCGTCGGGATGCAGCAGGCGCCGCCCCGGGGTCGCCGTCTCGTCGCGCAGCAGGGCGAGCCGGAGCGGCACGACCTCGTCGAGGTCGAGCGGTCCCGCTTCGCGCACCAGGAGCGGGCGCGCTGCGGCGCGCCTCCGCGCCCGTGGCCGCTTCGCCGGACTCACGCGGAGAGCCCGCCCATGAAGTCGTCGTTCGGGCGTCGCCGGCGCTCGGGGGCCGCGCGCCCGTAGGTGCCGAGGTCGCTGCGCGAGATCTTCCGCCGCGCGACGAGCGCCTCGAGCACCAGCTCGCACGCGCCCACGGCCGCCGCGGCGTCGCCCGGTGCGGCCAGGCCCTCGGCCTCGACGAGCTCGACCAGCCCGGGCACGCCGCGGAAGCCCTCGAGCACCGCGCCCGACGACGCGTCGTCCCCGACCTGCAGCGCCCCCCCCGCGTCGAACCACATGACGGTCTCCTCGGCCGAGGCGTCCGGCGCGCGCTCGCGCAGCGTGGCGTCGGCCGCGCGGCGGATCAGCTCGCGCGCGATCGCCGACGCGCCGACGAGCTCTCCCTCGTATTCGAGCTCGAGCTTGCCGGTGATCGCGGGGAGCGCCCCATAGACGTCGCTCACGCGCGGGACGGCCTCGGCCTCCCCGAGCAGCACGGCGCGCCGTTCGGCGTTCGAGACGACGTTCTCCATGACCGTGATCGGCATACGCTGCGAGACGCCCGAGCGCCGGTCGATGCGCTTGTCGGTCCGCGCCTCGAAGGCGATGCGCTCGACGAGCTCGGCGAGCGCCTCCGGCACACGCACCGGCAGGCCGTCGCGGCGCGTCCACGCCTCCTGGCGCGTGATCGAGGCGCCGAGCGCGACCGACTCGGGGTAGTGCGTGACGATCTCGCTCCCGATGCGGTCCTTGAGCGGCGTGATGATCTTGCCGCGCGCCGTGTAGTCCTCGGGGTTCGCGGTGAAGCACAGCAGGACGTCGAGCGGGAGGCGGACCGGATAGCCTTTGATCTGGACGTCGCCCTCCTGCATGATGTTGAACAGCCCGACCTGCACCTTGCCCGACAGGTCGGGCAGCTCGTTGAGGGCGAAGATGCCGCGGTTCGCGCGCGGCAGCATGCCGAAGTGGATCGTCAGCTCGTCGGAGAGCAGGTGCCCGCCACGCGCGGCCTTGATCGGGTCCACGTCGCCGATGATGTCGGCGATCGTGACGTCCGGCGTCGCGAGCTTCTCGACGTAGCGCTGCGACCGGTCGAGCCACGCGATCGGGGCGTCGTCCCCGGCGTCGGCGACGAGGGTGCGCCCGTACTTGGAGATCGGCGCGAAGGGATCGTCGTTCACCTCGCTGCCGGCGAGCGTCGGCGTCGCCTCGTCGAGCAGCGTGACGAGCGCACGAAGGATGCGGGACTTCGCCTGGCCGCGGAGTCCGAGCAGGATGAAGTTGTGCCGCGAGAGGATCGCGTTCGCGATCTGCGGCATGACCGTGTCCTCGTAGCCGAGCACGCCGGGGAAGAGCGGGCCCCCGTCCTTCAGGCGCGCGAGGAGGTTCGCGCGCAGCTCGTCCTTGACGGTGCGGCGGCCGCGCTGGCCGAAGGGAGAACGGCGCAGGGCGCCAAGAGTGGTCGGCAGGGACGACACGCGGGGGAACTCCGGTGGGGCGGGAGAATGGGGACACACGGTGCCCCGGGGGGCAGTGGGCACAACCCCCATCAGCGCGTTTTCGTTTCCGCAGAGCCCCCCCGTAGGGTGGCGACCCCAGGAGGCGGAAACCGTTGGCAGGGCTGCACTTGATCGGCTTGTGACCCTTGACACACGCGCGGCCGCTGGCCATTTATAGACGATGCCTTCCGGACGCCGAATGCGCGCTCTTGGACCAGGCACCCACCCCAACCCCTCAGGAGTAGTTCTATGAAGCGCCTGGCCCTCGTTGCCTCCGTGCTCGTGCTCGCCGCTTGCTCGTCCAAGGAGCAGGCTCCCGCCGCCGACAGCGCCGCCGCTCCGGCCCCGGCCGCCGCGCCCGCGGTGGATTCGACGGCCCCGAAGACGGATTCCGCTGCTGCGCCGGCCGCCGCGCCGGCCGCTGCGCCCGCCCCGGACGCCGCGAAGAAGCAGTAAGGCCTGCCCTTCGGGGCAACGGGGCGCCGCGACCCACCGGGGTCGCGGCGCCCTTCGTCTTTTCCGGGGGCGGGCAGCGCCCGCGCTCGGTCATCCCACGGCGGGGAGGGCGGTGATGACCGCGTCCCCGGCCGCTTCCGCCCCGGCCGTCTCCGCGACGCGCCAGGCGACCGTCGTCCCCACCGGTACCTCGCGACGCACCATCGCGAGCGCGATCGCCCCGCGACGCGGCGAGACCACGCTCGAGCGCACGTCGCCGACCTCGCGGTCACCGTCGAACAGCCGCGCGCCCGGCGGGACCGCGGTCGCGGAGGACACGCCCCGGAGGTGCCGGTTCACATGGCCGCGGAAGTGCACGCGCGCGATCGTCTCCTGCCCGGTGTAGCAGCCCTTCGTGTACGAGATCGCGCGAAGGTCGTCGAAGTTCGCCTCCTGCGGGATCGTGCCCTCGTCCATGTCGAGGCCCCATTCGGGCCGACCGGCCTCCACGCGCGCGACGTGCCAGGTGGCGTCGTCGCCGTCGGGCCACGCCGAGGCGGCCGCCCGCGCGCCCGCGAGCACGTCCGGCGGGGCGAAGAGGTCGAAGCCCTCCACGCCCGTGCCGAGGTCAACCGATCGCATCACCACCTGGAAGGCGCCCCCCTCGCCGAACGGACGATGCGCATACGGCGCCAGCGCGCGCAGCGTCGCGGCATCGACTCCCGCAGCGGTCGCCGCGGCCTCCGCCGCCTCGGGTCCGTACACGCCCGCGCACGCCAGCTCGTCGGTTGCGTTGCGGTGTTTCGCCAGGCGTGGCGGCAGGAACTTCGCGATCATCGCCGTCCATGCTGCGGCGGCCCGCGCCGGCACGTCCACCAGCAGCCGCCCCTCGCCGACGCAGAGGATCCGCAGGTCCGAGAGGATCTTCCCCTTCGGCGTCGGCGCGGCGGCGTATTGCCCGGTGCCGGGGATCAGGGCGAGCACGTCGTTCGTGACGAGCCCGGTGAGCATGGCGGCGGCTTGCGCCCCCTCGATGATCGTGCGGGCGCGCGCGCGGCGATCGAACCACGCGGCGCGCCCGTGCAGGGCGGCGTCGGCGGCCGGTTCAGGACGCGCGACGGGGAGGAACTCCATCCGGGATGGCCGGTTCGGGGATTCAGCCGGGGCCGTCGAGGTCGGACGGCACGCGGTCCTGAAAGTTGAGCCACGTCGCGTCCGGCGTCACGTCCGGCGGCGCCGCCGGGATGGCGACGGTGCGCGCGCCGGCGGCAGCACCGGTGGCGAGCCAGTCGGCGCGATCGGCGAGGACGGCGGCGCGTCGGGGGCCGAACGGCCGTTGCGCCGCGATCGCGCGCGCGACCGCCGGCGCGCCGTCCCGCGCGCGGTCGTCGGCGCACCAGAGGAAGGCGAGCCCCTCCTCGAGTCCCGCGGCCGCCACCAGCGATTCCGCGACGGCCCGTCGTGCGCGCGTCACGATGCCGAAGCGCCCCTCGGCGGCGCAGGCCGCCACGAAGGCCAGCGCCCCGGGGCGCAGGCGGGATTCCCGGGCGAGGCGGCTGGCGGCCTCGCGCTCGGCGGCGAGGGCCAGCAGCGTCGGAAGCGTCGCGTCGTCGGGGGCGACCGCACGCGCGACGATCGCCGCCGCGTCGTCCACGCCGAGCCCCGCCCCCTGCACCCGGTCGGGTGGCGGCGGCAGGCCGAGCGCGGCGCACGCGACGGCGAGCGCGTCCGCGCGGACGTGCGCCGTGCTCGCGATGACGTCCTCGAGCTCCGCGACGACCAGCCGCATCGCCGCTCAGTGCGGGCCGTGCCCGTTGGTGCGCGACCGCGCGTGCACCGCGGCGCGACGCTCGAGGTCGGCCGCGACGGGGGTGAGCAGCCCGAGTACCAGCGCGAGCCGCTCTCCCGGGTCGCGCGTGGCGAGCAGGCGGTGCCGCGCCTCGGGATCGAGGTCCACGGCGGCGGCGATGGCGTAGGCGAGCAGCGCCGCGTCCGCCGGAAGCGGCGGTGCCGGGTCGGGGTCGTCGGCCACCGCGCGGGCTGCCGCGGCGACGCGCGCGAACAGCTGTCGCGCCTGCGCCGCGAGGGGCTCGAGCGACTCACCGCTGCCCGGCAGGTCCGGCGCGTCGGTCACCGTGCCGACGCGATACGGCGCGTCGTCCGCCACGAACGCGGACAGGGCGACGCGGCGCATGCCGCGCACGAGGATGTTGCTCCGGCCATCGGGCAGCGGCTCGTGTTCCTCGATTCGGGCCACCGTCAGCGGCCAGCCGCCCGGCACCTCGTCGTCGCGCCAGCCGGGGGGCAGGTAGAGGAGCCCGAACTCGCGGGAGCCGGCGAGTGCGTCGGCCACCATCCGACGATAGCGCGGCTCGAAGATGTGCAGCGGGAGCGCCGTCCCGGGCAGCAGCACGACCGCCAGCGGGAACAGCGGCAGTCGCTCGGCCGGTGGGGACATGGGCGAACGCTAGCCCGGCGGCGCGATCCGGTCCACCACCTCGCGCAGCTGCGCGAGCTCGAACGGCTTCTGCAGCATCGGGCAGCGCACGCGCCCGAGGAACGCCCGGTTGTCGTCGGCGGTGACGTCCCCCGACGAGAAGACGAAGCGGTCCGCCAGTTCGGGGCGCGCGCCCTCTACCCGGGCGTACACATCCGCCCCGGAGCACTCGGGCATGCGGAAGTCGCAGACGACGACGTCCGGTGCCGGACCGTCGCCGAGAAGGTGGGCCAGGGCCTGATGCCCGTCGGGCACGGCCACGACGTCGAAGCCCTGGCGGCTGAAGTAGCGCGTCAGCGCCGCACGGATCGTGGGTTCGTCGTCCACGACCAGCATGCGGCGCGGGGGTGCGGGCGGATCGCCCGTCAGTTGCTCGCCCAGAACGCGGCGAGTGCCCGGCCGTCCGGGGACGTACGCAGCTTCTCGAAGGCGCGCTCGCGGATCTGGCGGATGCGCTCGCGGGTGACGCCCATGAGCTCGCCGATGCGCTCGAGTGTCATCGCCTCGGCACCCGCCTCGAGGCCGTAGTACAGGCCGAGGATCTTCCGCTCGCGTGGCGACAGGTAGGTGCGGAACGTCCGCTCCATCACTTCCTTCATCAGGTTGAAGTCGGTGACGTCCTCGATGTCGGTGCCATCGCCGGCGGCGAAGCGCTCGCCGAGCGTGCTGGCCTCGCGGTCGCTGCGGTCCACGGGGGCATCGAGCGAGACCTCCGTGGTGCTCATCTTGCGCGCGGCCCGGACGTTGTCCGCCGTGTCGTCGAGCATCCTGGCCAGCTCCTCGTCCGTCGCGTCGCGGCGCAGCGTCTGCGACAGCATCGCCTCGGCGCGCGAGAGCCGGATGAGGGCCGAGTTCTGGTTGAGCGGGATGCGGACCGACCGCGTCTGCTCGGCAAGGGCCTTGAGGACCGCCTGTCGGACCCACCACACGGCGTAGCTGATGAACTTCACACCCTGGTCGGGGTCGAACTTCCGCACCGCCTTGAGCAGTCCCTCGTTGCCGATCGCCACCAACTCCGAGAGATCGAGGCCGTGGCCCTGGTACTTCTTCACGTAGGAGATGACGAACCTGAGGTTCGCCGTCACGAGCCGCTCCGCCGCCGCCTCGTCGCCGTTCTGCGCGAGCCGGGCGAGGCGCTTCTCCTCCGCCGGGTCCGCGATGAGCGGGAGCTTCTGGATGTCCTGCAGGTACTGGTCGAACGCGGATGCGGGCGCTGCCCGGAAATAACGGCTCCTGCTCTCGGCCATCTGCCCCATGCGCGCTCCTGCGTGACGGTGAACCAACGTGATCGCCGGCCGGCGGACCGTCGTGCGGGCCCGACGTCGGGGAGCGCCACGCTAGGATTGGCCGAATCTGCCGTCAAGATTGATTTTCTCTATGCGGCGTCCCGAGTGGCTGCGTCGGGTTTGCCACCGCCATGCGCCGCAACGAGTTGCGGGGTTCCGGCGACATTTGGACTTTAGGGTCTGCGCCCTATATTCGCGGCTCGCGGACCCGAACCGGTGCCGAAGATCATCGTAGCCGACCCGACGATCTCCTCGGCGTCAGCCGCCCAGGGCCACCCGCCACTCGGCCTCAGGGACGGGAATCGTCCACGCATCGCCATCCCGGGCCATCCGGCCGATCTCCGCGGGGAGGGCACAGCGGATGATGCCGACGCGCCCCTTCTTGTCGTGCCGCATCGCGGCGAGGATCGCGTCCGGCCCGAGGGGCGGTGGCACCGCGGTCGGGAGTCCGGCGGAGCGCACGGCCCGCTCGAGCACGCCGGCCGTCCCGGGGGCCGTGACGCCGAGCGCCTCGCCGACGCGCGCCTCGAGCACCATGCCGATCGCCACCGCCTCCCCGTGGCGCACGGCATAGCGCGTCGCGTGCTCGATCGCGTGCGCCACGGTGTGGCCGAAATTGAGGATCGCGCGCCGGCCCCGTTCGGCGGGGTCGGCGGCGACGATCGCCGACTTGATGCGCACCGACGCGGCAATGGTACCCGCGAGCGTCTCCGCGACCGTCGCCTCGGGGGTGTCGTCGGCCGCGAGGCGCGGGGCGACCTCGACCAGGGCATGGAAGTGCGCCGCATCGGCCACTGCGCCGTGCTTGAGCATCTCGGCGAAGCCCGCGCGGCGCTCCTCGCGCGGCAGCGTGCCCAGCACCTCGGGGTCGGCGAGGACGAGTGCGGCCGGGTGGAAGGCACCCACGAGGTTCTTGCCGGCGGGGACATCCACGCCGGTCTTGCCGCCAACAGAGGCGTCCACCATCGCCAGCAGCGTCGTGGGGACCTGCACGACGGGGATGCCACGCAGGTACGTGGCGGCGACGAAACCGGCGAGGTCGCCGGTGACGCCGCCGCCGATCGCGCAGATCGCGCTGTCGCGCCCGTGGCCGGATTCGAGGAGCGCGTCGGTCAGGCGCCCCCAGGTCTCGCGCGTCTTGTGGTGCTCGCCGGAGGGCACCACGTGCCACGTGGGCTCGGGGCGCCCGGCCGCCGAACCGGCGTGGCGCATCGCCTCGCGGAACGCGGCGCCGTGGTGCCGCTCGACTGCCGCGTCGATGCAGACTGCCCATCGGTGCGCCGAGGGCACCGCAGCGGCGGCCCGACGGCCGAGCTCGTGCCGCAGTCCCGCGCCGACGACCACGTCGCCGACCACGTCGCCGACGACGTCGCCGACCACGTCGCCGACCACGTCGCCGACCACGTCGCCGACGACGTCGCGCGTCACCGGCCTACCAGGTGACTTCACCCGCGCCCGCGCGGCGGTTGGCGACGCGCGACAGCACGAACAGCAGGTCCGACAGCCGGTTCAGATACATCACCACCAGCTGCGGAATCGCCACCTCGCGCCGGAGCGTGACCACGCGCCGCTCCGCGCGGCGACAGACGGTGCGGGCGACGTGCAGTGCCGCCGCCTTCGGGGTGCCGCCCGGCAGGATGAACGCCCGCAGCGGCTCGAGCTCCGCCTCGCCGGCGTCGATCGCCCGCTCGAGCTCCTCGATGCGCGACTCGTCGATGCGCGCCTTGGCGAGCTGCTCGGCCATCCGGTCGTGGTCGGGGGTGGCGAGCAGGGCCCCGATCGCGAAGAGGTCGCGCTGCACCGGCACGAGCACTTCGTCGATGCGCGGCATCAGCTCGACGGCGCGCGCCATGCCGAGCGAGGCGTTGAGCTCGTCAACGGCACCATAGGCCTCGACCCGGGGGTCGTCCTTGCCGACGCGTCCGCCGCCGAAGAGGCCGGTGTCGCCCTCGTCGCCCGTCTTCGTGTAGATCTTCATCGTCATGGGGGAAAGCTAACCCCGGCCGACGCCGGCCCGTTGCCCGGGCGGCTAGCTTTCCGGCATGTCCGACCCCATCACCGACATCACGATCATCGGCGCCGGCCCGACGGGACTGTTCGCCTCGTTCTACGCGGGCATGCGAGGCGTGTCCGCCCAGCTCGTGGACGCCCTCCCGCAGGTCGGCGGCCAGTTGATGGCGCTCTATCCCGAGAAGCTCATCTTCGACGTCGCCGGCCATCCCGAGGTGCTCGCGAAGGACCTCGTGCGCAGTCTCGACGCGCAGGCCCGCCGGTGGGGGCAGCCGCGACACCTCGGGCAGACGGTCACCGGCCTCGAGCGGCGGGACGACCACTACGTGCTCACCACGACGGCCGGCGCCTACCCGACCCGCGCGATCGTCATCGCCGCGGGCATCGGGGCCTTCTCGCCGCGCCGGCTGCCGCAGCGGGCGGCCGAGCCGTGGTACGGGCGCGGCATCGACGACGTCGTCCTCGACCCGGCGAAGTACCACGGCAGGCGGGTGCTCATCATCGGCGGTGGCGACACGGCCTTCGACTGGGCCGATCAGCTCGCGGGCAAGGCGGCGCACGTGACGCTGGCCCACCGTACCGACCGTTTCCGCGCGCACGGTGCCACGGTGGACAGCGTCAACGCCCACGCGGCGTCGGGGCGCGTGACGATCCACACGTGGCACGAGCTCGCCGAGGTGCACGACGTGGACGGCATCCTCCGCGGCGTCACGCTCGTCCATACGAAGACGAAAGCCCCCGTGCGCGTGGACTGCGACGCGGTGCTCCCGATGCTCGGCTTCGTCTCCGACATGGGGGCGATCGGCACGTGGGGGCTCACGATCGTCAACGACGAGATCCACGTGAACTCGCAGATGGAGACCGGGGTCCCCGGCCTCTATGCGGCGGGCGACGTCACCATGTACCCGGGAAAGCTCAAGCTCATCGCCACCGGCTTCGCCGAGGCGGCGACGGCAGTGAATCAGGCGGTGCACTGGATCCACCCGGAGAAGAAGGTGAACCCGGGGCATTCGTCGAATCTGGCCGTCTTCGGCCAGAAGGACGACTGAGCGGCATCGTCCTCGCGGGCCGCGTCGCCGTGCTGGCGACGCGGCACGGAAAGGCCGAGGTGATCGCCCCGGCGCTCGCGTCGCTCGGCCTCGCGGTCGTCGCGACCGACGCGGTGGACACCGACCGCTTCGGCACCTTCACCGGCACCGTTGCGCGCGCAGGCACGATGCGCGAGGCCGCCCGGGCGAAGGCGATCGCCGGCCTGGCCGCGATGCCCGGAGCCGCGTTCGCGATCGCGAGCGAAGGGGCGTTTGGCCCGCACCCGCAGGCGCCCTTCGCCACGGCCGACCTCGAGCTGGTGCTTCTGCGCGATCGCGCGGGGACGTTCGAGGTCGTCGTCGAGCACCTCGCGCTCGAGGCGCGCGCGGTCTCGCGGGTCGTGCGCACGTGGCCCGAGGCGGAGGCCGCAGCCTCCGCGGCCGGCTTCCCGGGGCACGCGCTCGTCGTCCGGGATGGCGCCGAGCCGTCCGTCGCCGCGCCCCCGCGCGCCATGCTCGTGCGCGAGCCCCACGACCTCGCGCGGCACGTGGCTGCGGCCCTGGCGGCCGCGGGGGCGGCGGTCGTCGCCAACGACCTTCGTGCGCACGCGAACCCGACGCGGCTCGCGGTGATCCGGGCCGCCGCCGAGGCGCTCGCCCGCCGCCTCGCGGCGACGTGTCCCGCCTGTGGCCGACCGGGCTGGCACGGCCGCGCGCAGCCGGGCCTCCGGTGCGCTGCGTGCGGGGAGGAGACGGCGCTGCCCGCCGCCGACCTGTTCGCGTGCGACGGCTGCGGACACGAGCGGCGGGTCCCGCGCGAGGGCGCCGCCGATCCGGCGCGCTGCCCGCGCTGCAACCCCTGAGGCCGCGGGACGCGCCCCGGCGTCGTCCGGACGGGTTGACGCCGCTCCACCGGGCGGGGACATTCCGCGTTCGCGTCGTCCTCCCTTTCCGACTGCGCATGGCGACTTCGTCGAGCGACCTGCCGGTGACACCGCCGTCCCGCACCGCGTCCGTGACGCGCCTGTCGGCGCAGGATGTGGACCGGTTCGTCCGCACCCTGACGTCCACCGACGACGACGTCGCCGAGGGCGCGGTGCGCGCGTGGCTGGCGGCGGGGACGCCGATCGAGCGGCTCTACCTCGACCTCTTCGCCCCGGCCGCGGCGCGGCTCGGCGAGCTCTGGGACGACGACGCATGCGACTTCCTGCAGGTGACCGACGCGCTCGGCCGCCTGCATCGCGTGCTGCACCTGCTCGAGCCGGTGTGGCTCTCGCCGGCGCCCGGCCAGCACCGCGCCGGGCGCGCGCTCCTCGCCTGTCCGGCTGGGGAACAGCACACGCTCGGCCTGTTCCTGGTGGCGGACTTCTTCGCCCGCGACGGCTGGGACGTGCTGGTCGGCCCACCTCTCGATCGCGTCGGGCTGCTCGACGCGGTGCACGAGCAGCACGTGGACGTCGTCGGCTTCTCGGTGGGCTGCGCGACGCGGCTGCCGCGCCTCGCGCACGACATCGCGCACCTGCGCCGCGCCTCGCGCAATCCCGACGTGCTCGTGCTGGTCGGCGGTCCGCCCTTCACGCGCGAGCCCGGCCTCGTCGCCCGCGTGGGCGCCGACGGCACAGCGGCGACCGCCGACGCGGCCCCCCGGGTCGCCCGGGCCATGCTCCTCTCGCGGCGGAGCGGCGGGGCCGCTCCGCCCCCCGCCTGAGCCCCATGCTGCCGACTCCCGAACCCACGGACTTCCCGCACTCGATGGGCGTCGAGGCGCACGACCGCACCCGGCTCACGGCGCCGGTGCTCGCGGCGGTGCGGGTCGGCGCGCACGCCGAGCCGGCGCTGCTGTCGGCAGCCTCGCTGGGCGGGTGGCTCGGCGCGCCGGTCCACGCCCTCACGGTCGTCGAGCCGATGGTGTCGTTCGCGGTCGAGTCCGACCTTGCCGGCGTCCTCGCCGAGGCCGAGCGCGAGCAGCTTGCGCGGGCGCGGCCGGCCCTCGACGCCAACGTGCGCGAGGTCGCGGGGGCCTCGGCCCTCGCGGAGGGCGGGTGGACCGCCGAGGCGTCGGCGGGCGTCGCCCCGGCGATCATCGCCGAGCGCGCGCACGCGCTCCATGCGCGGTGCGTCGTGATGGGACTCGGGCAGCATGCGCTGCTCGATCGCCTGTTCGGGTCGGAGACGGCGGTGCGCACGCTGCGGCTGCTCACGAAGCCGCTGTTGGCGGTGCCCCACGCGTTCGCCGTGCCCTGCTCGCGGATCGTCGTGGCGAGCGACTTCAGCCCCGCGTCCACTGCGGCGGCGCGGTTGGCGCTGACGCTGCTCAAGCCGGGCGGGACCCTCACGCTCGTGCATGTCTCGGCGCGGCTCGAAGCGGCGCCGCCGGCGTGGCTCGCGGTGCAGGAGCGGGTGATCCCGGGGCTCTTCGCCGAGCAGGTGCGCGCGATCGCGGCGCCGGCCGATCGTCACGTGGAATGGACCCAGCGGGCCGGTCAGGCGATCGCGGAGGTGCTCGACGTGGCGGCGCGGGCGGACGCGCCGCTCGTGGCGCTCGGCCGGCACGGGCTCAAGCCGATCGAACGGCTGTTCGTGGGCAGCACGAGCTCGGCGCTGCTGCGCCGCAGCGACCGCGCCGTGCTGGTGGCGACTACGGACTGAAGCCCTGCGGGTGGCGCGCGGCGAGCTTGGCGAGGTTGCCGTCCGCGATCGCGTCGAGCGAGAGACCGGCCGCGTCGGCGGTGGCCGCGAGGCACCACAGCAGGTCGCCGAGTTCCTCCGCCAGGCGGTCGCGATCGAGGGGTCGCCCGACCAGGACATGCCGGCGGACGAGCGCGAGCACCTCGCCGGCTTCCTCGGCGAGGCCGCACGCCGGGTCGAGCAGGCGGCCGGCCGGATCGAGCGCCGGGTTGCGGGTGCGCAGGGCCTCCTGCTGGTAGCGGCGGAACTCGGTCACGCGGCCTCGTGGGGAAACGGGCGGAAGTTCAAGCGGCGCAGAGACTTGGGCGTTGACAGTCCCCGGCGCCGCATCGATGTTACGCGCGCGCGCGAAGGGCGTCAAAACACCGAACGGTGTCGGGCGCGTGCGGAGGACTCGACTCCCCCCGGGACCGGCCCCCGATGCTGGCGGGTACGACCCGCATTATCCCCGGATCCTTGCCCGTCGCTCGCTTCGCCGCCCTGACCTTCGCCGCCGCGCTCGCGGGTACCGTCCCGTCGGCGGCGCGCGCGCAGGACGACCCGTGCGACGATCCGACGGCGCCCGAGGTGCGGGGGCTGCGCTTCGAGGGCAACCGGGCGTTCTCCAGCGCCGACCTCGGTTCGCGCGTCGCCACGACGCGGATGTCCCGCTGGGCGGCGGTGCCGCTGCTGGGGCGCCTCGTGACGCGGCACTGTCTGGACGAGCCGACGATGCGCCTCGACGCCCTGCGCGTGCTGTACGCGTACCGCGTGCGCGGCTTCGCCGACGCGTCCGTCGAGCCGGTCGTCGAGCCGCGCGGGCCGCGGGCGGTGGTCGTGGTCTTCCGCGTGCGCGAGGGGGCACCGACGATCCTCACGCGCTTCACCGTCGAGGGACTCGGCGGGGTGGCCGACTCGGCGTCGTTCCTGCGCGACCTGCCGGCGAGGGCGGGCGGTCGGTTCGACGAGCTGGCGATCTCGGCCTCTCGCGACACGCTGCTGCGGCGGTTGCGCAGCGCGGGCTACCCGCGCGCCGACGTGTTCCGCTCGTTCAGCACCGACCGCGCGACTCGAACGGCGCAGGCGCGCCTGCGGGTGGTGCCGGGCGCGCTGGCGCGCATCGGCACCGTGTCGGTCACGATCGAGCCGGCGCCGGGGCGTGCGCCGCAAGTGTCACCGGACGCGGTTCGTGGCCTGCTGGGGATAAGGCCGGGCGAGGTCTATCGCGAGCAGGCGCTCGTCGAGGGGCAGCGCCGTGCCTACCAGACGGAGGCCTTCCGGACGGTGCAGGTGGACCTCGACTCGGCGGGCACCGACTCGCTGGTGGGGATCCGGGTGCGGGTGGCGGAGCAGCCGATGCGCGCCGCGCGCGTGGGCGGCGGTTGGGGGACGATCGACTGCTTCCGGGCGCAGGGGGCGCTGACGCACTACAACTTCCTCGGGGGCGCCCGCCGCCTCGACCTGTCGGGCCGTCTGTCGCGCGTGGGCCGCGGCGCCCCCGCCCGCTTCCCGACGCGCGCGCGGGCGCTCTGCGCCCCCGACGCCTACGAGGACCAGTACGGCGACACGCTCAACTACTACCTCGGGGCGACGCTGCGGCAGCCGCAGCTCTTCGGCTTCACGGCGCTGCCGGAACTGACGATCTACAGCGAGCAGCGCTCCGAGTACAACGCCTACCGCCGCGTGACGCCGATCGGCTTCAATGCCGCGCTCAACGGGGTGCGGCTCGGGCGCCATCCGGTGTCGCTGGCGTACACGCTGGAACTCGGCCGCACCGTGGCCTCCCCCGCGCTCTTCTGCGTGGTGTTCACGCTGTGCAACGAGGCCGATCGCGACATCGCCAGCGAGCAGCGCCGCTTCGCCGCGATCACCGCGAGTACCGAGTTCTCGCGCCAGGACGACCCGGTGTATCCCGCGCGCGGGGGCACGCTGCGCCTCGAGGCGCGTCACGTCTCGCCGCTGGTGGGGGCGGACCCGTCGTTCCGCTTCAACCGCTTCATCGGCGAGGTCTCGACCTTCACGCGCCTTGGGGCCGACGGGATCCTCACCGCCCGGGTGCGCGGCGGCGGGCTGTTCGACCTCAGCGCGCTCCGGAGCGACGCGCAGCGGTTCGTGCCCGTGCAGGAGCGGCTCTTCGCCGGCGGGCCGACCACGGTGCGCGGCTACCGCCCCAACGAACTGGGGCCGAAGTCGTACCGGATCCTGTCGTACGACACGACGGCGGGAGCCGCGATCCCGGGGCAGGCGCGCGAGGTGCCGGTGCCGGTCGGCGGGACGTCCATGGTCGTGGTGAACCTCGAGTACCGGGTGCGCGCCCCCGGCCTCGGCGGGCTCGCGCAGCTGGCGGCGTTCGTCGATGGCGGGCAGGTGTGGACGCGCGATCGCGACTCGGTGCGGCTGACGCTCGAGTCGCTCCGGTGGACGCCGGGCCTCGGGTTGCGCGTCGTGACCGCGTTCGGCTCGATCCGCGTGGACCTCGGCTACAACGACTACCGCCCGATCGCCGGGCCGGCCTACTTCGACACGCCGCTCACCCCGGGCGGCGGTACGCTGTTGTGCGTGAGTCCCGGGGTGCGGCCGCGCGCGGCCTGCCCGGCGACCTACCAGCCCCTGCGCCCGACGTCGGTCTGGCGGCGAATCACGCCGTCGATCTCGATCGGCCAGATCTTCTAGCCGCATGCGCCGCCGCTCGCTCGTCCTCGCCGTCGCCGCCGCCGCGTTCGCGGGGGTGGTGCTCGTGGCGGCGCTGGCCGTGTGGGCGGTGACGAACACCTCGTGGGGCCTCGAGCGCGTGCGGCAGCTGGTGCTCGCACAGGTGCGGGGGACGGTGCGCGGCTCTCTCCATCTGGGCCGCCTGTCGGGGTCGCTGCTCGGCGACCTGCAGGTGGACTCGGTCGAGATCCGGGGCGCCGACGACTCCCTCTTCGTCGCCACCGGGCCCGTGCGCGTGACGTACGACGTGCGCGACCTGATCGACCGCCGGGTCTTCCTGCGGTCGGTGGACGTGGTGCGACCCCGCCTCCGGCTGAAGGAGTTCCGCAACGGCACGTGGAACTGGAAGAAGATCTTCCCGCCCTCGCGTCCGGCGACGCCGGTCTCGCCGACGCGCGGCTTCGGCGACTGGGTGATGATCGACACCCTCGCCGTCCACGACGGGTCGCTGCTCCTCGTGCAGCCGTGGAAGCCCCCCGCCGGTGTCACGGCGGCGATCCGCGATTCGCTGCTGCGGAAGGCGCGCGAGGTGCACGAGCTCCGGCGCGACGGGCCCGAGGGGTGGGAGAAGCTCTCTCGCTGGGCGAACGCCGAGCTGGCCCTGTCGAACGCACGGCTCGCCCACCCCGACTCGGTGGGGCAGGCCTTCGAGGTGGCGGCGGCGCGCGTCGTGGAGACCGAGCCCGCGTTCTTCGTCGCCGGTGCGCGCGGGCTCGTGCGCAAGCACGACGACACCGTGTGGGTTGACCTCCCCGAGTTGGCTCTGGCGGCGTCGCGGGGGTCGGCCCGCGGCCGGGTGTGGTGGGGTGGCGGCAAGCCGCAGCGGTGGGACGTGCGCATCCGCGGGGACTCGGCCTGCCTGTCCGACTACGGGTGGATCTACGCCACGCTGCCGCGCACCGGCTGCGGCCGCACGGACGTGTGGATCCACAACGACCCGACCGACCTCAAGGTGATGCTCTACGAGTTGACCGACCTCGACGTCCGCTCGACCCGGTCGCGCATCAGCGGGCGGATGACCTTCGGGGTGGGCGGTTCGATCCTGCAGGTGCGCGACGTCGACCTCGCCGCGCGGCCGGTGGACTTCGACCTGCTTCGTACGTTCCGCGGGGGACCGTTTCCGTACGACTTCCAGGGGACGCTCGAGGGGCGGGTGCGGGGGCGTGGCGGGCCGGTGAACCGCTTCGTCGTTGACGAGATGGCCCTTGCGTACCGCGACCGGCATGTAGCCGGTGCCGTCTCGCGGGTGCGCGGGCGCGGGACGCTGGACATCGAGCAGCCGGCCGAGGCGGTCTTCCGCGGGTTCACGCTCGACGCCGTGCAGGTGGACCTGCGCACGATCCGGTACGTGAATCCGGCGTTCCCCGACCTCCGCGGCATCGTGCGTGGCCGCCTGAAGCTTGACTCGCTCTGGTACGACGTGCGCTTCCGCGACGCGGACCTCGAGCACGTCGACGGCGACGGCCCGACCACGCGCCTGTCGGGTCGCGGCCGGATGTCCGTCGGCGACGAGGCCACGCGGTTCGACGTGTCGCTCGTCGCCCAGCCGATGGCGTTCGCGATGCTGTCGCGCTCGTACCCGTCCATCCCGGTGCGGGTCCCGATGTCGGGCCCCCTCGCGATCACCGGCACGAGCGACTCGCTCGGCGTCAGCGCCGCGTTCACCGCGCCCGAAGGGGCCCTCGCGTTCCGCGGCGTGGCAGACCTCTACGGTGACTCGCTCGACCCGCGCATCGGCTTCGACGGCACGTGGACGTTCGACTCGCTGGACGCGCGGCGCCTGCTGGGGCGCGAGGCACTGCCGGCCACGCGCCTGGCGGGCCGCGTCAGCGGCGCGATCCACGGTGACACCCTCCTGCCCACCCTTGAGGGCTCGGTCACGATCGACGTGGGGCGCGGCGCGGTGGACGGCGTCCGCCTCTACGGGGCGTCGGCCCGGGTGACGCTGGGCGATTCGCTGCTCCAGGTCGATTCGCTCCGCATCGAGACGTCGGCGGCGACGCTGACCGCGCAGGGAGGGCTTGGCCTCGGGCCGACGCGCCGCGACAGCCTGGCGGTGGCCGTCACCGTGGATTCGCTCGGCGGGCTCCGGGCCTACCTCGCCTCGGGGGACGTGGCGGGCGACTCGATCGCCGGCAGCCTCAGCGCGCAGGCGGTGCTCGCGGGAAACCCGCAGGCGCTCGACGTGCGGATGACGCTCGGCGGCGACCAGCTGGTCCGCAACGGGGTGTCGAGCCGGCGACTCGAGACGGAGGTCCGCGTGCGCGACCTCACGGGGAGCCCCGCGCTCGACCTCACGCTGCGCGCCGACACCGTGCGCGCCGGCGGCTTGGAGTTCGTATTGGCGACGGCCGAGGCGCACACGCGCCCCGACGGCGTGGTCGACGTCACCGTGGGCGCCGAGGCCAGCACCGGACCGGCGCTCAGCGCCAGCGGCAGCGTGCGCACGGCCGGCGACACCACGCGTGTGCGCCTCGACCGCGGCACGCTGGTCGTCGGCGACGAGGCGTGGAGCATCGCCGACACCGCCCACGTGCTGCAGGTCGGCGGGCGGGTCGCGCTCGACTCCCTCGTCCTCCAAGGCCCGGACGGCGCGCGCGTGGTCGGGGGCGGGGCCTTCGCCGACTCCGGCGCGATCGACGGCTTCGCGCGGGTCGCCGGGGTGCCGCTGGCGACGCTGGCGCGCGTGGTCGGCTCGACGCTCGCGCCGACCGGCACGCTCGACCTCGATTGGACGGTGCGCGGGTCGCGCCTCGCGCCCGTGATGACCTGGCGGGGGGCGGTCGCGAACGTGGTGCCCTCGTCCGGGCGACCGGTGCGACTCGAGGCGGCGGGCGGATACCGCGACCGACGGGCGACCGCCGACCTCCGGCTGCTCGATGGTCCCTCGACGCTGGTGACCGGCTCGGTGGCGCTGCCGGTGGACCTGGCCCTGACGGCGGGTCACGCGTGGCGCGACACGGCAGGGCGCCTCGAGGGACGTCTGACGGCCGACGGCGTGGATGCCGCGGCACTCGAGGCGTTCACCGGCGCGGTGCGGCGGCTGCGCGGCCGGCTCGACGTGGCGCTGGCCCTGGGAGGCTCGTGGGAGGCACCGCGCGTGACCGGCCGCCTCGACCTCTCCGGGGGCGCGGGCGAGCTGCCCGGCCTCGGCCAGGTGGCCTTCCGCGACGCGGTGGTGGCCCTGCGCTTCACCGGCGACTCCCTGCACATCGACCGCCTCGAGGCAAGATCGGTCGCGCGGTCGTCGCGCCGCGACTTGCGCACGGACCGCATCGGCCGCCTCGAGGGTGGTGGCACGATTGCCTTCGCGCGACTCACCGACCCCGTCTTCGACCTGCGACTGTCGCTCGATCGCTTCAATGCCGTGGCGCGGCCGCGGCTGGCCGACCTCGACCTGACCGGCACGCTGCGCCTCACGGGCCCGTCGTCGGGGGCGACGCTCGCGGGGGCGATGGAGGTCACGCGCGGCACCCTCGTCATTCCCGACGTCGGGCAGTCGAAGCAGCTGGTGGACGCGTCGGATCCCGACTTCCTGCGCGTCGTGGACACGTCGCTCTTCGCGCGCGAGCGCCTGCTGCCGTCGCGTCCGAGCGCCCTCGTGAACAACATCCGCGTGAAGGACGTCTCGATCGCCATGGGATCGGACGTCTGGCTCCGGTCGGCCGAGGCGAACATCAACCTCGGCGGGTCGGTGAGCGTCGCGCGGCGGCCGGTCGCACGCGCCGGCGGCGACTCGTCGCAGGCGCTGCTGTCGTTCGATGGGACGCTGCTGGTCAACCGCGGCACGTACCGGCTCAACGTCGGCAACGTGGTGCAGCGGACCTTCGACGTGGAGCAGGGAAAGATCAGCTTCTCGCCGATCGATCCGAACTTCGACCCCGGGCTCGACATCGCCGCCGTGCACACGGTGCGCAAGTTCAACAGCACCCTCGCGCAGCAGGACCGCAAGATCCGCGTGCGCATCGGCGGCACCCTGCGCCAGCCGTCGCTCGCGTTCGAGAGCGCGGACAACGCGCAGCTGTCGCAGTCGGACCTCATCTCGTACCTCATCACCGGTGCCCCGGCCTTCGGCGTCGGCGATCCGACCCAGAGCGCGGGAGCGGTGAACACCGCGGCCAACGTGCTGCTCGCCTCGCTCTCCTCCGTTCTCGCCGACCGGATCGCGTCGCTGGGGTACCTCGATTACGTGCAGATCCAGACGGCGGGGCTCGACCGGGGGCTCCAGCAGGCCGGGGGCGCGCCGATCGATCCCGCCTCGCAGATCCTCTCGCTGACGCGGATCGGCGGTGGCGTGCAGCTCTCCGACCGCCTGTTCCTGAGCGGGGACGCGGGCCTGTGTCCGCTGGTGCAGCAGCAGGCCAATGCGGGGCTCTGGAACCAGTTCGGCGTGCGGCTCGAGTACCGCGTCGCGGGCGGCGTGACGCTGTCGGGCGGCATCGAACCGCCGACCCAGTCGCTGCTCTGCGGTGTCGCGAACGTGCGCGGCTTCGTCCTGACGCCGCAGCAGATCGGCCTCGACATCACCGCCGCCTGGCGGTTCTGACCCGTGCCGCGCGTGCTGCTCGTGGTGAACCCTGCCTCGCGGCGGGGCGCGGCGCTGGCGGAGCGGGCCCGGCGGGCGGTGCTCCGCACGGGGGCGACGTGCGACATGGTGATGACCGAACGCGCCGGTCACGCCGCCGAGCTGGCACGCGCCTGCGCGCCGCACGCCGACGTGGTGCTGACGCTCGGCGGCGACGGCACGGCGATGGAGGTCGTCGGCGCCCTGGCCGGGCAGGGGATGCCCATCGGGCTGCTCGCCGGCGGCACCGGCAACCAGGTGGTGCGCGCCCTCGGCATCCCGTTGCGCGTGGAACACGCCGTCGCCGCCGTACTTGGCGGCGTCGAGCGGGCCATCGACCTGGGACAGCTGGATTCGGGCCGGCATTTCGCGCTCGCCGTCGGCATCGGCCCCGACGTCGCCATGATCGCCGAGACGTCCGCCGAGGCCAAGCGACGGTTCGGGACGGCCGCCTACGCGTTCACCGGCATTCAGGCCATCCGCCGGCTCGAGCGGTTCGCGGTGCGGATTTGCGTTGACGACCGGACGATCGAACGCGAGGTCACCGCCGTGATGATCGCGAACCTGCCCGGGGTCGAGAACGGGCGGATCACTTTCGGTCCCGATATCCTGCCGGACGACGGCCAGCTGGACGTCTGCCTCTATGATTGGCGGACGGTTCGGGACGCCATCCGGACCTTCTGGCGCGCCGGGACCGGCGGTATCGGCGGCGATCCTTCGTCCGAATTCTTCCGCGGCGCGGTGGTTTCGGTCGAGACTCGCCCGCTGCGTGACGCTGAAGCCGACGGTGAACTGATCGGATCGGCGCCCGTTCGGGCTGTCGTCGTCCCGCTGGCCGCACGTTTGCTGATGCCGGGAGGACGCGCCCGACATCGCGTGGCGTTGCTGTAGCGAAACGATACATTCTGGGCCCGTGCCCATCATGTCAGAGTCTCCTCCCCCGACGCGTCGCACGCCCGTGCCCGTGCCAAGCGTGGCCGTGCACGACGTGCTGGCGTCGCTTTCGGGGCCCGAGGGCGAGGCCATTCGGGCGGTGGTCGGGCGCCTCGAGCGGGATGTGTCGGCGGCGACGCAGCGTGCGGAACTCGCCGAGGCAGTCGCCCTGCGGCTGCGTGAGGTGCAGGAGGCGGTGCGCCGGCTCTCGCGGTCGTTGGGCGAACCGGAGGTGGCGGCGGAGCTCGGTGCCCAGGTCGAGCGCATGGTCGGGGCCGACGTGGTCTCGGTGCTCGACGTCGAGCTGGAAACCGGGGCGGTGTCCACGCGCTGGCGGTCGGTGCGCGGGCAGGTCCTGCCGCGGGCCCCCGTCGCGCTGGCGGCCGGGGTCGTGGCCGACGTGGCGCGCGCCGGGCGCCCGCGTGGCGCGGTCGCCGGGTCGCCGGCCTCGCTCGTGCTCGACGACCTCGACGACGCCATGTTCGTCCAGTCGACCGCGTTCGCGGTGCCGATGCTCGCGGGCCAGCGGCTGGAAGGGGTGCTCGTCGCGGTGTGGCTGGCCTCCGAGCCGCCCGCGTGGGCGCGGGACGTGCTCGAGGCGCTCGCCTTGCACGCCGGCGCGGCGATACGCAACGCGCGACTCTACGCCGAGAGCGAACGCGAGCGTCGGCAGAGCGAGGCCCTCGCGGCTGCCGCCGCGGCGGTGTCGGAGTCGCTCCGTCCCGGCGAGGTGCAGCGGCTGATCCTGCGCCACGCGATGGCGCTGCTGCGGAGCAATGGCGCGTGGCTGGGGCTGCTCGACGACCGGTACGTGCACGTCGTCTCCGGCGTGGGGACCTCGACCGTACTCACCGGCCGCCTCATCCCCCGCGAGGGGACGGCCGAGGGGCGCGTGGTGCGCGACGGCGTGCCGGTGACGGTGACGGACGCCGAGGACGGCGACCTGTTCCGGCCGACGCAGCGGGCGGCGAGCATCCGTCGGGCGGTGATGGTGCCGCTCCTCACGGCGCGCGGCGTGATCGGCGTGATCACCGCCAACGACCGGGAGGCGCCCTTCTCCGACGACGACGTGCGGACGCTGCAGCGCCTCGCCGACCAGTGTGCGGTGGCGGTCTTCAACGCCCGGCTCTTCGAGGAGGCACGGGCGGCGACGCTCGAGTGGAAGGTCGTCTTCGATGCCGTGCCCTGCGGCGTGGTGGTGCTCGACGAACGCGGCCACGTCGTGCGCTTCAACGCGCGGGCGCTGGCACTGGCGGGCGGGGTGACGCAGACCCTGCTCGGGCGCGCCTTCGGCGCCGTGCTGCAGGGCGACCCGGACGACGGGACACCGCTCCCCGCGCCGGTCGCCGAGGCCCTCCAGTCGGGGGCGGTCACGCGGGGGATCGTCGCCGCCACCGCGCGCGGACGGTTCTTCGACCTGCTCGTCTCGCCTCACCCGGGCGGCGGGGTCGTCGCGACCTTCGACGACGTCACCGACGTGCGCGCCCTGGAGCAGCGGCACCGTTCGGTCGTCGAGACGACGAGCGACGCGATCATGGTGACGTCGGCGTCGCGCCGCGTGACCTTCGCCAACCGGGCGGCCCGCGAGCTGTTCGGCGACGGGCTGCTCGGCCGCACGGTGGAGGAGCTGGTGGTGCCCGAACAGCGCGCGGTCGCCTCCCGGGCCGAGGCGGCGGCGTTCGAGGGCCGGCCCCAGCGGTTCGAGACCCTGATGCGCCGGGCCGACGGCGAGGTGCGCACGGTATCCGTGCACGCCGCCCCGCTGCTCGAGCCGGACGGCCGCGTCGGCGAGCTGGTGGCGTCGCTGCGCGACGTGACCGACGAGCGCCGCGCCCGCGACGCGATCGCGACGTCGGAGTCGCGCTACCGCAACCTCGTCGAGCACGCGAAGGACGCCATCTACACACTGGACCGCCGGGGGCACATCACGTCGGCCAACAGCGCCGCCTCGGACCTGGCCGGGGTCCCGGCCTCGACGCTGCTCGGGCAGTCGGTCGATCGGTACCTCGCGACGGACGAAGCGGCGACGGTGGCGGACCTCTTCCGGCGCGCGGTCGCCGGCGAGGCGGTGCGGTTCGAGGCGACCATGCAGCGCGAGGACGGCGAGGTGCGGCTGCTCTCGGTCGTCAGCACGCCGATCCGCGAGGACGGGCGCGTCCGCGGCGTGCTGGGCATCGCCCGCGACATCACCGACGAGCGCCGGCGGGAGCAGGCGCTGTCGCGCTCGGAGGCCCGCTACAGCCGGCTCGTCGAGGCGGCCGGCGACGCGATCTTCACGCTCGACGAGGCCGGGGTGCTCACGAGCGTCAATCGCGTCTTCGAGCGGACGCTTGGCCTCTCGCGCGACGACATGCTCGGGCGGCCGTTCACCACGCTGATCGACCCGTCAACCGACCGCGACGCGCTCTGGCGGATGCTCCGGGAAACCCTGCAGGGCGAGGTCCGGCGGGCCGAGTTCCGGTACCGCGGCGGCCGCGGGGACCTGCGGAGCGCGTCGCTGCTCACGACACCTCTCGAGGACGATGGCCGCGTGACGGGCGTGCTCTGCATCGCCCGGGACGTCACCGACGAGCGCCGGTTGCACGAGCAGCTGCAGCTGCAGGAGCGTCTGGCGGCGATCGGCGAGCTGGTCAGCGGCGTGGCGCACGAGCTCAACAACCCGCTCACGGGGGTGATCGGGCACGCGCAGCTGCTGGTCGCGGCGCCGGGCCTCGACACCGATGCCCAGGACATCGCCGGCGTCATCCAGAGCGAGGCACGGCGCGCCGCGCGGATCGTCGGCAACCTCCTCACCTTCGCGCGCCAGAACCGGCCGCAGCGCGTCGTCACCGACCTGGCCGCCGTCATCCGCGACACGGTCGCGTTGCGGCGCTACCCGCAGCGGGTGCTCGGCATCGAGTGCGAGGTCGAGGTGCCCGCGTCGCTCCCCGCGACGTGGGCGGACGACGGGCAGCTCCAGCAGGTGGTGCTCAACCTCCTCGTCAACGCCGAGCACGCGCTCGAGTCGCACGACGGGCCGCGCCGCATCACCGTGCGCGCCGCCTCCGAGGGCGACGCGATCGCGATCCGCGTGGGGGACAGCGGGCCGGGCATCCCGAGGGACGTGCTGCCGCGGATCTTCCATCCCTTCTTCACCACCAAGCCGGTCGGCAAGGGCACGGGGCTCGGGCTCTCGCTGGTTGACGGGATCGTACGCGAGCACGGCGGCCGCATCACGGTGGATAGCACCCCGGGGCTCGGCACCATCTTCCACGTCGTTCTGCCGCGGCTCGACCCGCCGGTGCCCGATGCCGCGGTGCCCGCGCGCGACGCGCCGTCGTTGCGGGTGCTCGTCGCCGACGCCGACGCCGACGCGCGCCGCCTCGCCGCGCGCGCGCTCGCCGAGGCCGGCGATGCGGTGCTGACCCTCGCGGAGCCCGAGGACGTGGTGCGCGCCGCGCAGTCCCGCGACTGGGACGTGATCCTGCTCGACCACGGGCTGCCCGGCGGTGCCGGGCCGCTCTACGACCGGTTGCTCGCCACCGCGCCCGCGGCGGCGGCCCGGGTCGCGTTCACCGGCCCCGCCGAGGCGTCGGCGGCCCGGTCGCCCGCCGCGGCCGCCCGGCCGTGGTTGGACAAACCGTTCGACCTCGCGTCGCTCGCCGGGCGATTGCGTGCGGACCTGAGTTGATGGCCACGATCCTCATCATCGACGACGAAGAGAGCATCACCACCGCCTTCGGCGCGTTCTTCGAGAAGACGGGCGGGCATCGCGTGCACCGGGCGCACACCGGACGCGAGGGGCTCGACGCCTCCCGGCAGCTCCGCCCCGACGTCGTCCTGCTCGACCTGCGGCTGCCGGACATGACCGGGTTCGACGTCCTCGAGCGGATCCGGGGCGACGACGCGGTGATCATCATGATCACGGCGTACGGCGACGTCCCCCTCGCGGTGCAGGCGATGCAGGCGGGGGCGGAGAACTTCCTCACGAAGCCGGTGGACCTCGGGCACCTTGGCGTCACCGTGGAGCGCGCGCTCGAAAAGGTCCAGTTGCGGCAGTTCGCCCGGGCGCTGGGTGACAAGCGGGCGCGGGCGCAGGGGTTCCTCCTCGGCACCTCCCCCGCGATGCGCGAGCTCGCCGACCAGATCGCCCTGCTGTCGGCCAGCGACCGCACCACTGCGCTGATCCTGGGCGAGAGCGGCACCGGCAAGGGCGTGGTCGCGTCCTACGTGCACGCGGCGAGCCCGCGCGCCAAGCGTCCCTTCGTGGACGTCAACTGCGCCGCCCTCACGGAACTGACCCTCGAAGGCGAGCTCTTCGGCTGGGAGCGGGGCGCGTTCGGCGACGGCCGTGACGCCAAGGCGGGGCTGTTCGAGGTCGCGGAGGGGGGCTCGCTCTTCCTCGACGAGGTCGGCGACCTCGGGCCGCAGCTGCAGCCGAAGCTGCTGCGCGTGCTCGAGGGCAAGGGATTCCGGCGGCTCGGCGGGACGCAGGAAGCCGCGCCGAACGTCCGCCTCGTCGCCGCGTCGGGGAAGGACCTCGTCGCCGAGGTCACCGCCGGCCGCTTCCGCGAGGATCTCTACTACCGGCTGAGCGTGATGCCGGTGCACCTGCCCCCCGTCCGGGCGCGGGCGCGCGAGGACGTCGTCGAGCTCATCGCCCACCTGCTCGCCGACCTCGGCCGCTCGCTGCCCGACGCGCCGCAGTCCCTGTCCGAGGCGGCGCTCGACCGGCTCCTGCGCTATGCCTGGCCGGGCAACATCCGCGAGATGCGCAACGTGCTCGAGCGGGCGATGATCATGGGCCGCGGCCAGGTGCGACTCGAGGTGGACCTGCTCCCCACGGAGGTGCGCTCCGCCTCGGGGGCCGGCGTCGAGCACCATGTCCCCCGGACGCTCGAGGACGTCGAGCGCGCGCACATCGAGCGCACGCTGCGCGCCCACGGCAGCAACCGTACGCACGCGGCCCGGGAGCTCGGCATCTCGCGCGCCACGCTCATCAAGAAGATCAAGGGCTTCGGGCTGCCGGACGCGCGGCGCTAGGCGCCCGGCGATAGCTTCTCCGCATGGTCGCCATTCCCGACTCGGACCGCATGAGCTGCCGCGCCTGCCGCCGCGACGGACGGGCGTCGGAAGGGTATCCGTGTCGCGAGTGCGGGACGTTCATCTGCCTGCTGTGCTCGATCCGCGGGGTGGTCCTGTGCGCCGACTGCGCAACGCGGGCCGCCTCGGAGGCGACCACCGAACCGCCGCGTCAGTGGACCAGGCCGCCCGGCCCCGGTGCCTGAAGGCCCGGCAGCGGCGCCGCCCCGTGGATCATCAGGGGGACGCGCGCCGCCGCGGTGCGGTCCACGTCGATCTCCATCGTGTACTCCCCCGGACCGTCGGCCGGGAGGTCGAGCGCGGCGATGAGCGGCAGGTCGGCCTCCGCGACGCCGTCGGGGAGGGCGCCGAGTTCGATCGTCCCCACCGAGTTCCACAGCTCGCGCCCCGCCGGGTTGACCCAGCGCATCGCCACCTCGTGGCTGCCGATGTCGGCTCGCGTGCCCTTCAGCCGCACCACCAGCGTCGCGCGCGGGTGCACCGCCGGGAACTGGGCGACGTGCAGGGCGTCGAAGACCCCGAGGACGTTGAGCTTCCCCTCCTGCGAGAGGTTGGCGGCGTCGGCGAAGAGGGCGAAGGACACGTGCATCCCCGGAAGATACCCGACCGACTAGCTTCCCCGCATGCCGACCGCATCGCCGGCCGTCGCGGCCGACGCCTCCGGGGCGGCGGGCCCGCACCCCGCCGGGGTACCGCGGCCCGCCTTCTCCGCCACCGACGTCGCCCTGCTCGTGCTCGCCTGCATCTGGGGCGGGAACTTCGCGGTGGTCAAGCACGGCGCGTCCGAGTTCGGTCCGCTCGCCTTCAACGCGGTACGGGTGGGGCTCGCCACCGCGCTCCTCTTCGCCGCCGCGCGCGCGCTGCGCGAACCGCGGCCGACGAGCAGCCAGTGGCGGACGCTCCTCGCGCTCGGCCTGCTCGGGAACGGCATCTACCAGGTGCTCTTCGTCGAGGCCGTCGCCCACACGCGCTCGGCCAACGTGGCGATCGTCATCTCCTCGACGCCGGCGATGCTCGCGCTCGTCGGGCGCGTCCGCGGGACCGACGTGCTGACGCCGCGCGGCGTGGCGGGGATCGCCGTCTCCATCGCCGGGCTCGCGCTGGTCATCCTCGGCGGCGCGGCGGGCGGGGCACCGGGCGGATCCCTGTCGGGCGACCTGATGGCCTTCGTGGCCGTGTGGTGCTGGGTGGGCTACACGACGATGCTGCGCCCCTACACCGAGACGGTGGCGCCGGTGACGCTCTCGGCGGTCACGATGCTCGGGGGTGCCGTCCCGCTCCTGCTCGTGGGCCTCCCGGAACTCGGTCGCGTGACCTGGGGGGCGATCCCGGCGAGCGCGTGGGGGGCCGTGGGCTATGCCGGCGTGCTGGCGATCGCGCTCGGCTACCTCGCGTGGTACCGCGGGCTGCGCGTCCTCGGGCCGACGCGGACGGCGATGTACTCGAACCTGCAGCCGGTGGTGGCGCTCGCGGTGGGGGCGCTGCTGCTGCACGAAGCCCCGACCGCGTGGCAACTGCTGGGCGCGACGGGAACGATGCTGGGCCTCGTGCTGGTGCGGTTGTGACGGGCGCGCGCTGATGCGGATCGCGCTGTTCGACATCGACGGCACGCTGCTGGCCAGCGGCGGGGCCGGCCGCCGGGCGATGGAGCGCGCGCTCCGCGAGGTGTTCGGCGGCGTCGGTCCGGATGGCTACGCCTACGACGGCAAGACCGACCGCCAGATCGTGCGCGAGCTCATGCTCGGGGACGGACACGACGAGGCAGCGATCGCGGCCGGGATGCCGCGCGTCTTCGCGCGCTACCTCGACGAGCTGCGCGCCGAGGCCGCTGCCTCGCCGATCCGGGCGCTGGCGGGGGTGCCCGCCGTCCTCGACGCGCTCGACGGACGCGACGACGTGGTGCTGGGGCTCCTGACGGGCAACATCGTCGAGGGGGCGCGGGTGAAGCTCGGGGCCGCCGGGATCGACGCGACCCGCTTCCGCGTGGCCGCCTACGGCTCGGACCACGAGCACCGGCCGGAGCTGCCGCGCATCGCGCGCGAACGCGCGGAGGCGTCGCTGGGCCGCCCCGTCCCGCGCGACACGCTCGTGATCATCGGCGACACGCCGCTCGACATCGGCTGCGCCCACGCCCAGGGGGCGCGGGCGGTCGCGGTCGCCACCGGCCGCTACGGTCCCGCGGCGCTGGCGGCGCACGACCCGCACGTGGTGCTCGACGATCTCGCCGACGTGACGCGCGTCGTCGAGTGCATCCTCACCTGCTGAGGACCGCCGGCGTTGCTGCGCGAGGTCGAGCTCAAGAGCGTCGTTGACGACGTATGGCGGTGCCGGCACGCCGTCGAGGCGGCGGGCGGTCGCCTCGTGTTCGAGGGGCGGCTCGAGGATCGCCGGTACGACACCGCCGACCGTCGGCTGCTGGCGGTGGACGTGGTGCTGCGCCTGCGCACCTACCGCACCGCGACCACCGTGCGCGCCGCGCTCGACTGGAAGGGCCCGACGCGGCTCGAGGACGGCTACAAGATCCGCGACGAACTCACCAGCCAGGTCGGCGACCCGGACGCGCTCGGACGCATGCTCGAGCTGCTCGGCTACGCCGTGACGCGCGAGATCGACCGCACCATCGCCCAGTACCAGCTGGGCGAGGCCACGGTGCGCTTCGAGGAGTATCCCCGCATGGACGTCCTCGTCGAGGTCGAGGGCGAGCCGACCGCGATCGAGGCGGCGATCGCCGTCCTCGGGCTCCCGCGCCTCGGCTTCACCACCGAGCGGTTGGCGCAGTTCGCGGCCCGCTTCCACCAGCGCACCGGGGTCGTCCCGGCGACGAGCGACCGCGAGTTCGCCGGGGACGCGCCGTGGCAGGCGGAGGACCCGTGACCAGCGACGCGAGGCCCGCCCCGGTGCGCGTCATCGGCGTGACGGGCGGGGCGACGCTCGACGCCGCTGCGGAGTTCACCTGCACCGACCGCTACGTGCGCCTGACGCTCGCGGGCGGCGAGGTGGCGATCACCTACGACGGGCTCGATGGCGCCGACTCCGACGGCCTCGTGCTCACGCTCGCGGGCCGGGACGGCGCGGCGCTGCGCGTCGAGGGACTCCCGCGCGCGTCGCACGTGGCGGACGAGATCTGCGAGCGCGGGGCCCGCCTCCCGGAGTTCACGCGCGGCCTGCGCGCCTTCGCCTCCGTGCGGGGCGAGGCCGGATCGGACCACGACGTCTTCTTCGGGCCGCTGCTCGCCGCGCGCCGAGCGATGCACGACGCGCCGAGCGCCGCCGCCCGCGTGCGCGCGCTGTCGCCGGTCCCCCTGCGCGAGGCGTTCGCTGCGGGACGCGCCGAACTCGGTCGCCGGCGCTGGCCCGATGAGCGCGACGCCGGCGACCGGCGCGCCCTCGTCGTCGAGCTCGAGGAGCTCGAGGCACCGCTGCTCGTCGCGCTCGACCGCGTGGGGTTCGCGGCCGAGGCGTGGAGCGGATCACCGGGGGCGGCGAAGCTGCGCGAGTGGCGCCACTGGTGCGCCGCGGTCACCGCGGCGTGGGAGGCGGCGGACGCGGCGTGGGTCGCGGCGCTCCCCGCGCTCGCCGACTCGCGTGGCGCCGAAGGAGCGCTCTGGCGACGGGTGCTCGCGAGACGCACGCCGTGATCGTCGGCCTCGGCATGGACCTCGTGGACATCCCGCGCATCCGGGCGATGCTCGCCCGGTTCGGCGCTCGCGCGGCGGCGCGCGTCTGGACGCCGGGGGAGCGCGCCTACTGCGACGGCCACGCCGATCCAGCGGTTCCCTATGCGGCGCGTTTCGCGGCCAAGGAGGCCTGCTTCAAGGCGCTCTCCGGCTCGCCGGACGCGCGGCACATCGGCTGGCGGGAAATGGAGGTCATCCGAGGATTCGACGGGGCGCCGACCCTGCACCTGCACGGCCGGGCCGCACATCGGGCGGTCGCGCTGGGGGTGACCACAGTGCACGTCACCCTGACCCACGCCGAGGGGGTGGCAGGCGCCGTCGTCGTTCTGGAGCGCGGGGGGCCGGGCGACGCTCCAACGAGCGGAAGCGGCGGGGGCTAGGACCCCGCGCCCCCCCCCGACCGCGGACACCGGCCCCCCTGATCGGCACGCCGCTCGGTGCTCGGCGGAGACAACACCGACAGGAGCGTTCGGCTTGGACTGGCGTCCTGCGCCATGGGGGCTACACTACATGAGAGTCCTATGAGAACGATTCTCAACTTCCTCTCCGCCGCCGCGTTCGCCGTCCCGGCGCTTTACGCCCAGGACAATGCCGCGAAGCGACTTGGCGCGATCGTCGCTGTCGCGGCCGACGAGTACTCCAAGGCCGTTGACCCGCGAGGGAAGCTGATCGCGCCGGTCGAGCTCGAGGAGGCCCAGAGCTTCCTCAAGGACGCCAAGGAGGTCGCCACGCGGGTCTCGGGTCCCCGGTCGGCGGAGCTGCGGGCGCTGCTGGACACGATGCTGGTCGCCGTGACGGCGCGGCGCGGGCCCGCGGAGGTTGACGCCCTGCATGAGCGCTTCCGCGCCGCCCTCGGCAGTGATGCCCAGCTCGACCTGCCGACGCGCCGAGTGGACCTCGCTGCCGGCCGGGTGCTGTACGAGCGGAACTGCGCGTCGTGTCACGGCCTGACCGGCGCCGGCGACGGGCCGGCGGCCAAGGGGATGGACCCCGCTCCGCCCGCGATCGGCGAGCATGACGTCGTCTCCGACGTCTCGCCCGGCCTCATGTTCCGCGTCGTGGCCGTCGGCATCAACGGGACCCCGATGGCCGGCTGGGCGTCGGTGCTGACGGCCGACGAGCGCTGGGACGTCATCTCGTACGTGAACACCCTGCGCGGCCGCCCCGTGGCGGCGCGAGGCGAGGCGCTGCTGCGCACGCGGTGCGATCAGTGCGCGCTGGGCGAGGCCGGCGCGTTCGCGTCGGCCGGCTTGCCGCCCGAGCTCGCGAACACCGCGTGGCAGCTCGAGCGCAGCGACCGGCAGATCGCGCTCGCGCTGGCCGAGGCGCCGGGCGGACGCGATCTCCCGTCGGACGACGCGCAGGCGATCATCGCGCACGTCCGCACGCTGCCGTCGCTCGTCGTTCCCCAGACGAAGGTCGCCGACGGTCGCGATCCCTCGGCCGCCGCACGACAGGTCATCGCGCTGCTCGACGAGGCGCTCGCCGCCGCGAAGGCGGGACGCGTCGCCGAGGCGGGCGACCGGGCGTTCGACGCGTACATCGCCTTCGAGCCGCTCGAGACGGCCGCCCGCGCGGTTGACCCGGGGGCGGTCACCGCGATGGAGTCGCGCTTCGCCGAGTTCAAGGGGGCGGTCAAGGCCGGGGATCTCGCGGCCGCGACGCTCGCGCGCGACGCCGTGCAGGCGGGGATGCCGCGCATGATCGAGCTGTCCGCGCCGGCCACCGGCTGGTGGACGCCTTTCCTGCAGGCGTTCCTGATCATCCTGCGCGAGGGTTTCGAGGCGATCCTCGTCATCGGCGCGGTGATCGCGTTCCTCCGCAAGACGGGCCACGCCGCGCAGGTGCGGCGGGTCTGGCACGGCGTGGCATGGGCGCTCGGCGCCAGCGCCGCGACAGCGGTGGCCCTCATGACGGTCTTCCGCTCGCTCCCCGCCTCGCGCGAGATCGTCGAGGGGGTGACGATGCTGCTCGCCGTCGTCGTGCTCTTCTCGGTGAGCTACTGGCTCGTCTCCAAGGCGGACGCCGCGCGCTGGAACCAGTTCATCCGCGGCAAGGTGAACGACGCCATCGCGAAGGGGGGCGGCACGGCGCTCGCGGTGGTCGGGTTCCTCGCGGTCTACCGCGAGGGCGCGGAGACGGCGCTCTTCTTCCAGGCGCTCTTTTCGGCGCCCGAGGTGGCCCCCGCGCCGATCGCGGCGGGGATCACCGTGGGCTTCGTCGCCCTCGTGGGCATCTACCTCGGCTTCCATCGCTTCGGCATGACGCTGCCGATGCGGCCCTTCTTCCAGGTCACCAGCGCGTTGCTCTACGCGATGGCGTTCGTTTTCGCGGGCAAGGGGGTGCGCGAGCTGCAGGAGGGCAACGCGCTCCCGATCACGTCGCTGCGCGGCTGGCCGCAGGTGGAGGCACTCGGGATCTTCCCGACCGTGGAGACGATGCTCGCGCAGGCGCTCCTCGCGGCGGCGCTGGGCTACGCGATCTGGCGCACCCTGGCAGCGCGTCGTGCGCTGGCGGCCGCCGCCGGCGGGGGGCTGCGCGACGGGACCGATCACGTCCACAGCGACCTCGAAGGGAAGGTAGCCGAGCTGACCGCGAAGGCGACGGTGTTGCAGGAGCGGGTGCGGAACCTCGAGGAGGAGCTCGCCCGGGCGCGCGCGGCGCGCGGGTAGTCCGCGCGGCGCGCGGGTAATCCGCGCGGGACCGCTCGATCGGCGCGCCGGGGGGCCCCACCGGTGCGGCGCAGGTCAGGCGGCGGCGACGTCCGGCTGGGCGGGTCGCCGCTTCGCCAGCATCCACGCAGCGCCCCCGGCCGCGATCGCCAGGGCGATCAATTGGGCCACGGTGAGCCCTGCGGCGACGCGATCGTCCTTCGCGCGGAAGAACTCCACGACGAAGCGCTCGGCACCGGCGAGCACGCAGTAGGCGCCGAAGAGCCAGCCCGGGGCGTGGCGGTGCCCGCGCAGCCGCCACAGGATCAGGAACATCGCGAGCCCCATCGCCGTCTCGTACAGCTGCGTGGGATGCACGGCGATCACCTCGGTCGGCGGCACGTCGGCCGGGAAGCGCACGCCGAAGTTGCGCGCCATGCTCTCGGCCGTGCTCGGCGGTGCGCCCTCCGGGAATCGCACCGCCAGCGGCCCGCTCCACGGCCGGCCGTAGTCGTCCCCGACGGCCCAGCAGCCGGTGCGGCCCACGGCGTAGCCCCCCGCGATCGCGATGCCGGCGACGTCGGAGATCTTCACGAAGTCGCCGCCCTTGCGACGGATGACGATCCAGCACGCGATGACCGCACCGATGAAGCCGCCCCAGAACACGAACCCCCCGCGGGAGAGGAAGGCCGAGGGGTCGCCGGTGAGGATCACGTAGTAGAGCTTGGCGCCGACGAGGGTCCCCAGCACGGCGGCCAGCACCGCGTCCGGGATGACGGACGCGTTGTGGGGGTCGCCGCGCTCCTCGAGCGCCTTGACGCAGATGTGCTGCGCCACGACGAAGGCGAGCAGGACGGCGAGCCCGAAACCGGTGAGCTGCAGGGGCCCGACTTCGTAGGCGAAGGGATGCACGGTGATCGGCACGGTGGTAATCTCGCAGGGAACCGGCCGGTACGTCAGCGGCAGGGGGTGGGCAGTTCCTCGATCCGGGTGAGGCGATGCGGCGATACGGCATGCGGCGGTCGGTCACGATGTGGACGGGATTCGTCACGATGGCGCTCTTGCCGGGGATCGTGCCGGCCCAGACGGGCACCGCGTCCGTCCTGCGCTGGGACGTGGGGGCGGGGACCGACGGCACCTCGGCCCTCACGGCGATCGGGCTCAGCCGCCTGTGGCCGGTCGCCGCCGGTGGCCGTGTGCGGGTGGGGGCGGGGGCCCGGTGGTCGTCGTGGATCGGGGGGAGCCAATCGCTCGCGACGGCCGATCCGGCCCTGATCCGGGACGGTCGCGTTGACTCGCTGATCGTCCCGGTCGGGTGGCACAGCGCCATGAACGTCGGCGTGCACCTGGCCCTGCAGGCGACGGACCGCGTGGCGCTCGGGGCCAACCTCGATGTCTTCGGATGGTCGTGGGGGACATCGCAGGTGGGGACCCTGCGGCTGCTCGGCGCGCCGGTCGGGCAGCGCGTCACGGCGAATCCGCAGCAGTGGAACCGGTTCGGCGGCGGGAATCGCGACCGGGGGACGCTCGCGAGCGAGTTCTGGGTCGGCTGGGACGTGCGCCGCGACGTGCGGCTCCGGGCGGGGCTCAACCACTTCGTGCTCGAGCAGACGACTCCGACGCTCGGCACCGGCGGCAACACGCGGCACCGGCGGTTCGGGAACGCCGTCTTCGTGTCCCTCGGGCGGCTGGTGCGCTGAGGGCGCGGTACCCCCGCCGCCCTACGGCTGCGTCCGCCGCATGAGCGCCTCGATCTCCCGGACCTCCCGCGGCGCCTGCGACAGCCGCTCGAGGCCGGTCGGCGTGACGCGGTAGTCGTCCTCGATCCGCACCCCGGTGTCGGCGTACCGCGCGACCGCGGCCCGGGCGAACGCGACAAAGGCGCGGTTGCGCGGCGTGTCCGGGAGGGTCGCGAGCGCGTCGCGTCGCACGTAGAGCCCGGGCTCGATCGTGAAGACGTCGCCCTCCTCGTAGGTCCGGGCCGGACGGTCGCTGAACTGCGCCGGGTCGTGCACGTCGAGCCCGATCCCGTGGCTGTACCCGTGGTAGGAGAACAGGTACCACTGCGGACACGGCTCGCCCTCCTTGCGGATCCACGGCCGCACGGGGCAGAGCCCCTCCGGGGCGTCGAACGTCGCGTCGGCGGCCTCGATGAGCTTGAGCCGCTGCATCCCGGCGATCAGCACGCGCCGCGCGGAGTCGTTGGGGACTGCGCTCGGCGTCCCCGGGCGCACCTGCCGCTCGAAGGCCTTCTGCGACGCGAGCACGACCTCGTACACGGCACGCTGCTCCGGGGAATAGCGCCCGGTCACCGGCACGGTGCGTGTGACGTCCGCCGAGTAGCCTTCGAGCTGCACGGCGACGTCCATCAGGATCACTTCGCCCGCCTTGAGCACGCGCTCGCCGGCGTCGTAGTGGAGCAGGGTGCTGTTGCTGCCGGTGCCGACGATGCTGGCGTAGCCCGGCCGGTCGCCGCCGAGACGGCGGAAGGCGTATTCCATCTCGGCCTGCACCTGGTACTCGGTGAGACCGGGCCGGATCGCCTTCATGGCGGCGACGTGGCCGGAGTCGCTCACCGCGACCGCGCGGCGCAGGACGGCTTCCTCGGCCGGCGACTTCCTCGCGCGGTGCCAGTCCACAAGCGGGGTGCCGTCGCGCACGACGAGCGCAGGGTGCTGCGCCTGCCGCCGGCGCACGAGCGTCCGCAGGAACGTGAGCGAGTCGCGCGACGTGAATTCGTTGGCCTGCGCGTCGGTGACCGGCAGCCACGGCAGGGGGGCGGCGGCGAGCGTGTCGAGCAGCGGCTCGAGCTGCTGCACGTAGCGCACCTCGAGCCCCGTCTCGCGCGCGAGCGTGGGCGGGTCGGTGACGCGCCCGTCGTAGAGCGCCGTCCGCAGGTTGGTCGGGGGCACGAAGAGCACGGCGCGCGAGGCGCCACCGCGCTTGACGAGGACGAGCGTCGCGTCCGGCAGGAGGTAGCCGGTGAGATAGCGGAACGCCGGCAACTGGTAGAAGGGCGGCCAGTGGACCACCGGATCCCGCGCTCCGGCGACGAGCACGACGCCGCTGTCCACGCGGCTCAGGACGGCGGCGCGGCGGGCGGCATACTCGGCGCGCGGGATGCTGGGGGCCGCGAACGTGGCCGGCTGGGCGGCGGCGGGCCCGAGGGACGCGGCCAGCGCGAACGCCGAAGCCGCGAAGGCGCGGGCCGGTCGGACGAAGGGGAGCGGGTGCGGCATCCCCCAGTATGTCAGGTCCCCAGCCGCTTGGCGAGTTCGCGGCCGATCTCCTCGGGGGTCTCGTTGGGGGCGTAGCGCTTCTCGACCGTGCCGTCGGGGCCGACGAGGAACTTGGTGAAGTTCCACTTGATGGCCTCGGTGCCGAGCAGGCCGGGCTTCTCCCGCTTGAGCAGCTGATACAGCGCATGCGCTCCGTCCCCGTTGACCTCGATCTTCGCCATCATCGGGAACGTCACGTCGTAGCGGCGTTCGCAGAACTGGGCGATCTCGGCGTCGGTTCCGGGTTCCTGGTGGCCGAACTGGTCGCACGGAAAGCCGATCACGGTGAGCCCCCGGTCGCGGAACTCGCGCCAGAGGTGCTCGAGGCCCCGGTACTGCGGCGTGAAGCCGCACTGCGAGGCGACGTTGACGACGAGCAGGGTCCGGCCCTTGAACTCGCCCATCGTCGTCTGGCGACCGTCGATGGTGGTGACGGGGATGTCGTGGAGGTTCATGCGGGAAGAACGTAGGTTCCCCCGCCATGGTGCCCGGCCGCCTCCCCTTCGCGCTCGGTCCGTCGCCCATCCATGGGCGCGGGGCTTTCGCACTGGCCGCCATCCCTGCCGGCACCCGGCTCATCGAGTACGCCGGTCGCCGCCTCACGCCGGCGCAGGCCGACGCCCTCTACCCGGACGCCGACGCCGAGGCCCCGCACACGTTCCTGTTCGCCATCGACGACGACATCGTGGTGGATGCCGGTGTGGACGGCAACGAGGCGCGCTGGCTCAACCATTCGTGCGATCCCACCTGCGACGTCGTCATCGAGGACCGGCGGCTCTGGATCGAGACCGTGCGCGACATCGCCGCCGGCGAGGAACTCACCTACGACTACCAGATGACCCTCGAGACCCGGCACACGCCGGCGGCCAAGCGCCGCTTTCCCTGCCGGTGCGGCGCGGCGACGTGCCGGGGCACGATGCTGGCGAAGAAGCGGTAGCGGGTGCAACGTCGGACGTCCCCAGCCCAGCGTCCGATGCGTCCACTCGCCCTCCTCGCCGCCGCGCTGCTCGCGGCGGCCTCCTTGACGGCCCAGGCCCCGGTCGCCACCACGGCCATCCGTGCGGCGCGACTCGTCGTCGGCGACGGGTCGGTGCTCGACAACCCGGTGGTGCTCATCCGCGGGGATCGGATCACCGAGGTGGGGTCGGCGGCGCGCGTGCGGATCCCGGCCGGCGCGCGGGTGATCGACCTCCCGGGCCACACTCTGCTGCCGGGCTTCATGGACTGCCACACCCACTTGGCGTCCATCGACAGCGACGGGGGCGACCTCGCGGCGATCCAGGAAACCGGCGCGCACGCCGGCATCTGGGCGGCGGTCAACGCGCGGAAGACGCTGGACGCCGGCTTCACCGTCGTCCGTGAGGCCGGTACCCTGCACTACGCCGACGTCGCCGTGAAGCAGGCGATCGAGCGCGGCATCATCCCGGGGCCGCGCGTGTACGCCGCGGGCGCGGCGCTCGGCATACTCGGCGGGCACGCCGACGTGAACGGCTACAGCCCCCTCGTGGACCTCCCGGGTACCGGCGTCATCGTCAACGGGGTGGACGGCATCCGGCAGGAGGTCCGGCGTCACGTCAAGTATGGCGCCGACCACATCAAGATCGTGGCGACCGGCGGCATCCTGTCGCAAGGTGACGCCACCACCGCCTCCCAGTTCTCCGACGCGGAGCTGCGCGAGGCCGTCAGCGAGGCGCGGCGGCTGGGCCGCAAGGTGATGGCCCACGCCCATGGCGGTGCCGGCCTCACGGCGGCCGTCGAAGCGGGGGTCGCCAGCATCGAGCACGGCTCGCTCGTTGACGAAGCGCAGGGCGTCCTGATGAAGCAGCGCGGGACGTACCTCGTCCCGACGCTGATCATCCTCGAGGAGATCGTGCGCGACGCGGAGAAGAAGGGCTATCCCCCGTATGCCGTCACGAAGGCGCGTGCGATCGCGGCCGAGCGCCGCATGCGGCTCCGGGCCGCGTTCCAGGCCGGCGTGCCGTTCGCCTTCGGCACCGACGCCACGAGCGACATCCACGGCCGCAACGGCGAGGAGTTCCGCTACATGGTGGAGATCCTCGGCGCCACGCCCATGCAGGCGATCCTGAGCGCCACGCGCGAGGCCGCGGCGCTGATCGGCATCTCGGCCGACGCGGGAAGCGTCGCCGCCGGCAAGTGGGCCGACCTCGTCGCGGTCGAGGGAAACCCGCTCGAGGACGTGCGCCGCCTCGAGAAAGTGGCGTTCGTCATGAAGGGCGGGGTGGTGCACAAGGGCGCGCGGTGACCCCGCGCGCCGCCGAGCCGGGGACGCCCTGGCGCCGGACCTCCAGCGGCCGGCGGCCCAGCGCCGCGACCTCCACGCCGCGCCGCCACGCCACGAGCCGGTGGCCCCCGCGCGGCACCGTCACCTCGACGTCCACGCGGGCGGCTACACCGACGCCGACATGGACCGGCAGGTCGTGCTGCGCGTTGTAGCCGGACCCGGCGTCCACCACGCGCATCCCCAGCAGCCGATGCGTCCCCGCGGCGTACACGCGCACTTCGGCGCCTGAGCGCGTCGCGAGCCCCCGCGGGTCGAGCACGCGCACCTGCACCGAGCGCGGGGCGCAGCGAGTCGGGGAGGTCGTTGCGCATGACCTGGTGCATGCCGTCGGGCCGCACGCCGGTCAGCGCGAGGTCGAGGTCGCCGTCGGCGTCCACGTCCGCCCAAGCCACGCCGTGGCCGGCGTGCAGCAGCCCCAGCGACGGCGGCGTCACGTCCACGAGGCGACCAGCCGACTGTCGGTACAGGACGTCGGGGTACGAGCGGCCACCGGTGACGGTGCCGTTCACGTACAGGTCCAGCGCGCCGTCGTGGTCCCAGTCCGCGAAGGCGCATGCGTCCCAGCGGGCGTCCATGGCGATCCCCCATGCGGCGGACGCGTCCGCGAAGCGATCCGGCTGCCGCTGCAGGAAGAGCCCGTTCGCCCCGTAGTTCGCGAAGAACACGTCGAGCCGCCCGTCGCCGTCCACGTCCTCCAGGCACGGGCGTACGTGCATTCCAACCCTCGGGGCCACGCACTCGGGGCAGCCGAATGGCGTCTCGGCGACTGCCGCCACCCAGACCTCGACTTCGTCCGGTTCCATCCGCAGCTCAACCTGTTCGACCTGCCTTGAGGCCTGCAGGCCCAGAATCGCCTGTTACAACGCCCAATCGTCCAACGTGAACCGCCCCGGGTTTGGAGGAGGCCCCCAGCTTTGAGAGATTGGGAGCATGACACGACAGACAGGGGTGGGTCGGAAGCCGCGGAAGCCGTTCTCGCCCGAAGTCCGGGAGCGGGCGGTGCGGCTGGTGCAGGAGCAGCAGGGAGCACATGAGACGGAGTGGGCCGCCATTCGGTCCATCGCCGAGAAGATCGGCTGTAACGCTGAGACCCTGCGGCTATGGGTGCGCCAGGCGGAGCGGGACACGGGGCAGCGCGGCGGCCTGACGACCGATGAGCGGGTGCGGCTCAAGGACATGGAGCGCGAGGTGCGGGAGCTCAAGCGGGCGAATGAAACCCTTCGCAAAGCCAGCGCGTTTTTCGCGGCAGCGGAGCTCGACCGCTTCACGAAGTAACCCACGCCACGATGTATGCGTTCATCGAGGCGGAGCGGGAGGCCCATGGTGTCGAGCCGATCTGCCGGGTTCTGGGGATCGCACCGTCGGCGTATTACGTGCACCGCCAGCGCCAGGCGGATGCGACGCGGCAGTCCGCGCGGGCACAGCGTGACGCCGTGCTGCAGGACACCATCGCCACAATCTACCACGCGAACCACGCGGTCTACGGGGTCCGTAAAGTGTGGCGACAGCTGCAGCGCGACGGGATCGCCGTGGCGCGCTGCACCGTGGCGCGATTGATGCGCGCGGCGGGCCTGCAGGGCGTCGTGCGTGGCCACCGCGTGCGCACCACGCGACCAGACGAATCGGCGGAGGTCTCGGCCGATCTCGTGCAGCGGCAGTTCGCGGCGACGCAGCCGAACCAGTTGTGGGTGGCGGACTTCACGTACGTCGCGACGTGGCGCGGCTTCGTGTACGTCGCGTTTGTGATCGATGTGTTCTCGCGGCGGATCGTCGGCTGGCGCGCGCACACCACCATGCGCACGGAGTTGGTGCTGGATGCCCTGGAGCAGGCCCTGCACGACCGTGAACTCGACGGCCGTCTCGTCGTCCACACGGATCGTGGATCGCAACACAGACTCAACCGGTCGTCGCAACGGCTGTTGCTTGTTTAGATCGTAGTAGCTCATTGAAGGCTTCGGCAGGGGTGCGCCATCCCAGCGTCTTTCGTGGACGCGTATTGAGGGCCAGCGCGACCGCCGCGAGATCCGATGCGCGATGCTCACTGAGGTCGGTGCCTTTCGGGAAGTACTG
>Ga0209972_10000459_pt1 | contig 39586 bp, 37 predicted proteins | sample NOAtaG_7_FD_187302 | JGI IMG/M metagenome (GOLD analysis project Ga0209972, IMG submission 187302) | Freshwater lake microbial communities from Lake Erie, under a cyanobacterial bloom - NOAA_Erie_Diel1S_2200h metaG (SPAdes) (version 2) | ecosystem: Environmental > Aquatic > Freshwater > Lake ...
CTTGGATTGTTTTCCGTTGCCAATCCAGATGCTATAAAAAGTGTGACGCTCTATAAAGGAGGCATCCCGGCTCGCTACGGTGGCCGACTAAGCAGTGTGATGGACATTCGCCAACGCGAGGGTAACTCAAAGGAGTTTAATGGTGAAGCTGGCATCGGTCTTATTTCGGCACGCCTGTTGGCGGAAGGGCCTATTGTAAAAGACAAAAGCTCGTTTATGGTGGCGGGGAGAAGATCGTATGGTGATTTGTTTTTGCCTTTGATTGATAACAAAAGCACGGCTTATTTCTATGACCTGAACGCCAAAGTAAACTACAATATCAACGATCGCAATCAACTGTTTCTATCAGGTTATATTGGGCGCGACCAGTTTTCACTCGGTAGCATCTTTAACAGCACATGGGGCAATACGGCTGCCACACTTCGTTGGAATCACCTCTTCTCTCAAAAACTGTTTGCTAATTTTTCGGCTATTTATTCAAACTACGACTATTCGCTAGACCAGCTTACCACCGGAGCCCAATACAACTGGATCTCGCGCATCATCAGCCGTGACGCTAAAGCCGATTTTTCCTACAACCTCGGAACCAAAACTAATTTGGCGTTTGGTGGGGAATGGAAGAACTACGAGTTCAGGCCGGGTGACATCACCCCGATTAAGGGTTCTACCGTAAAACCACGAACATTGGATAACAAGTATGCTATCGAAACAGGTGCCTATTTTTCCATTGAGCATGTCATGGGGCCCGTTACCATCAACGCGGGCATTCGACATTCTTCATTTGCACGCAAAGGCCCACAGACGTTGCCCGTGTACGAAAATAATCAACCGGTGGTGTACAATGTCCAGATCGGCCGTTATGAAAATGGTGTAGTGGTAGGGTCAACGTCTCGTACTTCTTCACAGCGAATCAACACCTACAGTAACTGGGAGCCGCGGCTTGCCTTAACGGCTATTACATCTTCATCGAGTTCCATCAAGGCCAGCTACAACCGTATGTATCAATACCTGCATTTAATTTCGAATACCACCGCGCCCCAACCCACCGACCTGTGGGTGCCCAGCGGTAATTTTATTGAACCGCAAATGGTAGACCAGTATGCCATTGGCTTTTTTAAGAACCTGAATGGCAACAAATATGAAGCCTCTATAGAAGGTTTCTATAAAGACATGAACAATCTGGTAGACTATGTGGATGGTGCTGATTTGATTACGAACAACACCATCGAAACGGAACTGCTTCGCGGCATTGGCCGTGGCTATGGATTAGAGTTTTTGATTAGAAAGAAAAACGGACCGCTGACGGGCTGGGTTAGCTACACACTATCAAAAGCAGAACGCAGGGTGAAGGGGATTACCGAATCTGATCCCGGTATCAACGGTGGACAGTGGTACAACGCCAATTTTGATAAGCCGCATAACCTTTCGGTGGTGGGTAGTTATCAAATCAATAAGCGTTGGAGTCTGTCGTCTAATTTTGTCATCACATCAGGCATTCCCGGCACTTTCCCCGTTGGGCGGTACGAGTATGCAGGGCTGGTGGTGCCGCAATTTGGTTTTCGTAATCAGGAACGTCTGCCTACCTACCACCGCCTGGATGTCTCCGCCACAGTAAAGGGGAAGAAGAAACGCTGGAAAAACGGTGGCCATGAATGGGTGTTTGGTGTTTACAACCTGTATAATCGTGCCAATGCTACTAGCATCTATTTTACGGAAGATGCCGAGAACCCCGGCAACGTAAAAGCATTCAAGAGTTACCTATTCGGTATCCTGCCGAGCGTTACCTACAATTTCAAGTTCTAAATCAAAATCAGAAAAACATGAAAACGAAAACATCATTTGTCCTGTTATTGTCGATAATATTACTGACAGCCTGCGAAAAGGAAGTATCGTTAACACTTTCCACCCCAGAAAATCAACTGGTAGTGGAGGGCCGCGTGGAGCGGGTGCATGGTCAATCCACACAACGCCACACGATAATATTGAGCAAGGTAAACGACTACTTTGACAATGAGCAAACACCACGTGTAACGGACGCCATTGTTACAGTCCGAGAGCCATCAGGAGTCACGCACGCATTTGTTCACGGCACAGCCCAACCCGGCACATACGTCAATACAACGTTAGTGCCTGCGGATGAATTGACCTATACGCTCCGCATCGAGTGGAACAATGAATTGTATGAAGCGACCGAAACATTCACTAACGTGGCGGAGATTGAAAGAATTTATCAGCAATTTGAAGAAGAGAATCTATTTGAGGATGGTGGCATTAAAGTGGCGATTGACTTTACTGACCCCAGTGGAACAGGTGACAACTACTTATGGGAATTGTTTTTAGATGGAGAAAACGTATTGGTGCCAGACCCTGGAAACAGCGGGAACATTGTGGCCACCGATAAATTCTTCGATGGCGAAACCGTGGAGGGTTATTTCCCCAACGAGGAGAAGGTTTTTACCCCGGGGCAACAGGTTTTGGTGCGGCAGATTGGTATATCGCGCAACCAATACGATTACCTGTTTATTTTGTTGGAGCAAACCGGTCAAACCGGGCAGTTGATTGATGTGCCGGCAGCTCCTATCCGCGGAAACGTGCGCAACCTCACCAACCCGGGCAAACCAGCGTTGGGATACTTTGGGGTAAGTGAGATTTCCGAAAAATTGATTATCATTCAATAAAAATTGCTGGTATGCTTCGCGATCCTCGCTACTGGACGTTCCATAGTTTTATTGTGTTACTCATAGCCGGGGTGCTGGAATTAGAGGATCAGTTAGAACAAGTCCAGCAACCTTCCGTCAGCGAGTTTCTGGTGGATGTTGCCGTCTTCTCAGTTGTGATTTATTTTATCAGTTGGCTTTCCTTTCAGGTCGTGCGGCTGCTGAATGCCCTTATGCCCTGGGAGAGTTCGTTGTTCAAGCGGTTTGCAGTGGAGATGATGATCATTCTATCGATGGTGTCGGTACTTACGTTAGTGGCGTCCGGCATAAAAAATGTGTTTTTCTTTGACGATCCTGAATTTAACGCCCCTGACTTTGGGTTCGAAATTATGGCATTGATCATGCTCATCATTACCACCTTTCTTGTATTTGCTTACCATGAGTTTATTTCCTTGAGCAGCGCCAAAGAATCGCTTGAACTAAAAAACGAGTTATTGCAAAAACAGCACTACCTCGCCAAGTACGAGGCGCTGAAGAACCAATTGAATCCGCATTTTCTTTTCAATTCGCTGAATGCTTTGTCGAGCCTCATTTATCGCGATACTGAAAAGGCCGATATGTTTATCAAAAAATTTTCGGAAGTGTTTCGGTATGTTTTAGAATTAAACAAAGAGCGCCTGGTTCCGTTGAAGCAGGAACTTCGCTTTTTGGAATCGTATCTGTTCCTTCAAAAAATCCGGTACGATCATCAGCTAATCATTTACCAGCAGGTCGAGGCCGGTGCCTTTCAAAAACTTTTACCTCCACTGTCGTTGCAACTGGCCGTTGAAAATGCCATAAAACACAACATCATCAGCAATCATCAGCAACTTCATATCTGGATTGAGGGAACCGCCAATGAGCTGGTGATTCGAAATAACTACCAGCCCAACAATAGTCTTAACGAATCATTGGGCATTGGCCAAAATAATTTGTGTGAGAAGTATGTGTTGCTAGGTAAACGCCCACCACAGTTTTTTTTAAAAGACAATTTTTATCAGGTACATTTACCCCTACTGGACGCAGCAGCATGGAACGTGTACTCATAGTTGAAGACGAATCGCTGGCCGCTGAAAAGCTCAAGCTCTTGCTTGGCCGAATTGACTCGCGCTTTTGCGTGATGGATGTTCTTACGTCTGTACAGGAGGCGGTTCGTTGGTTTACTGCCAACGAGGCGGATCTGATTTTTCTTGACATCAATCTTTCGGATGGCATCAGCTTCGAAATATTTCAACAGGTACAAGTGGAAACGCCCATTATTTTCACCACGGCATTTGATCAATATGCCATCCGCGCTTTCAAACACAACGCCATTGACTATCTATTGAAGCCCACCACCGAGGAAGACCTGCGATTAAGTCTGGAGAAATATCGGAAGCGGCAGTTGCTGCCCGCTCATTTGCGGGTGAATTTGCAAAAAGTGTTTTCCGAATACCAGGCGACTCAAGCCTATCGCAATCGGGTGTTGATTAGCTACGGCAGCAAGAGCAAAAGCATAACCGTTAGCGATATTGCATATTTTATTGTTCAGCAAAAGGGTATATACTTAACTACGTTTACCAATTCCACTCACTTAGTCGAAACTACGCTCGATGAACTCGATCGTGAGCTTGATCCAAAGTTGTTCTTCCGGCTAAACAGGCAAGTCGTTGTAAACATTCACGCCATCAAAGAGGTATCGAAATATTCTCTTCGCAAATACAAAGTAGATCTTGTGCCTAAACCTGCAATGGAGGTATTCGTACCCGAAGAAAAAGTAACAACTTTTAAAAAGTGGTTGAACAAGTAGCCGATTTCTATTTTAGTTTTCTTCATTTTTCTCGTTCTACTCCCATGTCTTAAGCGCCTGGGGAAACACCCTTGGGTTCAGTTGTGTCAAAAGATTGCTGTTGTATATAGCACAATCGCCTGCACGGAAGCAGGCTTTGCCCAGTGTATCGATATAGCCTGTGTCGACTGCGGAATACAAATTAGTATTCGAGCCCATTCTTGAGCATTCTGAAATTGCTTTTCTGTATGCAATCTATCAAAGAACACTCCCGCTAGGGCGGGATGAAACAAATCTACAAGCAAATCATCCCGATTTTAAACATCGGGACAATCTATCCTTGCCCACCGTAGCCTTTGCGAAGGTGGGAAAGAACACTCCCGCTAGGGCGGGATGAAACAAATCTACAAGCAAATCAAATAGACTATCAGGCAAGCACCAAACCGCTTAGCCCTTTCCCGCAATCATTTCGCTCACGATTTTTGCACTAAGTAATCCGAGAGGTATACCTCCACCCGGGTGTACACTGCCACCACAGAAATACATATTCTTGATGCGACTGCTTTCGTTGGCGTGGCGCAAAAAAGCTGCGAATTTATTATTGGAAGAATTGCCATAAAGAGATCCACCGGATGAACTGGTTCGCTGCTCAATCACATACGGGTCTTGCGTGTCTTCTATTTCTATATATGATTCAATATCCGTTTTTAAAATCCGATTGATCTTGGCTACAATATGCTTTCTCATTTCCTGTACATATTGGATCGGCTGTGCGGAAGCGTTGTGGGGCACGTTAACCATCACGAACCAATTTTCGCAACCCGTAGGAGCATCTGTCGGTGTCACTTTTGAGGTGATGTTAATATATGTTGTTGGATTCTCGTACGGTCTTTTTTCGCCAAATACCGTCTTAAACTCCTTCTCCCCGTCATCTCCAAATAAAATATTATGAAGTCCCAATTCCTTAAATTCCTTTTTTATGCCCCAATAAAAAATCAAGCCAGAGAGCGACTTTTCTTGATTAAGGATTTTTGCAGGGTAATACTTTGGGTCAAGTAATTTGGTGTACACGTGTTTAATATCCGCATCACTCACTACCATGTCGGCAGCTATTTCGCCAGCAGTAGTAACGACCCCCGACACTTGATCATTCTGTGTCTTAATTTTCAGCACACGGGTATTCATGACGTACTCGGCCCCTAGCTTCAGGCTCAATGTATGTAAGTGTTTGGTAATGTCATGCATTCCCCCTTTTGGTGCAAAGGCTCCGATGTTGTGCTCCAGATGTGCGATAATATTAATCAACGCTGGCGCCTGAAAAGGATCGGATCCATTGTAGGTGGCAAAGCGATTGAAAAGCTGAATGGTCTTTTTGTTTTTGAATCTGGCAGCATTCGCCTCGTTCATTGTTTTGCCGAGCTTTAGTTTTCGAATATTCCAAAGTGCTTTGGCCGTTTTCAAGTTGAGAAAGTTAGACAGCTTATGCAGCGATTGTTGCATAAACAGATCGGAGGTCAGTTCGTAGGCGGTAGCACTATACTTTAACTGCTCGTACACCGACTGTTTTGTTTCCCCTAGCTTTGTAGCCACCTCGGTGGCAAACTTCTCTTTATCTACATAAGCAATTAAGTTCGTTCCGTCTTCATAAAAGTAGTTGCAAATCTTGTCTAGTGTTACGTATTCGAACTTGTCGTCTTGCCGGCTCACTTTTGTAAGATCTTCAATCAAGTGGGGCAATGTGAGTACCGATGGCCCCATATCAAATCGATAACGCCCTATATTTTTGGAAGTTAGTTTACCTCCAACATAGTCATTTGCCTCGACTACTGTAACGCGATGCCCCGCAGCACTAAGACGTACTGCAGCCGCTAACCCTGCTACTCCTGACCCAACAATAACAATTCGCTTTTGCGCCATACACAATTTAACTCAACGAATTTCAAAAACTAACAGCCTACTACATTCTGATGTTTTCGCCTACTTGCTTTTTCGTCTAAAAATAAAAAACCTTGCTAATACCACGTATCAACAAGGTTCAGCTCATTTTCGGATTACCCTCTATCCGGTGGCCCAGGTCTTTCCATTACCGGCTTCATTCAACGGAATACAGCCATTGTATTTTCCCGGCACTGCTTCGTATTGAAGTACTTGTGTTGCGCCAGGCTCAGAGCTAAAATAGCCTAACATCGTCAATTCTTTTGCCGACAAAATAAACGGTATTTTTGCTTCTTTGTTTTCTTTCTTCTCTTGAATCGCTGCTTGCAATGCCGTAGTGGTTAACTTAATTTGATCTTCTGGCTTACAATAGATGAAGCTATCGCCAAATGACTTCTTGGCTTCCTCTTCGAAGGCTGTTAACCCCGCGATAAAAAATTCCTGATCTTCTTTCTTATAACACTGTGCAAGCATCCTATCAATGAAATTGGGCACTCCAACTTCCTTGGCTCCGGGGGTATCCGTTTTCGGCAAAATGATTTCTGCTAATTCACTAACCAGTCGTGCCTGATCTTCAGAGAAAAAAACCGGCTTATAGGTTAGATCTGGTGTTGCCTTACAACCATTTAGAATACCTGCAATAGCAGAGGCTGAAACAGCTGCGCCCATCAGTAAAGCGGTTTTGCGCAGTGCCTCTCTCCGATCGATTAATTGATTCATGTCTTTAAAATTTAATCGTTATAAATTTCCTTTTTTCAATTCACTAACGGCATAGTCGGCTGCCCTGGCTGTAAATGCCATGTACGTAAGCGATGGGTTTACACAAGCTGCTGACGTCATAAAAGAGCCATCGGTAACAAATACATTTTTACAAGCGTGCACCTGATTCCACTTGTTAAGTACTGAAGTTTTAGGGTCTTTGCCCATGCGCGCGGTACCCATTTCGTGTATACCCAAACCTAAACCGGTTTCGTTGTCGAATGTATGAATATTTTTTACGCCTGCCGCTTCTAACATTTCGGCTGCATCGGCCCTCATATCCACTCGCATTTTCTTTTCATTTTCTTTAAAGCCAGTATCGAAAAGTAGCGTAGGCAAGCCGTTGATGTCTTTCTTGTCCTTAGCGATGCTCACACTGTTTTCATGATAAGGAAGTACTTCTCCAAAACCCATCATACCAATTGACCACTTTCCGGGTGTGGCCGACAATTGTTTTAGATCTGCGCCAATAGCCGCCTCAGCCACTAGACTATCCCAACCCTGCCTGCTCCCTCCGCCTTGGTAGCCAAAACCACGAACATAATCGCGTTTGTCGCTACCCCAGTTTCTGTACCGAGGAATATAAAATCCATTGGCTCGTCTGCCGAAATAATACTGGTCTTCGAAGCCTTCCACATCGCCACCGGCACCCACACCTAAGTGGTGATCCATGATGTTATGACCTAATTCACCACTGTCGTTACCAAAACCTGTTGGAAAACGATTAGAAATTGAATTCAGCATAATAAAAGTTGAGCCGAACGTAGAAGCACACAAGAAAATAATTTTGGCATAAAATTCCACCTGCTCGCCTGTCTCTCCATCAATTACTTTTACACCTGTCGCTTTGCTTTTGGTTTCATCGTAGATTATTTCGTACACGACCGAGTTTGGTCGAAGTGTCATTTTGCCGGTTTTCTCAGCGGCTGGAAGAGTACACGAGTTGCTGCTGAAATAACCACCATAAGGGCAACCTCTGCTGCATAGATTTCTAAATTGACATTGCCCTCTCCATGGAGTATGTGGTAGGGGCGCTGTAGCGTGTGCTGTTCGGCCAATGGTGAAGGGCCTTCCAAATTTTTCGCGTACTGCTTTTTTCAATTCTAGTTCGGTACAGTTAAACTCCATCGGAGGAAGAAACTTTCCATCTGGCAGTTGCGCATACCCCTCATTCTGGCCACTTACACCAATGTATTGCTCCACATAGTCGTACCACGGCTCAATGTCTTTGTACCTCACGGGCCAATCTACGCCAAACCCATCTTTTGCGTTTGCTTCAAAATCCAAATCACTCCAACGATAGCTTTGTCGTCCCCACATGATCGAACGACCGCCTACATGGTAGCCACGCATCCAGTCAAAGCGTGTTCCTTCTTTTTCTGTATATGGGTGGTCAAGATCATTGACAAACCAATGCTTGGTAGACTGCCGGATGGTGTAACCAGTTCTATTTTGTACGCCTTGTTTGCGCAAATCTTCTTGGGTGGGCAAATCTGCATTTTCAAATTCCCACGGATCTTTCGTAGCCGTTGGATAATCGGGGTGCTTCACATCGCGCCCGCGTTCCAACACCAATGTATTTAATCCTTTTTCCGCTAATTCTTTGGCAGCAAAGCCACCACTAATTCCCGTACCTACCACAATGGCATCGTAGGTATTTTTCTTCTCTGCTTCTGTATTCAAATTCATGGGCTATATTTTTGTAAAGTGTGACGCGTACTTTTGAACATTAACTCGCGCAAAAGGTAAAAACTTTTACCTAAACCCTGTCCCCGTTTAACACATTTTTTTGTTTACATTTAAAAATCCCGTTGGATCCCCAACCCAAAAAGGGCAAAATCATATTTGACCGGATCGATTGGATCTAATACCCGCAAACTATCGGTCAATTCGAGTGCCGTTTCCCAGTCAACCTGTTTTCTGGTGATCAATCTCAATTTACGAGCTACTCGTTCAACGTGTAAATCCAAGGGGCAAATGAGGTCTGCAGGGCTAAGCCTTTGCCACAACCCAAAATCAACCTGTCGATTATCCGAACGAACCATCCATCTCAAATACATATTCAGCCGCTTACATGCTGACTTTCGTTCAGGGGTAGAGACATGCTTCTTTGTGCGAGCGGGAAAATCGGGCAGACTGAAAAACTGTTGATGAAAACGTTTCAATCCGCTCCCCTCTTCTTTCGTGTTTGGAAGAAACACCTCTTCTAGTGATTCATACTGCCGATAAATATTCTGTAGTGCTGCGGTGAAATAAAGTGCGTCAGTGGTGTTGAATGTGCGATGTTTGAATTTCTCAAAACGCCTGAGGTCTTTGGTTTGGTGATGACATACGAACTCATAAGGAGAATGGTCCATCAACGCCAGCAATTCGTTACTCTTCTTTACCACAGTGACTCGTTGACCCCAGGCTAACACCGCTGCCAATAACCCAGCCACTTCAATATCTTGTTTTTTGGAGTATTGGTGGGGAACAGAGATGGGATCTAACTCAATAAAGCCAGGTCTATTGAACTGATCTACTTTTTCATCTAAAAAGTCTCTGAGGCTAAGAATATGTTGACGTTTCCTTGACGTCATTTGAAATCGATCTTCATGCTACTTCTTGATTCCTGTTCATTTCTCTGAGAATCTAATCTCAACCCTACGATTGATGGCATGTGCGGCTTCATCTTTGCCTTGTGTCAAGGGCTTAGACTTTCCTTCACCTTTTGTAGTAATTCGGTTGGCGTCTACGTGGGACTTGATTAAATAGGCAGCTACGTTTTCTACTCGTTGCTCGGATAAACTCAGATTATATTCGTCAGAACCTCTTTCATCCGTGTGACCTGTTAATTCAATTTTCCATTTTGGCCTCGCCCGAATCACCTCTAACCACTTATCCAATTCAGAAAATGAATCGGTCACCAATTCAGCCTGATCAAATTCGAAAAAAATATTTTTCAAAACGTATGTCTTGTTGATCTCTATCTCCGGATAACCAGAGATGACTGGTATTTCCTTTTCTGGAGGTACATCGAGTGGAATGACCCGCACATCATCAATAAAATAATAGGCAGCCTGGTTAAGCATTGCTTCTTTCGCTTTTGAAAACTTGATTTGGTAAGTGCGAGTCGTCTTGTTATCGGAAAAATTACCGATCGTTAAAAAACGCTCGCCCCCTTTCGCTTGCCACTCTATTCCGCATTTTGCCCATAAGCCCGTTGTTCGTGTATAGGGTGCCGGCAAAACCAATTGATAAGTTGGTTTAGAGTACACCACAAAGTCGTCATTTCGTCTGTTGGCAGAATCGTTTAAAAAAAAGCCGATGCGATCAATACTAAATTTAGAGTTGGACGAGAGTTTGTAATAAAACTCTATGTAGTAATTGCCCCCCGGCTTCATCGGTGTTGTTAACTCTGTTTGTAAATACTCGCGATAGCCAGTGTTGGTAAAACAATAAATACCCGAGTAGCCTTTTCCAGTGTAAGCTTTTGAGTGTCCCGCCCAATTGGTCGGCACACCTGCATCCCCCCTGCTGCATGCGTTGTAAAGATCGGGAGTTCCTCTGTTTGCAGACACCCAGCCAGGGGCAAGTTTTCCATCTTGTGCCAGGTTGTAAGAACCCGGGCACGTATAATATTCTTCGAAGCTCCCGTTGCGAACCATGTTTTGCGAAAAAAGAGACGAGGAAACCAGCAGTGACCCCAGGAACGTAAGGCGAAAACAAATTCGAATCACACAACCTCACTTAAAATAAGTCAGTTCAATCCTGAACTTGGCTTCTGTTGCCCCAAGTCGATCATACGCGGACTTAGAAATCCGAATAACGATGTCGGGGCTTGCAGTTGATGGTAACACACCCGTAATGCGTACAAAAACTTCCTGATTAGTAGTTTCATTGCGAACTTTCAAAATAGTGCCCGGCTTAATCGATCGATGCAACGCAAGGTATTTTCGGTTTGCTTCAGTGCCCTCCATCAATTCGGCCATACCCGATTCTTTCACTTCATCGGTTCCAATTACATTTTCGGAGATTTTTATCCCTGCAGTTGAAGTGACTATTGGCCTTTGCGCGCTTTCGGTAATTGTTTGAGTACTATACTTTGGTTGAACGACCAATAAAATCTTCCCTACGGGCAATTCGTCCTGAAGATTATTCCACTCTTTTAATTGCTGTACCGTGATGCCGTACTGCCGTGCAATAGAATACAACGTTTCCTTGGGAGCCACGGTGTGCATGGAACTGGCTGATTTCATCTCGGTAGGCACTGGGCCCGTAACTACTTTTGATGTAGACGGAATAATTAGTTCTTGGCCCAATGCAAGGCTGTTCTCTGCTAGCCTATTTGCTTTTTTAAGATCCTCTACGGAAACATCGTATTGACGAGAAATTGAAAACAATGTCTCTTTAGCCGCCACCACATGTCGTTTTCCCTCCTTCACTTCGGGCTTTACTTTTGAGGTATAGGGAACTTTCAAGAGGCGGCCTACAGAAATTCCCCCCTCCGAAGATGGATTACTCTCTAAAATCGCAGTCACGGGCACACCATATCTCCTGGAAATCGAATAGAGTGTCTCTTTTGCATCTATCTGATGAATAATAAATTGCTTTCCCTTGATCGTTTCTACACGCAGCGAATCAGAAGACGATGCTGACCAAGAGAGAAATACAAATAACAATTTTACCATAGTACTGAAACAAGCCGAAAAGTTACCAAATTATAGAGCGCTATTCAAATTCAAAATTCTCCTAGTCTAAACTAAAAATAGGAACCTCGGTAAAGTAAAAACGTTTATTGGGTGAAGTCTATTACTTTTGTATTAAACAATCCATAAAAATGAAGAAGCTAGCGTTAGTTACATTGGTATTTCTCGTTTTACTAACACCCGTGTCGAAGGCGCAAACGGCAAAATCAAAAGTCATGGTGATGGAAATCAAAGACGAGATTGATCCACGCATGCTTCGCTATGTCAGATTGGCTCTCGAAAACGCAGAAAAGATTAAGGCAGACTACGTAGTTATTGACATGGACACCTATGGAGGCGTGCTCACCGATGCCAAAGAAATCGTGGATTTAATAATGGATTTTAAAAAACCCGTTTGGGTTTATGTTAACTCCGATGCGGCATCCGCAGGCGCTTTGATTTCGATTGCGTGCGATAGCATTTACATGTCGCCAGGCGCAACCATTGGTGCTGCCACGGTTGTTGAAGGTGCAGGAGGCCAAGCAGCGCCAGACAAGTACCAAGCGTATATGCGAGGGATCATGCGGTCGACTGCAGAAAAAAACGGAAGAGATCCGAGAATAGCCGAAGGTATGGTGGATGAACGAATTGTCATCGATAGTATTAAACAAGAAGGACGCGTCATTACGTTTACCACTAAAGAAGCGTTGAAATACGGATTCTGTGAAGCGCAAGTAGAAACGATTGAAGAAATCCTCAAACGAAATAAGGTAACGAACTACGAACTGGAGACTTTCCGGCTTGGCACGTCTGAAAAAATCATTGCGTTTGTGATCAATCCATTTATTAGTGGAATTCTGATTCTTATCATTCTTGGCGGAATTTATTTTGAGCTTCAAACACCGGGGATCGGATTTCCACTTTTCGCATCTGTCACTGCCCTGATCCTCTATCTTGTGCCTTACTATCTGAATGGGTTGGCAGAGTATTGGGAAATTATCGCTCTGTTTGTCGGGATTCTGCTGCTGATGGCCGAGGTTTTTGTTATTCCAGGATTTGGTGTTGCGGGCATTGCAGGAATTATTTTGACAGTGATGTCCCTTGTGCTTATTATGTTGAATAACGACTTCTTCAATTTCGAATTTGTGCCGATGGGTGACATCATCCGAGCTACGTTTGCTGCGGTTGGAGGAATTTCTGGCGGGATGTTACTGCTCTTTTTTGGCGGAGCCAGGCTGACAGAAACAAAAGCGTTTCAACGCATGGCACTCACCGATCAACAAGAGAGCTCACAGGGCTTTTCGGTAAATACCTCCACGATTGATATGCTTGGCAAAAAAGGAATTTCTCATACGGTACTTCGTCCAAGTGGAAAAGTATTTATTGATGAAATCGTCTATGATGCCTTCACACGTGGAGAGTATGTAGAAAAAGGAGAGTCAATTGAAGTGGTTGGAATAGAAGGGGTAACATTGAGGGTTAAGAAAACAATTAGTTGATTCGTTAATTTTAAAATTTGACAATGAAATCTACCCTTAAATTGACTGGTAACCCCTTCAACAATTTCAATATCAATTTCGACCAACTAATTAGCTAGATGAAAATACTTGGAATTATTCCTGCTCGCTATGCGTCTACACGATTTCCGGGCAAGCCACTTGCCGATTTAAGAGGAGTATCGATGATTGAGCGAGTATACAGACAAGCAAAAAGTGCATCATCACTTTCAAAGATCGTAGTTGCAACCGAACACGCGGGCATTTATGATCATGTGACGGGCTTCGGAGGTTACGCGTGTATGACTTCCGAAAATCATCCAAGTGGTACTGACCGATGCTTCGAAGCACTTACCAAAGAAAAAGAATCTTTCGACTACGTGATAAATATTCAAGGCGATGAGCCATTCATTGAGCCCAGTCAAATTGATTTATTGGCAAGTTATCTTGATGGAAATACACAACTGGCTACGTTGATAAAAAAAATTGATACCTATGAACAATTGAACAGCAACAGTGAAGTAAAAGTAACATTCAATTCGAGAAACGAGGCGTTGTATTTTAGCCGAGCTGTTATTCCATTTGTTCAGAAGGTTGATCCGGGGAAATGGCTTGATCATTTCGAGTTCTATAAGCATGTAGGCATGTATGCCTATCGAACGGACATCTTAAAAGAAATTACCAAACTCAAAATATCACCTTTGGAAAAAGTAGAATCGCTCGAACAGCTCCGTTGGATGGAGAATGGTTACATCATTAAAGTAGCCAAGACAGATGTGGAGACAATGTGTGTCGATACGCCAGAAGAATTAGAAATCGCGAAGGAGATACTAGGCGCCAGACGTTAGTTGTAGGATGTAAGAAATAAGTAGTAAGACCTAAGACTTCAAATCAAAAAGACCGGAGATCATCAAAGAAGCAAACCTACCCCAAATAACAGGACAAATAAAAGTGTTGACAATGCCATCTGTTTCAAAAATGGATCCAGTTCAGCAGATGGCTTTGATGATACAGAAATGCCATTTACAACAAACAGCGGTGTTGATAACAAAAACAAAAACTGAAAAGGCGACTCATAACTTATCCCGGCATAAATAGACGCTGTAAGTAGTCCACCTATCAGAAGTGCCCAATGATACTTTGAAGCATTGGCTTTTCCGATCCGCACAGGAATAGAAAACTTCCCGGCAGCTTTATCTGATTCTATATCCCGAATATTATTGATGTTCAATACAGCAATTGAAAAAAGTCCACAGCTAAGTGCCGGAAAAATTTCCTCCCATGAAATTTGATGAGTGAACAGATAGAAAGAACCCATAACGCCTACCAATCCAAAAAAGAAGAGCACCGATATATCACCCAAACCAATGTATCCATAAGGACGTTTGCCAACCGTATAACCAATTGCAGCGAGGATACTCAACAAACCCAAGCCAAAAAACAAAAATATCCCATGCCAATTTGTGCCAAAGGACAACCACAACAAAAAAATACCACTTGCCAAACTAAGTAGTGAAAAAATAACTACTGCCATTCGCATGTGCGTCAATGAAATGGCTCCAGATTGAACGGCTCGCTGTGGCCCTTTTCGACCTACATGGTCTGCACCGTTGACCGAATCTCCATAGTCGTTGGCAAGATTTGAAAGTACTTGAAGAAAAATAGTGGTAAGACAACAAAACGAAAAAACCCATCCATCAAATTTGCCCGCATCTGCCGCTAAAAAGCCGCCCATGCCAATGCAGGAAAGTGATAACGGAAGCGTGCGCAGTCGAAAAGCATTTAACCAAGTAGAAATAGTCATAAGAATTTATCGATCGTAAATATACTACTTCGGCCATTGCTTAGTCGCCAACTACGATACAGAAACAATAGTTTGCTTTTGATTATAAAAGCTGAAGAACTCTCCAGCGCATTTGTGAAGCAACAACTGCCCGATAGGCGATTGCGTGGAAATCGCAACGTAGGACTCCCCTCCTATTTCCAACTTGCCTGCGCTAATCGAAAGATAAAATTTGTTATGATCAGTTACTACAACGCTACCCAAAGTAACTCTATCTGTTGAGGTGTTGTACGAAATCTGATTAAGAACAGTTAGCATCTTTTTGTTTTCTTCCACCTGCATTGCCGCTTTATCTCGCTCAAGTTGAGCCATGGCTCTGCCTGTTTCGTATTTGTCGCCTGCGCTGCTTTTCTCCTCCTGATTGGCCGATTGCTGGGCAGCATCCATTGCCTGCTGTGCTGTTGCCAATCTATGCTCCACTATTTTTTGGCACTGCATCCAAAGTTGTTCCTTCAAGTGGTTCATTAAATTGTACCGTTTATCAAGACTCGTCCTTTTATAACCCCAGGACAACTTTCAATTTGGCATAGCCGGTCTTACTAACCGGAATCTGTTGGCCATTTCGAAGGATGGCCAAATGAGTTTCCTTTTGGTAGGGCTCAATCTTCGTGATCTGATTGATGTGCAGAATGTAGGAACGATGTACGCGAACAAACTGGGCAGGGTCTAATGACTGCTCATAAAAATTCATCGTCTTATTCTTCAAAAAAGAACCTTCCTGTGTTGTGATTTTTACGAAATCGTCATCGGCCTCGATAAACTGAATGTCGTGAACAGGTATAATTTTGACTTTGCTTCCAGTCTTGACTACTATCCGATTTTGTTGCGCTGTGGTCGTAGACATCTCGTTCAGCACTCGCTCCATCGGATCTGGGCTTGTGGGCGCCAATTTACTTTTCCATTTTAAAATAGCTGAGTGAAATCGCTCTTCGGCCACGGGTTTCAATAAATAGTCCACTGCATTGGCCTCAAAGGCTTTGATGGCAAATGAATCATAGGCGGTAATAAAAATCACCGCAGGTCGTTGATCAATTAACTCCAACATCTCAAAGCCATTGATCTTAGGCATTTGAATATCCAGAAATAGTAAGTCCGGTTGATGCTGCTGAATGGCTTTTACTCCTTCAAATCCATCGCCACATTCCTGCACTACCTCAATTTCCGGATACGCTCTCAAATAGGCTTTGATGATTTCTCTGCTTAGTGGCTCATCATCTATGATAATTGCTTTGCTCATATTTTTTCTGGCAGTGTAAGTTGCACCGTAAAATGATTTTCTTCAATAGTTGTAGTCAATAAATCATTTCTTGCATAAAGTAAGTAAAGTCTTCTCTTGAGACCGTTTAGTCCAAAGCCACTTCCCTCTGCCGGTTGCATGTCTGCATCAAAAGGATTAGAGATGACAATCTGAAGCGAATCATCAATCCGTTGAGTCTGCATTCGAATAACAACACTGTCTGTGGTACCGTATAACCCGAACTTAATGGCGTTTTCTACCAACGGCTGTATCAACAAAGGCGGAATCAACCAGAGTTTGATTTGCTCGTCACATTCTATTTGCACATCCAGTCGATGACCGAAACGTACTTTCTCAATGGAGAGGTACAACTGCAGATAAACCAACTCCTGATCAAGTGTGATCCAATGTTCGTCCGCTCTCTTGAGAGTTGTCCGCAAAAAATCTGAAAGCTGCTGTACCATGTCACGCGCTTTTGATGGGTTGACTAAAATCAGTGCGTTGATGGAGTTTAAACTATTGAATAGAAAATGTGGTTGTAGCTGCAACTGCAATTTTTGAAGTTCAGCATCGCGCATCATTACCTCGTTGGTTGTTTGCTGACTGACGGACTCTTGAAGTTCCTTCATTTGCTTGAAAAACAAATAGGCCATGCCATAGCCGAAAGTAATCAGGAATGTGATGGCAAGACGAATGGGAATGGCTTGAAGATTGAATTGGCTATACAAGTCGTTGCCATTGGATAGTTTAATATAAACTTGTTGCGCTACCCATTGACATAAAAATGCTACCACAAAACTTAGTCCTATCACATATTGATACTTGCTGGCTTTGGGGGTGTACCGATTCAATATTGTTTCTAAAAGCAATACTGAAAAACCTGCACAGACCACCGAGACAAGTGAGTCTATTGCAGCCGTTTTCAAGTCAAAGCCAAACCAATTAACAAGCACCGCGATATTGGCTAGGCCCCACATCGCACCAAAACCAAACATCAGCATTCTGGCAACTACCTGAGAAGATCGACTCAATCGCATGGGTGACTCGTTTTTTTGTTGGGTCAGTTCTAACAACCGCTACTACAACGCCTGCTGCAATCTACTCGCTTTTGCCTTTATTTTAGCCAAATAATCGTTGACATTTTCCGGCTCTTCCGTAGAGGAGTAAAGTTCGTCTCCATCTTCCATAGAGGTGATGGAACAAATGTCCACCACATTGATAAACTTCCATTGAACGGATTCCTTTCGTTCGTTTAGAAAAGAACACTCACCCAATCTGCCAAGTATGCTTGCTTTTTCTTTTGCCCATGCAAACTCATCGGCTCTTATCAATCTCATTTGCTCATCAAACTGCGGAGTGTGGTTTCCATTTCCGCTGATCACCTGATAGACAAACTTGGCTAAATACCATTTCATGTTCAGTTGCAATTTGTGGTGAATTATCAAGTCTGGACTTACGCTAACTAATCTGAATTCCTCTGACTAGCCTTTAATCTATTCACGATGCCATTTTTGTTTCGCGTAAGTCCAGTGATTTAGTAGCTTTTTATTTCTACACCCCCAAACATACAGACACCTGTTAGCACTAGTTTCTTCTCGGGCGAAAAGGAAGAAGGATCTTTGCGCTTGTCTTCTACCCCACCTAAAATGGCCGATATGTTTGTTTTCACTTCCCAGTTGGCAGGCACAATTAGCTTCACCCCTCCAAAAATAGAAACTACATCTACCACTACAGGTCCTTGAATATCTGCTTGAGACAAATCTAAGTCTGAGCCTCCAAAGATGGCAGTCATTTGCCCGCCTTTAAAATTCTTTGAAAAAATCTTTCGGTTACTTCCGCCAAATATAGAGGTGATATCGATGCCCTCATCACCGGAAGAAGAGCCGCTCACGAAATCACTTTTTTTTTCATCACCACCTATCCAACTCTTGCGCGCCTCACTGGCTGACTTAGAGAGTACTGATCGCGATAGAATAACCAATCCAACTGTGATGATAATAACAGGGAATACATACCTGCGAACTTCAAAATCAATTCCTGGTATATCTTCGATCAAAAAGAAAGAACCTACAATGATCAAAACGATCCAACCGATACCCTGAAAATTTTTCCGCAACCCAACGGCTACCCCGATGGCAATTAAAAGCGTCTTCCACGAGATCAGCCAATACGGCACTAAATCATAGTCCAACCTATCAAGCAGCAGCAAGCCACCCACCGCCACCACGATAATACCTAGCCAGAAACTGTTTCCGAATTTTGTGTTTTGCTTTTCCATAATTGTGTTATTGTTTGTCAAATGTAACGGGACAAACCGCTTAGAGAATAAGCAAAAAAGGCTAGCTACCAGAAAAAGTCGGTGAAACCGGAGGTTTATATCGGTGAAACCGGAAATTCCATTTACCGGAAAATGAATGTTGGCAAATTGCCATCAATATATTAACTTTGAGTGTGAACGTAATAAAACGACAAGCAATAGAACAGTTTTATCTCCGACATCCAGATGCAAAAACGTCTCTCAACACGTGGTTCGCAACCTGTAAAAAGGCCGAATGGAAATCGTACCACGAACTGCAACTCGATTATCCCGAGGCGTTTCCGGTCGGAGACAATAGGGTAGTCTTCGATATTAAAGGAAACAAATATCGGCTTGTCGCAAGAGTTTTATTTGTGTTTAAACAGGTTCAAATCAAGTGGGTAGGCACGCATGCCGAATACGACAAAATCGATGTAAAAAAAGTTAATTGCTGATTATGTGGACCATTATAAAAACAAAAAAAGAGTATGAACTCGCCACTACGCGACTCGAAGAATTATCTACGAACCCTCCTGAAGAAAACTCACAAGAAGGTCGTGAATTGATGCTTCTTGGCTATTTGATCGATCAATATGAAGAACGAACATTTGAAGTTGAATACCCGCAACCTATTGATGCGATCAAAATAAGAATGGAAGATTTAGGACTAAAAATCAACGATCTCTTGAACATATTTGGAGACCGGGGAACCGCCTCGAAAGTGCTCAACAATCAACGCGGACTATCGCTATCTATGATTAGGCAGTTGGCAGATCGATTGTCTCTACCCGTGAGCCTGCTTATTCAGCCAACTGGTTCAAGCAAAAAGTTGGGCAAAAAAAGCAAAGCTGCCCATGCTATGGAGCCGAGGGCGATTTACAAGAAAAGGAAAAAGGCTTAACTAAAACTTACTGAGATATCTTCGATACAATCTCCTGATCCAACGGCTTTACTTTAGGTGGAAAGAAACCTACCACATTGCCACTCTTGTCAATAATATATTTGCAAAAATTCCAGGAAGGAGATTTGCCCGATTTAGCAGCCAGCCACTTATAGAGAGGAGATTTATCTTTGCCCTTGACCGATATCTTTTCAAACATTTGAAACTTGACCCCATAGTTCCGCTGACAAAAGGTGGCAATCTCTTCATTGCCACCCGGCTCTTGCCACAAAAAATTATTGGCCGGAAATCCTAGCACTGCTACTTTGTCGCCATACAACTCATGAAGTTTTTCTAAATCTTCGTACTGATAGGTGAATCCACATTTGGAAGCAGTGTTGACGATGAGTAAGTTTTTGCCTTTATACTGCGCAAAATCTATTTCCTTTCCATCTAACGATTTTAGTTTAAAATCATAGATCGATCCGGCAACCTCTTTCTGGTTAAGGCCGGCCAATTTGTTGGAAAGAAATGAAGCAAGTCCCATAGCAGTAATAATTAAAAAAGTGAAACCTATTATTTTTTTCATTTCAATTCATTCAAAATCGCGTCATCGCCAGGGTTGACACCCGATGCAAAAAACTTCACGGTACCATCCGGCTTGACTAAATATTTGCAAAAGTTCCAACTCGGCTCTTTGCCTGTTTTTTCTTTTAAGAATTGATAGAGCGGATGTTGATCGCTCCCCTTCACCGAAATTTTTTCGAACATCTGAAAAGTGACGCCATAATTCTTTTTGCAGAAGGTGGCGATCTGTGCGTTGCTGCCCGGCTCTTGCCCTCCGAAATTATTGGCCGGAAACCCAAGAATGGTGATTTTGCTACCAAACTGCTGATGTAATTCCTGCAAATCAGCATATTGAGGAGTATATCCGCATTCCGATGCCGTATTGACAATTAAAAGAGTCTTTCCTTTATACTGAGCAAAATCCGTCAAGTTGCCGTCTAGGGACTTGATCTTGAAGTCATAAATAGAGCTAACTGTAGCGTTCATAAAAAAAAGTAAAATAAATAGTGCTTTCATATTTTTTTTTCTTAATGACTGATATAATTCAAAACTAAAAGAGCTGCCTTTGAAAACCCAAAAATAAATCACCTTCGAGTGCCTCGGCCTGCCATACCCTTTGTAACATCAACTTTCAAACACCATTCCTTTTAAAAAGTTGCTTTTCACTTTTACTTTCTGTAGTCCAAAGCCGGCTTCCGATCACCCAACAAAGGCTCATAAACAAATTTTTCGCCCGCGCGCTTTTTAAATTCGAGCCAAGCCTCTTCCGTTATTTTTGGGTCTGTGAATGCATCGACCATCGATGCTGCTAAGGTTTTGGCTGCTACCATCATTCCTTTGCTGCCAATACTTGTGCCGCCTGCGGCCACGGCCTGCCAGCTATGGGCGGCTGTGCCCGGCACCCACGTGGCGGTGGAAAGGCCTGCCGTAGGCACTATCCAACTTACGTCACCCACATCTGTGCTGCCACCTGCCCCACCTTCTCTAACTTCAAATTTTTCAATCGTGGATGTAGCAGTAATAGGCGGTGGTGATGAGAATGTCTGCTGTATTTTGGTAGCAAATTCTTTTTCTGAATCGGAAAGAGTATACCCACCCACTAACTGCAAATTAGTGTTGACCACTTTTGCCAACGTCTCATTGTAAAGAAGGTCGTAGGTTCCGCCCGTTAGCTCTACTTCATAGCGGGTGCCCGTACCAATAGCTGCACCCTGCGCACCCTGAGTTACGCGCTCCCACACAGATTTTACTTCCTCCCGATTTGGGTGACGGACGTAATAATAAACTTCTGCGAATGCAGGCACTACATTGGGCGCTTCACCTCCCCGCGTGATCACATAATGAATTCGTGTTTTTTCGCTCACATGCTCGCGCAGCATGTTTACCATGTTATTCATCGCTTCCACGGCATCGAGTGCCGAACGTCCACGCTCGGGCGAACCCGCTGCATGGCTAGCTACTCCATAGAAACGAAACTTTCCTGACTTATTGGCAAGTGCGCTGCCAAAAGCTGCAGAGTTGGTTGCGCCCGGATGCCAATGAAAAACTAAATCTACATTTTTAAAAAACCCATCACGCACCATATATACTTTGCCTGATCCTCCTTCTTCGGCAGGACAGCCATAAAATTTAATAGTTCCCGATTTTTTAGTCGCCACTAACCAATTTTTTACAGCTATGGCTGCAGCAGCAGATGCCGTACCAAACAAATGATGACCACACGCATGCCCCGCTTTTTGTCCTACGATCGGTTTTAACTCTGGAACGGCCTCTTGCGAAACACCGGGCAATGCATCAAACTCACCTAATACTGCAATGATGGGTTTACCCGATCCGGCAGTAGCGATGAATGCGGTGGGCTCTCCAGCAACGCCCGCCTCAATGGAGAAACCGGCATCTTTTAAAGTCTGCTGAAGTAATGCAGAACTTTTTTCTTCCTGATAGCCAACTTCAGCAAAGTCCCAGATCTTTTTTGCCGTGGTAGAATAGAGTTCGTTTTTGTCATCGATTGATTTGATAACTGCTTGCTTGGTTGTTTGCCCCCATGAAAACGTGGCGATCAGAACAAACAACAGAAAAACCGATCTTTTCATAGTAATTGAATTTAAGAAACGAAACTAAGGAAAAATTGCAATAATGGGAATCTCTAAAAAACTAAACAGGTGTGTCCGATTGAGCATACGTGACAGTCCGGTAGGCAGTTTCACTCTGACAACAATCTGGGTTTAGAGATGTCCCCCAATTCAAATCAAAAAGATTGGATTGTTTTACACTAAAGGAACTTACTTTACGTCTTTGAAGTTATCTGAACCTGATTTTAACCCCTATGTCTCAACCGAAGCCTAAATCAAAAGTGACCATTGGTCATGTTTTTAAGACCATTATCTGGCCAAGAAAAAATATACTTTTTGTCGGATTGTTGTTGATCATCATAAGTCGGGCAGCTGGCCTTGTGCCGCCCTGGGCAACCAAACCTTTTATGGATGATATCCTCGTTCGCAGGGATCTGGATAAACTTCCGGAATTATTGATTTGGGTTACCGTTGCCATCTTGATACAAGCGGTCACCTCCTTTCTATTAACAAAAATACTTAGTGTAGAAGCACAAAGACTTATTTCCATCCTACGATCAAATGTGCAGAAACACTTGCTGCGACTTCCTACACGTTTCTTCGATAATCAAAAGTCAGGAGCTCTAGTATCCAGAGTAATGAACGATGTGGAAGGCGTGAGAAACCTTGTCGGTACAGGGTTAGTGCAGTTGGTTGGGGGTGTTTTGACGGCCATTATCTCTGTCATCTTTTTGATCAATATCAATCCATTAATGACATTGTTCATTTTGCTACCGATGTCGATTTTCGGAATAATTACATTGAAAGCCTTCTCAATAATCAGACCCGTTTTTCGGGAGCGCGGAAAAATAACCGCTGAGGTGACTGGCCGCCTAACGGAAACACTAAATGGCGTACGAGTCATCAAAGGATTCAATGCTGAACAACAAGAAATAAAAGTATTTGAAAAAGGAGTGGAACAACTTTTTCTAAATGTTAAGAAAAGCCTTACCTCCACCAGTTTTGTGACAAGTTCTGGAACTTTCCTTGTTGGACTAGCTAGCGTGGGCATAATGGGATTAAGTGGGTACTTTAACCTTACGGCAGGTGATTTTCTTCAATTCACAATGTTCATGGTTTTTATGATCGCACCCATTGTGCAGATGAGCAATATTGGAAGCCAGTTAACAGAAGCCTTTGCGGGTCTTGATCGCACCGAAGAATTGATGAACATGCCCATCGAAGATGATGGAACTTCGCGCACGATCAGTATGAATGAAATCAGAGGAAACATTGAATTCAACGATGTTTCATTCTCATATGAAGAAGGAAAGGCTGTTCTAAAAAATATTAGTTTTTCTTCTCCAGCAGGATCTGTTACAGCACTAGTAGGCACTTCCGGATCAGGTAAGACAACTATTGCAGGATTGGCCGCCACCTTTTTAAATCCAGAAAGTGGTTCTATCACAATTGATGGAGTTGATCTGGAAAAGGTGTCCTTGAATAGCTATCGAAGTCAATTGGGCGTGGTGCTACAAGACGATTTTTTGTTTGAGGGAACGATCCGTGAAAACATTCTTTTCCCTCGACCCAATGCATCTGAAGAGGAACTTCAAAAAGCCGTACGAGCTGCGTTTGTGCATGAGTTTACCGATCGATTTGAAAAAGGGCTGGGAACGGTCATTGGCGAAAGAGGTGTAAAATTATCTGGCGGCCAACGCCAACGTATTGCCATCGCAAGAGCGATCTTAGCAGACCCAAGAATCTTAATTTTAGATGAGGCGACATCTAATCTAGACACAGAAAGTGAAAGCTTCATTCAAGACAGCTTAAAAACATTGATGCAGGGTAGAACTACATTTGTCATTGCGCATCGACTGAGTACTATTCGCCAGGCCGATCAAATTCTGGTAGTTGAAGAAGGTCAAATTCAGGAACGCGGTAAGCACGAAGAACTGATTGAAAAGAAAGGAAGGTATTTTGAGTTGTATACTTATCAGGCGAGGATTTAATACAGCGAATAAGGAAATTGTTCTCGAAAGTTTCTCTCGTGGATTATCTCTAAAAAAACAATATATTTGTTTGTAGGAATGAATCAAATATGTCAGCGCCATCTCTAACGCCAAAATCAAGAAAACTCAACTCTCTTCAATTGAGTTTGTTAAGGCTTTTTGGGCAAAATATCAACGAGAATCAAACTCTTGAGATAAGAAAGATTTTGATGGACTACTTCGATAAACAATTAAAATCTGAACTTGAAACCGTTACCAAAGAAAAGGGTTATAACGAGAGTGATTTTCAAAGGATGCTCAGCGAAAAATCTTGATGTTAGGAGTTGTTATTGATACTAACTGGCTTCGAGCTTCTATTCCTCCTCAAAGTCCCTACTATCAACTTTATCAAGAATTCAAAAGAGGAAGCTTTGAATGGTTCGTAAGCACGGAAATTCTACTCGAATACGAAGAAATCTTAACTCAAACCTATTCTTCAAAGATAGCTCAATTGGTTCTAAATCAATTGGCGGTTGCCGCTAATGTTACGTTTTCTGAACCGGCTTTTCGCTGGCAGCTTGTAAAGAATGACCCAGATGATAATAAGTTTGTCGACCTTGCTCTAGGCGTCAATGCCGATTACTTAGTAACAAATGACACAGATTTCAATTTTTTCAAGCAACTAGACTTTCCATCTTTGAATATCATTGATTTAGATACTTTCCTTGTCTTACTAAGGGAATCTAAGCAAGAAAAATTGTGACTCGATCAAGGCCGCACTCACACGAAGAACTGATTGAGAAGAAAGGAAGATATTTTCAACTCTATACCTACCAAGCAAGAATATAAAAATATTAATTCAGACACGTCCAGAAACAAAATGAGCCACTTATGCGTGGCTCATTTTATTGTGTGCAAGACTAGACTTTAGTTTCGCTTCAACGGCTGGTAATTCTTAAAAGGAGATATGTTTACTTTTTCCATCAACGTACGATACTCAGGCCATGTCTTCTCATAAAAGAGATTGACCCGTTGCATCAGTTTATTGATTTGCTGCTCCGCCTGTTGAAATACCCGTTGATCGGTAGCGCTAATTGCATCTTTAGATGATCTTATAAAAGACTGAGCTGTCCCCACGTAAGAAAGGGGCGTGGGTGTAGGCTGCCGCACGATGCCCTGACGTTTGTCTTCTTTACCAACGATATAATCCATGAGCGCAGCAATTGAATCTTTAATAGCTTTTGTTTTTTCTGTCGCTTCTTTCAAATCATCTCTTTTTGCTTCCTTCATCTTCTTTTCAAATTCCTCAGCGATTTCTTTCGATTCGCGCAACTGATTCATTGCCTCGGTGCCAACTGCAGTCATTTTTTGTAAATCCTTCAGCAAATTATAGCGTTCTTCAATAACTGAAGATGGCGTTGCATACCGTGGGTCAGGTTTTACATTAATCATTGCCGAATCTTTCACACCACCAAAGGTTATTCTAAGCTTGTAAGTGCCAGGCAGTACTTGTGTACCGGATGGCTCTGCGGCTCCGGCTTTTGTCTTTTCCCTGGATGGTTGGCGAACACCTTTTTCATTCAACGACCAAGTAGTACGATTAAGCCCGTTTTCTTCCGGGGCTTTTTGTTTAATGGTTCGGATTTTCTCACCCTTACCATTGAATACTTCAAGTGTTAACGAATCATACTTTGGCTTTTTGTCATCCTTCGCGTCCTCCTTTTTTTCGTCCTTCTTGTCAAGTGGTTTCACTTCTTTTTTGGCGTCTGCTTTTTTGGCTTCCGTTTTCTTATCGTCTGATTTTGGCTCGTCTTTCTTTGCTTCCGGTTTATTGATCACAAAGGAAATCATCGCGCTGGTGGTTCGGTTTTCTCCTTGAAACATGGCATTGCCGGGGAACAAAATTCCAGCAGGATCCTGTGTTTCTACCTGGTAGGCGTCTGGCGCGTCAAAAACATGTACTGTCTTATTCAAAACCTGTATTCCTTCCTTTACCATCTCACGTAGCGGACGAATATCATCGAGGATATAAAGGGCACGACCAAAAGTACCGATTGCCAAATCGTGCTCACGTGGATGAATAGCCAAATCCATAGTAGGTACTCCTGCAGGATAGCCGCTTGTCCAACGTGTGTACGTCTTACCTTCGTCTAAACTAACCCACAACCCATTTTCCGTTCCCAGAAAAATAAGTTTAGGTTCTACGATGTCTTGCACCACAGCGAGTGTGTAATTGTTCTCTCCCACTTGCGATGGCGTTACTATGTTTTCCCAGGTTTGGCCGTAGTCTTTGGAACGGAACAAGTATGGCTTAAAATCAAATTGCCTATAGTTATTTACTACCACGAAAACCTCTGCCCCATTGTGGGTAGAAGCTTGTATCTGTGGTACCCAGGCTCCCTTAGGCATTCCAGTAATTTTGGAAGTCAGGTTAGTCCAGTTTTTCCCACCATCTCTAGACAGTTGCACTTGTCCATCATCAGTACCTACCCACAACACACCTTTTTCTTTCGGGCTGGGCGCTATGGCTAAAATCGTACAATGATTTTCTGCACCGGTGGCATCCATCGTGATACCTCCACTCTCATGTTGTTTTTGCTTTTCCTTATCATTAGTTGTTAAGTCCCCTGAAATGATCTCCCAGGTTGTTCCTTTGTCGGTAGACTTGTGAATAAATTGACTTCCATAGTAAATAGTCCCCTTGTCGAACGGATCCAATGCAAGAGCAGAGTTCCAATTAAATCTCAACTTTAAAGTTGCGTCCGGGTGAGTCGGTCTGATAATCTTTGTGTGTCCCGTTTTGCGATCATATCTTCCAAGAAATCCTCCTTGTGACATGGCATAGCCGTATCGGTTATCTTCCGGGTCGGCTTGCACATCGAAGCCATCGCCAAACATCACCGATTGCCAGTAGGTGTTTTGAATTCCACCGTCTTTCCAGGTATAGGCTGGACCAACCCATGAACCGTTATCTTGTAATCCTCCGTAGACATTATAGGGTTGATCCATGTCCACACTCACATGGTAAAACTGACCAACCGGTATGTTCTCGACAAATCGCCAATTCTTTCCATAATCATGAGTGATGTTTAATCCGCCATCATTACCTTCAACCATAAAAGAAGGGTCTTCCGGACTGATCCACCATGCGTGGTGATCGGGGTGAACACCTGAATACGGCAATAGTTTTTGAAACGATTTGCCGCCATCTTCACTCACGTTCACTTCAGAATAAATGGTGTATAGCCTGTTTTCGTTTTTAGGATCGGCATGAATCTCGCAATAGTAAAAAGGTCTATCTCCAATTTCACTCATCTTATCGTTCACCATCGCCCATTTAAATCCACCATCTGTAGATTTATACAGTGCATTTTTTTTGCTTTCAATAAGTGCATACACCACATCTGGTTTGTTGGCAGAAATAGCTAAGCCCATGCGGCCCAGTTCTCCCTCGGGCAATCCATCTTTATCTGTTTTCTTTGTCCATGTTTTGCCACCGTCAAAAGTGATGTGGAGTCCAGAGCCAGGGCCTCCTGACTTAAATGTCCAAGGCCAACGTTTATGTTGCCACATGGCTGCGATCAATTTATTCGGATTCGATGGATCCATGATCAGCTCTGCGCAACCTGTTTTGTCATCCACAAACAAAACCTTTTCCCAGTTTGCTCCGCCATCAACGGTTTTGTAAACACCGCGCTCAGGATGTTCGCCCCAAGGGGAGCCAATAGCCGCCACATAAATCACATTTGAATTTCCTGGATCAATAATAATGCGATAGATATTGCGCGTTTTTTCCAAGCCCATCACCTTCCAATTCTTGCCTCCGTCAAGGCTCCTGTAAATGCCGTACCCGCCATTCAAACTATTCCGTGGGTTACCTTCACCGGTTCCCACCCACAATACAGATGGATTATCTTGTTGAATGGCAATAGCGCCAATCGAAAGAACGTTTTCTTTGTCGAAAATGGGTTCCCAATTGATGCCTCCACTTGTTGTTTTCCAGAGGCCACCAGATGCTGAGCCGGCATACATAATGTCGGTGTTGTTGCGAACCACATCGATTGAGGTAATCCGCCCGCTCATGCCGCCCGGCCCGATGGAACGAGGCTTCATGCCCTTTAGTTTTTCCATGTCAAGCTTCTGCGCAAACGCAGCCTGGTAAATAAGCCCTATCGAGAGGGCAAAAAGAAAGAGTAGTTTTTTTCTCATGAATTGAATTTTTTTGGTGTTCAAATATAGCCTAACGATCATTTCAATAGGTGTAAGCCTTTATAAATGCGCGGTTTTAATGATGGATGGCAAACAAAACGGCTATTGCTAGAAAAAACACATCAACCTATTGATTATAAACCCGGAAAGGGTCAATCATAATCTCAATTCCCCCCGAGGATACAAAAAAGTTGGTTTTCCCAACACGATAAAAAATGAATTAGACCCTAAGAAAATCGGTCAAATACGGTTATTTTTGAAATTCAGAATTAAAATAGAACTTAAAAAAAATTGCGATGGCTGAGATTGTACGTATGCCCAAGATGAGCGACACCATGACGGAAGGTGTGATCTCCAAATGGCATAAAAAAGTGGGTGACGCTGTGAAGACAGGTGAATTAATGGCAGAAATCGAAACGGACAAAGCCACGATGGACTATGAATCGTTTAACGCAGGAACTGTCCTGTACCTAGGGGCGAAAGAAGGCGAACCCGTTCAAATAAATGGTGTATTGGCCATTGTAGGAAATAAAGGCGAAGACTATTCCACACTTTTGGCTGGTGCAAATTCGGCCGCAGTAAGTGGTGGCGCAAAAGCGGAACAGCCAAAACAAGAAGTAAAATCAGAAGCGCCTCCTGCCATCGACACAACGGGAATAAAAGCTGAAATTGCGTTGATGCCTAAGATGAGCGATACCATGACCGAAGGTGTCATAGCGGTATGGCATAAAAAGGTGGGCGATCAAGTAAAGGCTGGTGAGTTATTGGCTGAAATCGAGACGGACAAAGCTACGATGGACTACGAATCCTACAGCACCGGGACTCTACTCTACGTTGGCGCAAACGCGAAAGAGGCGGTAAAGATCAACGGAGTTCTCGCCATTGTTGGAGAAAAAGGCGCTGACTGGCAAACATTATTGAAAGCCCATGAGCAAAAAAATTCAGCGGTAACTACAGGTGCTGCCTCTTCACCCAAAGCTGTTTCTGCTCCTGCGGCAAACGCCTCTAACAGCACATCCGATTCTTCGGCCAATGGAAGAGTAAAAGCTTCTCCACTAGCCAAAAGTATTGCAAAAGAACTAGGTTACGATATTAGCAAAATTGCAGGCACGGGAGATAATGGACGAGTTACCAAACAAGATGTAGAAAACTACAAACCTTCTGTTCAAACGGCTACTGCCACTACGGCAAAATCATCAGCAGCACCTGTTGTGTTGCCGCAAGTAGTTGGCAAAGAGAGCTTTGAAGAAATTCCGGTTTCTCAGATGAGAAAAACCATCGCGAAGCGCTTGGCAGAGAGTAAATTCTCTGCACCTCATTTCTATCTCACGATGGAAATCAACATGGACAAAGCGATCGAAGCACGCAAAAGCATGAATGAAATTGCTCCGGTAAAAATTTCCTTCAATGACATGGTGATCAAAGCGGTGGCTGCTGCTCTTCGCCAAAACCCGGATGTAAACGTAAGTTGGCTGGGCGATAAAATGCGCAAGAATCATCACATCCATATCGGTGTGGCGGTGGCCGTAAAAGATGGTTTGCTTGTTCCAGTCATCCGCTTTGCAGATAACAAATCACTCTCACACATTGCGCTAGAGGTAAAAGACCTCGCACAAAAAGCACACGATAAGAAATTACAACCCAGCGATTGGGAAGGAAGTACTTTTACTATTTCAAATCTAGGTATGTTTGGCATTGAAGATTTTACAGCTATCATCAACCCTCCGGATGCCTGCATTTTAGCTATTGGTGGAATCAAAGAAACAGCGGTTGTGAAAAACGGCCAACTGGTTCCCGGTAGCGTGATGAAAGTGACCATGTCTTGTGATCACCGCGCTGTAGACGGAGCAGTTGGTGCTGCCTTCTTGAAAACGTTGAAAGGCTTGTTGGAAGATCCGGTAAGGATTTTGATTTGATGGCCTGAAAAAACAAAAGTGGCGGCAAGGAAAAAAATCAGTAGGAATATTCTTCTGGCTTTTTTTGAAGTCATTTGAATGAACAAGATTTATTGCATTTAAGCGCAAATCTATGGAGGTTAGAGAACCAATTGTAGCTTACAATAAAAAACACCTTACCATTGAGGAGTACTTAGACTTCGAAGAATCTTCTGAGGAAAAACATGAGTATTTTCAAGGAGAGGTATTTGCGATGGCTGGGGCAGGAGACCCTCATAATGAGATTTTCTCAAATTTATTTCTTGAACTTGGAAGCCAACTAAAAGGAAAAGGCTGTCGCCCTTACGGTAGTGACAAACGCCTTCACATTCCTGAGAATACTCTTTTCACTTATCCCGATATCTCGATTTATTGTGGTGAAAAAAAGAAATTCGAAAAGAACGAAAACACATCCCTAATGCCCACGGTTCTCATTGAAATCTTATCACCAAGCACAAAAAACTATGACCGAGGCGGAAAATTCAAATTGTATCGCGATATCGCTTCCTTAAAAGAATACGTTCTTGTTGATTCAGAATCTATCAGTGTAGAGATTTTTAGATTAAATTCAGTCAATCATTGGGAATTGGAAGAATACAAATCAATAGAACAAAGCCTTGTGATTGAAGCCTTGAACGTGACCTTATCCTTACGAGACATTTACGAACACACCGAACTTCATTAAATGACCGAAATACACTCTACAGCTATTGAGAATAATAATGCTCGATAATGACTAAGGAAGATCATATTAAATATTGGGTTACTACCTCCAAGAATGATTGGAAAAGAGCTGAGTCATTGTTGAAACTAAAAGATTATGCCTTTGCCCTTTTCTGCTTGCATTTAAGCATTGAAAAATTGGCGAAAGCGTTGTGGATAAAAGAACACGAAACTGATTATCCTCCACGAATCCACAATCTCATTACGCTTTTCTCACAAACATCTTTCAAGGCAAATGACGATCAACTCTTACTGATGAATGAATGAATGAATGAATTAAACTTTTTTCAAATGGAAGGGCGTTACCCTGAACACGCGAAGAAAATTCATCGAATAGCAGGGGCTGCTTACACAAAGGATTTATTTGTAAAAACGAAAGAACTAAAGCTATGCGCACTAAAGATGCTGCGATAAGGTACGCACAAAAATATCTGTTGATGACTAAAACCCTCAATGTTAAAGTTGAGAAGGCTATTCTATTTGGCTCCTATTCCAATAATTCACAAAATCAATACTCGGATATTGATTTGGCTATCATTTCCAAAGACTTCACAGAGAATCCGTTAGAAAATTGGAAAAAAGTTGGATTGGCCACGATTAAATATCATCGCATAGAGCCACACCTATTCACCTGGAAAGACTATCAGGGGAATAGTCCATTTTTGATTGACGAGATTTTAAAAACAGGAATTGAAATTCCTATACCATAAGATGCAAAAAATACACGCTACCACCATTCTTGCTGTGCAGCACCATGGCCAAGTCGCCATCGGGGGCGATGGACAAGCAACCATGGGTAACACGATTGCTAAGAGTAATGTAAAAAAAATTCGGAGGCTGCAAGATGGGAAAGTGCTCACCGGTTTTGCAGGATCCACTGCGGACGCGTTTACACTACTCGATCGATTTGACGAGAAACTAAACGCGTATAGCGGCAACATGAAGCGTGCAGCTATTGAGCTAGCCAAAGACTGGCGCACCGATCGCTTCCTTCGCAGACTCGAAGCCATGTTGATTGCGGTGAACAAAGATGAAATTCTGGTTATATCTGGAACAGGAGATGTATTGGAGCCCGATCATCAGGTGGCGGCTATCGGTTCGGGATCCATGTATGCGCAATCTGCTGCGTTGGCGTTAAAGAAACATGCTCCTCATTTGACGGCTGAGGAAATGGTGCGTGAGAGTTTAACCATTGCTGCTGACATTTGCATTTATACCAATCATAACTTGGTGATAGAGAAAATCAGCTAGTCGGTTTTTTCAGGTATTTCTTCAGCTGGTAGCTCGGGGTGTTTATCTTCCAATAGAATAACAAACGGCTTAAGTGAAGTCGAGTAGGAAAGTAAAATTTTCAAAATTCCGACAGCCGGTACAGCTAGAATCATTCCTGCAATACCCCAAATCTTTCCTCCCACCAGTAATGCCACAATAGCTGCCAGTGCGTTTATGCTGATTTTCGAACCCGTTATTTTGGGGGTAATAAAATTTCCCTCTAAAAACTGAACAAAACTATGCACGGCAATTACACCAACTGCATACCAACCACTGTCTTTGGTAACCAAGGCCAACAATGTGGGCAGCGCAGCTCCAATCGTAATACCTACATAGGGAATCATCGTTAATGTGCCTGAAAGAAACCCAAAGAAAATGGCATGTTCAATACCTAATAGTAATAGTCCAATGCTGTTTAGTACCGCTGCTATCAAAGTAACCAGTGTCAGTCCTGAGATATAGCCGCGGATCACAGACTGAATCTCTGACTTCCATGACAAACTTGAGGTAGGCCAAACGGCCACCAAGAAATCATTGAATCGTTCGCGGTACAGCAAAAACAGAAAAATATAAATCGGTACCTGCACAAAAAAATAAGCGAAATACGAAGTGGAAAGAAGTAAAGAGCCGAAATAGGACGAGAAATTCTTCAAGCCGTCTTTCAAAAGCTGAGTTTGCTCATGCGTGTCTATTCTAAGAATAGTATTTGCCTGCTCGCTGACCGAGTTGATCAAGGCCATAAACCGTCCCTCCAGATCAGGAAGACTATCTGAAAGACTAGCAAGTTGTGCAGCCACAAACCAAAAAATAAGAAGCATTACAAAAAACGCAAACAGCAGTACAAGTACGATAGAAAAAATTCTACCAGTCCTGCTTTCAAATCGCTTCGCCAGTGGCAACAACACCATCGAAAAGAGCGCACCAAAAGCAATTGGCATTACAATATCCTTGGCGAAAATTAGGCCTGCAATGGCCAGCGCGATCACCGCCAATGTTTTATACACTCTGTCCAGTTTGTTTTGGGTTGCCTCCATCTTATTTGTTTTAAGAATTCTCAATTGCTTGCAAAATAACTGTACAAGCTTCTCTGATTTCAGCCTCGGTAATAGTGAGCGGAGGCGCAATACGGAAACTATTAGGATGCGAGAGAAACCAATAACAAATCACTCCGTGCTCCTTTGCATATTGCACAATTCGATTTACCGTTTCTTCAGAGTCAAAATCAAATGCGAATAACAATCCCAATCGTCTGAGTTCTTTTACTTTTGGATGTTTCAATAATTCTTCGATCAGTTGACCCTTTGCCTCTACCGTTGTCAATAAATTTTCTTCCTCAATAATTTCTAACACCGCCAGTGCAGATGCGCAACACACCGGATTGCCACCAAAGGTTGTAATGTGACCTAACATCGGTTTTGAAGCCAGCGTTTGCATATTCTCAAAACTTGAAATGAAACTGCCAATCGGCAACCCTCCGCCAAATGATTTGGCAAGTGTTAAAATATCTGGCACCACATCAAAATGCTCAAAGGCGAACAACTTTCCTGTTCGTCCCATACCACATTGTATCTCATCGAAAATCAACAACGTTCCGGTAGCTGTGCATTTTTTTCTTACGGCTTGCAAGTATTCTTTACTAGGAATGCGTACACCTGCGTCTCCCTGTATCGTCTCCATGATCACGCAAGCCGTTCGCTCCGTGATTTGATCGAGATCAGCAGGATTGTTAAAATCAATAAATTTTACATCTGGAAGTAACGGGCGAAAAGCGCGCTTCTTAACTTCGTTGCCGGAGATACTCAACGAACCATGAGTACTACCATGATAACTCTTGCGGCACGCAATCATTTCCGTTCTGCCGGTCACTCGCTTCGCTAACTTCAAAGCGGCTTCATTGGCCTCCGTCCCGGAATTCACAAAATAACAGCAATTTAAATTGGGAGGAAGTAAACTCGTCAATTTCTCAGCAAGCAAATTGGACGGGGATTGAATATACTCTCCATACACCATTACGTGCAAATATTTATCGACCTGATCTTTAATGGCTTTTACAATTTTTGGATGGCGGTGACCGACATTACTTACGGCAATACCCGAAATCATATCGATGTATCTCTTGCCAGTGGCGCTGTACAGACAAACACCTTCTGCTCGTTCTACAGAAATCAAAAAAGGGTGCGGTGAAGTGGGCGCTAGCTTCTTAAAAAATGTATCCTCACTGTAATCCATTCGGTAAATCTACTCTTCAAGTTGTGAAAAAGTAAAGGAATAAAAAAAGCCCCGATGATTTTACTCATCGAGGCTCACACTAGACACCCAATCTTTAATTTTCTTGCGCTAAACCTGGCTGATGGTTGCCCGACTGGGCTACTAAAACCGGCTTATAATTGATTCGAACATACGAAGGAGCATCGACCTCAGCCTGTGGTTTATACTTTGCAGGCTTTGGCTTTCCCTGAAGAAAAGCAAAAAAAGACTGCTTTGGTTCTTGGGTTCTTTTCTTGGCCAAGATAAAACAGACCTTGCTGTTTATTTTTATTTGCGACTTGTATTTGCTTTTGAAATGCTTTGCCTTCGACCTATGAAAGTCTTGCGCCTGCAAAGATTGTGATATCACGATTCCGGCAAGAATCAATGCGGCTAGCACCATTATTTGTTTTACTCTGCTTCTCAGGTTGATGTTCACTGGCTTTTCCATACTCCTCGGGTTAACGGGTACAAATGTCCGCGTCTGCCGAGTTATTATTTTGATGGAATAATGCCAAATCCTACATCCGTACAATAGGAAACCAAAACGGGCCTAGGTCATTTTCCACCTGTGGAGATGGGGATATTTCCACTAAAAAATGTGTTTATCGAACGAAAGGCTAGCTTTTCTGAAGTTTTAAGAAGTCTATCACCTCTTTTCTTACATCCTCGGGCGAGGTGCGGTCAAATTCAATAGTAGCTATAGACTTAAACAGGTCCCCGACCATGCCATTGGAGAAGCCCAAGCGGGATGCATAAATAGATGCGACTTCCAATTCTGAATCATCTACCATTTGATCCAGGTAAATCATGTGAACGAGGTGATAGACAGACTCTAATCGGTCTATTTCACTTGCGGGCGGAACATAAGGTGCGTGAAGTCCCTTACCTATTATGTCAATATCGTGCTCGCTTATATTCAAATGAACGCCCCATTTCAAAATAGACCGCATGTGAGATCCGCGTATATGTTCTTGCTCGAAAAAAACAGCCAATAGATTAAAGTAACTATCCTTAATCGGTTTTAAATCTTCGTTTTTCACGTTCTAATGGGTTGGGCGGCTGCAAATTAGTTGAAAAATATTAGCTGGCTGTTAAAAACTATCAGATTTCTGACTTTGACCCAGTACTCTAAATGTCAGCCCTGCGACTCGAAAAAACGCCTGAAAAATGGACATTTGAGGAAAACCAATTCTATGAAGGGTAAATTGATTGCTCTGGTGCTATTAGGATGTGCTTCTTGTATCGGAATAGATAAAAAAGACGCGGTGCCCCGCGATCCCATGTTAACCTTGTTAGCAGGAGGAAAACTAACCACCACCGATAAAAGTGGTGTGCCGATGGAAAAAGGAACCATGGGCATTCTTGCGCTTCAGGTTGGTGAAAAACAAACGGTTTCGCTTGAATTTTTCAATCAATTTGGAGTGAGAGAAACGCCCACCGTAGTATGGACCATCGAAAAGCCAACCGTTGCAAGTATTACCAACAACGAAATCACTGCACTAACTGCAGGCACTACACAAATCGGTCTATCAAGCGGAGGTGCAGCTGCCAGCATTAGTTTAACGGTAGTAGGCGATGCCAATGCCATCGCATCGGTGGTGGTTACGCTACCTCCTTCAACATCATCTACTACTTTACAGCTCAATCAAACCATTCAACTCTCGGCCACCGCAAAAAACATCAACAATCAAACCATCGCTGGAAAAACCTTCGAATGGTTTAGCGAAAACAGTGCGATCGTTGCTGTCTCATCTACCGGACTTGTAACAGCCAAAGCAGATGGCACCGCTGAAGTACACGCAAAATCAGAAGGGGTAAAAAGCAACATCCTCAAATTCAATGTGGGTGCAGTGGCAGGCGTGAGAACAGGAACCTTTCAAAGTGCTGGAGGATACTCGACAGTTGGCTCTGTAACAGTCGAAGAATCGGGAGGCCGGTTAATTGTGAAATTGAGTAGCAACTTTCAAGCGAGCGTGGCGCTGGGCACTTTCATCTATTTAGCCAACTCCACCTCAGGAGGAAATGTAAAATCAGCCGGACTTGATTTGGGCCAATGGAGCCCTGGAAAATTCGAGTTCTCTGCGCCTGGCGTAACACTAAACCAATACAAGTTTGTAGTCGTATTGTGCAAGCCTGCGGGTCTTACTTTTGGATTCGCTGAATTAAAACCTTAACTTTTTTATGAAGAACTATCTCGTTTCAGTTTTTATCTTTTTTATTGCTGTGTCTAATGCTGCAGCTGGTGGCGGTTGGCCGCAACCAAAGGGAAAGGGCTATTTCAAATTGTCTCAATCATACATCTTGTCTTCCAGGATTTTTGACGGCAATGGCAATGTGATTGACCTCACTCCTTCTTACGGATACTTTGCAACTAGCTTCTATGGCGAATATGGATTCACTAATCGTTTGACCGGAATCATTTACTTGCCTTTCTTGGCCCGTGCCACAAAAAATGAATTGCAATACAATCAGCCGGGAGTTCCCTCCGAGCCGGGCGCTGCTCTAAATTCATTTGGTGACACTGATCTCGCTATCAAGTATGGTCTGATTGTGAACAAGCCGATTGTGGTGAGTGCTACGATTCTGTTTGGACTGCCTCTTGGTGACAACGGTGCGAGCAACGCCAATGCGTTGCAAACGGGCGATGGTGAGTTTAATCAAATGCTTCGTGTAGATGCGAGCCATTCCTTTTATCCAAAGAAATTCTACGTCTCCGCCTATGGTGCTTTCAATAATCGCACGAAGGGATTTTCGGATGAGGTGAGATTTGGTGCAGAAATTGGGTTGACGTTGAAAAAGTTCATCCCTATTTTTAAAGTCAGCACCGTGCACTCACTTTTTAATGGAGATGTTGGCGTGGTTCAAAATGGCGTTTTCTCAAATAACATTGAATTCATTTCACCCGCTCTGGAATTGAATTATCAATTGACAGAGAAAGTAGGCATATCAGGTTCTATGGCAACCGCATTGGCTGCACGAAATATTTTAGCCTCGCCCAATTTTGGAATTGGCGTGTATCTGAAGTTGTAAGTTGCGTGAGGGATGAAGGCATTGTTTGAGCCCGAAATGGAACGCGCGGTTGATTGGCGAGTGCCGCCAGCCCGACCCGCTTACCCGACTTTAGAACAGATGATTTGGTTGCAGTGAGAGCGTTGGTTCAAATCGCCCTCCTTCACTGACGCTACGGAGGGTAAACCCTCCTTCACTGACGCTGCGGAGGGTAAACCCTCCTTCACTGACGCTACGGAGGGTAAACCCTCCTTCACTGACGCTACGGAGGGTAAACCCTCCTTCACTGACGCTACGGAGGGTAAACCCTCCTTCACTGACGCTGCGGAGGGTAAACCCTCCTTCACTGACGCTGCGGAGGGTAAAGGGGCACGCCAAAAAAAACCGCCCGACTCATTTAAGAATCAGGCGGCTTCACATTCACATTAATGTTACATTTTATTACAGCTTGGCCAATTCTTGAACCAAGTCTATTAATTTATTGGAATAACCCCACTCATTGTCATACCAGGCAACTACTTTCACAAACTTATCGTTGAGGGCAATACCTGCTTTGGCATCGAAGATAGAAGTGCGGGCATCACCCAGAAAATCTTGTGATACTACATCGTCTTCGGTATAGCCGAGGATTCCCTTCAATTCACCTTCTGATGCTTCTTTCATTGCTGCCTTCACTTCCTCGTAGGTGGCAGGTTTTTCTAAGCGCACGGTCAAATCAACTACCGATACGTCAGCAACCGGAACACGGAAAGACATGCCTGTTAATTTTCCTTTCAACTCAGGCAGCACCAAGCCTACGGCTTTTGCAGCTCCTGTAGAAGATGGAATAATGTTTGAGAAGCCACCGCGACCACCTCTCCAATCTTTGTTGGAAGGACTATCAACGGTTTTTTGTGTTGCCGTAACGGCATGCACTGTGCTCATCAATCCTTCGAGGATGCCGAATTTATCATTCAATACTTTGGCAATGGGTGCCAAGCAATTGGTGGTGCAAGATGCATTCGAAACAATGGTATGAGCAGCAGTTAGTTTTTTATGATTGACACCCATTACAAATGTCGGTGTATCATCTTTGGCCGGAGCCGAGAATACGACCTTTTTAGCACCGGCTGCAATATGTTTCTGACCGTCTGCTTGTGTAAGGAATAAGCCTGTTGATTCTATAATAATCTCCGCTCCCACTTCAGACCACTTTAGGTTTGCAGGATCTTTTTCTGACGTGACGCGAATGGTTTTACCATTAACGACTAAATGTTTGTCTTTTACTTCTACGGTTCCATCAAAACGACCATGAGTGGAATCATACTTAAGCATGTAGGCCATATAATCCGGCTCTACTAAATCATTGATGCCGACCACTTCAATGTCTTTGCGCTCCATCGCAGTGCGGAACGCCAGGCGACCGATGCGCCCAAACCCGTTGATTCCAATTTTTGTCATGATGAGATTTTTTTAAAATTTATGAGGTAAAATTATACTACTCTGAAGCGAAAACCAATGTAAAGAGTTCAGATGAGTAACTTTTTTAATGTGAGGGTTTGTAAATCTACCGTAGGAATCTATCTTTGCGCCTCTTTACAGAAAGACGGTCCGTTCGTCTAGGGGTTAGGACACCAGATTTTCATTCTGGTAACACGGGTTCGATTCCCGTACGGACTACAATAATCGTTCAAAAAGCCTCAAATGAGGCTTTTTCTGTTTATAGCGCACAATATTGCCTGCACATTGTTTGGCTTCTTCCCCATTTAGTCTTTTTGCTAATTAGCTATTTTATAGCTACTTGAAACAACTATCAAAAGAGGGTTGTAACAGTTCTGCAGTTGGCTTGGCTATCGATTCCGAAATTAGCCAAAAAAGGTAAAAATTGGCAGTTATGTAACGCGAAAACAAGAACCAACTCCGCGCACACCTATAAGCGAAATAGCCGCAACTGAGTTGCGGCTATTTCCTATATTTGGTGTATAGCCGCAACTCAGTTGCGGCTATACTAATGTTGTGTGTAA
>Ga0209972_10000461_pt1 | contig 39551 bp, 25 predicted proteins | sample NOAtaG_7_FD_187302 | JGI IMG/M metagenome (GOLD analysis project Ga0209972, IMG submission 187302) | Freshwater lake microbial communities from Lake Erie, under a cyanobacterial bloom - NOAA_Erie_Diel1S_2200h metaG (SPAdes) (version 2) | ecosystem: Environmental > Aquatic > Freshwater > Lake ...
ACCATTCTTTTTGGTCATTTTAGACCCGCAGTGAATGCAGTTTTTTTATTCATAGCTTTGATTTGACCTAAAGCTATGGCATTCAATAATTTGCAAGGTTTCCAGCCTAATAAATGTCCATTAAGCCGGGTTTGATCGTTTCGGCTTTTCAAAAAGAAAAATGGCGCCAGCGATTGATGAATTTTTATGAAGTAGGGCGCATGGGGCTCTCTACTTACTTGATTCAAGCCTTGGTGGGCACGGTGCTTTTGTTTGGGTATGGTTTTGGCTGGCTCGGAGATTTCGGAGCAGGCATTTGGGCAACCATTGCCCTGATCGTGTTTACTCTTCAAATACTATTTAGCAAGTGGTGGCTGGCCCGATTTCAGTATGGCCCTGTTGAGTGGCTGTGGCGGAGCTTGACCAACTTCAAAATTCAATCGTTGAAGAAGTAGAAGCGACTTGGCTTTTGTTTCTGCCATCATCAAAAATTCCTTAGTTTGCACATCAATCTATGGCCAATACCCTCTTTGCTGATAAAGATTTTAAGCCCGAGCAACTTAACACCTTTATTCAAAACGTTCCGCAGCTAGAAGAGAAGAAAAACATCATCCGCAATTGGCAGAAGGCCATCGCCAACGGCAAGGTGCAAAAGAGCAAAGAAGAGCAAATCAAAAGCGAATTCTTAGATAAGTTCTTCGGCCAAGTGCTGGGCTATAGCTACGAAAGCCATGAGGCTGAGTGGAACCTGGAAAAAGAATTCAAATCTATTGCCGACAATAAAAAACCCGATGCCGCACTGGGTTTCTTCGATCAAAAAAACAAAGCCGATGTACGCTGCGTGATTGAAGTAAAAGGTGCACTCAGCAACCTGGACAAAAAACAAAACCGTGTAGATTTTGCCGGTAGCCCTGTAGACCAAGCCTTTGCCTACGTGCCGCGCATGCCCGGCAAGTGCGAGTGGGTGATTGTGACCAACATGATTGAGCTACGACTCTACTCGCGCACCGAGATTGGCCGCTACGAAAGCTTTCAAATACCCGAACTACTTCAGCACAACTATCTTGCGCGATTCTTTTTCTTGCTCAGTTACCAACAGTTGTTTTTAGAATCGGGCTATTCGAAAATCGACCAGCTTTTTCATGAGCGCATGGCCGAGCGCAAGGTAATAGAAAAAGAATTTTACAGCCGCTATCATGAGTTGCGCATTGCGCTATTCAACAACTTGCGCAAAGAACATCGCACCATACCACCTAAAAAACTTTTTGGTCTTACGCAAAAACTACTCGACCGGCTCTTGTTCATTTGCTTTGTGCGCGATCGCGAACTGCTCGATGCCAACCGGTTCCTAAACGATGTGCAGCAAGCCGTGAAGCGCAGCTTCCGCAAAAAGAAAGAAGCCATCTGGACGGAGATGAAATATTTCTTCACCGCTATGAACGAAGGGCTGAGCGAAAACGAACGCGACATACCTGAATTTAATGGCGGCCTCTTCAAAGAAGATGAGGAACTGAACGGACTTCACATTCACGATCATCAACTCACCGAAATCATTCACTTCGTTTCTTCTTACAATTTCGATAGCCAACTGGACGTAAATATACTCGGCCATATTTTCGAGCAGTCTATTTCAGATATCGAAGAGTTTCAGTCCACCTTTGATGAAGACAAAACGAAAGCCACACGCACCGACAAGCGAAAGAAGGACGGCATCTTCTACACGCCCGAGTACATCACTCGCTACATGGTGAAAGAAGCCGTGGGCGGATGGCTGGAAGACCGCAAAAAAGAAATTTTGCAAGAGCTTAAACTGGATGCTGCCCCTGTTTTATCGGCAGAAGAAATTGAAAACGCCACTGTGGCGCCCAGCGAAAAAGTAAAAACCACCATTGCTTTTTTAGAGCGCTACCGCGAGCAACTGAAAAAGGTGAAAGTGGTAGATCCCGCGTGCGGCTCGGGCGCCTTCCTCAATGCCGTGTTTGACTTTTTGTGGCTCGAGTGGGACGTGCTGATGAAAGAGTGGAACCAGCTCACCCGCCCGTGGAAGGAACAACTGCGCGACCATGCCGTGGCCGAGCCACTGGAGGTGTACAACGGCACAGACGAATGGAAAATCAAAAAAGCCATTGTGGCCAACAACATTTATGGCGTAGACCTAAACCCCGAGAGCGTAGAAATTTCTAAACTGAGCTTGTGGCTGAAAACCGCCAACCGCAAAGAAACGCTGGCCGACCTGAGCGGCAACATCAAGCAAGGTAATAGTTTGATTGACGACCCCAAAGTGGCGGGCGATGATGCCTTTGATTGGGACCATGCTTTCGCGGAAATAATGCAAGCGGGTGGCTTTGATGTGGTAGTGGGAAATCCGCCTTATGTTCGACAAGAGTTGATGAAAGATATTAGCAGCTACTTAGAACTGAATTATGAGTCTTACTCTGGCAAGGCAGATCTATATGTATATTTTTTTGAACGAGGTATTCAAATTCTAAATCATCACGGACGTCTTATTTTTATAACATCAGGAAAATTTTTGGAAGCTAACTACGGAAAACCTCTTTTAATCTTCTTAACAGCTTACGCATCATTGGTGGAAGCAATTGATTTCGGGTATCTTAATGTTTTTGAGGACATTAGTGCTTACCCTATGATTACTCATTTCCGAAAAAATAAAGCTGATGATAACTTCTTAAAGTATACGAAAATTGACAACCTAGATTTTAGTGAGCTATCGTATAAAATTGGAGATTTGGATTCAATTGTTATCAGTCAAGAGAATTTTATTAGCAATGATTTTAAGTTTATCAATGAGAATCAAGCAAGCCTTCTGAGGAAAATCTGTTTAGATTCCTCATCAATTGAAAAAATCTATAGCCTTCCTTTGGTAGGAGTAAAGACAGGATTCAATGAAGGTTACCTAACTGAACTTCCTATCGGAGATTTCATAAAAGACTACGTTTTCGGAAAAGATGTAAAACGGTATGCAACAGTAGAACCGGAGAATCGAGTATTTTTCCCTTACAAGTTTGAACAGAAATATGCGCTCGTCAATTTGAAGGAATCTTCAATATTATCAGAACTAAAAAAGAACAAAACGAGACTTGAGTCAAGGGCAATCATTAAGGAGGGACTTTTAAACAAAACAAAAATATGGTATGAATATCAGCAGATAAATAAGACACTGAATTTTGACGATGAATTCATCATTTACCCAAATGTTTCGCTTGGTCCAAATTTCACACTAAGTAAAAAGGCAGTAGTTGATATGACTGCCTTCATTATTAACTCAAATGATAGATATTTGCTGTCGATACTGAATTCCAAGTTGACCGATTATTTAATGAATCAATTTGCAATTTCTAGGCGGGGTGGATATTTGGAGTATAAGATACAATACATCGAAAAAATTCCGATTAAAGAAATTACAAAAAAGAAGAAGCAGCCTTTCATTGATTTGGCAGAAAAAATGCTCACCCTCCACCAATCCATTTCCAAGCAATCGCAAAACTTCATTGACCTGCTTCGCGCCAATTTTGTTTTTGAGCCTACGCCTAAACTAAAAAAGTGGCACATGCTGGAGTTTATTGATGTGATTGCCGAGCTAGAGAAAGGCGGTGCCAAATTGCCACCCAAAAAGCAGGGTGAGTGGCTGGAGCTTTTTAAAGCAGAAAAAGAAAAAATCAAAACCACCCAAAACGAGATTGACAAAACCGATAAAGAAATAGACCAACTGGTGTACGCCCTCTACGAGCTTACGCCTGAAGAGATTGCGATTGTAGAGAAGGGATAGTAAGCGATCAAGAAATAAAAAAGCATGGATAAAAAACAGCAAAAGATGATGCTCGACCTCCACCGACTGATGGAGGCAGCCAACTTAAAAACAAAAGAAGATTATGAATGCTTCGCCCGCGAAATGACGGGCAAAACCATTCCGGAATTTGACAAAGAAGCACTGAGCAAAGAAGAGCAGGCACAGGACTTGGTATACCAGGCCAGCGAAGTAGATGATGTGCTGGAAGCTGATCGACTTATCTTTCAGGCTTTTCTGCTCGACCCCGATTGTGTAGAAGCATATGAATACTTGGCCGGAGTAGCGGGCAGCCCTATGCTGTCGTTGATGTTGTTTAGAAACGGTTTTACAGCCGCGCGCAAGAAATTGGGCGAAAAATATTTTAAAGAAAACAAAGGACACTTTTGGGGCTTACACGAAACACGACCTTTCATGCGGTGCATGCAAGGCTATGCCGATGCACTGTATTTGGTGGGTCAGGCAGAAGCTGCCCTCGATGTCTATTTTGAAATGTTGGAATTAAACCCAAACGATAACCAAGGCGTGCGCGACCAAGCCAGTTTACATTGCCTCGAACTCAATCGGCTGGACGATTTTGAAAAATTGGCCACAAAATACCCTGGTGGCATCACGGCCTTTTATCTGTTTAACAAAGTCTTTTATTCTTTTTTAAAAGAAGGAGATAGCGAGACTTCGCGCGCATTGTTGGCAGAGGCACGCGTTCGAAACAAACATGTGCCGATGCTGTTGATGTCGCGCAAGGAATTGCCCCCACTGTCGGACACCTATTCACTAGGCGAAAAAAGTGAAGCAGTTTATTACGCCACCTTCGCGCGGCCCATTTGGCAGGCAAAGCTTGGCAGCATTTCATGGCTAGAAAAGATTTATCAGAAGCGGTAGTTGTCTTACCCTAACTCTTAGTCGTAAGACCGCTCCAAGCGGTCTTACGACTTAACCTAACGACTTAACGCAACGCGGAAAAATCTTTGCTAATAGCGGATTTGTTTTTATCTTTCAATATGCGTTCGAAGATTTTCATTTTCTTCCTTCTTATCGCTTGGCAAATTGGACTGGCTCAGGGCGATTCGACCAAGCGGAAAAAGCAAATTGGTTTTTACTCACATGCAGGTGTTGTTCATGGCGATTTCGCAAAACTTAATTCGACCTTGTCGAGTCTTGGATATCCAACACTTCAAAATTTTTATGGCGGTGGGACTTTTGGCTTCACCAGGCATGGCAGTAAGAACAACTCGTATTCCCACCTAGCCGGTTCGTTTTTGCAATCAGATCCAGGTTTTCTAGATCAATCAGCCACAAAAGATGTTCGATTGAGAAATTGGGAACTGCAGTTGGGAGGCAATTTTGATTTAGTAAAGCACCCGAAATGGTTAATTTATCCTTTTCTCACAGAAGGCTTTGGCTACAGTGAGCTGACGCTGTACGACAACATTGTGCGGCAATCATTTGCCAGCAGTGTGGCTACTTTAGCAAGTCCCGATTCAAAAACATGGTCAACGTGGTATCTGTTTCTAAATGGTGGAATGGGCATTGAACGCAAGTTTCGTGTTTGGGTGTATGATTTTTATGTAGGAGCTTCTGGTGGTTACCGATTTAATTTTACTTCTAGCTACAAGGCAGATTACCCTACTAACGATAATGCGCCCATTGGCTTGAGTGGCTTCGAGTGGAACATCCGAATTCGATTTGAAATTTGGGATGTTAAAAGATTAAACAGAATGGACAAGCGATGGGGGCAGAAGAATAGAAAATAAGAGAGTTGTTGGTCATCCGATTATTAATTTGAAGGAAAGCAAGTAACTTGCTTTCCTTTTCTGTTTCCAGATCATTGCATGAAGAAGTACTTTTTGAAATTATATCAATACAACGCCTGGGCGAACGAGCGCGTCATGGCCTGCCTGAGACGCCAAAGTGTACAAGACGAAAAAATCCTATCGATTTTTGGGCATGTACTGGCTGCGCAGTTTTTATGGCTGCATCGGATCAAAGGACTTACTCCACCGAATGTCAAATTATGGGGAGAGTATACGCTTGATACATTGGAAAAGATGGCGAATGATGCTAACCAGCAATGGCTTGATTTTGTAGAAAGTAACGATACTTTTGATCGGGAGCTAACCTACACCAACTATACGGGAGACCCCTACACGAACAATGTGGAAAGCATTATGATGCACCTCGTTAACCATTGCTCCTATCACCGGGCGCAAGTTGCCTTGCTCCTTCGGCAACAGGGATTCGAACCAATCAACACCGACTTAATCACCTATGATCGTGTGGTGCGAGGTCAATGGAAAGAATGATCAAAAACTTTCAGGTCGATATTTATGTTAGAACCACACTTAACCAACACTAAAACCCATGAAAAAACTATTCTTCGTTATCGCTTTACTTGGCTCAGCAACGGCATTTGCCCAGAAAGACATGACCGTATGTCACACTTCAGCCACTGATAAATTTGCTGTGTTTGCCTCCAACAAAAAATTCAATCGTGATCACCCAAGCCCGCTGCCATACGTACACGAGAGCCAGGCAGGAGGAAAGATGATTAAGATAAAATGTGCCGATGGCGTAGAGGCAAATGCCTATTTGATTGAAGCAAAGTCAAAGACGAATAATTGGGTTTTTGTATTTCAAGAATGGTGGGGTTTAAATGATCACATTAAGCGTGAAGCTGACAACTTGTTCAATGACTTAGGCAATGTGAACGTCATTGCACTCGATATGTACGATGGTAAATTGGCGACCGATCCACAATCAGCCGGCAAGTACATGCAAGAGTTTAAAAAGGAACGCGGTGCCGAAATAGTGAAAGGAGCGTTAGCTTTTGCAGGACCTACTGCCAAGGTAGGTACAATTGGTTGGTGTTTTGGAGGAGGCCAGTCTATGCAAGCAAGTTTGATTGCAGGAACACAAGCTGCAGCCTGCGTTATTTACTACGGTCAGCCTGAAGATAATATCGAACGCCTAAAGACATTGAATTGCGATGTACTAGATATTTGGCCCACTCAAGACAAATGGATCAATAAAGAATTGACTGATAAATTTGTGGCGAACATGAAGGCGGCCGGTAAAAATTTAACCGTGAAGTCATATGAGGCAGACCACGCATTTGCCAACCCTAGTAATCCAAAGCACAACAAGGAGTTGGCCGCAGATGCGTATAAGAATACGTTGGCGTTTTTTAAGGCAAGACTAAAATAAGTTGAAAATTGATTGATTTGAAGATGAACCGTTGAGGGTTTACAATCAGTCTGGACTATTTTCCGAACGGCTAATTGAATTTTCAAATCGAATCATTTTCAAATTTTCAAATTAGATTTATTCCCAAATCACCATTCCCTCCTTAGCATGATACCAAGTAGAGTATTTTGGAACGTGTATCTTCTCTACCTCATTTCGTTTTACTTTCATGGTTGGCGTCATCAGTCCATTCGGAATTGTCCATTCGCCTTGCATGACTACGGCTTTCTCTAGCTTCTCATACGATTCAAGACCTGCATTTACTTCTACTAATGAGGCAGACAAGCTTTGAGTCAGTTCTTGTTTTGATTTTGCTTTTCCGGCTGCCGATAATACAGTTAATGCCAAAGGTTGCGGAATGCCCATGCCCACTACACACACTTGCTCGATATCTGAATTGGTGAGCAATTTCATTTCAATAGGAGAGGGAGACACATATTTTCCTTTGTCGGTCTTGAACTGATCTTTTACTCGGCCCACGATTGTTAAGTAGCCGTTTGCATCAATCTCACCCTTGTCGCCTGTTTTTAAATAACCTTCCTCATCAAAAGCTTCGGCTGTTAACTCAGGTTCTTTGTAATAGCCTTTCATATTGGTTGGGCCTTTTAAGCGAAGCTCGCCATCAGGAGAAATTTTTATTTTTAATCCAGAGTAAGGGAGACCTACAGATCCGACCTTATTTTTTCCGACTCGATTACAATGAGACACGATGCAATCTTCCGTCATACCAATCCCTTGCAAAATGGTAATACCGATTGACTCAAACCAGTTCAACAGATCCACCGAAATGGGTGCGGCACCAGAAAAAATGTAGATGGTATTTGCCAATCCCAGTTTCTTTCGGATGCTCTTTTTTACAATTGAATTGATGATAGGGATAGAAAGCAATGTGCTTAATTTCTTTTGAGGCATTTTCTCCAAGACCTTCTCGCGGAATTTTGCCCAGATGCGAGGCACAGCGAAGAATAGGCTGGGTTGTGTTTCAAATAGATTTTTTGGGAATGTTTCCAACGACTCAGCAAAGGTGAATTCGCCCCCCCTATAAAAACCACACATTTCGATGGCCACACGCTCAGCAATATGACTTAAGGGCAAGTAGGAAAACAACTTCGGATACATGGGCACGCCCAGTTCGGTCATTGCATTTTTGGTGCCATCAAAATTTCCAACGGTGTGCATCACGCCTTTTGGTTTGCCCGTAGTGCCTGAAGTGTACATGATACTTAGAAGATCATCACTTGTCCAATTGGCGACTTGAGTAAGTGGCTGTTGACCAGCGACCATTTTTTCCCAAGAGTGCTGCTCCTTTATTCCATACAACTCGATTCCTATTCGAATCATTGAGGATGGAATGCCATCCTGCTGTGTAGAATAATCATCTAACTTTCCTATAATAATGGCTGCTGATCCACTGTGTTCAAGAATTTGTTTAATCGATGGGGCGGTTAAGGTGGCATAAAGTGGAACAGAAATATGTCCTGTCATCATAATGGCCAAATCGGCCATGATCCAATGCGCACAATTTTTAGAGAGTAGAGCAATATTGCTTTTAGGCGGCAGGTTTAAAGAGTTTATGCCAGCTGCTAGTTTGCGAGCTTCTTCACCTGCTTGTTGATAGGTCCATGTTCGCCATTGGCCATTGAAGGGTTGGCGGAGGAAGGTATTGGTGGGCATTTGCTTTTCCCATTTACAAAATTCGGCAAGGGGGCTACTGGTTTCCATAGGTTAACAATCGTTTGAAATCCGATTTAGCAATAAATTAACATAAAAGAAAAAAAACAAAATAGAACCAGCAGAAAACCTGTTTGCTACTATCAGAAAAGAAAGTGATTAATCGGCAATGGCATAACCTTGGCTTCTTGATTTATCTGGTTCTCAAAATTATCTGACGTTTTCAAAAATCTTTCCTTTTCCAAAACATCATACTGGCAAACTCCGGTTTTTGGGAGCTAACCCCTATCTTTATAAGTGTATTAATTTGTCATATGAAAAGGATTATTTTTTATTTGATTTTAGGCACGCAGGCATTCGTTTGTTTAGCACAACAACGCGAGACGTTTGATTTGGCCACCTTTATTCCACCGGCAGGTTGGCAAAAGGAAGCAAAGGACTTTGCGGTTTCCTTTGTTACAACAAATGCTCAAACGCAGGGGTGGTGCAGGGTGACGATTTACAAAAGTATCGTCAGTAGTGGAAATTCACTCACCGATTTTAATACTGAATGGAATGCGTTGATTACGAAAAATTATCCCGATGCTGCCTTGCCCACACCGGAAGCTACCACTGAAGATGGCTGGACCTCTCAATCAGGAGTAGCCAAATTTCAGTATAATGATCAGGATGCGTTTGGGTTGCTCACAACAGTATCAGGCTATGAAAAAGAAGTGAGCATTGTCGTACTCATGAATCAGGAGGAGTTTATGCCAGTAGTAGAAAGATTTTTGACATCTATTGATTTGAACAAGCCAGCTGGGGTCTCCAACAAACCAGTTGTACCTGTGAACCACACTCAATCAGGTCAACCAACTTCTGGAAATTCAAGTACGGGTGGCATATCCATTTCCACTACTAACTTTGATGATGGCTGGGTGGCGCAGCCTTTTGCAGATTGGGTGCGTATTGTGAGCGGCACAGCAGAAGTTTACATTTATTATACAGACGATTTCTCTTCGAAATACAGTGGTCAAGTTGAACCCGAGAACCATTATTGGAGTTCGCTTATTGCCCAACGATTTGATATAGTCAACGAAGCGCGATGGGTAGAAACAACTTATCCACCCATTTATTACAAAGAAGGCGATGCTGTTTCGAAAGAAACGAGAAAATCGTGCTTCATTGCGATGGACGTGTTCTTTACAAACGGAGGTGCTCAAGTGATCTTAGCCGTATCGCCCACCAAGGATGCATTGAAGCAAAAATTTCAACATCCGCGCGACCTGGAAAAAATGCTTGTCTACAATAAGTTTGCGGTCACCGAAAAGGACTTAATTGGAGTATGGGAAGAAAGCACTGGGACAGGTATCGACATGTACAATTCAGTGACTGGTTCCTACGCAGGCATGAGTACTACAGCAGCGGCCAATAAATTTACTTTCAAAACTGCAGGTGACTATGAAAGCACGCACAAGGGAGCATTTGGTATGGTGGGAAGCATGAAATTTTATGATCAAAAATACATTGGAAAATATACCTTGACCAATTGGGATGTTACCATGACCAAGCGCTTTGAAGGAAAGACGGATGTTTTTTGGGCGCAGTTTCAAGCGGTGAAGGGAGGAAGAGTCTTGCACATCACCAACAAGACATATAGCGGTAACTCCTACCATCTGGTAAAAACAAATTGATGCTTAAAAATTCATCGGATCGTAGAAAGCAACTGGAAAGACCAGAAGTTTTCTTCCTAAAAACTCAACACCCCGTTATTCCGATGAAAGCCAAGCGCATTGAGGCGATAGCCGATGGTGATCTCATGGCTGGTGAAGTTGGTACCTACTGATGAGCCAGTCGGCATCTCAAAAGTATAACCAAAGCGGAATGAATCGTTCCACAATGCTTGCACAAAAAGCCCGTATGTATTAAAGCTGCGAGTGAGTAAACCGGCCTGGTACTTTTCATTAATGATAAAAGAAGCATTCAGATCTATGGAGGCGGGAGCCCCGCTAACAAACTTCAGCAACGTGGATGGCTTGAATCGGATGCGCTCAGATAAAAAGAATAAATAGGAGCCCATCAGGTAATAATGTTGTGTGTACAGCGAAGCTTGTTTGCCCTGCGTTTCAATCGTGGTGTTGAGCATGCGTGGCACGGAGAGGCTTACAAAAAATTTGTCGTCCTTTAGAATGGCGCCAAAACCGAAGCTCGGTTTTGTTTCGCTGGAATTGCCTTGAAACAATGGATCACCCGAATCAAATGGATTTACTTTTGAGTTATCGATTTGGTAGTTAGCAATACCGGCCTGCAAGCCGAAGGACAAAATTTTGCTGTCCGTTAGATTGATGCGGTAACTGTAGCTACCAAATACTTCATTGATGGTGCTGTTTCCGATTTGGTCAGAGATGACCATCAACCCCGCGCCCATTTTGTTATCGTGCAGCGAAATGTGTGAGTTAAAATTGATGGTCTTTGGGCTGCCTTCAAAACCTGCCCATTGGCTACGATAGCCCAACGAAAAATTAAGGTTGTTGGTAAGGCCGGCATAGGCCGGATTGAGCACAAACGGATTGTTGAGGTATTGTGAATAAAGTGGGTCTTGCTGAGCAGATGCAGAAAGGCAGAAGAAGATCAACAAGGCGACAAAGTAAGTTTTCATATACCAAATATCACTAATTTTTTTTCGAGTTGAAATCACATGATCATGTGAGGGCGATTTCAATTTCAAACATCCGTTGACGTTATTCATCGCTGTTAGTTTTTTAATAAAATAAAGCCTGTCAACGTTTTCCCTGCACCTATCAAGTTGACTTTATAAAAATAGGTTCCCGAAGGAAGCTTACTTCCACCTGAGCTAAGTCCGGCAAACACACGCGTCTTATTATCATAATCCGAAATGGAAAACACCTCATCGCCCCAACGGTTGTAGAAGCTCACCTGGTTTTTGGGCGATATCGATTCGATGTATTGTAAGACTAAAAAATCGTTTTTGCCATCGCCATTTGGTGAAACAGCGTTATAGATTACAATCTCACCGACCACTTCTATTTCAATTTGTTGGGTAGAGCAATTGCCATTGGTATCGCAGGCCCGTATGGTGATCTTCTCTTTTCCAGCAAAAACAACACCTTTATAGTCGAGTGTCAAAACACCTCCGTTAATCGTGGCGATTGCCCCGCTTGGAGGAGGCACCGTAACTGTTATCGAATTGATATCGATGGTTCCGCTCGGAGTGGTAATCAGTGTTTTCAGATCAAGCGTTTTGTTGTTGCCAATCGTAATAGAAATAGAGGTAGACGCGATGGTAGGCGGAGCACAAGCTGAAGCTATTGGTGTAACTACTACAGCTGTTCGTGCACTCTCACACGTTCCGATGAGGACACTCACATAAAAAGTAGTGACCACAGAAATGCCAGGTGTTACAAACGTGCTGTTCGTTTGCCCTGTGATGGCCGTTCCGCCACTAGCTACGTTGTACCAACGATACTGCCCGGTTGTTCCACCGGTGGCTGTTAATGTTGCAGTACCGGCCGGGCAAACCGAAACGGCATTAGCTACAGGACCACCAGGGATTGAATTGACGGTGACAACAAAATTGTCAGACTGCAAAATTAATCCTGTTACAATTGAATTAGAAACTTGCACGGTGTAATTACCCGCATCGGCCGCAGTGACATTTGCCTTGACAAAATTGGTGGATGTCGCACCGGTAATGAGTACGCCATCCTTATACCACTGATAACTATTGGCGGTGCCGGGCGTAGAAAAATTGATGGTCAATGTTGTTCCTACACATGCAGAAGCAGCCCCGCCCGGCAAATTATCTTGCGGGGAATAAACAAATCCTGTTTTGCCGATGTTGGGCTCTAGGTGACCGAAGTTTAGGCGATTGTCAAATACGCGAAGATCAACGAGAGCAGTCGAAACAAAGGGAGGGATGGAGGTAAACTGATTGCCACGCACATTGACAATGAACAAATTGGGAAACGTGCCTATTGCTGCGGGTAAATCACCGGTAAATTGGTTGAGTGAAATTACGAATGTTACTAAGTTTGAAAGGTTGCTAAGCGATGCGGGTAAATTGCCCGATAGTTGGTTAACCGAACAACCAAAAAACTGCATGTTAGTGAGGTTGCCGAAAGAAGATGGGATACTACCTGTAAACTGATTGGCGTCCAATACGAGACTGACAAGTTGTGTCAAGTTTCCAATTTCGGGCGGCAACGAACCTGAAAATTGGTTGGTGCCGATTTGTAGAGTTTTTAATGCTGCTAACTGCCCGATCTGCGGAGATAGGGTTCCGCTTAAACTATTCCTTGATAAAATGAGAGTTTCGAGTTGTGTAAGGTTAAACCAAGAAGAAGGAATGTTGCCAGTGAATTGATTATCTCCCAAATCTAGATCCCTAAGACTGGCCAGATTGCCAATTGATACTGGCAATGACCCAGAGAGTTGTTTCACTGAGAGGTAAAGTACTTGTAAATTGGTAAGGTTGCCAATGGATGCGGGGATCGCTCCACTGAGGACGTTGGTACTATTTCCATTTTGTCCTAGATTTTGTCCTAGATTCAAATGAGTCAGCGAAGTGAGGTTACCTATTTCCACTGGAAGTGAGCCCAACATGTTGTTGCCTCCTAGATCGATGCGGGTGACGTTACACCCAATTATTGTTACACCATACCATGTGCTCTCATCGGCACTTAGCCAGTTGGTATTGTTTGTCCATGATGCACCGTTGGTGGCGTTGTATAAAGCAATCAACGCAGCCCGTTGAATAGCAGGTACACAAGACGCAGTAATTCCATTCACACGAGCAAATGCGTTTCTGGCGGTACCGTCATAGTTGGAAAAACTCCCGACAATCAGAATTTTTCCATCTGGTTGTACCGCGGCATCTACGAGTGGGGCATCTGAGCCCAGTTGTGGATCGAAAGAACAGTACAGACTACCATCAGCATTCAACATTAACAAACGAGTTCGGACTTCATCATTGTACGTTGTAAATTCACCTGCCACCAACAGGCGATCGCCAGCCAGCAACTTGATGGAACTTGGTTGAGAGCCAGCGTACAGGGAGAATCCGTTGCCAGCCAAAAAGCTCGTATCAATAGTTCCATCGGAATTAAGGCGGGCGATATTACGAGCAGGAAAGCCAGCGATTTTTGTGAACGATCCAACCAACACGATTTTCCCGTTTGACTGAATCACCATCTCGGTTATGTCACCATCCAGTGGGTTAATGGTAGCAAACGTAGGGTCAATACTTCCAGATTGCTCCACGCGAATTACACCTGAAGGCCCTGCAGCGAGGATTTTTCCATCGGCTTGTTGCAAAATAATATTGGCATTAAAGTCAGGTAGCGGTGTAAAAGAATTGTCGAGGGTTCCGTCTTCATTCAAGCGATATAAAAAGACACCCGCAGCGGTATCGTCATAAATCGATAGCAGTACTTTGGCATCAGTTTGATACCCGAGGCTAAACACAGTACTCGCATAATACCCAGGTGAATTAAATGTGTTATCTGTTGAGCCATCTTCATTCAACCGTTTGATATAAGATACAGTGGCAACCTCTACCACCAATATCTTGTCGTTGGGCAATACTTTTAGTTGTCGGTCATTCGGGTAGTAGCTTAGAGAACTCGCAAATGAGTTGTCTAACGAACCATCCGGGTTGAAGCGAAGCAGGCCATCATAACTGCTTCCATTAATAATCGCGGAAGGCGTTGCCACAATGCTCTTGCCAGTGGATTGCAATTCAACAGCCGTGAAGGAAGCAGGACTTTGAACAAGAGGATTAAATGAGGTATCCAAACCACCACCCTGTCGTGTTCCGGGCGGACAAGCAAACGGAACGATGGTGAAGTTCGATGCACTTGTGGCCGTGTTACTGGAGACTGTCACCGAAATGGATCCTGTGGTGGCACCGGGAGGAACGATGGCCGTGATACTCGTAGCTGAGCTCGATACTACGTAGGCCGTGATACCGTTGAATTGAACTGAGTTGTTAGCAGGTGTGGTACTAAAATTTGTTCCCGTGATGGTTACGCTTGTGCCGATGGGGCCGGAGGTGGGTGTGAAGTTGGTAATGGTAGGAATAGCAACATCATTGTTTATCCTCCCCATGCCATAGCGGCTAGTGCCGTCATATGAAACAAAGTCACCGCTGATTAAAATCTTGCTATCAGGCTGAATCGCAATACTACTAACTGCGACATTTGAACTCAACCCAGGATCAAATGAACAATCCACTGTGCCATCGGTGTTCAAGCGCACCAGGTTCTTTTTTTGTGAACCATTTACATTTGCAAAATCGCCCGCTACAATCAACTTACCATTGCTCATCAACGCTATGCGATACGGGCCATTGAGTGTAGCCAAGTTAGCGATGCCCTGCGCTACAAAGGACCCGTCTAGACTACCGTTTGCATTTAGGCGGACAATACCAAAACGATTGCTGCCTTGAACAGAAGTAAACTTACCTACAGCAATTATTTTTCCATCCGGCTGAATAAGCAAGTCGCTGATGGAATGAATGGTAGTAGATCCGGCATCAAAACTCGCGTCTGCACTACCGTTAGGATTAAGTCGATTAAGCGAACCGGAGGCTGCCGCTATCAATATTTTGCCATCGGCCTGCACTTCAATTGCGCTGGCGAGGAAAGATAGATTTGCGAATGTTAAATCAGTTGTACCATCTGCATTCAGGCGACTAATTCCCATCCCGCCCATGTACGAGGTATTCGAATAAATGATTTTGCCATCGGGCTGTAAGGCCATTGCGGAAAGTGATGATGAATACGATTGAGGTGCGTTGTTGTTGAAAGCAAAATCGTCAGTCCCGTCTGCATTATAGCGGATCACCTGATCGTTTGCATAGCCTAAAATTTTATCATCCGGCTGAATCAACGGAATGGTTTGCTCGGGGATTTGATTAAATGTGCCATCCAACGTACCATTTGAATTAAAGCGGATGGTCCCAAATACAGGAACTCCGCCAACAGTTGTATTTGGCACGGCTGCTATTATTTTGCCGGTGCTTTGAATCGCTACTCCAGATACACTGGTTGGGTTGTCAAAATTAGGTTGAAAAGTAGCATCGATAAATCCGGCTGTTCGTGTGGCCGAGGTACATGGATCGGCAATCGCGACATAATCATAAGATTGTAATGTCACTCCGGTTGCAATGCTGTTATTTACAAGGACATGATACGTTCCGGCATCGCCAACCACGGCCGATGGAATGGACAATGTTGCAGAAGTTGCCCCCGGTAGGAGCACTCCATTTTTATACCATTGATAACTGTTGGCACTACCAGGCGTAGTGAAAGGAATGGTTAGGTTTCCACCTACAGTGAATGAAACAATACCACCCGGTGGCAATTTAGCTTGTGGACTATAGGTGAAGTTTGAGACCGCTGCATTTGGTTCCAGATCTTCAAAGGAGAGAGAATTGTTTCCAATCGAAAATGAGTTGAGATTGTAGTAGCCGGTAATATCAGCCAACTCATTAAAAAAATTTCCCTCCAAAGAAACATCAGACATACTCATCGATGCAAGACCAATAGCTGGAGCAACACCGCTTAGCCTGTTGTTGCTTAACGATACTTCAAGAAGCGATGAAAGATTACTTAACTCGGGTGGGATCGAACCATCTAATTGATTGCTTTGCAGAAATAGATATTGGAGGTTATTAAAATTCCCTATCTCTGAAGGTATTCCATAATATAAATTGTTATCGGATAAATCTAGGCGCTGCAGGTAAAGAAGGTCACGTGTTTCGAAGGGTAAGTAGCCATTTAAATTATTCGAGGGCAAGCTTATTTCCGTGATGTTGCATCCGGTAACCGATACGCCAAACCAGGTGCTTTCATCAGCACTTAGCCAGTTTCCATTGTTGGTCCAGTTAGCGCCATCGGTGGTATTGTAAAGTTCAACCAAGGCTGCACGTTGCAGCGCAGGAACGCATGATGCCGAACTACAAACAGCACCACTCGGTGTATCACCCGAAATTGTCCATCCCTTTGTTGCTATTAAATTAGTTCTGGCTGCAACGGCATTGGTGCCGTATTGCCTTCCAGTAGCTCCAAGTGCTCTGCCATTTGGGGTTAAAGGGTTGGCACTCCATCCCGTTAAGGTCGATGAAAAGCTATTGCAATCCATGCCGCTATTATCAAACATGTTGCTCAAGTTAACTCCCGAGTTTAGTGCCCATGAGCCAAGGTTTTGGTTAAAGGCAAGTGCCTCGGAAAACATTAGCGACATATTGGTAACTGCTGCCGTATTCCAAGAGCCAATGTCTTGGTTAAAGTCTCTTGCTAACCGAAACATTTCTGCCATGGTAGTAACCGCACTCATATTCCATGAACCGATGTCTTGGTTAAAAGATCTTGCACCTAAAAACATTGAAGACATATTTTTAACTGCCCCCGTATTCCATGCTCCAATATTTTGGTTAAAGGAGTTTGCGCCAAAGAACATACCGCCCATATCGTCAACGGCTGCTGTATTCCAAGATCCGATGTCTTGGTTAAAAGCATTTGCATTATAAAACATATCAGCCATATTAGTTACTGCACTCGTATTCCAAGAGCCGATGTTTTTATTAAATGCTCTTGCGCCAAAGAACATACCGACCATATTGTCAACGGCTGCTGTATTCCAAGATCCGATGTCTTGGTTAAAGGCAATCACTTCACTAAACATACCGCTCATGTCTGTGACAGCACCGGTATTCCACGCTCCAATATTTTGGTTGAAGGCAATAGCCCCTGCAAACATTTGGTTCATGGTGGTAACTGCACCCGTGTTCCATGCTCCAATATCTTGATTGAAGGCCCTTGCCACAAAAAACATTTCATTCATTTTCGTAACTGCGCCCGTATTCCAATTGTTGATAGACCCATCTCCTCCGTTGTTAAATTCAACTGCTGCATAGAACATCCTATTCATATCAGTAACAGCAGCCGTATTCCACATGCCTATGTTTTGGTCAAATGCACTTGCAGCATAAAACATCTGACCCATATTGGTAACCGCGCCCGTATTCCACGCCCCAATGTTTTGGTTAAAGGAGCTTGCGCCAGAAAACATGAGTGCCATATCGGTAACTGCGGATGTATTCCAAGAGCCGATGTTTTGGTTAAATGCACTTGCACCAGCAAACACGCCATTCATGCTTGTAACCGCAGCTGTATTCCAGGTGTTGATGTTACTTGGTGAATTTAAACTGGTGCAACCGCTGAACATACTAACCAGTGTAACTCCAGATAAATTAGGAACATCGGTGGCTGTTACTTGCAGATTTTCGCAACCCCAAAATGCTTCCCTCATACTTGTCCAAGCAGTGCTACCCCATTGTTCTACCTGCGTAAGCCTGTTGCGGTCAGATCCATTGCTGATATTGATTCTTTGGAAGTTGGTGGGTGTAATCTGTAAACGAATTGTAGCCCCGGCCGGTAAACCTGTAATGGTGAGTATTGCACCAGTCCATGAGCCACTGCCGGTTGCTGTGCCGGGAGAAAGTTCCTGCCAAGTGTAGTTAACCACGCCACTCGTAGCTGTGCCAAAAGAAAGTTGAGTGGCACCAGAACCTGCGGTGGCAAGGTTCCATTGTGTAATGAAATTTTGGGCCATTGCCAATTGACCTGCGCAAAGCAATACTAAAAATGCCAGTGTTTTGTAGATGCTACTCATGCCTCTAAAACTTACCTTTCCAGTCCGTGTCATTGTTTTTCACCCATTTGATTTAAGGTTCTGTTTGCTATGCAGCAACTCATTTTCTTTACTTTCAAAGGCTACATTCAAATTTGAAAATAGCAATTTCAAAAGCAGCAATGAATTACTACTTGTAAAATTTATTTCAAGTGGGCTTGTTAACGTTTTTTGAGGCTTTCTCCGTAGTTCTTTCAGTAGAAAGCTATCTTGTATTTGTTGTCTATCCCCGCCAATCGCAGTCGAGGATCGATTATAGTAAGGTTTAGTTACGTAAGTCTACAAATCCAGTTAGTGTCTTACCCACATTTTGTAAAGCTATCTTATAAAAGTAAGTGCCACTGGGAATTTTACTACCACTGGAGGTAAGTCCTGCAAATACACGTGTCTTATTATCGTAATCAGAAATGGAAAACACTTCATCGCCCCAACGGTTGTAGATGCTCACTTGGTTTTTTGGCGATATTGATTCGATGAACTGTAAAACAAGGAATTCATTTTTGCCATCGCCATTGGGCGACACCGCATTATACACCACAACCTCTCCGGCTACTTCTATGGTAAACTGTTGTTGTGCGCAGTTCGCTCCCAGATCGCAGGCGCGAATCGTGAGCATTTCGTTGCCCGAGAAAACAATACCCTTGTAGTTTATCGTGAGAATGCCATTGCTAACGGTCGCTGGCGCTCCACTTGCGGGTGGAGTAACAATTTGAATAGAGTTGACGTCAAGATTAGTATTGAACGTAGTAATCAACGGAACGAGGTCGAGTGTGACGATGCCCTCGACCTGAGTGGCCAAGGGTACAGAGCTGATCACGGGCGGCTGTGTACATGGCCCTGAGATGGTGGCCACCACAGGTGTGCGCGAGCTTTCACAGGTGCCATTGTCAATCGAAACGTAGTAAGTAGTGGTGGCTGAAATGCTTGGTGTCACAAAACTGGCATTGGTCTGCCCCGCAATGGGCGTGCCTCCACTCGCCACCGTGTACCATCGGTATTGTCCGGCACTTCCACCAGCGGCCGTCAACGTCAATGTTCCACTTCCACAAGTGCTTGTTCCGGTAGTTGTAGGTGGAGAAGGCACGTTGTTGATCGTGGCGGTAACTGATGTGCGCATACTTTCGCACGTGCCATTATCGATAGACACAAAATAGGTGGTCGTAGTTGAGATGTTGGGTGTGGTAAAACTAGCATTGGGTTGCCCCGCAACAGCTGTGCCTCCGGTTGCTACGGTGTACCAGCGGTATTGTCCGGCACTTCCACCAGATGCAGTTAAGGTCAGTGTTCCGCTTCCGCAAATGCTGGCTCCTGTTGCTGTGGGTGCCGTGGGCAAACTGTTGATCGTAGCGATGACGGGCGTTCGCGCACTTTCGCAAGTACCGTTGTCGATCGCAACAAAATAAGTGGTCGTGGTTGAGATGCTTGGTGTCACAAAACTAGCATTGGTCTGCCCTGCGATGGCCGTGCCTCCGGTGGCTACCGTGTACCATCGATATTGCCCTGCACTTCCACCCGATGCAGTTAAGGTTACCGCTCCACCTCCACAAATGCTGCCTCCGGTTGTTGTTGGTGCTGGGGGTGCATTGGTGATGGTGGCCGTGACCATCGTTCGTGTGCTTTCGCACGATCCGTTGTTGATGGCTACAAAGAAATCTGTATTGACCGAGAGCGAAGGTGTTACATAAGTGGCATTGGTTTGACCTGCAATGGGCGATCCGCCCGTGGCTACCAGGTACCAACGGTATTGGCCGTTGGCTCCGCCACTAGCGGTCAGGGTAACTGTACTTCCGCCACAACCACTTCCACCTGTTGCAGTAGGTGGCGTGGTAATATCAAGTGTTGCTGTAACAATGGTTCTTGTGCTTTCACACCCACTGATATTTAGCGATACATAGTAATTCGTTGTTGACGTTATCGAAGGAGTAGCGTAGCTGTTGTTTATCTCTCCCAAAATAGCAGCTCCGCCAGTTGGCACCGTGTACCATCTGTACTGACCATTCGCTCCGCCACTAGCTGTTAGTGTTGTGGTATTACCTAAGCAAGCGCTGGCTCCGATGGTCACTGGCGGAATAACTGTGGTAATCGTAGCGATTACTTCTGTTCGCGGACCTTCACAACCTCCGTCAGACAAAATACTCACATAGTAGCTTGTGGTTGCCGTAAGTGGAGGTGTAGTATAAGTTGCCAAGTTGGCGCCCGCAATAGGCGTGCCTCCTGTGGGTTGTGTGTACCAGCGATAACTCTCTCCTATGTTTGCCCCCGAAGCTACTAAGGCAAGATTGGTAAGTTGACAACCACTGGCACCAATAACGGCTGGAGCGGTCGGCAATGCTGCCACTCGAATTTGTGTGGTGGTGGTAAATGAGCAAAGCGAAACGGGATCTATATACGTATAGTTAATGAGGTGCTGCCCAACCCCAGCAGTGGCTGCAGTAAACACGCCACCCAAAATACCAGGACCACTAAGTGTACCCCCTACCGGTTGAGCTAATGGAGCGAGATTAACCACATCGGTAACACAATACGAAGCTGCAAAAAGAAAATTAAAAGTCGGTTGTGGTGTAATAGTAAGGGTAGTAGCCGTAGATAACAATTGACAACCGCCCGAGGCTCCTGCGATGCGGACTTGATAATTTCCCGTTTCGGTTGCAAAATGTGAAGACGAAGTGGCTCCCGAAATCGGGGTTCCATTTCTAAACCATTGTAAATTATAATTGGGCTGCGAAGTAATAAGTTGTATGGGTGTTCCGCAGCTGGTGACACTTCCTACTACGCTAAACGTAGGTTGCACCGAAGTAGTAATTTGTAAATCCGCTCCGTTGTTGGGGCTGAGTGAAGCAGGATTGGTAGCGCGTACGCGCAAACGATATCCTAATCCCTCCGGTAAACTTGCCGGCAAGATAGAAGTAACAAACCCCGATGCATTGGTTGTACTTTGAGTTCCCAATACCGTAGGCGAAGCAAAACTCCCAGTAATGTCAGACAGTTCGATAGCGAGTACATTGCCCACATTTAGTATCCCCGTAAAAACATAAGGAACATCTACTTGTTGCGATGGGCAAAACGTAATCGCATCAAATCCACCAATAGCCAGGCCTGTGGCCGGTAGCGTGGTGAAAAATCCCCGTAAAGGGATGGAAGTATATACCGGTTGCCCGGATCCGTTGTACTCGAAAATAGCTACGTGATACGTGGTGCCAGGTGTTAAGTTGGTAATATTAACATTGGTGCTATTTCCTCGTTGAATGTGGCGTTGGTCGCCAATCAAAATACCTGCACTGGTAAAATTAGTGGATGCAAACCCATGCGCATTCAGATCTGCCGGTGAAAACGTAACGGGTTGAAACGGTCGCAATACCACCATGCGTCCTTCTCCATTGCCAACGGTCCAACTCAGGTTAATGGTTGTGCTGCCAATGGAATTAAACAGTAAAGAGAAAGTTGAAATGCCAGGCGTAACAGATGTTTTTGCTAATTGATTGATAAATTCCGTCACCAGGTAACGTTCATTTCCGGCTGAGCCATCTAACTCAAAAACGGCAATGCCATACTCTGCGTTAGGTTCTAAACCAGTAATGGTTACTCCGGTACCGGTTGTAATGCCAACCACGAAGTTACCCGTACCTACTTGTGTACCCAACCCAAATGCGTTAGCAGCGTAAGTGGTCAAATCGCTTGGCACAACGTTCACCAACCCACCCTTTCGGGCGATGATTAATCTTCTGGTGCCATTGCCCGTTGTAAAATTTACGCTAAACCTGTCGCCATTAACACTGGAAACGGATAGATTTCTGGGCGCAACCGAGGGGCGTGCGGCTGTGGTAAAGGAGGCTCTGCCTATTGACGAAGTAAGGTACACTGATCCGCCACCCGAGCCGTTGTACTCAAAAGAAGCGAAGTGATAGGTAGTAGCCGGTTGTAAATTGGTGAGCAAAAAATTATCGCCAGAGGAATTGTAAACCACAAAATTGCCGCCACCTAAATTGTTGCCACTGCCAAAGGAAGAGCTGCTAAAATAACTGGTTAGGTTAACCGGTAACACATCTACCGCAGAGCCGGCTTTGGCTATGATAATCCGATTGGTTCCGTTTCCGTTTGTCCACGAAAGGTTCATGCTATTGCCTGTGGTATTCGTGCCAAAGAAATTAGAGGTAGCCAGGGTAGGTGCCGTAAGCGTACTCTGGCTACCTCTGGCTACCGTACTGGATAATTGATACAAAGCTGTGCTGCCCGAGCCATTAAATTCTACCACAGCAAAATGGTAAGTAGTGTTGGGCTGCAAGCCCGTTACACTACCACCAGTAGAACCTATACCCACCACAAAATTTCCTCCACCCAGATTAGAACCACTACCAAAGGTGCTACTGGCGGTATAGCCTGTGTTGTCAACCGGAAAAGCATCTACCGGGCTTCCTTGCCTGGCGATAATCAAGCGAGAAAGGCCATTGCCAACCGTAAAATTTAAACTCATACTGTTGCCATTAATGCCCGAAAAATTAAGATTGGATGCGGCTGCATTCGGGCGTTCGCCTACCAACACTTGGCCTAGTGGTGGATCTACTGTTCGGTAAACAGAGCCGCCACTACTTCCATTGTATTCTACCACAGCAACATGGTAGATGCCGGGCGGCATATTCGTAAGCGCTACGGAAGAACCAACGTTGCCATTATATACAACCCGGCCAGCACCAATAGCTGAACCAAAGGGGAAAGATGTGGAAGCAAAGTAAGCGTTTAAGTTTACCGGGAAATCGCTTACGGCCTGTGCTTCTCTTACAATCACCATACGATTACTTCCATTTCCATTCTGCCAATTAACGGTTACGCCAGTAGCTGTAACAGCCGTAAACGTAATATTGCTCGCTTGCACCGTAGGTTGAGAGAGCGTGGCCTGGCTCGCGACAAGCCTTTGCGCTGGCGCGGATGCATAAATGCGGTTGGTGCCTGTGCCGTTATATTCGATGATGGCAAAGTGATACGTTTGCCCAATGGCTAAATTGCTGATGGATGCTGAAGACGTAGTAGATAAAGAGCCATCGTTTCTGATAACAAAATTACCACCGCCTAAATTTGCACCCGATCCAAAACTTGAATTTTCGGTATATGAAACATTATTGGTAGGAAAAACATCTACAGGCGAACCCAACTTCGCAATGATTATCCGGCCAAAGCCATTGCCTGTGTTGTAGTTGAATGTGAAGCTATTGCCTTGCAGGTTGGCAAAAGTAATATTGCTGGGAAAAGCAGTGGGCAACCCTTGCGTGATAAAAGAACCAATGGCAGGATCTACTTGTTTGTAAATGGGCGAAGACGATCCATTAAATTCAAATACCGCAAAGTGGTACGTGGTGTTGGGCTCGAGGGAAGATAAGCTAAAGTTGTTTCCACTTCCCCTATACACCACGCGTGAATTTCCAAGTACGGTAGCACTTGGAAAAGATCCAGTGCCAAAGTAGCTCACTAAATTGACCGGCACATCCGTAATGGGTGCACCTGCTCTGGCCAACACAATTCGGGAAGTGCCACTGCCAACAGTAAAAGAAACCGTGGCCCGGTGTCCATCAATGGCAGAAAAATTGAGCGCACTCGCGGAGGTAGCGGGTGGAGAAATGGTAGTAGCGGAACCGCGTAAAACTTGTGCGGGGGTAGTGAGGTAAAACGTATTGGTTGCTGATCCATTGTACTCAAACAAGGCAATGTGGTAAGTGGTGGCCGGTGTTAAGCCTGTTAGTGAAGCACCTGATACATTCCCATCGGCAATGGCAAATGTATTGTTGCCCAAGTTATCACCCGCTCCGAAAGTACTACTCACATTGTAATCTACACCATCCGCAGGGGTGAAGATTACGGGCGCGCCTTCTCGTGCTACCACCAATCGGTTAGTTCCATCACCGCGAGTAAAGCTCACGCCAAAACTCGAGCCTTCAATACTGTTGGTAGAAAACGTTGTGCTTCCCACGATGGGTGCACCCACTGTAGTGAACGAACCGGTAAGCGCATTAGTAACATCATACACCGGCCCACTAGAGCCATTAAATTCTACCACCTTATAATGGTATGTTGTATTAGGCGCCAGGTTGGTAACATTTACCGTGGTGGGGGTAGTGCCTTGAAAAATTACATGACTTGCGCCAATGGCAGATCCTGAACCAAAAAAAGAACTGCCAAAGTAGGTTGTGTAGTCAGTAGGGTTAGCAGGTGTAGCCCCTGCTTGTAAAATTACCAACCTGCGCATGCCGTTACCGGCCGTCCAACTCAGTGTGGCCGAGTTTCCGGTAACAAGGCTGGCTGTTAAATTGGTGGAGCCAACGGTAGGGGGCGAAAGTGTCGTGGCATTCCCCGCAAGGAAGGAGGTAGTATTATAGGTAGTGTTAGATAACGTTCCGTTAAATTCAAAAACTCTAAAATGATAGGTTGTGTTTAACACCAGATTGGTTACCGAAACACCGGTGGCAGTGCCTTCATACACGACAAAATTATTGCTGCCCACCGGATTACCAGATCCAAACGCGGCATTTGCGGTGTAGTCTGTGCCGTTCGCGGGAAGACCACCACCATTAAAAGTAGGACTGAGACTTGCCACTACCAACACCTGGCTACCATTTCCGCGGGTCCAATTAATTTGCACGCGATTTCCTTCCGGGAAGGTGGAAGTAAAATTAGTGGCAGGCGTAGTTGGCGCACCGCCTGTAATAAAAGAGCCAGTAAGGGCTGTGGCCAAATTAAAAACCGGACCACTCGTTCCATTCGCTTCCACTACGCGATAAAAATAGGTAGTGTTGGGTTCTAAGTTGGTAACGGTAACGGTGGCGGTAACACTAAAATGAACCACGCGGCCGCTTGCACCAATTAAACTGCCCGAGCCAAAGAACGTACTTGGCGTGTAATTGATAAGCTGCGTGGGATCGCCTGGAGAAGAACCTGCCTGAAGAATCAACAGCGAACGGGTTCCGTTTCCGCGGGTCCAATTTAATTGTGCCGAGTTGCCGGGTATTGGAGTGGTAACCGATAGATTAGTAGCGCCTACCGTTGGGGCTGCTAAAGTTGTGCCGCTCCCTTCCAGCAAGTTAACCGTGTTGTAAAGGGTGCCTGGTCCCGTTCCGTTAAACTCAAAAATTCTAAAATAATACGTGGTATTAATGGCCAGATTTCTAACCGTAACAGAAGATGAGGTGCTACCTGCTTCGTGTACTGCAAAGTTACCGGCACCACCTACTGCGGTACCAAAACCGAAATCGCTATTCGCAGTGTAGTCCGTTCCGTCAGCCGGGAGGCCACCACCCCCAAAAATAGGGCTGGTGCTTGCTATGACCAATACGCTGGTACCATTGCCGCGGGTCCAGTTTACGCGCAAGCTGTTGCCTTCAATATTGGTTACAGAAAAATTGGTTGCTCCAGTCGTGGGTGCCTGTGCATAGACAGACCATCCGGCTATTGCCAGAAAAAAGGTAAAAAGGAATTTTTTGTAACTGGATTCAACCAAATTTCTCTGATTTGCTTTGTAGTCCATTTTGTCAGAAATACTTTTCAATTTAAGTAACCGCAAATAACTACCTACTGTTAACGCAGGTTTTTGAATTATTTTATCACCTGATGTTACGCAAAATTGAGTTTGAGTTGAGTTCCAGCTTTTAGTTTTTTGAGTTCAGTTAGGGCTTTTTCCATAGCCTTTGTGTACAGGATTGCTTTCATGGCAAAATGGTTAAGTTTTTTGTTGACCTTCATTTTCTCCAGTTTGATAAAAGCGATCAGGCAGGTGAATACATGGTTTGCCTGTGTGCGCACTGTGTGTGCTGGAGAACCGCACAATGCCACATTTGATTTCAAACTTTTGTGATACTCTTCCACTTTCCATCGTTTTTCATAGATCGTGATTATCTGCTGAAAGGTTTGTGTCAAATCGCTGCAGACCAGATACAGGGATGCCGTGCTGTTGTCTTCGTTTACGTAGACCTCCTTGATCAAATGCACGGGGAAGGTAACCCCCTCCAGGTAGACTTGTTGGCGCATGCCCGGTTCCAAGCTGAGTGATTCGACTCCTACATAACAGCCCCTGTTTTTATCGGGCAAGGTCAGGGCAACCTTGCGGTTGTTCTTGACGGGCATGACAAAATCCTTGTCCAGCCCTCCTTTGACAAACACCATGTTCTCTGCCGAGGCGTACCACACATCGTTGACCACCCATTTGAATTTCACTTGGTTGTCGGCCACATGCCGTAAGATATCCCGGTACATTTCGTTCTTGGTCCGTTCGCTCACCCTTTTCTCCCTCCCGGTCTTTTCATCTTTGGCCCAGGCCGTTTTGCGCACCAGGTCCATCCCGATGGGCAGGCTCACCCCTTTGCTGTAGTACAGGGCAGTCAGGATATTCATCCCTTTTACGCTGCGCCCCTTGCTGTGGTCGTAATGCCAGGTGACCAGCTCGTTCTCATCGCTATATTCTTTCTCTGCCACCGAATCATCCATGGCAATGATCGCATCCCCTTGTTCAACTTCCCGCACGGTGCGCTTCACATATTCCCAGAGTTGCTTGCCCGTGAAATCCTCCCCAGAAAGAAAACGTGTGAACTTGTCGTGGCTGATGCTATCTTTCAGCGCTCGCGATAATTCGGTGTGTGTGACCTTCCCAAACGAACTGATCTGGTAATCGGTCAGAATATCCAAGATGTGTTTGTCCATGGCTAAAGTTACTATTTTCCACAAACTCTCAGTAGCTTCGTGCGTAACATCAGTTAGTGAATAAGGAGTAAAGAATTATGAATAACGCGGCTGCCCTTTGGTATTTTGAGAGTGTCAATCTATATAACACGCTGTGCCCGCACAAGGTTAAAGCGATGGCTGGGAGGCACACTTTTTTAAATTTTAAGCGCGATCAGTTTATTTACTTCTTGGATGACAAAGCCACCCATATTTATATGATCGTAAATGGTCGTGTTAAGATAGGACGCTACCTTGATGAAGGAAAGGAAATTACGACCGCCATTTTATCGACTGGCGAAATATTTGGCGAGTTAGTTCTGGCTGGTGAAGAGACGAGAAGAGATTTTGCTCAAGCGATGGATGACTGCACCATTTGCCCATTGAGTTTGGACGAAATGAAGGAGCTCATGTATGATAATCGCGAGCTCAGTTTTAAGATGCTTAAGTTTGTAGGGCTGCGTTTGATGAAACTGGAGAGGAAATTAGAATTACTTGTATTTAAAGATGCCCGTACGCGAATTATAGAATTTATTAAAGACGCTGCGTCCTGGAAAGGAAAAAAGGTGGGCTTCGAAACACTCATTCAAACTAAACTCACCCATCAGGATATTGCTTCATTGACGGGTACATCACGTCAGACAGTCACAACGATCTTGAATGATCTAAAGGAAAAGAACCTGATTAATTTTGATCGGAAACGTATTTTGGTTCGCGATTTAGAAAAGCTCGTCTGACCGATTCTTATTTATACTTTCACGAAGTTGGGGGAAGATCTTTTTCTTCGTCCACGTCTGTTAAAACTGCAAGTTGAGCGTAGCTTAAACTTAGGTCTTTAAAGTTTTGGATAGTATCGGTTGCAACGGTGTCAGAGCTCCACGCTTTGTTTTTAAATAACACTGGAATCGGTTTTTTCATGCCGAGTAGATAATAGCCACCATCTTTAGCCGGGCCAATGACTGCATCGTTTGTATGTAGTTGGTCGAATGCCTGTTTGATAATATCTCGACTTAACTCAAAACAATCAGTGCCGATGATGCAAACCCGTTCATATCCGCTCTGAAATCCTTCAACAAAAGCATTATTCATCTTCTCGCCCAGATCATTTCCGTTCTGCAGTTTTTTTTGAAACGTGGTATTGGGCCATACATCTTCCGTATCCACAAAATTGGAATAGTAGATTACTTTATCGATTGCTAAATTTTCGGTGATGGCCCTCGTGTGTGAAGACAACTTGAGATAAATAGCAAGCGCCTTTTCATCGCCAAGGGTTTTAGCTAATCGGGTTTTTACTTTTCCGAGTTCAGGATTGCGATAGAAGATGATGAGAAGATTTTTTGATTGCATGCTTCAGTTCTAGAAGTTGATTCTCTTAGATCCTGATCTCGTATCAAAAAAATTTAACAGAATTATTTCTTTAGTTGTTGTTCGATAGAAAAGTCGATTGTGTTTGGTTAGCAAAAAGCCTCGAATATTCTTTTCTTGATTTTCTAGTGATCCGATTTCAGGTTGATCAGAAATGAGATCTAGGATCGTGTAAGTTCTGATGACAAAATTTTTTGTTACCTGACTTCCCCACTCCAACTCAAGATACTCCAAAATTTTATTGAACTTGTTATTCGCTCTTTTTGTCCAGACTATTTCTCTAGCCATTTAATGTGCTGTTGCTTTACTTGGTTGTGGCTAATAAGGTTATCAGGGTTAAGACTTTCATCGTATGAAAGCAAGAGTTCTTCCTTTTCTTCTTGATTTAATGTGTTCCAAAGACTTCCCGTTTGGTTGATATTCAATTGACGAATCAATTGAAAGTAACCCTTTAAAACTTCTTCGTCCTTGATTTCATCAATGAGTTTATGAAAAGCTTCTTTTGTCTTCATGCGCTTTTTTTGGTCTCTACAATAGTCAAATTTAATAAACTTTTACACCTTTCAGTAGCCACTTCGACCAATTCTTATTGTAGGTATGAACGCTATCTGTCGGCTGATTCTGCCTATTGACAACCTGCATCCCTTCGTTTTTCCATTCGAAAATGCCTCCATAGATATTGTATACATTTTGGTAGCCTAGCTTTTGTAGCTTTTCTCCCACTCTTTCGCTTCGGTAACCCACACTACAATACACGATTATCTTTTCGTTTTTGGGGAGTTTTTTGAGATCCTCTGTTGAATACGAATCATAGTTAAGAAATTGAGCACCTTTGAGATGGCTCACATTAAATTCTTCAGGGGCTCTTGTATCTAAAATTGTTATTTTCTCACCTTTTGTGACAAGTTCTTTCAAGTCTACCGGCTTTATCGTTTTTACGCTATTTCTATACAACGATTTTAATTTCCTATCATACTCAGTTTGTGCGCAGGCAGAATAGGTTAAAGCAAGTAAGACTATGCAAATGATTTTTCTTTTTTCCATATCAGTTCATAGGCAAGGTACCCAAATACTAGCAAATACTCGAAAGCAGTAACCCATAGATTCTCAGAAAAACCATCAGGGCTGTATCCAACATAAGTCAAAAATATCAGCGCGGACCAAACTATGGGAAAACGAAAAGTGGTAAAAACAGAAAGGGCTAGTAGCGTTGTTGTGTACCATGGATGGACAACGGTAGCAAATGCAAGATATATGAGAAGTACGAAAAGAGATGCGGTAAAGATATTCGATGTTCGATGATCGATATTGGTTAGTCGATTGACTTTCACTCCATCAATGGTCGCAAACAGTAGAATGGCTATTGTGCAATAAGCCGCCAGTTTCCACCCAACCGTTTGAATGATGTTGTACCCATATTTCCAAAATCCCCACTCACGAACTAAATAGTAGATGCTTGCATTGAACTCAAATTTTTTAAAGTAGTAGCCTATACTTTCGTTGAATCCTGAAATTATTTCAGCGTTGAGCAAAGGAAGAAAGAGCAAAATAGCGGACACTCCAACAACTAAATAGTAAATGGAAGATTTTTTCCAACCCAATCTACTAAACATCAACGGCAGAAAAATTAGCGGAACCAGCTTAGTGCAAATAGCAAGGCTGAAACTGATGGCAGATGAAATCAATTTACCTCTTGTAAGCAACCAATAGCTTAAGAGCAAAAAGAATATTAGCAAAGCCTCAAAATGAATATTGCCAGTCAGCTCTATAATGACAAGTGGATTAAGCGCGTACAGCAACACGTTTCTTGCTGGCAACTGATAATGATGGAGTATCTCTTTAATCAACCAAATAGTTCCAATTTCTGAGGCGAGTATGAATAGTCTGATAACAATAACACTTGATAAGATGGAGCCAAACGATAGCCTGGCTGCCACCCAGAAAATGAATTGATTAACCGGAGGATAGATGGTGAAGTAGTCAGGACTATTGAGTTTATCAAACAGGCTTTTATCTATGCCGGGTATCGTGCTGTTGTTTTCAATGTAGAAGCGGGGTAGTTCTGCAAATGGATGAACACCAGCCGCCAGCAGTCGACCGTCCCAGATAAACCGATAAAAATCATCGGACAAAAGTGGCGTGGAAAAAAGAAAACAAAGTCTAAAAAGGATCGCGGCAACTATCCAAAAGGAAATTTCTGTTTCACTTTCACTTCGAAGAACCCATACGTAGATCAAAAAGAGAAGTACAAAACTCACCAATAGTGGGGTGGTCTCATATCGCTCAATTTGGAATGCAACTAAACAATAGGAAATGAAAGATATAAGTAACAGAAAATAATTAAGAGGCTTTTGCTTACACATTCAAGGCAGGCTTCACTGAATAATAAAATACTCCACCAAAACCCAACGCTAGCATGACATGAAAGAAAATCAATCCCCCATCTTTCAACAAGACGCCAACCACTATTCCAAAAACGAAGTATAAGCACAGTAATCCCTCTAGCAACGTGAGCAAATTAATCTTCGTCTTGATATAAGAATTGTATTTCCAGGAATCTCCTTTTACTGTAACGTTGAATTTTGGTGTTCGAATAAAGGGTGTCTTACGCCCAAGTAATCCTTCCGCCACAGCTAATCCATTGTGCAATGAAAGTCCCATCGATACAATAAGGAATCGGGGATAGAGCGACCAAAAAATTGCTTTACGATTTGTGGGGTTAAATCGTTTTGTGGCTACCCAGTAAAAAAGAGTAATCGACAAAAAACCACCGAGAAAAATAATTCCCAAATTAAAGAGCCATGTAATCTCCGGATGTCTTGATTTGATGTATAGCATGGGAATGCTCAACATGGCTGTCAGCAGAAGGCAAATGAATACCGAGCTGTTGAAAAGATGAAAGAATGCGTGAGTTTTGTTTTTCCATGAAAGGGATGAGCGCAAAACATTTCCGAAATTTTTCTTGGCCGTTTCGGCTGCTCCCTTGTTCCAACGATATTGTTGTGATTTGATGGCGGGCATGATTACCGGTAACTCACCTTTTGTTTCGACTTCTTCTAGGTATTCGAATTTCCATCCCTTTAGTTGCGCCCGGTAGCTAAGATCTAGATCTTCAGTTAACGTGTCATTGCTCCAACCGCCTGCATTGTCAATACATGTTTTTCGCCAGATGCCACAGGTTCCATTAAAATTGATAAAACTTCCGGCTGCACTGCGTGCAGTTTGTTCAATCGAAAAATGTGCATCCAATCCAAATGCTTGAAGTTGGGTGAGAATCGAATAGTCTTTATTGATGTGCCCCCATCGTGTTTGCACTACTCCCACTTTTTCATTATTGAAATACGGCATTGTTTTTTTAAGAAAATCGGGTGAGGGAATAAAATCCGCATCGAAAATGGCAATGAATTCTCCTGAAGCAATATGAAAACCATGATCAAGCGCTCCGGCTTTATATCCCACTCTGTGTTCTCGGTGTATCAGTTTAAAATTTAAGCCAAGTGGTCGCAACGATTCTATTTTCTTTAAAATGATTTCTGTGGTTTCGTCAGTGGAATCATCTAGTACCTGTATCTCCAGTTTTTCTTTTGGGTAGTCAAATAGTGAAACGGCATCAAGCAATCGCTCCACCACATATTTTTCGTTGTAAATAGGCAGTTGAATGGTGATGAGTGGAGTCGTTACGAATTCAGGTTTTACTGGGGGTAGGTTTTTCTTTGATTTAAGATAAACATAGGTCAGGTGCAATTGCCCTATGCTAAACAGGAAAATATAGAATAACGAGAGAGAATATACTATAGTAACTACTATTTCCATCAGGTTCATGCGTTTGCCACGGGCTCAAATTCCAAGCTTGAACCAGTGGACTTACTTATAAGTACTTAAATATCGTAAACAAAATCTTGTAACCGGCCATCACCGTACCTTTTACAGTGCCAGAGATTTTCGACACGCCTATTCGCTTTCTGTATCTCACCGGAATTTCTACACATTTTAAACCTTTCTTGGCGGCTTTAAGTTGCATCTCGACAGTCCATCCATAGGTTTTGTCCTGCATGTCTAGTTCCAATAGTTTATCAAACCGGATTGCACGAAAAGGACCCAGGTCCGTAAACCTCACTTTATAAAGCAATTTCAAAAGTCGGGTAGCTAACCAATTGCCAAAAATTTGTTGGGGCGTCATGGAGCCTTTTTCTTTGTTGCCTAATGCCCGAGAGCCGATCACTAATTCGGCCTTGTTGTCGAGAATAGGTTGAATCAATTGAGTTATTTCTTCTGGATAGTCGGAGTGATCGGCATCTAGAAAAACAATAATATCTGGTCTTATTGCTAAGCGCTTTGCATACTCAATTCCTTTCAGGCAGGCACGTCCGTAACCAGGTGTTGATTCATGCAAAACGGTAGCTCCATTTTCGCGGGCAATTATGTCCGTCTTGTCTGTAGAGGCATTATTTACAACAATGATTTCATCAATCAAGTGTTTAGGAATCTCCCGAATGACTTGGCCAACTCCATTTTCCTCATTAAAGGCAGGGATAATTACACTGATCTTTCTCATCAAATTAATATTGCAAATATCAACTTTTCAGGCTTAGCAAAATAATTTGACGACACCGCGAAAACAAATCGCTAAAGTGATTTAGTATAAACGATTGATGTTGGCACTATTCAAGTATTCGAACATGATTGTTCCCAATTAAGATAGGCTCACCAAATCTTCCTTCTTCTTCCTTTACTTCCAGATTTAGAACACCACGAGGGCAAACCGATGAACAGACTCCACAACCCACGCATGAGCTGCGCACAATATTCTGTCCTCGTTGGGCGTACCAGCGAACATCAATACCCATTTCACAATACGTTGAGCAATTGCCACAAGAAATACATTGGCCGCCATTCGTTGTAATTCTAAATCGCGATTTGAAACGCTGAATGATTCCCAAATAGGCGGCCAATGGGCAACCAAAGCGGCACCAAGTGCGGTTACCCATCAACGGATAAAAACCTGTGCCAACCACTCCCGCAAATCCTGCTCCAATGAATGCTCCATAGACTTCCCGCAGTTTGTAGCTGTCAAAAAAGAGAACCCAGGATGAGTTAGTAAAGTAAGTGTAGAGTACGCCTCCCGTCATGACCACCGCAAATACTAGAACGCCATGAATCATCCATCGTTCAATTTTCCACGCACTCAATTTCTTATTGGAAAGTTGGCGATAGGGGTCTCCCAGTGTTTCCGCCAATCCACCACACCCACAAACCCAACTGCAATACCACCGCTTGCCAAAAAAATAAACCAATACAGGAACAGCGATAATGATAAGCGCAATACCCCATACTAACATAAACACTCCCAATCCCCCATTTGCTAATAGTGTATCTAGTCGGTTGTTAAAAAAGAAAGAATAGTCTAGCGGCCAAATGTTTTTGAAATCAAAATAGGGCTGATTGAGACGAATCATAATTTCAGGTATTAGGAATGCAAATGCTGTTTGAAAGAACATTACTGAACACGTTCGTAAAATTTGGTATTTGCTATGGCGATAGTTGATAATCATTCGCACGCCCATGATCAGAATGCAAAGTGTATAGATAAAGCCGTAAAGAAAGAACCGACCTGCTTCGTTGCCACTTAACAAATGACTTACGGGATCAACCATCAACACCCAGTTCGTCATGTATTCTGGATAAAAGTAGAGAAAGACATAAAAAGCGATCAGCCAACTACCTGTTAAAATACCTAGCCATTGAACATTCTTCATTACATTGAAAAAGATACCATTGTTCTTTATGCCCGGGGGCAACTGCAGTTTTGGAAGGATGTAGAGCAAGGAACCAATGATGCAAAGGCCAAAGGTTAAAAACAGATAGAGAGTAGGATTGCTTTTGATCGGACTGATTGCCGCAGCTTTGGTGATTGAATATTTTAGATCCTTGACAGCATACCTATCAAATCCGAATTGACTGATGATGCTGTATTTTTTGATGTTGTCGGCTACATTTTGAATTTGTTCGCGCGAGGTCGCTTGACCATCCAGCCAACTGCCATTGTCTTTAAAGGCTTTTCTTTTAAATGTGCTTTGCTCGTCATTGCCTGTAAATACAGAATCTACAGAGGCAATCGTAAATTTTTCTTTATTGTACGAGGCCAACTTATCCAATTCCGTATTAGACAAACTGAAAGTGGCCAATTGCTTTTCGTTTACTCTTTCAAAGGCTGCTGACAAGTCAGCGACAAACTTAAAATTAGAGGAAGACTCAGAAGAAATGATTTCTTTTGTTTCCAATACTAAGGCGCTTGCTTTTTTCTCATCACCGATCTGGCTCTTGACAATCTCGGGAGTAAGCTGGTAACCAGACCAAAAAAAAGAAACGTTGAACAATGCAAAGCCGATCACGAATAGAGTAAGTCCGATCGTTTTTAAGTATTTCATTGCTGGCTAATTAGGCTGTTTGTCTTTTTGTATTCGCTGATAATTTCATCCTCGTGTCGGCTAAAAAATTCAGGGTCGAAATTCGCTTCCACTAAGTGTTCCATCACAAAGTCGATGCTTCTCTTTTCTCGTAGCCATTTATCAAAGCATTCGTGGCGCATACGGATTCCGAACGTGTTAATACCCAAAAATTGATTCGTGATTTTATCCCAGACTACGTGCACACATTTGACACCGCTCGTGTGTTCCCAATAGAATTCCATTTCATTGGACTTCAGCTCGTTCCACACATTGCCATAGGTTTGGTATTCAATATCAAAAAATTTGGCTGAGTTGAACCAGGGCCCCGGCTCATACTTGGCTTTTTCTCCACAGATTGTTTGTGCGACTACTTCGCCCATCATACGACCCGTATACCAAACCTGCTCTATGTTTCGCCTGCCAGGTAAATCATATTTACGCTCCACGCAATCCCCTAATGCATACACATCAGGCACATTGGTTTCTAGAAATTCATTTACCAGCACACCTCGTTTTGTTGCAATACCGGAACCTTTTAAAAAATCAATGTTTGGCGAAACGCCTACGGTTATTCCCACAAATTGGCAGTCGATAGTTTCGCCTTTATTTGTAACGATCGATTTAACCTTTCCATTGCCATCCGATTGTATTTCTTTTAACTCGGTGTTGAGCCTTAGATCCACATGGTGTGAGCGCACATGTCGGCTGATTAGGTTGGCCTCTTGAATCGGCAGGACGTTACTCCAGAACTCATTCTCTCTTACTAAAATCGTTACTCCTATTTTTCGGGTTAGTAACATCTCGGCCATTTCGATTCCAATCAATCCGCCACCTACTATCACCGCGTGCTTGATCCCTTTGGAATTTTGTTCCATTAATTCCAGATCTTGGAAACTATACAATCCTTGTACCCCTTTCAAGTCTTGTCCTGGCCAGCCGAACTTGTTTGATTTTGAGCCTGAGGCAATGATTAAAATGTCGTACTTAAAATTACCCCGGTTTCTCAGAATTAGTTTTTTTGATTCCGAATCGACTTTTTCAACGCAATCTTTTACCAATTCGATTCTATTTTTTTTCCAAAACCAATCTTCATAAGGTTTAGTATTCTCATATTTCATGTGCCCCATGTAGATATACATCAGGGCGGTTCGAGAGAAGAAATGCTCAGTTTCCCCAGAGATTACAGTAATGTTATCGTTGCTGCTCTTTCTAATATTCCGAGCAGCAGTTATGCCGCTGATTCCGTTTCCGATAATGACAATATGCTTCATAGATAAGGCAAGGTCAATAATTTCAATAACACAGTTTGTCAACTATTTGACAAGATTTACAGTTAAAACAATAATACACTTGATTTTAAATCTACGATAAATCCAATACAATTTGTTTTGTCGTACATACACTAAGCAGATACATATGAAAACCTTGCTAGTAACACTATTTTTTTTGGCTACATCGCTATTGAGCATTGCTGAAGCCCAGTTTTCAACTTTCACCAATTCTTTAGACGCCTACTTGAAGAAGTACATCTTCAATGGTTCGGTCGCTTATGGGAAAATAAAATAAAACAAAACATTGGTGAAGTTGCGCTTTATGTGCCTTGATTGACGGATTGAATTTGGATAAGCAACTAAACGAAAGAACAACGGCTGCATTTAACAATCCAGATTGGTTAAAAACAAACAATGCGGATAAGAAAAACGAATTGTCCAAGATATTTGAGTGGTACAAAAAGGATTTAGCGGCCGATGGGAAAACAGAACTAGAGTGGCTCAAACAATATAGAAAAGAAAAACTCAGCTACTTACGCGGTGGGATTTTATCAATACAATTGGGTGCTAAAAGAAAAATGAAAAAAGGCTAAACACTAAACTCTGCTTCTTTTTCTTTTTTTGCTGACGTGATGGCTTCCGGCCAGTACATTTGTTCGTAGTATTCACGCGCCATTCTTCCACCATCAAAGAAAGGAAGCACATCTGTCATCCCGGCTTTAACAATCTTTGTCCACTTAGAGGGTGATTTATAATACATTGGAATAATCTCATTCTCCAGTAAGTCGAGTAGATTCTTAGCTTCCTCAAAATCTCTTTCCTCTACTGAAAGTGAGTCGTCAGCTTTAGGGATAATAAAAGAATTCTTTCCGTGTTTTGCGAATTCCGGAACCCATCCATCCGGAATTGAGAGGTTGATCGATCCATTCATTGCTGCCGTCATTCCTGACGTTCCCGAAGCTTCATGATACATTCGAGGGTTGTTCAGCCACAAATCAGATCCTTTTTTCAAGTGAGCAGAAAGCCAAAGTTCGTAGCCGGTTAAAACCGTGCAATTAGGCAAATCCTTTGTCTTCCAATAGATTTCGTTAAAGATATTGATGGCAGCGTAATCCTCAGGATAGGGTTTTCCTGCCCAAATCATTTGGATTGGGAATTCTTTATTGTTTGCGATTTTTAAAAACCTATCAAAATCAGAGAGCAATAAATTGGCGCGTTTGTAACCCGCAAATCTGCGCGCCCACACTAATGTCAAGACATTGGGATCAAATAGTTTACCGGTTTGATTCGCTACTACCCGGAAGAGCTTATATTTTAAGTATTTTTTGCGTTCGGCCAAGGCATCGTCATCGTCTTTGCTACAGGCTTTTTCCAAGAGTGTGTCTTGCCAGTAGGTTCTGTTTTGTGCATTGGTGATAGCACCGATTTCACAGATGCCATCATTACCACCCCACATTTTGCGAGACACCTCACCGTGCAATTGTGAAACACCATTGGCTTTCTTCGCCATGCGTAGTGCGGTGAGGGTATAGTTGAGTATCCCGTGTTCGGGGTGCACGAGTTCATTCACTTGATCTACTGTTAACCCATTAAAGAAGCCCATGCTATTCAGCAACGGGATGCTGTGAGCTTCATTGCCAGCCAGCTCTGGTGTATGTGTTGTAAAGACCACGCGCTTTTTAACTTCGTTCAAATCCTTGAATTTGTCCATTAATGAAAAACACAATGGCAATGCGTGTCCTTCATTCATGTGATAGATGTCAGTTGGCCTTTTCAACTCCTCCAATAATTTGGCACCACCAATTCCTAAAAGGATTGACTGGGTAATTCGGGTGGTTTCATTGGGGTCATACAGGCGATGACTGATGGTTTGCGCCAAAAAGTCGTTTTCAGGGATATCCGTTGTCAATAAAAAGAGCGGAGCCGTTTTGAACACCTCCGGCTTTAACAACAGCGCTTTGACATACACTTTTGCACCGTGGATAGTGATTGGAAAAAGAATTCCCGGATCTGTTAGAAATGAATAATCTTTATCTCGAAAGGTAGCCTTTAGCGTTTGATCTTGATTTCTCTCCTGATCGTAATACCCTTTTTTCCAGAGAATGCCTATGCCAATAATATTTTGCTTTAGCTCATAGGCGCTCCGCATGTGTGAACCCGCCAAAAACCCAAGTCCACCACTATATATTTTTAACGGCTGATCAATGGCGAATTCCATCGAGAAATAAGCCACCGGCTTGCTGTACTTTTTATCAAAAGAGTAGGGGAAAAGAGTCTTTAGATCGATCATTGATTTTGTCTTTTTAATTCGGGCTTTATCATTAAGGGTGTGAAACTAACACTCCCTGACCAATTTGGGTAGACAAAAATCATTTGAAGGGATGCTTTGTCATCCGCAAACGATTGTAATCCTCTTTAAATTTCAAGTTTCCATCATTGGCTAAAGGTATTTTAGTGCAATTGAAATTGTTTTGCTAGAAGAAAAATCCACCCTTGCCTTCTCAAAACCAGGTGGCCCTAAGCTTCCTATTGCATCATTTGAAAATCCGAAACCTTCTTTTGGCACACCAAAAAAATTAGAATCCAATTTTCCGTTTTCATTACTGTCGTGCATAACGCTTAAGCCGTAAGAACCAGCAGGAAGATTATCAAAAGTAACCTCCGCCTCGCCTTTGATTGCTTTCGTTATTTTTCCCTGAAAGCGTGTTTTCATAAACTCCTTTTCGGAGTTATAAAGTGCTACGGCAATTTGGCCCACGTCATCCTTGATATTCGAAATCTGTACGGTCAATGTTTTGTTTTGTGCAAAAAGGCCGCTCAATGAAATCCATGAGACAAAAATCAGCGCGAGAATGGTTTTCCTTTCTTGCGACAAAATTTCAAAATTAGTTGTTCGAAATTTCATACTTTTAGCATCTATCCGAAAATGATATGGCAACAATCACCTTAAAGTTAAACAACAAAAGTCACATCATAGATGCTGACCCTAAAATGCCTTTACTGTGGGCCATTCGAGATCTGGTGGGACTTACCGGGACGAAGTATGGTTGCGGGATTGCGCAGTGTGGAGCCTGCACCGTTCATTTAGAAGGTAAACCAGTTCGGTCATGCTCAATTCCCGTTTCGGTGGCTGCAAACAAAAATGTGACTACCATTGAAGGGCTATCATCCGATAACTCCGATGTGGTGCAACGCGCATGGATTCTCGAGCAGGTACCGCAATGCGGATATTGTCAAAGTGGTCAGATCATGGCTGCGAGTGCACTATTGAAGAGCAAACCTAACCCATCCGACAAAGATATTGATATGGCCATGCAAGGTCATATTTGCCGATGTGGCACCTACCCACGCATCAGAAAAGCGATAAAGAAAGCGGCT
>Ga0209972_10000462_pt1 | contig 39535 bp, 56 predicted proteins | sample NOAtaG_7_FD_187302 | JGI IMG/M metagenome (GOLD analysis project Ga0209972, IMG submission 187302) | Freshwater lake microbial communities from Lake Erie, under a cyanobacterial bloom - NOAA_Erie_Diel1S_2200h metaG (SPAdes) (version 2) | ecosystem: Environmental > Aquatic > Freshwater > Lake ...
GTCGTTTTTTCGCGCCGTCGAGTTTGGAAACCGAGTTTTACGATGCCGGGACCTCCGCGCAGACCGAACAACCTGAAGGTGATCGCCGGGACGACCCGCGCCGACCGCGAGACGCCCGCCGGCGCGGAGCTCCCGCTCCTCGCGGAGACGCCGCGCGCGCCGGATTGGCTCCCGAACGCTCACGCCGTCCGGGAGTGGGACCGGCTCGCGCCGATGCTCGTCGCAAACAAGCTGCTCGCGGAGGCGGACCTCTCCGCCCTCGGGCATCTCTGCGCGCTGCACGGGAAGATCGTCCAGCTCTGGACCGCCGGCGAGACGCCGACCGGCCACCTGCTGGCCCAGTTCAACGCTCTTGCGTCCGCGTTCGGCCTATCGCCGGCGTGGCGATCGAAGGTGAAACCGATTGGCGATAAGGACTCCGGCAACCCGTTCGCGAAGTTCAAGACGCCGAGCTCGCCCGCCCTCTGATTACGTCTCCGTCGCGATCGCCTACGCCGAGGAGGCGGCGGCGGATACGCGCGGGCGGATCGTCGGGAAGTGGGTCCGGCTCGCGGCCAAGCGATTCCTCGCGGATCTTAAGCACGCGCAGGGCAAGCGGCCGAGGTTCTTCTGGTCGCCCGATCAGGCGAACGCGGCGTGCGAGTTCATCGAGCAGCTGCCGCACGTCGAGGGCGTGTGGGAGACGCCGACGATAACGCTCGAGCCGTCTCAGGTTTTTTTCGTCGTCAACCTGTTCGGGTTCCGCAACGCGGACGGGTCGCGGCGGTTCACGACGGCGCTGTTCGCGGTCGCCCGCAAGAACGCGAAGTCAGCGCTTGCGGCCGGCATCCTGCTCTACGTTTTCTGCACCGAGCCGGAGGTCGGCCCGCAGGTTATCTCCGCGGCGACGACCGGGCAGCAGGCGCGGATCGTCTGGGGCGTCGCCAAGCGGATGGTCGAGAAGCTCTCGCCGCTCCGGGAGGCTTTCGCGCTCGAGCCGTTCGCGAACGCGATCGCGCGGTACGAGAACGGCGGGACGTTCAAACCGATCAACTCGAAGGCGTCGACGCAGGACGGCTTGAACCCGAGCGCGCTCTGCTTCGACGAGCTACACGCGCACAAGACGCGCGACCTGTTCGACGTCCTGCGGTCCGCCGCCGGCGCGCGCAAGGCACCGCTGTTCCTCTACACGACGACGGAGGGCTACGAGAATCCCGGGCCGTGGTCCGAGGTCCGGCGGTTCGCGTGGCAGGTGCTCGAGGGCGTAGTCGAGGCGGATCACTTCCTCGCCGTCTACTACGCGCTCGACGACGCAGACGACGACTTCGACGAGACGAAGTGGATCAAGGCAAATCCGCTCCTCGGCGTCTCGGTCTCGCTCGCGAAGCTCCGCGAGTACGCGACGGAGGCGAAGGCGCAGCCGGGGACGCTTGCGGAGTTTCGGATCAAGAGGCTTAACCGCCCGGCCGCAGCCGCGGAGGCGTGGGTCGATCTCCGGAAGTGGAAGCGGTGCGGCGGCGAGGTAAAGCTCGAGGAGCTCGTCGGAGCCCGCTGCTGGGCCGCTCTCGACCTCGCCTCGACGAGCGACCTGACCGCGTGGCGTCTCGTCTGGGAGCGCGAAGGCGTGTTCTATACGTGGGGCCGCTACTGGGTCCCCGCCGCCGCCGTCTCGCGACGGACCGAGCGCGGCTCGGTCCCTTACGCGTCGTGGGTCGCGCAGGGCCTGATGACGCAGACCGAGGGCGACGTTACCGACTACGCCGTCGTCGAGCGCGATATCCGCGCGGACGTCGAGCGGTTCCGCCCGAGCGAAGTCGCTTTCGACTCGTGGAACGCGTCCGATATCGCGAACCGACTGATGGCCGCGGACGTGCCGATGGTCAAGTTTCATCAGGGGGCGAAGTCTTTTCACCCCGGGTTTAAGGCACTCGAGCGGGCCTATCTCGCCGGCAAGCTCCGGCACGGCGGCGATCCGGTCCTTACGTGGAACGCGGCGAACCTCGTCCCGCGGCGAGACGAAAACATGAACCTATCGCCGGATCGGCGGCGCAGTGCCGAGAAGATCGACGGCATGGTCTGTCTCCTTATGGCGATGGCCCGCGCGACCCTTTCGGTGGAGGACTCGAGCGTGTACGAAGCTAACAACCTGCTGGTGCTCTAATGGCGTGGTGGAACCCGTTCAGCCGGCAGAAGGCGGTCACGGTCGACGATATCGCGCGCGAGATCGCTCGCGCTCGGATGGGGGCCTCCGGCGCGGTCGTCTCCTCCGAGTCGGCGATGCGCGTCGCCGCCGTCTACGGTTGCGTCCGCGTTATCTCCGAGACGGTCGCGTCGCTCCCGCTCCATATCTACCGGCGGACGGACCGCGGCAAGGAGCGCGCGAACACGCACCCGCTCTACCGGTTGCTGCACGACACGCCGAATCCGTGGCAGACCGCGATGGAGTTCCGCGAGATGATGCAAGCGCATCTCTGCCTCCGCGGGAACGCTTACGCGTACATCAACTGGGTCGGACCGTCGATCGTCTCCGAGCTGATCCCGATTCACCCCGACCGCGTGACCGTAAAGCAGCGGCCGGATATGTCCCTCGTCTACGAGGTCCGGAACGCGGGCGGCGCGACGACGGAGTTTGCGGCGGAGGACATTCTCCATATCCGCGGCCTCTCGAGCGACGGGATCTCCGGCCGCTCGGTCCTCGATGACGCGCGCGAGACGGTCGGCGTGGCGATCTCCACGCAGGAGTATGCGGGCCGGTTCTACGCGAACGACGCGACGCCGAGCCTCGCGGTAACGCTGCAGACGAAGCTCTCGCCGGAGGCGCGGCAGCGTTTCGTCAACTCGTGGCAGGAGACCTTCGGCGGTTCGCGTAACGCGCGCCGGACGGTCGTGCTCGAGGAGGGCGCGAAGGTCGAGCCGATCGCGATGACCTTCGATGACGCGCAGTTCCTCGAGACGCGCAAGTTCCAGCGGTCGGAGATCGCCGGGATCTTCCGCGTCCCGCCGCACATGATCGGCGACCTCGAGCGCGCGACGTTCGGGAACATCGAGCACCAGGCGATCGACTTCGTGACGCACTGCATCCGCCCGTGGCTCGTCCGCTGGGAGCAAGCCCTCTCGCGCGCGCTCTTTACCGCTCCCGGGTTTTACTTCCCGGAGCACGCGGTCGAGGGGCTTCTCCGCGGCGACGTCAAAAGTCGGTACGACGCCTATGCGATCGGCCGATTGAACGGCTGGCTATCGGCGAACGATATCCGCGCGCTCGAGAACATGAACCCGATCAACGGCGGCGACGTCTATCTGCAGCCGCTAAACATGGCGCCGGCCGGATCGCCGGCGGCGCAAGGGCAACCGTGAGGTGAGTGACATGACCGAGAAGAAGCACCTGCGGGTCGCCGCAGAGATCAAGGCGTCGGCCGAGGGCGTCATCGAGGGCTACGGCTCCGTGTTCGGGAACGTCGACAGCTACGGCGATATCGTCGTCGCGGGCGCGTTCGCCGAGACGCTCAAGGCGGGCCGCGCGCCGGCGATGCTCTGGCAGCACAACCCGGACGAGCCGATCGGCGTCTGGACCGAGGTCCGCGAGGACAAGCGCGGGCTCGTCGTTAAGGGGCAGCTCGCGCTCGGTACGCAGCGCGGGCGCGAGGCCCTCGAGCTAATCCGGATGGGCGCGCTCTCCGGCCTCTCGATCGGGTTCTCGACGGTCCGCTCGTCCTTCGACGAGCAGAGCGGTATCCGCTCCCTCCTCGAGCTCGATCTCTGGGAGGTCTCCCCGGTTACGTTCCCCGCGAACGAGGCCGCGCGCATCACGTCGGCGAAGTCGGCGGAGAACATCAAGACGGTTCGAGACTTCGAGCGCGCGCTGCGCGACGAGCTCGGCTTTTCCCGAGGTGCGGCGACGGCCATCGCGCTGCACGGTTTCAAGGCGACGCAGGGCGAGCCTGCCGCCGGTTCCGACGAGACGCAGGGCGATCCTGCCTCCGACGAGCTGCTGATGGCGATCAAGGCGGCGAGCGAGATCCTCGCGCGCTGACCCGCGTCACTTCGTTTCATTCATCCATTTCTTTTAGGAGAACAGTCATCATGTCGACCGAAATCAAGACCGCCGTCGACGGTCTCGCCAAGTCCTGGGCCGACTTCCAGGCCGCGGACCGCGACGCAAAGGCCCGCTCGGACGCCGAGCGGAAGGAGATCCTGGAGAAGGCCAACGCCGCGATCGAGGCTTCGCTCGCCGCGAAGGCCGCGGCCGAGGCCGCTGCGACGAAGGCCGGCCGCGCCGTCCTCGGCTCGGGCGGCGACGTCGATCCGTCGAAGGCCGAGCACAAGCGCGCCTTCGGCGCGTTCATGCGGAAGGGCCTCGAGACCGGCCTCCGCGAGATCGAGCGCAAGGCCACGCAGCTGGCGGTGAACGCCGACGGCGGCTTCGCGCTCCCCGAGGAGATCGCCGCCGACGTGCAGGCGCGCCTCGTCGACATCTCGCCGGTCCGGCAGGTGGCGACGGTCGTGACCGTTTCGACGAACGACTACAAGCGGCTGATCGACGTCCGCGGCACCTCGAGCGGGTGGGTCGGCGAGACCGCGGCGCGTCCGGAGACGAACACGCCGCAGCTCGCCGAGCGCGCCGCGTTCATGGGCGAGGTCTACGCCAACCCGCGCGCGACGCAGTGGTCGCTCGACGACGTGTTCTTCAACGTCGAGGGGTGGATCGCCGAGTCGGTCGCGACGGAGTTCGCGCGCGCCGAGGGTGCGGCCTTCATCTCGGGCGACGGGACGAACAAGCCCAAGGGCTTCCTCAACTACACGACCGCGGCCACCGCGGACGCGTCGCGTGCGGATGCCACCCTCGAGCACATCGCGACCGGCGTGTCGGGTGACTTCGCCGCCTCGAACAAGGCGGACGTGCTCATCTCGACGATCTACAAGCTCAAGGCGGGCCTGCGCGCCGGCGCGGCGTGGATGACCAACAAGGCCATCCTCGGCGAGCTGCGCGCGATCAAGGAGACCAGCGGTCAGTATATCTGGCAGCCGGGCCTCGCGGCCGGTCAGCCGAGCACGCTGCTCGGCTACCCGGTGTTCGAGGCGGAGGATATGCCGGCGAAGGCGGCGAACAGCCTGTCCCTCGCGTTCGGCAACTTCCGGGCGGGCTACTGCATCGTCGATCGCGTGGGCATCTCGACGCTCCGCGACCCGTACAGCAGCAAGCCTTATGTCTCGTTCTACACGACGAAGCGCGTGGGCGGGATGCTGCTCGACTCCGAGGCGATCAAGGTCGTGAAGTTCTCGACCACCTGATCCTTCGGCAACCTGATCGGAGTAGTCCGATCTCGGGATGGGGGAGCGGCTCTCGGGCCGCTCCCCCTCTCCCTTTCCCCGACGAGGTTTATATGCGGATCGTTGTCATCAAGTCGTTCGCCTACGCCTACGGCGGGACGGACGTCGTGCAGTATGCGGCGGGCGATTCCGTCGACGTCCCGGCGGAGTGCGGCGAGCTCGCCGTCGCCGAGGGCTGGGCCACCGCCGCCGACGCCGAGAAGGCGGTCAAGCCGCCGGCGAACAAGGCGCGCAAGGCGAGCCCGGAGAACAAGTGATGTACGCGCTGCGGGTAGTTACCCCGCCGACCGCCGAGCCGCTCTCGCTCGCCGAGGCGCGCGCGCACCTGCGCGTCGACTCGTTCGCGGACGACGCGATGCTCGCCGGCTATATCCTCGCGGCGCGTCAGCATATCGAGTCGATCTGCGGGCTCGCGCTCTGCACGACGACCTACGCGATGACCCTCGACGACTTCCCGGTCTGGGCCGACGCCCTGCGCCTCCCGCGCGGCCCGGTTCAGTCGGTCTCGGCGGTCCGCTACTACGACGCGACCGGCGCGCTCGTCTCGTGGTCCTCCTCCGACTGGGAGACCGACCTCCGCTCGGAGCCCGCTCGCGTTCGGCCGCGCGACGGTTTCACGTGGCCCGACCCGGCCGATAAGCTCGGCGCGGTCGAGATCGAGTTCATCGCCGGGTACGGCGGGCCGGAGCTCGTCCCTCAGCCGATCATGCAGGCGATGCGTCTGCTCGTCGGTCACTTCTACGAAAACCGCGAGGCGGTCAACGTCGGGAACATGGTGACCGAGCTCCCGCTCGCCGTCGACGTCCTCCTCGGTCCTTATCGGCCCCTCCTGTGAGAGCGGGTCGCCTCCGCCACCGGGTCGCGGTACAGCGCGCGACGGACGGAACCGACGCCTACGGCGACGCGACTCCGACGTGGACGACGCTCGCAACCGTCTGGGCCTCCGTCGAGCCGCTAACCGGCCGCGAGTATTTCTCGGCCGCGCACCTTCAGGCGGAGGTGACGACCCGGATCGTGCTCCGCCCGATCGACGGCGTGACCCTTACCCCGAAGGACCGCGTGCTCTACGGCGCGCGCTCGTTCGATATCTTGCAGGTCTCCGACGTCGGCGAGCGCGGGCGGGAGCTTCAGATCATGGCGCGCGAGATCATCGTCTAATGCCCGTCGTCACGGAGATCAAGGTCGAGGGCCTCGCCGAGCTCGAGGCTCGGCTCCTCGAGCTCGATGCGGTCGCCGGCAAGAAGCTCCTGACCCGCGTCACCCGTCGCTCCCTCCTACCTCTCCGCCGCGCGGCCGTCGGAAACGCGACGCGACTCTCGCGGTCCGGCGCGCTCGCGCAGTCGGTGAAGATCGGGAACGTCCGGGCCGGGCTCGGCGAGACCGTCGCGGCGCAGGTCGGCCCGCGGAAGGCGGACCGGCGCGCGATCGCGCTACACAATCTCTACTACCGACGCCGGCGCAAGGGGATCTTCTACGGCCACCTCGTCGAGTTCGGCTTTGCGCCTCGCGGTCGCGCGGCGCGCAAGGTCGCCGGCCGGCCGTTCCTCGGTCCGGCGTGGGACGCGACCCGGGCTGGTATCCCGGCCGAGTTCCGCCGCATCCTCGGGCTCGCGCTCGATCGGATCGTCGCGCGATCGCGCCAACGCTCGACCGCTACCGAGAGGCTCGTCGATCCGTGAGCATCGAAAACGCAATCATCGCCCGCGTGAAGGGCCTCGCGACCGGGGCCGGTCAGCGCGTGTACCGCGAGGTGATCGCGCAGGAGCCGACCCTCCCGGCCGTCGCGATCTCGCGGACCGCCGGCGCGGGGATCGCGCGGACGCTCGGGAACGCGCCGCTACTACAGCGGGCGACGCTCCGGATCGAGGTCGTCGGCGACACGATGGCGCAGGTCGCGCCGGTCGCCGCGGCGATCGTCGCCGGCCTCGACGGCTGGACCGGTAGCGTCTCCGGCGTGACCGTTCTCCGAGCGTCGCTCGTTCAGCAGCAGGAGCAGGCGGAGGCGCAGGGCGACCGGACGCTCCGCGTCGTGCAGCAAGACTTCGACTTCGTGTTCCGTTAATCGGCCGGCCTCGGCCGCGTTACAACCTCGCCGCCCGAGGGCGGCTTTTTCTGGAGAAAGGAAATGACCGCAATCATCAGCACCGGCACCGTGCTCTCGGCCGGCGACGGCGTGACGCCCACCGAGGGTTTCGCGCCGGTCGCGCAGGTTCAGGAGATCAAGTGGAGCGGCTACGCCCGCAAGATCGTCGACTCCTACGTCCTCGGCTCGACCTATCCCGAGCGGATGGTCGGAACGCACGACCCGCAGAACGTCGAGCTCAAGCTCCTGTTCGATCCCGCCGAGGCGTCGCACGAGGCGATCCGCGCCCGGCTGATCGCCGGCACGGCGCACAACTACCGGATCACGCTCCCCGACGCCGGCTCCTATCAGGTGCAGGTCCGCGGCGTGTTCACCAAGTTCGAGATCGACGCGCTGACCGCCGAGGGCGCGGAGGTCGTCGTTAACGCGACGCTCGAGCTGACCGCGCTGCCGACGGTGACCCCGTAATGCCGGCGTCCCGCGATCTCCTGCGGGCGCAGATCAGCACGACGCTCGCCCGGGCGACGGTTCGCCCGATCACCGTGGCGGGCGTCGAGCTCTACGTCCGCGGACTCTCCGGCGCGGAGCGGGTAACGCTCCAGCGGTGGGCCGCGGAGGCCGAGGCCGGCGGCGAGCCGGTCTCCGACTTCCGCGTCGCGTGGCTCGGCCTCTGCGACGCCGACGGCGTGCGGCTGTTCGAGCAGCCCGACGAGCTCGGCGTCCTCGACGGGTCCTCGGTCTCGGAGATCGCGAAGGCGGTCATCGAGGCGTCGGGCCTTTCGTCCGGGGCGGCGGAGGCTGCCGCAAAAAACTAACCCGCGAGCCGGAGCTCCTGCTCTGGTACCGGCTCGCGGCGCAGTTCGGCATCCCCGTCGGGGAGCTACAAGAGCGCATGAGCTCCGAGGAGTTCACGCACTGGGGCGCGTTCTTCTCCGCGGAGCCGTTCGGCTTCGACGCGGAAAACTGGCGTATGGGGATGATCGCGTCGACCGTCGCTAACGCGGCCGGCCCGAAACGCAGCGGCAAGGCGTGGCGGGTCGAGGACTTCGTGCCGGCTCGGCGGACGGAGGCCGAGCCCGAGCGCGGGCAGACGGTCGAGGAACAGCGGCGAATCCTCGCCGCGATGGTCGGCGGAGTAACACATGGCTGATATCGGCACACTCGTCGTCCGGATGGCGGCGGACTCGGCGCAGATGCGCTCCGAGCTCGATCGCGTCAAGAGCGAGCTGAAGAAAACCGACAGCGGCGTCTCCGCGCTCTCCGGCGCGTTTAAGAGCCTCGGCGGGATCGTCGCGACGTTCTCGATGGCGGCGGTCGTTACGCAGGCCCTGCAGGCCGCGGGCGCGCTCAACGATACGGCGGTCAAGACCGGGCTCTCGGTCGACGCGCTGCAGCGGCTGCAGTTCGCGGCGACCCTCTCCGGCGGCTCGCTCGAGGGCGTCTCCGGGGCGGTCGCCCGGATGCAGAAGGCCCTCGTTGGCGCGGAGGAGGGCGGGAAGGAGGCGACCGCCGCGCTCGACCGGCTCGGACTTTCGGCGCAGCAGATCCTTGCGCTCTCGCCCGATAAGCAGTTCGAGGCGATCGCGCAGAAGATCGCGGCGATTTCGGACCCTGCCGAGCGCACCACCGCCGCCATGGCGCTGTTCGGCCGGTCCGGCGCGGAGCTTATCCCGACGCTCGTCGCCCTCGGAGCCAACGGCGAGGAAGTGGCGGCGCAGCTCTCCGCCATCGGCGGTCCGGTCTCGGCGCAGGCGATCGCCAACGTCGACACCTTGGGCGACCAGCTCGACGTGCTCAAGACCGGCGCGAAGAACACCGCCATCGAGCTTACCGCGCTCGCGTCCGCCATCCTCGTCCCGCTGCTGCGGGAGACTAACGAGTGGATCAAGTCGCTGCGCATCCTGACGGGCGGCGGCGGCGAGCTCGAGAAGCTGCAGCGCAAGCTCGAGATCCTGCAGGAATCGCGGGACTCCATCCCGCTGTTCTTCAATTTCGGATACGTCGAAGGGCAGGGCGTGGTGCTCGGCCGTCGCGGCCTCGAGCAGGCCATCCGCGGCGTGCGTGCCGAGATCGACGCTATGCGGGCGAGCGCGGCGGGCGCTCTCGCGACCGCGCCGGCGACGGTCCCGGTCGACATTCTCCCGCCGCAGATCCCGAACCTCGGCGGCGCGACGGGCGGGAAGGGCGCGAAGGCCGGCGAGCGCGCGCTAACTCCGGCCGAGATCCGCGAGCGAGATCAGCTCGAGCGGGAAAAAAACTTCAAGCGCGAATACGACACGACCGCGCTGCACTTCTCGAACCTCGAGCTGCTCGCGATGGATCACGCCTCGGTCCTCGCGAACATCGACGCGACGAGCGCGGCGCAGCGCATACAGGTCGCGTCGGACTTCGAGTATTTCCGCGCCGATATCGCGCGCGCGTTCGGGCTGCAGCAGCTCGACTTCGAGGCGATCAAAAACTCGTCGATCATCGACCTCGCCGGCGAGCTGTTCACGAGTCTCGCCGGCCAGAACACCAAGCTGTTCAAGGTCCAGCAGGCGTTCGCCATCGCCAACGCCGTGATCAACACGGCCGAGGGCGTCACCAAGGCGCTGCGCTCGCTGCCGTTCCCGGCGAACCTCGGCGCCGCCGCGAAGGTGGCGCTCGCTGGTGCGATCCAGGTCGCCAAGATCCGCAGCACGGTTCCGGGCGGGTCGGCAAACGTAAGCTCCGCCGGCCTCTCCGGCGGCTCGACGGGAACGTCGCCGGCGATACCGCAGACCGCGGGGAACGCGTCGCAAGCGGAGCAGGCTCCGCGGATCGCGCAGGTCGTGATCAACGGCAACCTGTTTTCCTCGCGCGAGACCGCCGACTGGCTCGTCGAGCAGCTCTCGGACGCGATCAACAATCGGGACGTCGTGTTCATCAACGGGAACAGCCGTCAGGCTGGGCTTATCGCGGGGACCTGATCCATGCCGGCCGTCACCTATACCGCGAAGCGCAGCCTAATCGGCGGACATTCGTCGGGCTTGCAGTATTCGCTCGATCTTCGTCTCGTCGAGGGCGGGCTCGGCGTCGGCCGCAAGGTCGGATCGGAGACGCAGCGGTCGCTCTCGGACCGGACCGAAACGCTCTATTTTTACGGCAAGCGCACGTGGTCCCTGATCGCGCTCGTCCTTAACTCGACCGAGCGCGCCGCGCTCGAGGAGTTCCTGCACTCCGTCGAGGCGGGCGAGTCGTTCACGTTCTCGCCTTACGGCTCCGCCGCCGCGATGGGGACGACCTTCTCCGCGCGCCGCGTGACGTTCACGTACAACTACGAGCGGATCGACGGCACCGGCGCGACTCCGAACGACGACGCGATGCGCGTCTCCTTCGACGTGGAGGAGGTCTAAATGCGAACCGATCCGGCCGCGTTCGCGGCGGCTAACGTCGCGTCGATCAAGGAGCCGCGGTTTGTCGTCCGCATCGACTACGCCTCGCCGGTCTATATCACGAGTCACGTCGGGATCTCCGGCGTCTCGGGGACCGTTATCGACGGCGCGCTCCTCGAGCCGTCGATCATCTCGCAGCGTCTAAACCCGATCGACGGTCGCTCCGAGATCGGCTCCGCCTCGTTCTCCGTCGTCGACCTCGGCGGTGCTCTTACCGACGAGATCCGCTCGCGGCTCGGCGCGGCGTCCGGCCTTCGCGATAAGCAGGTCGCGTTCTTCCTCGGCTACGCGGGCCTCGCGTTCTCCGACTTCGTGCTCGTCGGCACGCAGCGCGTAACCGAGGCGCAGTTCGATAAGGGCCGATATCAAATCTCGTGCGCCGATATCCAACGCTCGGCCAAGAAAGATATCTTCGAGCTCGCGGAGACGACGCTCGCGCAGTCGCTCTCGGCGACCGATACCACCGTGGCCGTATCCTCGACGGCCGGCTTTACGGCCGTGTTCCACGGGCCGACCTATTCCGACGCCGCGAACACGACCGTCGGCTACGTCAAGATCCGGGACGAGGTAATCCGTTACACCGGAAAGACGGCGACGACGTTCACCGGGTGTACGCGCGGCGTCCTCGGTACGATCGCCGCGGCCTACGAGGTCGACGCCGCGACGCCGGCGGCGCGCCGCGAGAAGGTCACGGAGCACGTCTACCTCGAGCTGCCCGCGGTCAAGATCGCCTACGCCATCCTCACGGGGCAGCTCTACGGCGACGCCGCGACGCTCCCGGCGTCCTGGCACCTCGGCATCGACACCTCGCTCATCCGCACCTCGGACTTCACCGGCATCGGTGGGGATCTCTGGGACGGCGCCAACGCGGGCGTGGTGATCCGGTTCGAGGGGCTAAAGAAAACGGATGGCAAGAAGTTTCTCGAGGAGGAGATCTGCCGCCTCCTCGGCGTATTCATGCCGGTTTACGCCGACGGCGCGTGGGGCCTTCGCCGCGCCGCGCGCGTTCTCTCCGACGCCGCGACCGTCGCGACGCTCGACGAGTCGAACAGCGTGCAGGTCGGCGAGCTCGTTCACGATATGGACGAGCTGCACAACGTGTTCCGGATCTTCTGGAATTGGAACGGCTCCGACTACACGCGCACGACCGCGCTGATCGACGCGACCTCCGCCGCGACGCACGGCAAGGCGGACCCGCTCGACCTTAAATTCAAGGGCCTTTATGGCGGGCGCGCGACCGACTCGCTGATCTACCAGCTCGTCGACGCGCTCCGCGATCGCTACGCCGCGCCGCCGCAGCGGCTTACCGCGACGCTGCTCCACTCGCTAAACCGGCTCGAGGTCGGCGACGTCGTTCGCGTCCGCTACGCCTCGGTCCGCGACTTCGCCGGCGCGGGCGCGTCGATCGACCGCGCCTTCGAGATCCAAAACATCTCGGTGAATCACCGGACCGGCGCGGTGCAGCTCGAGCTTTTCGGCTCGACCGCGCCGGCCTCCGCGCTCTCGCCGACGACCGCGACGACCGCGCTCCCGGATGCGTTCTATACCTCGGCCGGCTCGCCGCTCTCGTCGGTCGCGACGATCACCGCCGGCGTCATGGCGACCGGAACCTATACGCTCGCCGGCGGCTCCGACCTTACCGCCGCCGGCTCGATCTGGTATCACGCCGGCGACCTTACGATCCCGCAAGGGACGACGCTAAACATCTCCGGCAACGTGCAGCTGCGCATCCGCGGCTACCTGACCGTCAACGGAACCATCAACGGCACCGGCGGCGGATTGCCAGGCGTCGCGGACGACACCAACCCGCAGACCTCAACGCTTGGGAATCCTGGCTGGGTCGGCAACTCGCGCGGCTGGGATGGCATCGACGCACACGCGGCCTACAAGTCAGGCAACCCGAAGCTCCTCACGCTCCCGGTTCCAGTCACGCAGGGGAAACACGCGAGCTTCCCGCACCTCCAGCTCCAAGTCTCGGGAAACGCTCTGACCGGAATCCCGACTGATCTGCGCGGTACAGGCGGCGGTCCTGGCGGGAGCATTGTCAGCGGCAACAGGGTCGACTTTCGCGCAGCCGGTGGAACCGGCGCAGCAGGAGGGGCTGGCCTTTGCACAATCTCGCGCGGATTCTCTACCGGCGCGTCGGCGACGATTAACTTGTCCGGCAACTCGTCGGTCATGCCGCCGATGCACAACGCCAACCCGAACAAATACTACCCCGGCGCCGGTGGCGCGGGCGGTCCGGGTTCGATGCTCCTGCTCCTCGATGGCTCGGCCGTTTCTGCGCCGGATCTGACGAACCGACTCGTCGCAAACACCGGCTCGGTCCCGATCGCGCAGCCCTATCTCGGCTTCCTGACGTTCCTCGATAACGAGGGGCTCAAAAGATACGACGACAACCACGACCCGTGGGCGGGCTACGCGGACCCTGCCGTTATCTCCGAGCGATCTCTCGCGGGCTCGTGCCTTCGCATCCAATTCGTCCCGGCGCCGGAGACCGCAACGGCCGACCCGGTGGCCGCTCCTCCCTCCGCCTCGGGTCTCTCCGCCGTGGCGCAGGACGGCTTCGTGCTCGTCTCGTGGACCCTCCCCGCCGACCCGGCGAGCTACGACGCCGTGGAGATCTTCGCCTCGACGACGAACGACCGGACGACGGCGGTCAAGGTGTTCGACGGCCGGGCCTCCGACTTTAAGCACATCCTCGCGGATCAGGTCGCGCGATTCTACTGGGCGCGCACCCGCCTCGAGCGGGCGGTCTCCGCGTGGCATCCGGCGACGACGACGAGCTCGGCGACCGCCGCGGCGCGTCCGCCGACCGTTACCGGGTACCTGACCAACGAGGCGGTCGCCGTCGCGGCCGACTCCGCCGGATCGGTCGCGTCCTTCGCCGGCGCGTCGGGCGCGTTCAAGGTTTCGGCGGGCGCGGTCGACGTTACGACCTCGGCGACGTTCTCGCTCTTTGCATCGAGCAACCTCACCGCGACGATCAACGCGTCGACCGGGGCCTACTCCGCGACCGCGATGGCGGCGGACGTCGGCACGGCGACCTTCCGCGCGAGCTACGGCGGCGTCACCGTCGATAAGGTGTTCACGGTCACGAAGGCGCGCGCGGGCGTCAACGGGTCGAACGGGATCAATGGATCGAACGGCTCGAACGGCAGCAACGGGACGAACGCCGTCTCGATCTCGCTCTCGCGCGACGCGGTGCAGCTGTTCGCCTTCGCCGAGGGGACTGTCCCGTCGTTCGCGGACGCGGCCGGCCTGGTGACGGTGCGCGACGGCGCGACCGACGTCACGGCCTCGGCGACGCTCTCGGCGGTGCAGGGCTCGGGCGTCACCGGCACTGTGAACACCGCGACCAACACGCCGGTCAACGGCCAGCCCAAGGGGTATTACCGGGTCACGGCGATGACCGGCGACACCGGCACGCTTACGCTCTCGGCCGTCTACGGCGGCGTGACCTATCAGGCGACCTTCACGCTCGCCAAGAATAAAACCGGCTACGAGATCGTCACCGCGCTGCCGTCGACCAACCTGTTTGCCGGCCGGATGGTCTACCTTACCGGCGACGGCAAGCTCTACCGGAACACCGCCGGGACGTTCGCAAGCTGGACGGCCGTCGTCGCCTCGTCGGATATCTCCGGGCAGCTCGCGGATTCGCAGATCGCCTCGCTCGGCGCGGGCAAGGTGACCGGCCAGCTGACCAACGCGCAGATCGCCGACCTCGCGGCGGCGAAGGTGACCGGCCAGCTCGTCGACTCGCAGCTCGCCGCTATCGCCGCCGCGAAGGTGACCGGGCAGCTCGTCGCCTCGCAGCTCAACATCGCAATCGGCGGCGCGAACCTCATCGCCAACTCCGGCTTCGAGGTCGGCGGCGGCAATCTGCCCGGCGTCGCCGGGTCGTGGGCCGTTTTCAACGGCGGCAACGGTGACGCTGGGCGCGTGCTTTCATGCGCTCTCGACACCACCGTGTCGGGCCTGCCGGGCGATTACTGCCAGCTCGTCTCCATTGTGTCCGTCACCAACGGCACCGACACCGGCATCTCTCAAGGGCCGATTCGAGTCTTGCCGAGCCAGCCTTATGTGCTTTCCGCCTACGTGCTCCCAAACGTCGCGAGCAAGGTCTACCTCGGCGTGCGCTGGTATTCCGACTGGGCCGGGTACAACACTATCCGCGACGATTACACGAGCACCGCGCCTGCCAATGTCTGGACGCGTCTCTCGGCTGCCGTAACGGCGCCGGCCAATGCCCAGCGCGCGGACCTGTTTATCCGCGGCATCACAGCAGCGGGTGAGGATTTCCGGGTCGACGGCGTGCAGCTCGAGCAGGCCTCTCTGCTTTCGGCCTACGCGCCGAGGCCCGACGAGATTCTCGACGGAACGGTCACCACGACCAAGATCGCCGACAACGCTGTCAGCACGCCGAAGCTAGTTGCCAACGCAGTCGTGGCCGGCAAGATTGCCGCGAACGCGGTCGGCGCGACGGAGATCCAGGCGAACGCCATCACGACCGCGAAGCTCGCGGCCGACGCGGTGACGGCTTCCAAGATCGCGGCGCGCTCCATCACGGCGGAGCGGCTCGCGCTCGGCGCGCTCGACAACCTCGCGCCTAACGGCAACCTGACAACGGGCGACTTCTCGGACTGGCGTCCGTGGTACAACGGCAACGAGGTGCTCGCGGCCGGAGCGGCGGGCGTCCCGGCGGGCGCGCCGGCTAACTACGTCATCCGCCTCTTTAGCATTTCCGGCGCGCAGCAGGCGTCGATTTTCAACTGCCCGCGCGCGTACTCCGACACCGAGGCGTGGAAGTACGGCATCCAGTGCCGCGGCGGCGAGCAGTTCCGAATAATGATCGACAACGCTGCGACCGGCGCGTCGATCGGGCAGGACCTCTACCTGTATCTGTATTACGCCAAGACTGACGGCACCTACAATAATTCGGTTTACGCTGGCGGAACGACGGTCGTCGGGACATGGGCCACCATGTCGCGCGCGTTTGAGATGCCGGCGGATGCGGTCGCGTTCTGGCCGTACATCTACAGCGGCAGCACCCTCGCGGGCGGCTCGTCCGTATATGTGGCGAACCTCCGCGTCATCCGTGCGGCGTCCGCGGAATTGATCGTCGACGGCGCGGTCATCGCGGACAAGCTCGCGGCGAACGCGGTGACGGCCGCGAAGATTGCCGCCGGAGCGGTAGTCGCCGGCAAGATCGCGGCCGATGCGGTGACGGCGAACGAGCTCGCCGCGAACGCGGTCACGACGCCGAAGCTCTCGGCGGGCGCGGTCGTCGCGGACAAGATAGCGGCCGACGCTATCACCGCGAACAAGATCGCGGCCGGCGCGGTGACTGCGGCCAAGCTCTCGGTCTCGTCGCTCGATGCCATCTCGGCGAACGTCGGCACGCTCACGGCTGGCGTCATCCGCAACACCGCCGACACCTTCCGGGTGGACGTTTCCAACGGCCGCACGGTTGCGACGACCGGCTCCTACATGAAGGTCACGGGCGCGCCGTTCGGCAGCTCGTCGCAGTTCATCGAGTGGTATGGGCCTTACCAGGCGAACCTCGCCAACTGCACCGAATCGAACGCCGTCTACTACCTCAAGACCAACGGCACCGCCTACTTTGGGGGCGCGCTACTCGCGGGCGTACTCAAGAACAGCGTCCAGGGGACCAACCTCACCGACGCGAACGAGGCCATTCTCGGCCCATTCTCTACGAATGGCGGGAACATCACGCTCACGATGGCGCTCAATTTCTACGGGCGCATCGACTACCCCGGCACGACTACCGGCCTCAATAACTACAACGCAAAGACCAAGCAGAACCCGTCTTTCACGGTCGTGCTCTCTCGGAAGATCGGCGGCGGCTCTTACTCCGACGTCGCCACCTACAACTTCACCGGCTCGTGGAACGGCGAAGCGCCCGTTCCGGTTGACAGCGCGCCCGGCTACTACGAGCAAGAAGGCGCTGGCTCCGGCACCTACACGGACACCAGCGGCGGCACCGCCGACAAGACCTTCAAGCTCCGCTTTACCTCGTGGGCGAACGTTAACTCGACCGTGATCGCCAACACCCTTTCACTGACCAGCGTGGAGTAACGACCGATGGCACTGCGAAAACTTCTCACCCTTCCGTCCGGTCACGCCGTCGAGTATTGGCGGATCGCCTCGATCACGACCGCGTTCGCCGCGGGTCACGGCGTCGTCGAGCTCGCCGGCTACCGCGATCAGGCCGCGCGCGAGGCCGGGATGCCGCCGCTCGCGGACGCGCGGCAGACGTTCTCCGGCTACCTCGGTCACGGCGGCACCGCCGAGGCATACGAGTGGCTGCGCTCGCAGCCCTCGGTCATGCCGGGTCACTACGAGGAGCGCGAGGTCTCGGTCCCGGTCCCGTCCGCCGAAGGCCCGGAGCTGCTCGTCGTTCGCACCGAGATCATGCGCGTCTGGGTTCCGGAGCAATCCGGCCCGCCGCTCTTTGCCGACGCCGAGGACTGCTGACATGAACGCGACCGATCTCTCGAAGTTCCGAGTGCCGCTCGGCTCGCTCGTCGTCGACGCCTCTCTCGTCGTCGCCCTGATCTGGTGGGGCGCGACGATGACCTCGAAGCTCGACGAGATGAACCGCCGGATCGCCACCGTCGAGCAGGTGAAGATCCAGCCCGAGGCCGACCGCCGGATCGCGGTCATCGAGGCGCGGCTCGCCGACCAGACCGCGCGGCTGCAGTCGATCGAGGACAAGCTAGATCGCGCCCTCGATCGCGGCCGGTGAGCCTGTTCCTCTCCGCCGGTCACTCGCCGGCGGCTCCCGGCGCGGCGTGGCGCGGCTTCGTCGAGCACCTCGAGGCCCGCGAGTGGGTCGCCGAGCTCTCGCGACTGCTCCCCGGCGCGCAGCTCGTCCCGCCCGGCGAGCTCGGCGCGAAGATCCGCTGGGTCAACGCGCGCGCGCGGCCGACGGACCTCGCCGTCGAGGTGCACTTTAACGCCGCGACGCCGACGGCCCGCGGGTCGGAAACGCTATATGCGCCGGGCTCGCGGCGCGGTGCGGTGCTCGCGGCCGACGTGCAGGCGGTGCTCGCGCGGTTCTTCGAGCCGAGCCGCGGGATCAAGCCGGGGTGGTATCAGGCGAACCCGGCGAAGGGGCCTCTTGCGTTCCTCGCGCAGACCCGCTGCACCGCGCTGATCCTCGAGCCCGAGTTCATCTACCGCGCGGACGAGATCCGCGCGCATCGCGCGGCCTGCTGCGCCGCTCTCGCTAACGCTCTCCGGAGGTATGTATGACCGACGAGACTCCTATCGCTACCGCCGACTGGCTCCGCGGCGCGCTCCGCTCGCGGACGGTTTGGACTAACGTCGCGCTCGCCGTTCTCGGCGGGCTCGAGCTCGCGGGCGGGCATCTCACGACGCTGTTCGGCGCGCAGGTCGCCGCCGGCGTCCTCCTCGTCGGCTCGCTCGCGAACCTCGCGCTGCGCGCGGTCACGACGGCTCCGCTCCCGCACCGCTAGTCGTGGCCGCTCCGCCGGCGCGCAAACCGTTTCGGATTCCGAAACGGTTTCAGCTCATGGGGCATACGATCCGCGTCCGGATCGTTCGCCGCGACCGCTGGAAGCACGGCAAGGATGCCGTCGGGCTCTGGGACCCGGGCCGCTTGACGATCGACATCCTCGCCGGTCAGACCCGGACGCTAGCCGAGCAGGTGTTTTTCCACGAGCTCGCTCACGCCGTCGCGACGATGCAGTCGCACCCGCTCGCGACGGACGAGACGTTCATCGACCAGCAGGGTCATCTCTACCACCAAGCGGTGACGACGTTCACCGACCGATAGGAGACCGCCGCGTGTCCGCTACAAAAGCAACTGACAAGGAGATCCTCGCCGCCCTCGCGCAGTTCGGCGGGCAGCGCGCGCCGTCGGCGCGGTTCCTCGGGATATCGTCCCGCCAGTTAATGTCGCGCCTCGGCTCGATGCGCTCGAAGGGCGTCGACGTCCCGCCGTCGAGCTACCGCCCGGAGATCTCGGCCTATCGCGCGGCCGGCCTCGAGCCGCCGAAACCGCCGGCGAAGCTCGAGGCGATCGAGGTCCCGCGCCTTCCGGACGGACGGATAAACGTCCGCGACCTGATCGAGCGGCGCAAGTCGTCCTTCGAGCGGCGCGACGAGGCGGCGCGCGCGCGGAAGATCGTCCCGGTTAAGGTCCGCTCGTTGGCTCCGATCGGCATCGTGCTCATGGGAGACCCGCACGTCGACGACGACGGGACCGACCTCGGGCGGCTCGAGCGGGATATCGCGACGATCCGGCGGACGCCGGGACTCTACGCGGCCTGCGTCGGGGACCTTCAGAACAACTGGGTGGGACGCCTCGCGAAGCTCTACGGGCAGCAGGAGACGACGGCCGAGCAGGCGTGGCAGCTCGTCGAGTGGCTCGTCTCGGAGCTCCGCGACGACTGGCTCTTTATGGTCGCCGGGAATCACGACCTCTGGAGCGGCTCCGGCGATCCCCTCCGCTGGATACAGCGTCAGGCCGCGGTCGGCCTTACGGGAGATCATACTGTCCGAGTCGCGCTCCGGTTCCCGAACGGGGCCGAGGTAAAGATCGCGGCGCGGCACGACTGGCCCGGCAACTCGATCTGGAACCCGTCGCACGGGCAGCTCCGCGCGGCGCGGCTAACGCATCACGACGACGTGATCGTGAGCGGGCATAAGCACACCGGCGGCTATCAGCTAATCCGGAACACGGCGACCGGGCGGCTCGCGCATCTCCTTCAGCTCGGGTCGTACAAGACGCACGACTCCTACGCCGACGCGCTCGGCCTCCCGATGCAGATGATCTCGCCGTCCGCCGCGGTCGTTATCGACCCGCTCGCCGGCGAGCTCGGGATCGTTCGCGTCGAGCACGACGTCGAATCGGCGGCGGAGTACCTCGCGTGGCTCCGAGAGAGGAGGGCCGCGGCATGAGCGACGACCCGCTCGCCGCCTGCCGCGGCTGCTTCTGGTCCGCCGAGCTAACGCGCTCCGACGCGCGGATCTGGTGCGCTCACGCGACGTATCACGGCTGGCATACCGATCAGGCTTGTCGAGGCGACGGCTACCGGAAGGAGACCCGCCCGCCGTCGAGCCCGCGGAGGGACGGCTAATGCTCCCGCCGTGGCTAACCGTCCGCCTCGCCGGCTACGCCCTCGGCGCGCTACTCGTCGCCGCCGGCCTCTGGCTCGCCTACGACTACGCCTTCGACCGCGGCGTCGCCGCCGAACGCGCGCGCTGGGACGCCTCGACCGCCGAGGCCGGCGCGCGATTCGCCGAGGCCCTCGCGGAGCAGCAGGCGAGGATCGAGAGACTCGACCGCGACCTCGCCGACGCGCGACGGACCGCGAACCGAAAACGAGAGGAGCTATCCGATGCTATCGCTACCGACCCGGCTGCTCGCGACTGGTCTCGCGGCCGCATCCCTGACAGCGTGCGCGCCGCGCTTGATCGTCGTCGAGACTTGCCCGCCGATCCCGGTCGCGCTGACGGAGCCGTGCAACCCGCCGGCGCGGGAGCTCGCGACTAACGGCGACCTCGCGCGCGCCTACCTCGACGCCTCGGAGTGCGTCGACGAGTCGAACCTTAAGCTGCGGGCGGTTCGCGATCTCGCCGACTGTCGCGTAGATTCTCGACCGCGAGGAGAACGACCCACGGGACCGGGGAGTCGCCGGCGCAGTACCGGCGCATCGTCCGCTCGTTGATCTCGAGCTCCCGCGCCGCCGCGCGCTGCGAGAGGCCCGCGTCGGCGAGGAGCCGCTCGAGCCGCTCGCGACGCCCGGCGGGCGACGCCGGCCGGTTTACGCCGAGGCCCCTCACGGCGAGGTCCTCTCGCCGCGGAAGTAGGCGCGCCACGGTCCGCGCATCTCGTCGAAGGAGCGGCGCGAGAGAACGACGCCGGCCCGCTCGCGCGGAGGCGAGGAGCAGACGCGGACGCGGGTCATCTCGCGGCGGTCGAGCGCGGCGAGGCGGATCGCCTCGGCCTCCTCGGCCGTCGAGCAGGAGACCACGAGGACGTTGCGCGCGCCGGCGGCGGCACCCCACCCCGAGAGAAAACGGTCTGTCATGCGGACGTGGAACATAGCGCGATTCTCCCGGCGGCTCAAGACGCCACCTCTTTGACTCGTTGTAGAACCGTCTGAACCTCGCCGCGGTACTCGTCGTGCTTCTTTACGGTCGCCTTAATCGTCGTCTCCGGGTCCTCGGTCGTCATCGACCACGATCCGGACTTGACGACGAGTAGCGCGCCGGTCGCGAGGTCTACCATCTTCGTGATGTATAGATCGCCGAAGTCAGACCGGACGATGAACCGCGCGATGCAGCGCACCCGGAGCGTGAGCCGCTCGCCGACCGTCCCGACGGTAACTCCGGCGACCGGAGTGGGCGGAAAGTCTCCGGTGTGGCGACGCGCAACGGCGTCGGCGAGGTATGCCATCACCTCGTTTTCGTGCGTCGACTTCGTAACCCACTGCCGCCACTGAATCGGCGTCTCCGCGATCTGCGCACCGGCGTACCGGCCGAAGGGGACGAGCCCGTCGTCGATCGACCGCTTGCAGCCCTCGATCCACTGCCGCTCGCGCTCGTCGCGCCGCTCTTGATCGAGCCGCCGCGTTTCTTCGCGTTTCGCGATCTGCTCGGCCGTCGAGCGGTGAATATCGCGGAGCTCCTCTTTCATGCGCTCTACGTTCGCGCGCAGCTCGAGGCCGACGGCATCGGCGTACTCGCGCGCCTTCGCGAACGCTTCGTGCGCGTCCTGCGAGAGATTCTTTATGTGGTGCGACGCGGTAACTACTCGGCCCTGATACACGCCGTTGACGGTCGCGTTACCCATCGGACCGTCGCCGGGTATGTAGTCCTGATGCGTCTCGCGCAGCGTGAAGTACGCGTTGGTTTCGCCGATCCCGATGAAGAGGTGCGGAATGAATCCGGACCTCCGGGCGTCGAGGTCGCGTATCGCGACGCTGTACCGGCCGTGAGCCTGTCGGTCGCGCGCGGCGATGAAAGATTGATTTGTCATGATTGCTTGCTCCGGGAGGGGCGGCTTACGGCGTCCGAGCCGCGCGCTTGGCCCAGCTCTGCGCGTGAGTTTCAGCCTCGCGATAGGTGGCGAAGATCCAAATTCGATTTACGCCGTAACCGGCGCGAGCGCGAAGGCTCCCGCGCTCGCAATACCAATTCTCGTAGGACCCGTCGTGACGCTCGGAGATTTTGCAGGAATAATCTCGCGCGACGCCATCACCGAAGTCGATCGTATTCGGTCTAAAGACGACGACATTTTTGCCGTTTTCGCTGACGACGCGGCACGTGTAATCGCTAGGGGTGCTGTTCATTTTCGGTTCCTTCGGTTAGCCCGGCACCGCGCCGGGGATGTGGAAAGGTTAGGGCAATACGCCCGAGGGTGTAAAGCCCTAACTGATACCGATTCGGAACGATTCGACCGACGACCGCCTAGCGGACGCCCGAGTGCAGTACCCTACGCGGCGAGGCGGACCGCCTTCTCTCGGAGAAGTAGCGCACCCCCGCTACCACTCCAAGATAAGCCCGCCGCCTCGACGAGCGGCCGGGCGGAGAGGGCGACCCGGGCGACGAGGACTCCGCCCTCCCGGCTGCATACGACGTCGCCGAGGAGGCGCGAGAGGGCGGCGCGGGCGCGGTCTACCGGGCCGTCGGTTAGAACCTCCCGCATCGCCTGTACGGCTCGCGCATACGCTGCCCCTGCCTCCGCCGCGTCGACGCCCGGCCTACCGGACGCCCGACGCCAGCCGCCCGAGATCAGGCTCCTGCGCCGATCCGCGAGCGCGGCGAGGGCCGGGAGAACGTCCTCCCGCTCGATCGTCCCCGCCGCGATCTGCGCCTCGAGCCGGGCGATCCGGCCCTCGACCTCGGAGACCTCGGGCGGCGAGGCCGCGCGAGCTCGGGCGGCGCGGGACCAGCCGCGGATCAGGCCGACGGCGAGCTCGACCGCCTCCGGCGAGAGGAGCTCCCGCTCGATCGGCTCGAGGAGGACGCGCTCGGCGACCGCGCGCCGGGCTCCGGTCGCGTTCGGGCAAGCGGCCGGGCCTCCCTGCCGATGCGTCCCGCAATAGTAGTGGCTCCCCCCTCGGCCGGTCGCGACGAGCCGCCCGCCGCAGTCGCCGCAGACGAGGAGGCCGGAGAGGAGATAGCGCGGCCCGCCGCCCGGGCGTCCTCCGTAGATCTTCCGCGGGGCGGCGCGCTCGCGGACGCGGCGGAAGGTCTCGTCGTCGACGATCGCGGGACCGGGCCGGACGACCCACTCGGACTCGGGCCGCTCGACCCGCTGCCGGACGCCGCTGTCCGGGTCCCGACGCCAGAGGGAGCGATTCCAGACGACGCGGCCGACATATCGCTCGTTCGCGAGCATCGCGTTAAGGGTCGGAGTCATCCAGACGCCATCGGATCGGCGGACGCGGCGCGACCACGACGCGCCCGGCGCGGGGACGCCGCGGAGGTTAAGCTCGGCGGCGATCGCCTTCTGCGTCTCCCCCTCCGCGACTCGCCGGAAGATCTCCCGGACGACCTCCGCCTCCGCCTCGACGACCGCGCCGGCGCGGTCGAACCCGTAGCACCGCCCGCCGGTCGCGCGGCCCTCCCGGGCTCGCATATCGAGCGCGGAGTGCGTCCGCGCCGCGATCGACGCGCGAAACTCCTCGGACATGATCCCCGAGAGGCCGGCCTGCATCCGAGCCGTCTTGCTCTCCGAGTCAAACCCGTCGAGGACGCCGACGACCCGGACGCCGCGATGCCGTAGTCGCGCGAGGAGCGGCGCGAGGTCCTGCGACCTCGAGAGCCGCGTCGTATCGACGACGAGGAGGACGTCGCCGGAGGCGAGGGCCTCGAGCGCGGCGCGGACGCCGGGCCGGTTCCCGATCGCCGCGCCGGAGATCCCCTCGTCGGTATGCTCGGCGACGACCTCGAGCCCGCGCGCGCGGGCGTAGTCGCGGCAGCGTCGGAGCTGGTCGACGATCGTCGACTCCGACTGATGCTCGGTCGAGAATCGGGCGTAAATTACGGCTGCCATGACGCGAGTCTATCCGGTGTTACGGCTGACCGTAAACTCCGGGCGCGCGCTACTCGTTAGTCCTGCATCCTCCGTCGACGCATTGACGGCACTCCGGGATCTCCCGATAGCGGCCCTCGAGGTGCATCTGACGGAGGTACCGCATACGGTCGCCGGTCCAGAACTCGAGGAGCTGCTCCGGCGTCTCGAGCGTTCCGAGCGGCATCTGCTCGCCCCAGAAGGTGCAGCACGGCAGGACCTTTTTCTCGTTGGTAACGACGAGCTGACGGAACGGGAACGCGCAGCGAAAGCTGCTCTGCTGCTTATTCGTCGACCGCGAGCTATAGATTTCTCGCGCCGCCGCCGTCGGCTTTATGAACTCCTGCACCCCGACCTGATCGACCCGCCCCTCCCACGTCGCGAGAAACTCCTCGAGCTGATGCTCGTTCAGCTCCGTCTTTACGAAATTCACGCGCACGAGCGGCGTCGCCTCGCCGAGCGTATCGCGCTCGCGTCGAATCATCTCGACGTTCCGGAGCACCTTCTCGAAGTCGCCGCCGGGGCGCATCACGTCGTAGACCTCGCGCGTCGTCGCGTCGATGCTGATTTGTATTTTCGTCAGACCGGCCTCGATTAACTCGACGGCGAGCGGCTTCGTCAAAAGCACGCCGTTGGTGCTGAAGTAGACGTTCAAGATCCCGGCCTGCTTCGCGTACCGAACGAATTTCACGAAGTCTTTTCGGATCAGCGGCTCGTTGACGTAATTCAGTTTGACCGCCTTCGTTCCGTTCGCGACGGCGAAGTCGATCAGGCTCTTGTAGAGCTCGAAGTCGAACCAAGTCGAGGGGCCTTTGTTCTTCGGCGACTCGACGGAAATCGGACACATCGCGCAGCGTAGATTGCAACTCGCGTTGAGCTCGAGGTCGAGCTGAATCGGGAACGCCCGCCCGCCGAGAGCGGAAACGCGATCGTACTCCGCGCGATACTCGAGCCAGGGCTCGCCGAAGATCGCGGCGAGGTCGTTCATAACCGACCGATTAGTAAGGCCTGTCAGGTCGGTCGGCTTAAGGTCGATCTGATTCATCGGTTTCTTCTCCTTCGGTATCGCTCGAGGCGAGAGACGCCCCTCGTTTTTTTTCGAGATCCTCGAACGCGGCGCGAGCGAGAAGCTCGACGAGCTCGCGGAGGGCGGGACTCACGGCGCGGTCCTCGAGAGCTCGAGCTCGAGCTTGCGCGCGCCTTTCCCGCACATCAGATTCGCGATCGTGTAGACCGGGAGCCCGAGCTCCCGCGCGAGCTGCTTATCCGTCGGGATCGCGCGGCGCGCGTCGCGGACCTCGACGATCCTCCGGTACTGCTCGACCGTCGCCGCGGGCCGGCGACCCGCGAGACGCGGCGCGGCGCGGCGACGGGTCACGGCTTCGTGAGCTCCATAAACCCGGCTATCTTGTCGTGCGCCAACCCGAGCTGAAGCTCGTAGAGCTCGCGCTCCTTCTTCGCGAGATCCTTCTCGAGTTTCTCTCGCTCCGTCGCGAGTAGCCGGACGCGCGTCGCGAGTGCTTGCGAAAGCTCCGAGGCGTCGATCAGCGCGCCGACGTGTCCGACGAGCTCCATATCGGTCATGCCCGCGTAGTGCGAGCCGCTCACGGCTTTACCCTCCGCAGCGCAGCGATCGCGCGGCGCGCCGGTCGGTCGACCTCTCGCATCGCGTCGATGGCATCCTGCGCGTAGCGTTCAACTCTCGCCGCCTCCGCCCACGCCGCCGCCGCCCCCGCCGCCGCCGCCCACCACGCCGCCGACCCTTCGGGCGCTGCATAATGAGCCGCCCACGCCGCATCCTCGGTGCGCTCCCGGCACATCCTCTGCCACGCCTCGGCATACTCCGGCGCAGGCTTGTGCGCCTCGAGCGCGGCCCACATCTTCTCGATCACGCTCACGGCTGCCCCTCCGATATGCGACTAAACACCGCACATCCCCTCGCACTCGTCGCCGAACAATCGGCCCTGCCCGAGATCCTCCGCGTTCCTAAAGTCCACCTCGTTTAGCGGCTTAAGGCTTCGATGCAAATATGCTTGACCGCGAACGCCCGGGAGACCTTTACGGATCGCCGCGTCGAATGAAATCGCCCGCTTGAACTCCTCCGGCTGATTGTTTTTTATATCCCGCCAACGTCGATCGTCGGTGTACGGGCAGAAATAACAGGCGGATTTGGCCGGCAGCGGATAGTTGTGCTTGGCCATCCAGTTTAGACAATCCGTTCTCGTCATCCTTGCGTCGATTAGCGGGTAGTCGTTAACGATGTATTTCACTTGGGACGGCTTCATCCGGATCACTTCGTCGAGCGATATCCCGATCAGCATCGTTGCTTTCTTTTCACCGTCGAGCTTAAGAAGCTCTTTCACCTTTTTCCTTAACGGCTGAATTTTGTAGTCTCCCGTGCACTGCCTCCAGAGCATCCCCTCTTTCTGCTCACCGTCTGATCGGACGTAGAACGGGATTTGCCCGACGCGATGACGCCTCGGATCGTTGATGCTGTTTAGAACATCGCGCTCGAGCGACGCGCGGGTTACTCGGTAGACCGGAAATGGCAACTGTTTTTCGAGCCAGTCGAGCCACGCGTAAACCGCTTGAGGCTCCGACTGGGTATCGGAAAAAATCGCGGCCTCTACGGGCTCGATTTCTCCGTGCGCGATCATTAACGCGAGCGTCGACGACTGCACTCCCGCGCCGAGAGATAGAAACCGCTTCATGACCGCGCCCCCTTCGGTCCGGCGCACTCGCCGGCGAACAGGCGCGCGCACCGCCCGCTCTCGTCGACGCACGACGGATAGCTGCACGACGGGGCCGGCGCGGGCTCCGGTTCCTGCTCGCCGAGGGCGCGCAATACTTCTCGCGCGACGGCTTGCGCGGATTGCTCGTCGCCTTCCGGCTCGCGCGAGATATCTCGGAGAGCGGCGATTAGCAGTCGCCTCTCGGCGCGGAGCACGTAGGCTTCCGCAATCAGCGATTTGCGATCGAGTCGGTCGAGATCGGTCATAACGCTTGCGCCTCCGTTCCGGCTATCGCGACGGGGCCGGGCTCCGGGGAGGTCTCGCGCGACTCGAGGTTAAGAGGTGTCGGCAGCCTGCTCGCCGGCCAACGCGGCGTAACCGATCCCGGCAGGCTCGGGTGGGGTTTCACTTCTGCATCCATCGGAGGACGACGACGAGCGCGGCGAGCACGAGCCAGATCGCGAGGATCTCGCCGACCGCGTTCACGACTCCGAGCAGGATGCCGAGCTCGATCACGGGAAGGCCCGGGCGAGGCGGTACTTGGCGAACCTCTTGCCGCCGCGCATCTCCGTCTCCGTCTCGATCCGGAGCCCGGTCGCTCGGAGGTCCGCGATACGCGCCGCGAGGCGGAGGCATCCGAACTGCCGGAGCGCGGCGAGGGGCGTGACCTCCTCCCCGGAGAGGAGGGCGTCGCGGATCATCGCGCACTGCGACTCCGGCCGATCGCGCTCCGCCGCCGCGCGGGCCGCGTTCGAGCGGCTCACGGCGCGACCTCCGCCGGCGTCGCCGGCTCCGCGTCGATCGCCTCGAGCTCGGCCTTGCGCGCGTCCTTCGCAGCCGAGAGCTGCGCCTCGAGCTCCTTATCCTTCGCCTTCCGCGCGACGACCATCGCGTCGCGGTATCGGGTCTTGAGACTCTCGACGTCCGGAGCTTCGCGGACGAGCGCGACCGGGCTCGCGACGACCGGCTCGTCGGCGATCGCGACCGAGCTCGCGGTCGCGGCCGTCATATCCTGTACCTCCTCGGAGGTGTAGACGCCGACCGCGACGCCGGGGAACACCGCGCGGACGCCTTCCGAGATGACGCGCGCGCGGAGCATCTGCCGCGGGTAGGACTTCCACGTCGGGTTCCGGGTCAGGCCGGCGCGCTCGGCCTGCTCAATCGTCCACCGGATCGTTACCGTCCCGCCCGCCGGGTGGCCGACCTTCGCGGCGACCGCGCGGTCGGTGTATTCGGTCCACTCGACGCGGCCTCCGTTCGCCTGAAACCGCGCGAGCAGGGCGTCGGACTTCAGCGTCGGCTTCCCGTTGATCACGTGGTAGTCGCGCGCGGCGAGCGCGGGGTGAAGGCCCTCCGCCTGCGCGATGAGCATCAGCGAGATCGCCTGCTCCGGCGTCCGGATACCGAACAGGCCGGACTTCGCGACGGCGAGTGCCATCCGCTCGACGTCGGTAAACGACACGGCGGAGGAAAGAGCGGTGGTCTGGGTCATGCAGCAGCCCTCGTGATGAGCCGGTCGACCGTCGAGTCGACCTCGGCGAGAAAGGCGCGGACCTCGGCGTCGAGGTTCGCGATAAAGATGTCGTTGCGCTCGACGCGCTCGACGTAGAGCTGAAGGTCCTTCGGCATCCGCGGGTCGAAGCTGATGAAGTCGCACCACGCGCGGCCGGTTATCCAGAGCTGACCCTGCACCTGCGCCATGTGCTCGTCCGGCATACCGCCGAGGAGAGTCTCGACGTGCGTCGTGCTCGACGGACACTTGATCTCGATCGCGCCGTCGGTCCCGACGAGACCGTCGGGCGACGCGCCGGCGAGGATCGACGGGTGACGGATGAACCCCGTCTCCTCGACCGTCCGCTCCGTCTTGAATTCGTACTCGATCCGCGCGGCGGGCTCGTTGTCGATCCCCCACTGCATCGCGGCCGTCGTGAAGTGCGGCACCGGCTGACCGGTTAGCCGCTCGGTCACGAGCTGTATGAGGTACGACTCCCGAGCCTGCGCCGGCTTGCCGGTTTTCAGCTTCGCGAGGACGTTCTTAAAGGCCGAGGCGGTCGCGCACCCGAGGCGGGCGGCAAACCAGTCGGCGGATCTCTGCTCTGCGAGCATTTCGGTTCTCCTTCGGTTAGCGGGTTGATGAACTATCGGGCGGCGACGCGATGCCGCGCCGCCAGTCGATTCCGGCCTCGTCGCACGTCTCCCGAATCGACTCGAGCGCGGCCCACGGGATCGGGACGTAGACGTCCCGCGGCCCGCGGCGCGCGGCGGAGGAGAATCGGGCGATAGTCGCCGCGGCGGCGGCGAGGCGGATTAGCGGCGAGGGCTCGTCGGAGTCGCCGGCGTGGCCCGCCGGGTGAAGTACGAGCCCGCCGTCCGGGTCGTTCGAGACGACGAGCCCGGCCGCGCGTATCGCGGAGACGAGCTCGCCGACCGAGATGCCGCAGAGGCGGATTGGCGTCGCGGCGGTGATCGACTCGTGAAGGCTCGCGAGGAAACGAGCGGCGCGGTCGTCGGCTGACATTAGCGGTCCCTCCAGTCGCGCCATACGCCGAGCCGGTGACTCCGCCACTCCGGCTCGCGCAGGTCGCGCCAGCCGCCGAGGGTTCGCGCGCGCCACTCGGGCTCGCCGAGGTTCCGCCGCCGCTCGCGCCGCCACTCGAGCCACGACTCGAAAAGCATCCCGAGGAACGCTCCGACGCCGAGGAGTACGAACCAGAACGCGAGGAGGACGAACCAGTCGAAGGCTTCGGTGCTCATGGCGCGACCCACACGGACGAGATCCCGCGGTCCCGGGCCTCCGCCGACGCGGCTCGAGCCGCGTCGGAGTAGAGCGCGGTCCCGGCCCAGACGAGGTAGCCGTCGCGGTCCTCGAAGATCCAATAACCTTCGCCGCGCGGCGCCCGGCCGTGAGAGCGGACGTAACGGTCCTTCGAGACGAGGGCGACGCGCGGAGCCCGGACGGAGCGGACGAGCGCGCGGGCCTCGGAGACGATCACCTCGAACTCGGGGTGACCGGAGAGGTGAGCGTCATCGGCGAGCGCGAGGACGTGCTGCGCGAGCGCGAGCCCGGCTCGCGCCGGAGCGATCGCCGCGGCCGGCGTCGGCGCGGTCACGGCGTCACCGCCTGCTCGGCGCGGCGAGCGGCGAGGTCGGTCCCCATCGGCTTGCCGTCGAGGTAGACCTCGACGCCTCCGCCCCACGCGGCGTCGTTCCCGCGCTCCGTCTTGAACGTCTCCCGCCTCGCGCGCGTGTGCCACTCGCGGCCGGTCATCCGGAGCTCGCGGCTCGAGTTGTAGTCCCACCCCGAGAGCTGCGTGCGCTGCGGGAGCTTGATCTGCTTCGTGTTCATCGTCGTTCCCCTTTCCGGTCGGTTCGCCGCGTTACGGTTTGCGCGGCGGCGGTTTCGGTTAACCGCTATACGAGATTACGAGTAACCGTAACCCGAGGGAACGGCCGGAGTCAAGGAAACGAGGCAGATGATTCCGGTTCGGAACTATCTCCCGGTCGGAGCCGGGCGGGCGGGCCGGGTCGGCCGGCGGTAGGACGGCGAGCGCGGAGCGGCGGCGCGCTCGTTATATCTAGCGGCGATCCTTCGCCGCAGCCTGCGCGAGCGACTCGACCATCGCCTCGATGTGCTCTCGGACGGAGGCGTCGAGTCGTTCGATCTTCGCGGCGAGGCGGGCGGACTCGGGAGTTATACGCTCGCCGCCGTACACGATTTCAAGGCTATTTGAGCGCGGTTTTTCGTTTGCGAGTCGCGCGCCGTTCCCGGTCTCTACCCAGTCGGGATTTAGGCCGAGGGCGGAGCAGAGGCGGTGCATCTGCCGGGAGGAGCGGCTCACGCCGCGCTCGAGATCGTAGAGCGTCGACGCGGCGATCCCGGCGGTCCGCGCGAGCTGCGCGACCGTAACCCCGAGCTCGACGCGGCGCGCCTTTAATCGTTCGCCGGTGCTCATGCGTTTTTCCCTCTTGCGTTGTACGACCGTCCCGAATACTACCGAGAAATAGTAACGGGAAACCGTAGGCATAAATACGGGTTCACCGTAACTTCCGCGGCCATGAACTGGTCACACCGAATCCGATGCCTTCGGAAAACGGGCCTCACGCTCGCCGCGATCGGCGACCGCATAGGCCTTTCCCCGGGTGCCGTCTGCGACCTCGAGAAAGGTCGCACCGGAGCTCCTCGCGGCGACGCCGCGCTCGCCCTCGATGCGCTCTATCGAGAGCGGATCGACGGCGTAAAGCCTCGAGGCCGCGCGCGACCGGCGGAGGTAGCGCGATGAAGCAAATGACCTTCATCGAGTCGGAGGCCGGGAGCTCGGTCTACACGCACAAGGCGGGCTCGCCGCTCTACGAGCCGAAGGACCGCCGGCCGCACGTTCTTGAGCTTCACGACGCGAGCCGGATGCATCGGCTCGCGCACCAGATCGAGGCGGCGAAGGGGATCACGCCGGAGGAGCGTCGTTTCCTCCTCGCCGCGGCGACGCGGCACACGGTTTTCAACTACGAGCTGATCGCCGACTACTACGCGCACGCGACGCCGGAGATGCAGCAGCTGATGGAGGAGTCGGCCCTCGTCGTCCTCGATATCGGAGCGGCGATCGAGAAAGGATATGTTCAGCTCTGCGACAACTTGAGGGCCTTTCACGAGGAGGAGCTCGCCGATGACGGCGCGTAACTTCGCCGCGCTGATCTTGACTCACGGCCGGCCCGACAACGTGATGACCTACAACACGCTCCGCCGGAGCGGGTACACCGGGCGCGTCTACTTCGTGATCGACAACGAGGACCGGACGGTCGACCGATATCGCAAGAATTACGGCGACGAGCAGGTGATCGTGTTCGATAAACGAGCGGTCGCGGGGACGTTCGATCGCGGGGAGAACTTCGACAACCTTGCGTCGGTGGTCTACGCGCGCAACGCTTGCTTCGGGATCGCGCGCTCGCTCGGGCTTACGCACTTCATCGAGTTGGACGACGACTACAACTCTTTCCTCTTTCGCGACGATCTCGGCGCGGTCGTAATCAAAAACCTCGACCGCGTGTTCGACGAGTTTTGCCAATTCGTCGACGAGACGCCGACGACGAGCATCGCGTTTTCGCAGGGCGGCGATCACATGGGAGGCTTTCACGGCGTCCGCATGAAGCGCAAGGCGATGAACTCCTTTTTCTGCCGGACCGATCGCGAGTTTACTTTCCTCGGAACGATGAACGACGACGTGAACACCTACACGACGCTCGGCTCCCGAGGCGCGCTGTTCTTTACCTTCACCGGCATCCAACTGAATCAGGCTCAGACGCAGAAGCAGGCCGGCGGGATGACCGCCGCCTACCTCGAGCACGGGACCTACGTTAAGAGCTTCCTGACGGTTCTCTTTCAGCCGTCGTCGGTCCGCGTCCAGACGATGGGGCGAAAGTTTCGCCGGATGCACCACGTCATCAAGTGGGGGCGGACCGTCCCGAAGATCGTCCGCGAGGAGTATCGGAAGGCGAGGCCGGCGGCATGAGCGCGTGGATCAAGCTTGAGAAGGGCCTCGAGACCGATCCGCGGGTCCTCCGCGCGGCGAAGGCCCTCGCGCGGCGCGCCGCCGAGCTCTCGCCCGACGCGGCCGGCGGATCTGGTAACGCACGAGCGTTACAGTATGTAACGCTGCTGATCGGCGGGCTCGCTCGGCTCTGGATTTACGCCGACTCTCACGCCCGGGAGGACGACACGCTCGACCTCGGCTTCGAGGAGCTCGACGAGCTTCTCGGCATCCCCGGATTCTGCTCCGCGCTCCCCGCCGACTGGATCGTCGAGCTCGACGCGAACCGCGTCGAATTGCCGGGATTTCAAGAACATAACGGACTCGACGCCCGCCGCCGCGCCCTGACCTCGAAGCGCGTCGAGAGGCACCGAGTAACGCAGGCGAAACGCTCTAGCGTTACAGGCGGTAACGCTCCGGCGTTACCAGACCAGACCAGACCAGACCAGACTAGACCAAAGAGAGAGGTTCCTCCGGAACCTCTCGCGAGCGGCGGCGAGCCGGAGCCCGATCGCGACGCCGAGACCGTCGCCCGCGTGTTCCGGCACTGGCAGTCGGTACACGGACACGCGACGGCGCGCCTCGACGCGAAACGCCGGAAGCTAATCCGCGACGCCCTCCGCTCCTACCCGGAGGAGGTCCTCTGCGAGTCGATCGCCGGCTATCGAAACTCCCCGCATCACATGGGGCAGAACGACCGCGGGACGGTCTACGACTCGATCGAGCTCCTCCTCCGGGACGCGAAGCACATCGACGCCGGCCTCGCGTTCGCCCGGAACCCGCCGCGGACCGGGCTCGCCTCGATCTCGCGCCGGAACGTCGACGCGACCGCAAACTGGCAACCTCCGGAGCTCCGCCGCAATGAAGGCTGACGACTTCGCCCGATTCCGCGCGATCCTCGCCGGCCTCGCGCGCGTCTACGAGCGCGAGCTCGACGGCCCGCTCCTCGACGCGTACTGGCTCGCCCTCCGCGACTGGCCGCTCGACGAGCTCGAGAGCGCGGCGGCTTACCTCCTCCGGTCGTCGAAGTTTATGCCGCGGCCGGCCGACTTCGAGGAGCTCCGGAAGGCCGGCGGGATGACCGCCGGCGAGGCGTGGCAGGCTGCGCTCGTTCACGCCAGAGGGGCGTATCGCTCCGGGCCGGCCGTCGGACCGGTCGAGCGCGCGGTCGCCGCCCTCGGCGGCTGGCAGGCGATAGCACGCGCCTCGACCGATTCTCTCCCGTTCCTCGAGCGGCGGTTTGCCTATCACTTCGAGCAGATCGAGGCGCGGGAGCTCGTCCGCGACGCCCTCCCGGCGATCGCCGGACCGGCCTCGACCTTCCGCGCGCGCGCGCTCGGCCCGAGCCGCGCCTCCGAGCTTCTCGCCCGCCTCCCGACCGCGCCGCCGGAGCCCTCCAAGTGAGCCTCCCGACCGTCTACGGCGAGCGGTGGATGGCGAAACGTCTCGAGCTCCCCCTCGACTGGGACGCCGGCGTAACGACCGCCGACGAGCGGCGCGAGCGAATCCGCGCGGCGATCGTCGAGCAGGGCCGGGAGAGAGCGATCGCGGGAAAGAGACCCGGCCAGCCCTGCGAGACGTGGGCCGATCTCTACGCCCGGGTCTACGGCGTGCCGTTTCAACAGCAACCTACGGAGAAATAATCATGCGCGGAGTGAACAAAGCCATCGTCCTCGGGAACGTCGGGCAGGACCCGGAGCTCCGAGAGCTCCCGAACGGAGCCGCCTGCTCGCTCTCGGTCGCGACGACGGAGAAGTGGAAGGACAAGACGACGGGCGAGGACAAGGAGCAGACCGAGTGGCACCGCATCTCCCTGTTCGGCCGGCTCGCGGAGATCGCGGCGGAGTACCTCCGGAAAGGCTCGAAGGTCTACATCGAGGGGCGGCTCCGGACGCGGAAGTGGCAGGACAAGAACGGCGTCGACCGGTACACGACCGAGATCATCGCGTCGGAGCTGCAGCTCCTCGGAGACCGCGGCGGGAACGGCGGCGGCGGCGAGACGCGCCGCTCCGAGCGCGCCGCGCCGGCGAAGCAGTCCGCGCCGGAGAAGCAGGGCAAGGCCGACTTCGACGACGACGATATCCCATTCTGATGCTCCTCCCGCTGCGCTTCCGACTCCCCTATCCGCCGAGCGTGAATCACTACTGGCGAGTGATGCGCGGCCGGATGGTGATCGGTCGCAGGGGCCGCGACTACCGCGCCGCCGCGGCGGTCGCGGTCCTCGAGCAGCGGGTCCCGCGCGAGCGGCTCGACGGCCCGCTCCGCGTCTCGCTCGTCGCCTACCCGCCGGACCTTCGTCGGCGGGATCTCGATAACACGCTGAAGGCCCTCCTCGACGCGATCGTCGCGATCGGCGTGATCGAGGACGACTCCGGGATCGACGACCTCCGCGTCGTCCGCGGCCCGGTCCGGCCTCGAGGCGAGGTCGAGGTCGCGATCGAGCCGATCCCGAACGAAACGAGCTTCGTGCGGCGGAACGCGCCGACGGAGCCATAGAGGTACTGCGATGAAAACTAACCTCGACCCGGAGCTCGTCGCGACGGATAAGCTCCTCGACGCGTGGGCTCGCGACGGCCGGCGCGGAACCGGCGGCGGCGGGATGCACCCGCTCGAGCGGCTTCGGCTACTGCACGACGGCGTAGTCCTCGGCCCGCCGGATATGTCGAACGACGAGGTGATGATCATCGTCGACCGCGCGGTCCTCGACTCGCCCGAGCGGACGCGGCTCCTGCTCGCGACGTGGTACAAGTCGAATTCGCCGTCGCAGGTCAAGGCGCGCCGGCTCGGGATCAGTCGGAGCGCGCTCTACACGCACTGGCGGGCCGCGCTCTGGTACATCCGCGGGCTCCTCCGCGGGCGCGGGATCTCCGTCTAGACTCTATCGCACGTCGAGCTCTTTACATCCCGGACGTCTAGACGCTATTTTCCGATTGACTCGGGGCTCCGCGCCTCGGAGAACCTACTCGGCCCGCCTCGCGCGGGCCTTTTTCGTTTTAGGAGCTCGGAGCATGGCCGTTCAGCTTTCCACCGCCGTCCGCAACGCGCGGCTCGACGCCATCGAGACCGCTATCGGAACGGGCGCGATCCTCCGCATCCGCTCTGGCGCGGCTCCGGCGAATTGCGCCGCGGCCGACGCCGGCTCGGTGCTCGCGACGCTTAACCTCCCTTCGGACTGGATGGCCGCGGCCTCCGGCGGAAGCAAGTCGCTCTCCGGAACGTGGCAGGACGCCTCCGCCGACGCCTCCGGCACGGCCGCGCACTTCCGCCTCTACGACTCGAGCGGGACGACCTGCCACGTGCAGGGTACGGTAACGCTTACCGCCGGCGGCGGCGACCTCACCGTCGACTCGGTAACGTTTACCGCCGGCCAGCAGTTCAGCATCACCGGCTTCACGCTAACGGACGCGAACGGCTAAACGGAGTGACCTGTGACGACGATCACCGTGGAGCGACTTGACGTAGTGGTCGGCGCGCCCACCTATCGCGTCGCCGAGGCCGGCACCTACGGGCTGCTCGAGCTCGTACCCTGCCGACGAGAGATCGACACCAACGGCCCGGTCTGCGCCTTTCTCGGCGCGACGGTCGCCGGAGTTGACCCTGCCGAGGTTTTGGAATGAAGGCCGCAATCGAACAACTGTTTAACGGATCGCTCTCGCAGGTCGCAATCGGCGGCGCGTACGACGCGACGAAGATCAACCGCGGCAAGCACACCGGGCAGTTCAACCTCGGCGCGTCCGCGGTCGACAAGTTCATCGGACCGGCGCCGCTCGGCGTGGCAAACTTCGGCGAATCGTCGCTCGCCATCCCGTCGGCCTTCGTCCACCCGGTCAAGATCGCCGACGACCTGTTCTGGATCTTCGGCTCCGACGTGGCGACCGCCGCCGCGACTCGACGCGTTCAGCTCTGGACCTGGGTGCCGTCGACCAACACCTACACGCTCGCCGGTGCGGTCACGCTGACCTTCCCGACGGCCACGGCTCACACTGTCCGCGGCCTGCGCGCCATCCTCGAGAATTACACGACCGGCACCGTCGGCGTCTCGGGTACTGCCGTCACCGGATCGGGGACTGCGTGGAACACCGGCCTCTCGGTCGGCTCGCGCATCGGCTTCGGCTCGACGGACCCGCAGCAGATCACGACGTGGTACCAGATCGCCGCGATCGGCTCGGACACCGGCATCACGCTGACGGCCGGAGCCGGCACCATCGCGGCCGGCACGCCTTACGTGATCCAGGACCTGATGCTCGTCCAGGCGACCACGAACGCAACCGCCGGCAACGGTGGCCTGTTCGTCACCAAGGGCCTGCGCTTCGAGGACTTCCAGAACCCGGCGACGGCGATCCCGGCGGCGACCACGGTCGACAAGATCAAGGCGACCTACTGGCTCAAGGACGCCGCGACGATCACGAACACGACCATCGGCGGCTGCGCGCTCAACGACCGCGACTCGTGGACGCAACAGTACGTCTACTCGACCAACGGCGCGTCGACGACGCTCTCGATCTATCGGTACAACATCCGCGCGGCGCTGACGTTAACCGCTGGCGCTGCGACGTTGAGCGGCGCCGACATGGTGATCACCGGCGGCCAGACTGTAGCGGGCAACGTGTCGCAGTCGAACAACGGCCGCGTGGCGACCCTCAACCACGGCCCGGGCGCTTCGGTGCCGTCCCTGTATCTGTTCACGACTACCCGCATCCTTCGCGCGCCGCTCTCGGCCATCGTCGCGGCGAGCACAACGTTCGTCGCTGACTCGATGTCCGAGGTGCCGCCGGGCGGCACGAACACCAACTCGGCCAGCGGCTCGACGCCGTTCATCTCGCTGGACGTCGCCGGATCGCTTGACAAGCTCGTCATCGCCACGACGTCGGGCCAAAGCACGTCGCTCTACGTCACCGACTACTACACGGGCGGGCAGCAGTTCGATCGCCGCGCTATGTGCGCCGCGAGCCAGCTCCCGTCGTCGCTGCGCGACACGGACAGCCCTGTCTGGGTGCACTCGCTCAACGGCTCGACCGTGCCTTTCGTTTGGGTCGAGGATGGCTGGCTGTTCTGGCTGTTCAGCGGCGCTACGGCCACAACCGCCAACGCCTTGACCGCGTACCCGCTCGCCGCCGACCTCGACTTCCAGGCGGACGTGAACAACCGGATCGTCTGCCCGAAGATCAACCTCGGCGCGACGCCGGCCAAGCTCTACCGGGTCGTCACGAACAACGTCGCCAACCTCGGCGACCATACGATGGGCGTCGCGCCTGACGCCTACCGCGTGCAGGTGCGCACGTCGGGCATCGACGACAACTCGGGCGCGTGGACCGACGTCTCCGCGGACGGCGATCTCTCCGGCCTCGGAACGCCGAGCGCAATCCAGTTCGCCTTCCAGTTCCGCACCGCGGGCGTCGTCATGCTCCCGGCGCGCATCCTTTCGCTCGCGCTCGTCTACGAGACCGACGACGCGCTGCCCTCGCAGTACCGCTGGAATTTCGGCGACTTTAACGCGGGCAACGGCACCTTCGCGTGGGTTCAGACCGCGCTCTTTGGCGCGACGCCCGGCGTGCACACGATTAACATCTACCGCGCGGACACGGACGCGCTCGTCCTTACGCAGTCGAGCTCGGGCAGCACCAACGGCGTGTTCGAATACTGGAACGGCTCTGCGTGGGACTCCGGCATCGGCTCCGATTCCGTCGGCCGTCGTCGTCGCTTCGTGCCATCGGGCTCGCTGCCCGGCGGCGTCGACCTGTACGCCAAGCTGACGGTGGCCTAAATGGCTCTGCTCGCGGGCGGCGCATCCGCGCAGCTCGTGCGCGCGTCCGGTACGGCCGGAGCGGTCCAGGGGTTCCGCGCAGGCGGAGCTCTCGCGGGCGCGCGGCTCTCGACCGCGCTACCGTTTGCCGCCCGATTTCAGGCCGGCGACGGTCAGGCGCAGCAAGGCGTCCGGGAGATCATCGGCGCGCTCGACGTTACGCTCGGCGCGCTAACGCTCTCGGCCTCCGGGTCGCTCGGCGGCGGCATCACCGGGTCGCTTAACGCGACGCTCGGCGCGCTAACCGCCGACGCGACCGGGCGGCTCGAGATCCGCGGAACGCTCGGCAGTACGCTCGGCGCGCTGACCCTAACCGCCGCCGGCCAGCTCTCGAGCGGGAACTCGGGCGCGCTCGCCGCGACGCTCGGCAGCCTGACGCTCGACGCGCAAGGCCGGCTCGAGATTCGCGGCACGCTCGCGGTAACGCTCGGGACGCTGACAGCTAACTCGACCGGACGCACAGAGATCCGAGGGCAGCTCGACCAGACCCTCGGCGCGCTGACGCTAAACGCTACCGGGCGGCTCCCGATTACGGGCGCGGCCTCGGTCGCCCTCGACGCCTTGACCCTCTCCGCGGCCGGTAGCCTCGCGCTACGCGGTAGCCTGACGGCGACCCTCGGCGAGCTAACGCTCGAGGCGTCCGGGCAAACGATCCCATACGAGCCGGGCGCGTACCGCCTTGCGCGTGTTAGCGGGTCGGTCTCGGGCGCGACGGTTAGCGGCCGACGCCGCGCGACGGCAAGCGGACGCGGAAGAACGGAGATTGTGCACTGATGATCACCCTCGACCCGTCCGATAGCGCAAACGTCTCGATCGAGTGGACCGACCTCGGCAACGCGACGCTCGCCTCGGTCGCCTACACCGCGATCCCGGGCGTAACGCTCACGCCGCAGGGCGTGAACGGCGCGGTCTCGACGGTCCGAGTCTCCGGTCTAGTACACGGCCGGACGTACCAGCTCGAGGCGACGGCCACCCTCTCGACCGGGGAGACGCTTAACCGGAACGTCCCGATCCGGGCCTTCAACGGGTAATGCCCGCCGCCGCTCCCCGGCCGTGCCGGGAACCGATGTGCCGCGCCCTCGTGACCGGCCCGATAGGCTACTGCGCCGCGCACGTGCGAGAGGCTGCGAGACGGTCGGATAGCCGACGAGGCTCGAGCACGGCCCGAGGCTACGACTACGCGTGGCAGAGCCGCATACGCCCTGCCGCGCTGATACGCGAGCCGCTCTGCAGATTCTGTACCGAGGCCGGCCGGACTACGGTCGCGACCGAGGTCGACCATATCGACGGGGACAGCCGGAACAACGAGCCGGCGAACCTCCGCGCGCTCTGCAAGCCCTGCCACTCGGCCCGGACGGCCCGCGATCAGGGGTTCGCCCGTCCGCGACGCGGACCGACCGGGGAGGGGGGTGCGAAAGTCTAGGCCGGCGCGACCTAGACCGACGCCCAGGTCGTTTTTTCGCGCCGTCGAGTTTCCAAACCGAGTTTTACGATGCCGGGACCTCCGCGCAGACCGAACAACCTGAAGGTGATCGCCGGGACGACCCGCGCCGACCGCGAGACGCCCGCCGGCGCGGAGCTCCCGCTCCTCGCGGAGACGCCG